>ENA-OPSG01000108-OPSG01000108.1-human-gut-metagenome-genome-assembly--contig:-NODE-108-length-54100-cov-10.776797_pt1 | contig 54100 bp, 35 predicted proteins | sample MGYA00241454_ERZ501900 | MGnify/ENA primary metagenome ERZ501900 (study PRJEB25962, sample SAMEA2042225) | human gut metagenome | biome: human gut; feature: human-associated habitat; material: faeces... | reverse complement strand
ATTATTATCGACCGTCTGAAACGTGAGTTTAAAGTAGAATGTAGTAAATACATTCATTTTCCTGCTTTTCTAAATTCCCCTCTGAAACCTCTTTTTGTATCCTCCCACAGACCAGAAGAACAATCTCCGGAAGCATGGCGTCTCTCGGGTGAACAGAACCATAGCAGTCGTCCCCGTCCAATGAGATACATGCCATATTTTTGTATAGATCCAGATTTCCTCCCATGTTATCATTGATATATTTTGCAACCCACTGACGCTGATTTTTTAAATACAGCGAATCTGCGTCCTCACTGTTCTCCCAGTACATAGACGGACACACCGCCAACTGCCTATACACACGGTTGATGCGCAATGCGCCTCTGTTTTCCTGAAATTCTTCAAAATCTGTCTTTTCAAAATCCTCCCAGGATTCAAATATAGAGATGCCAGTTGGAAAGCTGGTTGCAAAATACTTTGAATATCCGGTATTTTCATACAAAACTTCCTGTCCTGCCTCCGAGCCAAAGGCCTCGCTGCGTCCCTCATATACCAGGAGCATCTGTAGTTTCTCCATATATTGCAGAACACGAACCAGGGATTTTCTCTGTGTAAAAGAAGTCCAATCTATGGATACATAAGATTTCAGCTGCGCTTCAACATAATCAATCAGCTCTGACAAAAGAAACTGCTCCTGTTCCTCTTTATCCTCCAGATACATCAGCACTACACACAAAATACAGTAGTCCCTGATCTCCATAAATTCCCCGATTCCCATAAACGCTTCCGCATGAGCCGGTCTTTTCTCTAGTTTTAACAAATTTTCCGTATGAACAAGCTTCCAGCCCAGCTGCTCCCTGATAAAGCGCTGAAAATTCGGAATATCCCTCTTCACTCTGTAATACGTTTCCTTATCTGTATCCTTACAGATCCAGAAATTCTCTAATAGTGTTCTGAATTCATTCATAATGTTATAAACTCCAATACAAACGCGGGCATAACCAGATCTCCATCCTCGCACCTTAACACACATTTTCCCTTCGTCTGCGTCAAACGATATTCCTGCCCATATTCCGTCCTTCCTGTTTTCCGGGAATTCATATTGGCCTGCGTGATCCACTGCAAAAATGTAATCCTTGTCTCCTCCGAAATAACCTCTTCTATTTCTGAAAATGTGATCTTGTTATCCTTGATGTAATACATAACAATCTCTTTCTGCCGTTTGATCTTCTGCAGATACTTCTCCCTCTGCATGTATTTCTCCAAAGACTTATCTGTAAATCCTCTCCGGTCTTTTTTCTCCCGATAAGCTCTTGTATGAGGTTTCAGCAAAAAAACAGCAGGCTCGTCCTTATAAATACTGTCATTGATACCCTCCCCCTCGCGAGGTTCCAATGTCTTAAAATGCTGTATTTTCTGTACTCCAAAAACATGAGCCGATAGCTTCTGAGCCTCTTCCAAATCCTCACATTGCAGAAACAGTTCCAAAAACTTGCGGTAATCATCCTTCCTGCTGATTCCGCCATTCTGGAGCTGTACGATCAGCGCTGCATTCTGAATAATACTTCTTATTACATCATTCGTGATTTTCAAAACTTTTTTGCACTCACACTCATTTCCCTGTGAATCTATAAACCAGTTTTTCAGAGAATTCCATTTCCCCATCACATTTTCACGTATGCTTGGCTCTGCATTTCCATGAAGCTGCAAAACCGCATGTGGAATATCCAATTCACTCTGTATCACTTTTGACAGAATATATTCTTCAATCACCAGCATATTATCTGACAAAATTTGCTCGATCCGCTTGGAATGACGCTGCAATTCCTGCACAAATTCATTCAAATACTTAATAAACTTGTCCTTATGTACTACAAATTCCACTGACTTCATGAGCTGTTCCGTTTTTCCGGAATAGAAATCCCGCAGATAATCCTGATAATTCTGGTTAAGCCTTTTAAAATCCTCCTGGAGCAATCCCCACCACTCATTAATCTCCTTCAGACTGCTATCTTTTATTTCTTCTGCCTTTTGCAGGCTTTTTTCCAGCCGAACAAAAAAATTCGTGGATAAATTGCCGGATTCCAAAAAAAGATTTTCAAGACGCACAGTGAGACGTTCAATCTCAACCGCATACTCTGACATGGTATAGCGATACTGCTTATTCTTGTAATCCGCTATGGTATAAACCCTTCCAGGGTCCTGGATCGGAGTAAGATTTTTCCACTTGACTAAAGCTTCCAGATCTGTCATCAACTGTTCCATGGTATATCCCGTAAACGTCTCATCCTGTTTAAGCAGCTGGAAAATATCTTCTTTGTATATCTGGAAATGCATCTTCTCATATTCACGGTAAAAACACCGCATAATTTTACGGTATACCGGTGCATTGGGAACGGATAAATAAGATGTCTCATTAATTGGTTCAAAATATTCCATTTCTATGAATTGCCTCCGAATATGTATTTACAGGAAATTCAAAACATTCTGTAAACCAGCAGAAATGATATTATCAAGATTATAAAATCCAAATGATATCTTATTCCATCGGATCCGGTTGTTGCAAAATTTGCAACAACTGAAGCCCAGCTTAGTTCACCTTCTGAAAAATATTTTTATGTGTCAGGATATCATATTGGTAATTAATACTCCAATAATTTTTACTAATAATTCATAATCTTAAGCATACCATAATCTCTAAAAATAACAACTATAAAAACACAGTGTTTTTACCAAATCCGCTATATTTTGTGGTTAAATGGTGAGTGGATAATAATGATGTCTAAAAGACGTGGCTCACCCCTGGCGGAGTTTCGCTTGTCTTATTTATTAACTCGTGAATAATATCACCTTTTCAACTCTTATCCGTTTTATGTTCCAATATTTTTATCGAATCCAAATAATCCTTCTCCACATCACTGAGGGTTCTGGTTTTATATTTTCTGTATTCACTCGTTGCTTTATCAACTGCTTGTTTATGAGTAACACTTCCGTTTCCTTGAAGTAACTGTTCGCCACTCATTGTAAGTATACGATCCAAATGCGCTGCCCAATCGCTCATAGTCATTACCTGTTCCCGCTCTGCCTGACGTTCCGCAAAATCAAGATACCCTGAAACAAGTTGTCCCATCGCCCGAAGCTCTTTTTCATTCAGATAGTTTTTGGCAATGACAGCCTCCTTTAATGTTGGCTGATTTCCTGCAAATGTCATAAGTCCCATAAACTCTTTTTCAGCATCCGCTCTGGTATAAATAACTTCTGCTGCAGTTTGTCCATGAATCGCATAGTGAATCTTATTCTGAACCTTTTTAAAGAACTGAATGGATATTTCAGCTTTCGGATCATAATCAATACTTGTAGCATAAATTTCTAAGACTTGCCTGTAAAATACCTTCTCAGAAGCACGTATATCTCTAATACGTTCGAGTAATTCTTTAAAGTAGCCTCCACCACCCAAATTCTTCAGCCGCTCATCGTCCAGCGCAAAACCTTTTCTCATATATTCTTTTAAAATGCCTGTTGCCCATATTCTAAATTGTGTGCCGCGCTTTGACTTCACACGATAACCGACCGAAATAATCACGTCAAGATTATAATAATCTACATCATAAACTTTTCCGTCAGCCGCAGTATAGGCAAATTTTGCCCATACTGCTTCTTTGGACAATTCTCCTTCTTTAAAAACATTTCTCACATGCTTGCCTATTACGCTTCTATCTCTTTGAAACAACTCCGCCATCTGATCAATTGACAGCCAGACCGTATCTCCATCAAAAGTTGTATCTATCTTTGCCAAACCATCTTCTGTTGTGTAGATAATAATATTTGATTTCCTATTAATATCACCTTGACTATTCACTCAGTTCACCTCCTCGCCTTTTCTATGCCTTTACTTTTTTAATGTATAGGTTCTTTGTTATATGCATTTCCTTAATAGCCTTAACTGTATATTTATTTTTACCTTATTATAGTGAGCAACCTGCCTCATTACGGATCTTTCCCCTTCTTTTTGAACTATCGCAAAATTTGCCACAGTTGCGGTCTGAGCCAGCAATTCCTCTTTCAAAGCATTATTAATACGTTTTCCAATCGTTTTTACATCTTGCTCGAATAATTCGGCCATCTGATTTCGGTTTTAACCATACGGTGCCCTGTTCCGGTGTAATGGGTACCTCTAATGCAACATTGCTATCAGTAAATAAAACTATTTCTTTTTTATCCACTCTAGCCCCATGTCCTAATTATTTTGCATTACTTTTTTTCTGCAACAGGACAATACTTTCCACATGTGTTGAGTGTATAAAAATGATGTTCACAGAGCAGAATTGGCCCTGGGCGGACATGCGGTCTTCCCTGCTGCATAAGAACGTATCCTTTTTTGATATTCCCTTTGCTCTGCCATTGAACTATATCAGAGATTTAAAAATTTAAAGAGGCTTTTCGTATCCCAGGATAAGATAGGTATTGCTGGATCAACTAGTACCAACACCCCCTCAGCCCTTCCTCTGAAGATTCCATTCTTAGCAATAATATCATCCCTAAAACGCAAACAAATTCTTATCCTATGTTCAAGAATATCTATTAATTATAAGCAATTTGCCTCTTACAATTGCTACTTTTTCTTATGGTGAATATCTTTTATTGTGTGTACATCATTTTTTATTAATAATCCTGTATGTGCACTTTTTCTACGCAATTGATTTACGTCTTATAAATCTGACAAATATAAATTATAAGGATGTATATTATTTGACGAAATTACGCCGATTATCTGTCCGAGCATGTGCATACTGCTAGATATTTGAATTCCCAACAGTATTACTATTTATTCCAAATCCAACTTTTTCTTAATCATCGAGTGCGTCCACGATTCATCTTTTTCCTTTGTAAAGCTTTCTATAATATCTTGCATTGTTTCAGCACTCCAGTATATCTTAAGTTTTTCCTTTGCACGAGTTATTGCTGTATAGAAAATAGAATGCGATATTTTTTCTGCGTTATAGGAAGGGATAATTATCTTTACAGATTTATACTCTAAACCTTGCGCCTTATGAATAGAAACAGCATATGCAATTTGAAAAGGAATAATTGTCTTAACTCTTTCTTCATCATCTTCTAATTCTTCAATACTTGCAATCACCTCTAAACAGATTCGCGTTCCAAAATCGGTAACATCAACGAATTCGAAACTTTCATTCCTGCATTGCCGTTCTGTTAGAATTGTATCTATATCAAGCGTGAATAAAATTGCTGAATCGCTTTTTGAAATGTCTACAATTCTTCCTTTTAAATTGTTATATAATAAGGATGAACGCTTAGTATCCAGAAAAATTATTGGATCTCCAACTTTGAATGTCCACTCAGCCCATGAATATACTTCACTTTTGGTATTGGCATTTTGGAAATAAAGGTTCATATTGTTTAAACCAAACTTCCCATCGTAATTTAAGCACAATACAATCTCATCTTCATCCTTAGATACGAATATTTCTTCTCCTATGTCGGAAGAAAACGGACCGTCTATTGCCAATTTTTCAGTAATAATGGGTTCAATTTTTCTAACCCCATCCCATAAACTCTTTAACTCTTCTTTTTCTGTCCTCCAAGTGTTTAAAAGTTCAACATTAGCGCCATCCGTTTTAATGATATCTTTAGCATAATAAAACCAGTTACCAAAATCGATAGACTCAATTTGATAAATATCGCCTGCTAAAACAAGCAGGGTATCATCATCGATTTTTTCCAACATTTTCCCCATAGTTCTATTATCTATAGTACTGCATTCATCAATAAAAATCACATCATAATCCGTAAGGGTAACCATCTTTGTAAAGCTATCGATACTTACAAAATCTGACTCTGAACCTGGATTCTCTATACGTCTTTTTAAATTTTGCAAAGCAGTATGTGTTTTTGTAAGAAATAGCTTCTTTGATTGCATCATCATATTTGAAACATAATTAATCAATGTAGTTTTTCCCGTACCGGCCGCTCCGTATATGAGCATTACTTGAGATTTTACAAATACCTTTTGCAACGCAACCTTTTTTAAGGGATCTTCAAATTTTAAATTGCTTTCCCTAAGATATCTTGAATTTGACTCCTGTTGTCCCCTATTAGACACTTTTGAAAGCTTTAATAATTTTTCAAGTATAAATAAAGTATTAGCTTCATAGGAGTCGATAGATAAATAACCATTTTCTTCATTAATTCGAAAACCATTACTACACTCCCATGCATCTAAGCTATCATTATATTTTTTAATCTTCTCCATGCTTGCCACAGAATCCACGTCAAAATACAATTCTCCTGTTTTATATATCAGACTTTCAATTGTCAAATATGGATATACAGTATTATATTGTTCAGAACCATTAGTTATTTCAAGGATATCATTTATATTGCCTTTACTTGTTTTCCTCCCAGCAAGATTTGAAATGAAGGGCTTTTTCTCAAATGGATAGCATCTGCTCGTAATATAAAGTTCCTCTGTAAGACACTTTTTGTCAAATGTATTTGGCAGTACTGATTCTAATATCTCTTCCCGCAAATTTAGTAATATATATCGTACAGTGTGCTTTCCCATCTTATTTGAAGATAATGCATAGTCTCTTCTCAGTTTAAAGAACACCTCCTCAAAAGTATTCGTTTTGGTCCCACCATAAATTTGGTGTAAAGCATTTTGATACCTGTTTTCATGTAAATTAATTAAATCTAATAAATTGATACCCGTCTTAGTAAGGAAGTCCATCAATGAGGTATACTCACCATAATTCTTGTTTAAATTAGTACTTATATGCAAAACTTTACCCAGTTTATTTAAACATGAAGGATTTATGGATACTTTCCAATTAGTCACTACTTTAATTTTACTATTTGCACCCCAGAGATTGATTTCTGCATCAGCATATGCAATCTGTATTGAATAATTGGTCGATATATTCTGCTTCGTATATACAGTAATCCGATTAAATTTAGTTGCATACAATCCGGCCAATTGTAATGTAATTTCAAAATATCTTTCCCCATTAACAAAGAACGGTGTCTTTTTTTGAATATAATATCGAGAGGTTCTAACATTCTTTGGAGATAAGTCAATTGCAGCAATACTTGAGACTACCATTTCATAATACTCTGTATCAAGAGTATCAGTATGTAAAGGGAATGATTCTAGGTTTTCTAGTACTAAAATACTAAAATTATTTTTCAAAAATTTTCTAATCTCCCAAAGATAGCTATAGTATTTCAACATCAACCTTTCGGATTGACCTTCGTCAGGAATTCTTGAGCCAATATATTTAAGACCTTTCAAAAATTTGCTCAAATATTGGGTTTCAATATTAAATTGGGATAACTCCCATGCTAACCTTTCATTAACATCTGTATATCCTAAATTTATTGCATTTAAAATCAAAGTAGCATAACATAAATCATATAGCCCATTCACTATCCTTCTCGATATATTATCGCGAGATTTATTCTCATTATTGATCCTATCAATTTCTAATGATATATCCTCACATCTAGTCTCGATAATTTTTATGGCATCTTCTTTTTTGAGGTTATTCTTATTTAATTTATTTAGGAACAGATGAAAATCTATAATTCGTTTGAGTTTATTACAGAATATATTAACGCTTTCGTCTGTATCTTTTATCTCATCTTCAGCATTCAGTTTAATTGTTGTGCTATTCTTTTCAAAATCTATTGATTTGATAAAACCAGGAGATACATATTTCCAAAAAACGCGTTTTTCTCCTCTAACATCTGGGTTTAACACAATAAATAAAATCCCTGGATCTGCAGTTACTTCTTTAGCGATAAATGCCGGAAAGGCTAAACTTTTTAAACTATACGAAATTATGCCGTTAGTTTCTGTATAATTATGTGTTCCTTTTATCTGGACTATAAAATTTTGTTCTGGACATCTAGATATTTCAGGATTCGAAACAAATTCAAATGTACCATCATGATTGGGCCATTTATCATCACAGGAAAAGTTAGTATTAATTTTCCCATCTGAGGCCAAAAATGTTTCTAAGGCTGAAACAGCCGCACGATCTTCAGCTGAACGTTCAGAGTGAGTTGAAATATGACGTCTGATTAAATCACTATTGTTTAAATGCAAAATGGTCACCTCGTTTTAAATATCATTTGAACTTCCACTATTTTTTAGTCCGTACTAATTCGACACAAACCTCGCAGTGTGGTGAGTGGATAATAATAATGGCGAAAACATATAATTCTCCCTTAGTGGAAACCTTTCGTCAGAATCCTAATAATTATTTTTTCCCTCCAACTTATCTAATTCCCCTATACTCTCTAAAAAATGACATTCCACCGGAGATAATATATATTCCTGATTTCTTTTATACTTTTCATACTCCAAATGTGCTTTCTCTAATGCTTGCTGATGTGTTACTTTCCCCTTTGTTGTTAATATATCTCGTCTGGTCATCCTAAGGTAATCATCAATCGTCTCCAGCCAGTCTTTCATATACATTGGTTCCTGATTTAAAGCATGTACCTCTGCAATATCCAAATATGCCGCGACAATTTTATTGAGTGCATCCAACTCTTTTTCATCAAGATAATTTTTCGCCACTTCTACATCAGAGCGTTTTATACGGTTGCCGCTCCATGTAGTCAGCCCCATATTATCTTTATCCGCATCTGCCCTTTGGTAAATCACCTCTGCCGCAGTATGCTTATGTGCTGCCCAATGCATTTTATTCTGCACCTGTTTAAAAAACAACACTGAACTTTCTGCCTTAGGATTGTAGTCAATACTGGTCGCATAGATTTCCAGAACTTTTCGCCAAAATACTTTTTCTGAAGATCTAATATCACGGATACGTGATATTAGTTCTTCAAAATAATTGCCGCCTCCAAGGTTCTTCAAGCGATCATCATCTAAGGCAAACCCCTTTTTCATATATTCTTTTAAAATATTCGTGGCCCAGATTCTGAATTGTGTTCCTCTAAGGGACTTTACACGGTATCCGACCGAAATGATCACGTCAAGATTATAGAAATCAATCTGTCGTTCAACAGTTCTATTTCCTTCTTTTTGAACCGTTGCAAATTTTGCAACAGTTGCTTCCGCCAATAACTCACCTTCTGAAAAAATATTTTTGATATGCCTGGATATTGTAGACTTATTCTTTTGAAATAGCTCTGCAATCTGATCCAACGAGAGCCACACTGTGTCATTATCAAATGTAACTTCAACTTTAGTGATTCCGTCTTCAGTTGTGTACATTAAAATACTTGATTTTTCCAAATTTCTTCTCCCCTCAAAAAATTTGATAGTAATTATTTCACATTTTCCTAATAATCATAAATATAATATTCCATTCAAATTCGTCCACAAATATTGACCGAATACAGTAGCATAAATATATTTATAATTACCTATAAGATAAATTTGACCTTCTGATATAAACACATCTCTGATCATATAAATTATCTATTTTCGTTGGATTATATCCGTATGTACTTAAAATAAATTCAACATCAGCCGTTGTTGTTCTTGATTTCGAACCAATAACGATTTCACCTGTTAAATCATTCGCTACATTTGAAAATGAAAGTTCATAGTATGAACATATATTATCTTTAGTAACTCGATATTTCAATTCACCTAATTCAAAATTATTATTTTTGTAAGCTACCTTGCTCTATTATCTTTATTTTCTCATCAATCACAAAATCATCAAATTTAAGATTTCTAATCGCTTTAACCGTATTTTTTCTTAACATATCTATTTGTTTTTCAGGTGCTTGTAGTAGTAATAATGGTAATACTACAGAATCCATATAAGCTAAATTATTTTTTTCCTGAACTAAATAAAAGGTGTGTTTTAACAATGCAAAATCCGTATCCTCATTAATGATAATTCCCAAAATCTTCTTATATTCATAATAATAACTTTTTCCGACCTCGTCATAGAAATCTTCACGAATTTCATCACTTATCTGTTGGCAGAAAGCAACTGCAGTATCTATATTCTTTTTATATACTTCATAAATATGAATGGAAAAAATCATCAATTCACGAACAATCCAGAAAAACTCTCCTCTGGTTTCCGCTTCTGGACGTTCCTGTTTTTCATGTTCATTACCCAGAATATATATCAATTTATCTAATTCATGATTCTCTAAAAATTTGAATTGCAAGTAAGAATCTATTCTATACATGTATTCCATATTTTTAGACCAAAAATCCCTCTTACGTGTCATCATATGAAAGAAATCCATACCCAAGGCACTCAGTCTATATTTATCTGCAAACTTTGCACATAAAAGGCATAGTAATTCACGTTTTTCGGGATTCCAATATGGTATTATTTCATTTTCCTTAACATCGTTCCAAAACATACGAAGCTTAGGTCTCGAATAATCACTGCCATCTGCCAACTTGTCTGGTACACGATTATTCAACAAATCTCCATATATATATCCCAAAGCATGCATCATTTTCGTTAGAATACAATCTAATGGAATACTATCTTCAACATCATATTGACATATTAACCGTTTTATGAATTCAAGGAATTCTTTTATATATAACTCTATTAATCCTATAGTATATAGCTTCATCCAGTATTCCGCTTCCATTTTTTCCTTTATTAAGGGATATTCTTCCTGTGGTTGTATTTTGGCAGCTATAAGCAGCATGCATTCATATACCTGCTGTATTTCTGATACGTCATCTGCATCTAAGATATTCAAATACATAAGACAGGAATCAATCATAATTGGTCCCGTTACATTCATGACAACCTGTGGAAGTAATTTCATTTCCCATTGGAATGCTTTACGTTCTAATTTTTCATCCTTATTATCATGCGCAATACGAGCCATTTCATCAATAATCTCCGCAAAAAACACAGGGTTGCTCTCTATTATATATTTTTTAGAATAATATAATTTTTTTACCCCCTCGTAATCCTGAGACACATGCAAACAATACATATTTGAATGAAGAATACTCTTCCACAAAGTTGGATATGAATCAACCTTAATTCTTTTAAAAAAACAATCTAATTGATTGATAAATCTTTTTTGGTCTTTACAACTCTTACGAACCTTCTCCAACATACATTGAAAAAGTGCATCTATATTCTCAATCTGTTCCAGTTCCATCCACTGCTTATTACTAAAGTATTGTTCAGAAATTTTAAAGTAACTCTCCAATTGCTCAATTGAATCTATATTAAGCATCAGCATCTCATTATAAACAGAAAATGCTGATTTATTCATTAAAGAATCTGGAATTAAATTTTCTATTTGTTCTTGATTTAGTTGAAAAATTTCATCATCATAAATATTGTTGCCCTTGCATTGCTTCATATAATTTTCAAAGAAAATCAAGGATATATTGAGATTAATCATTGCAAGCTTAATACCAAATAAAATAATTACAGTCCATACTTTATTATCTTCTTGCGCATACTTCCATATTTTTTCCAATCTATCATTTAGATCTGCTACTTCTCCATCAGTTTTCCAGACTATAAAATATAGTTGTACTACTCTTAACAAACATTTCATAAATAGCGACATTTTTTCAGGCAATGGTGTTTCCTTCCAAAAAGATTCTACCTGTATAGAATAGTTTTTTACTTCCTGTTCTATCATTTCTTCCATTAATTGTATGCAAAACCAACCCATAGAATCAAAATCTTCTAGTCTGTAGAAATAGGATATCAAATTCGAGATGTCTAGCGGTTCTAATACTTGTTTTTTCAGATTTTGTATCATATATTGATCAATACTGTTTTTTTCTTCTATCTGTAATTGTTCTTCAGCATAAGATTCCAATATATTATTGGAGCAATAATAATCATCTCCCTCAAGATAAATCCATCTGTTTTTCAGCTTTTCGAGACACTTATCGCTATCTTCAACTTCTTCCGGTATAGATGCAATCTGCGCAACCCACGCTTTATTAACACGTCTATTTATATAAAGCATTCGATAATAGAGTCTTCTCGTTTGTTCATCATCTATCGCTTCAATAAACATTAATTTCATTTGTTCTTCTATCGACACAGTCTTCCTTGAAATAACTGTCAGGAATACTTCATCATCAATTTTCCATCCATTCCTCTCCATCCGATACACCACTTCCATGACAACAGGCGGCAAAGAGCCACACACCTCTATAAAGCTCTCATACCCTCTAGTTTTCAGCAAATTGTCTGGCGCTCCATGTTTTTTCATTATTTCAGTAATTTCTTCTTTATCAAGTCCCTTTAATTCGATAGATATAATTTCTTCTTTATTGATATATCCCCTTATATAATCTTCAAGATTTTCATATCCACTAGAAATTAATTTACAGTTTACTTTCTTGCATTCTTTTAAGATCTGCAAACATTTATCCTTAACTTCGATATTCGCGATATTAGGAATCCCATCTAAAATTAAAACACTACCATCTTGCAAATTCAATTCCTGTACATTTATGTTAATGAATTCTTTTTCCTTAACTGTAATCCACAAATATGTAGATAGTTTTTCTGCAATACGTATTAACGTTTGAGTTTTTCCTGTAAACATTTTTCCGTAAATATGAATCCATGCATATTTTTTTAATTTTGATGTTATACCTTTTACATATAGATTCTTTTCACTACCATCAAAGTACTTAAATGGTTGCGTCCCTACTATACTATTTTTTTGTACTGTTATTTGTATCCTATTTAAACTATCACTTCCCATAGTATTTTGTTGCATATGTTGCTCATGTTCATGTAAAGCACGAATAATATTCTGTTCACTTTTTTGTACGTCAGCTTTTGATGCCATAGATGCTTTTACACTATTAAACTCACTTTTCATATCCTGGTGCAATAGATTTGCTAAGGCTATACTCTCTGAACCCAGAAAAGAATGCGAAATAAAATTACAGATATCTTCAATTTTACTATAAAATTCACGAATATCTGCATTTTCCATAACGCCAATTGTTTTTCCACGCTCTTTCAGATATTCTGCTGTATTTTGACATAGTTTATAAATTAATTCATCAGATGTCATTTTAAGTGCACTATCACCCTGAAAGACATACTGAAAGATTTGTTCGATTGGTTTCATATTTTTTAAATAGGATTGCATTGCATCTGTATCAAAAATCCTACTTTGTTCTTGCATTCTTGCTAATTCTCTACTGACACTCTGTTTTGCATTTTCTTTTATCTGTTTGAGTTTTTTGGATTCTAAATTTATTCCCTTACCAACTACATCATATATGATAGAAGAAAATATATTAATAACTACAGAAACAATTAATCCATTCATATTATTATTTCCTCCTAATATCTATTAATCAATTTTATGCACCTACTTTATAGAACCAAGCCTATTTTCGACATAATTCCACGCAGACTTCACAGTGCACCGTCCCCGGAAACATATCACAACACCTCCCCCTCTCCACCACATACCCCCCATCTGCCAAATACCTCAAATCCCTGGCCAGCGTAGCCGAGTCGCAGCTGACATAAACCACCCGTTCCGGTCTCATTTTAAGTATGGTATCCAGACAAACCGCATCGCATCCTTTTCTTGGTGGGTCCACCACAATCACGTCCGCCTGGACATGATTCTTTTCAAACTGTTCCGGCAGTACTTCCTCGGCCTTTCCCACAAAAAACTCTGCATTATCAATACCGTTTATCTCTGCATTTCTCCTGGCATCCTCTATGGCCTGGGGTACAATCTCCACGCCATATACTTTCTTAGCCTTCTGTGCCAGGAATAATGAAATAGTGCCGATTCCGCAATACAAATCCCAAACAATCTCATTCCCCGTAAGTCCGGCATACTCCAGCGCTGTCCCATAAAGCCGTTCTGTCTGAACAGGATTCACCTGATAAAATGAAAGTGGCGATATCTGATATTTCACATTTCCAATATAATCTGTTATAAATCCAGGGCCATATAGATTCACAATCTCCTTCCCCATAATTACATTCGTTCTTTCCTGATTCACGCTATAAGAAATACTGGCCATACCTTTAATTCCATTCCTGTTTACATGCCTGTTTGATATATACCCTTTTGCTTCATTCTCACTTGTCTCCTGCTCTTTTACTTCCAGCCCCTTTGTTCCCTGCTCACTTACTCCCTGTCCCTTTCTATCCTTCCCATCCCCACCGGTCAGCATCTCCACCAAACGCTCCTTTCCGGGAAGCTTTTTACCATTTATCACCAGACATACCATTATTTCACCTGTCTTAAATCCCTTCCGAATCAGGACATGCCTCACCAATCCCTTATGTGAAATCTCATCATAGGGCTCAATCTTCATTTCCCTCATAAACTGCTTTACAATATCCAGAATCTCCCTGTTTTCCTCAACTCCCAGCAGGCAGTCCTCTGCTTCAACAATGGCATGTGTCCGCCCTGCATAGAATCCGGCAATTACATTTCCGTCCTTATCCTTTCCAAAGGGGAACTGGGCCTTGTTCCTGTATCTCCAGGGCTCCTCCATCCCCATGATAGGAAGCATATGAATCTCATCCTCAGCAAATTTGCCTATACGAACCAGATTATTCATCACCTTCCGCTCTTTAAATTTCAGCTGTTCTTCATAACTCATGGCCTGAAGCTGACAGCCACCACATTGCCTTGCTACCGGACATGACGGAATGACACGGGAAACTGACGGTTCCAGAACTTCCATGAGCCTGGCAAATCCATATGATTTCTTTATCTTCATGGCCTTTGCCCGCACCACATCGCCAATCACCGCATCCTTGACAAACCAGATGTAGCCATCCACTTTTCCCACGCCTGCTCCGTCCTCATTCATATCCTCTATTGTCACAATAAATTCCTGATTCTTTTCCATACAATTCACCTATCCTGTCATTCAATTATTATTATGAGCGATTATTGCTCTCCATTATTTCATCCTGTTATCTTATCCTGTTATTTCATCCCATCCGCCCACCAACACACTTCTTCCATCCCCGCCCCATTATCACAAAAGGCCGAAAACACACTGGTCAAGGACACATCCTGCAATCCCGTACCCAAACTAAATGTTTTCAGCCTTATATATTCGGTCCCGTTATTTCTCTTTATTATCCAACCTCAACGCCTATTCCGTTGTCTTCCTGATATTAGACTCCAGCAGCCGGTTGTACCCCAGCCATCCTTTATTCTCCCCGCCGGACTGCAGCGCCTCTATCATGGTCTCCATCTTGGCATCTGTGTTATCGGCAAAGTTAAGGGCCAATGCCTCCAAAAGCGCCGGCTTCTTGGGTGAGCCGTACTCTAATTCCCCGTGATGGGCCAGAATACAGTGTTTAAGCTCTGTAGCCAGCTTCTCCGGAAATCCCGGTATAGAGCGGATACTTTCACCCACCATCTCAGTACCGATGATAATATGGCCCAGAAGCTGTCCATCGTCAGTATAATCATTCTCCGGAAAGCGTGAAAGTTCCCTGGTCTTACCAATATCGTGGAAGATAGCAGCTGTCAGCAGCAAATCACGATTAATCATCGGGTAATATCCGGCATAGTAATCACACAGCTTTGTCACGCTGAGCGTGTGTTCCAACAGGCCGCCCACGAATCCGTGATGCACGGTCTTGGCTGCGGAATGGAACTGGAACGCTTTCGCAAAAGCCGCGTTCTCCACAAAATAGCCGCACAGCAGCTTCTGAAGATAGGGATTCTTCACACTTCTTATGTATCCCAGCAGCTCCTCATACATTTTCTTTATATCCTTCTTTGACATCGGCAGGTAATCCGCCTCCACATACTCTCCCTCCTGGGCCCTGCGAATCCGGCGCACATTCAGCTGGAAGGAGTTCTGGAACAGAGTCACATCCGCCTCTACACGAACGTAATCCATGGTCTCAAATTCCCCGACTCCCGGAGAACCCAAATCCCATATCTTGGCGTCAATGGTACCTGTCTTGTCCTGCATTACCAGATTGCCGTATTCCTTGCCATTCTTCGTGAGGGCAATCTGCTTGTTCTTGCACAGGTACACATCTGCAATGTGCATACCTTCCCTGAAGGTGCCGATATATCTCATGTTCAATTTTCCTCTTCTTTCTATAATTTATAAACCTATTTTATAAACCTACTTTAAAAACCTAATTATTACCCTATCTATACGCCTGGCAGTCCATACCGCCATCCATACCGCTATCTGTCATCCGTCCAACGCATTCCACTCCCTGACAGCAACGCAGCCAGGCGGTTAACACTGCCTGGCCCCTCTGCCTGACTTCTTACGCTGCCTGACGTAAACTGCCGCCTGTCCACAGCCGCCGCCGGGTACCAAACTCTCCGGCTATCATCTTTCCCCGGTTCCAGTTCCTTCCAAAACCCCAGCCGCTACCTGGCTCCAACCGTCACTGAAAACTCAATTTCCTTATATTCATCCTTACCGTTTCTCAGGACCGCCACCTTAATCTTATCTCCTGCGTGCAAGCTTTCCACCTGGTTCTGGAAATCCTTCAGGCTTCCCACCTTCTCGCCGTTCATCCATGTGATGATATCCCCTGGCTGTATGCCTGCGTTATATGCGGGGCCGTCTGTCACTGCCGCTATCACATAGATACCGGAAGGCATTCCGCTGTCCGCCATGGCCTGGCTTACTTCCTGTCCCTTAATGCCGAAATACGGAGCCGGAATACCGTTGCTCATCATCTCCAATATGCCTTTATAATCAGATATGGCCACCACCGTGGTCATCCTGCACACGCCATCCTCGTCGTACTTGTCCGTGACCCATCCGATGAGCTCACCCGAAGTGTTCAGCAGAAATGTCCCCGCCTCCGCGTCTCCGCTGGCGCTGGTATAGAACACCCTGGAGCTGCCGTCCACCGTATGGACATTGCGCGCCACATAGGATATATTTCCATAATCGCTGGAGTGGACAATACCTGCCGGCGCGCCGATGGCCACCACCATGTCGCCCTGCTTTACCCCGTAAGAGTTGCCCAGATTGATGGCCTCCACCTTCTTAAACTGCTCGCTGTCCATCTGGGCCGCGTCCACGCTTACCACGGACAGTCCCATAATGGTATCGCTCTGCTTCACTATTCCGGCCATCATGGTTCCGTCCGGGAACGCCACCTCAATGGAATCAGCTGCCTCCACGGCCTTGTCCGGCGTGAGAACCAGAATCTCAGTGCGGGTCCTGGCTATGACCACTCCGGAGAACTGTCCTGATGTCTCGATGGGATTGTCAAACCAGTCTTTTTCATGCTGAATGGAATGGACCACCACCAGACTGTCATCCGCGTCACTGGCAATGGTGCGCAGGTTGCTGTACAGTTTATTCAAATCATCAATGGAATAACGGTATTTCTCCATCTCGGAGCGTACCATCTCATCCACTGCCTCGGTCATGGCCGGTTCTGTGGGCTCAGTCTCCATCACCACAGGTGCCGTGGTTTCCGGTTCATCCTTTGGTATGGTAATCTGGCTGCTCTCCTCAGGAGTCTCCTGACCTAAAATTCTCTCAGCCACAGGTCTGCTCACAACAAAACAAATGGCCGACAACACGCCAAACAGAACGGCACAAAAAATGGTCAACAGGATTTTCCGGGCAATCTGCCGTCTGGTCATGGGCTGCCGGATAATCTTCTCATTAATAAAACGATGAGACTTGTCCGGAGTCTGCTCCTGCCGGTCTAAATCTCTATGCTGGTCAGCACGTTTATCCGCCATAGTACTCCTCCTTGCGAAGACTCTTATCCTCTATTATACGTTTCTTCCCAGTATTATGCAAGATTTTATATATGAAAAGATAGTAAAAAAGATAGTAAATATCGATTTTTATGGTATAATTTAAATGTCGGCTTTTGGGAAAAAGTCCTTTTAAATCCAGCATTTTTACGGAAATCACAGGTGAAATCAATGAATCAGAAAGCGTTAAAAACTTTAGAATATGATAAAATCATAAACCAGCTCACAGAATATGCGGCTTCTCCTCTCGGGAAAGCCCTCTGCCAGAGCCTCTCCCCTTCCTCTGATTTGGAAGAGGTGCGCACCTGGCAGGCACAGACTACGGATGCAGTGACACGGATCCGTCTTAAAGGTTCCGTGTCATTTTCAGGTATCAGGGATATCGGAGATTCCCTGAAGCGCCTGGATATCGGCAGTTCCTTAAGCATACCCGAACTGCTCTCCATAAGCTCTCTCCTGACCGTGGCAGCCAGAGCCAAGGCCTACGGACGTCATGACGCAGACGAGGACGAAAGGGGAAGCGGCGAATCCCAGGATGACTTCGACTCTCTTGAGCCCCTGTTCGCGGGTCTGGAGCCCCTGACTCCTCTGAACAACGAAATCAAACGCTGCATCCTCTCTGAGGACGAGGTTGCGGATGATGCCAGTCCGGGATTATCCCATGTGCGCCGTTCCATGAAGGTGACGGCCGACCGCATCCACACCCAGTTAAACTCCATCCTTAACTCCAACCGCTCCTATCTTCAGGACGCGGTTATCACCATGAGGGACGGGCGTTACTGCCTGCCTGTAAAGTCAGAGTACAAAAACCAGGTATCGGGAATGGTTCACGACCAGTCAGCCACGGGTTCCACCCTTTTCATCGAGCCCATGGCCATCATCAGGCTGAACAATGAGATGCGGGAACTGGAGATACAGGAGCAAAAGGAAATTGAAGCGGTTTTGGCCTCCCTGAGCAACCAGGCGGCTCCCTATACAGAGGAGCTTCGTATGGACATGGAGCTGCTGGCGCAGCTGGACTTTATTTTTGCCAAGGCCGGCCTGGCCCGCCATTATAAATGCAGCGCGCCTGTGTTCAATGACAAAGGCTATATCCATATCAAGGACGGGCGCCATCCCCTTTTGAACCCCCAGTCCGTTGTCCCTATCAACGTATGGCTGGGCAGGGAGTTCGACCTGCTGATTGTAACCGGCCCAAATACGGGCGGCAAAACCGTGTCCTTAAAAACAGTGGGCCTGTTTACCCTTATGGGACAGTCCGGGCTTCACATCCCTGCGTGGGAGGGGTCGGAGCTGGCTGTGTTTGACCAGGTATTCGCGGACATTGGGGATGAACAGAGCATTGAACAGAGCTTAAGTACCTTTTCCGCCCATATGACTAATATTGTGCGCATTTTAAATGAAGCCGATTCCCGGTCTCTCTGTCTTTTTGACGAGCTGGGCGCGGGTACGGACCCCACAGAGGGAGCGGCCCTGGCCATTGCCATCCTTTCCTTCCTGCACAACATGAAGTGCCGCACCATGGCCACCACCCATTACAGCGAACTGAAGGTATTTGCTCTCAGCACGCCCGGAGTGGAAAACGCATGCTGCGAATTCAATGTGGAAACTCTGCAGCCCACGTACCGGTTACTCATCGGTATTCCCGGCAAGAGCAATGCCTTTGCCATTTCCCAGAAGCTGGGGCTGCCCGGATATATCATTGACGACGCAAAATCCCATCTGGAGGCCAAGGATGAGTCCTTCGAGGACCTGTTAACCAGTCTGGAATCCAGCCGGCTGACCATTGAGAAGGAACAGGCTGAAATCAACGCTTATAAGGATGAGATTGCCTCCTTAAAAACCCGCCTGACCCAGAAGGAAGAGCGTCTGGACGAGCGCAAGGACAAGATTCTAAAAAATGCCACCGAGGAAGCCCAGCGCATCCTTCGGGAAGCCAAGGAAACAGCGGACCAGACCATAAAGCAGATTAACAAGCTGGCCGCCAGCTCAGGCGTGGGCAAGGAACTGGAAGCTGAACGTGCCAGACTCAGGGACCAGCTGAAGAAAACAAATGAGAAGCTGGCTGTGAAACCCAAGGGACCCAGCCAGCCCATTTCACCAAAGAAACTGAAAATAGGAGACGGCGTCAAAGTTCTGTCCATGAACCTTAAAGGCACTGTAAGCACGCTTCCCAATGCCAGGGGCGATTTATATGTCCAGATGGGTATTCTCCGCTCCCTGGTGAATATCCGTGACTTGGAGCTTCTGAATGAAAAGGACATAAGCGCCACACTGGGCGACGGAAGCTCCATAAGCTATGGCGGAAAGACTGCCAGGGGCAAGGGAAGCGGCAGCAGCCAGATTAAGATGTCCAAATCCTCCACCGTGTCCGCTGAAGTCAACCTCATAGGTATGACAGTGGACGAGGCAGTGCCTGCCATGGAAAAATATCTGGACGACGCCTATCTGGCCCATCTCCAGACAGTGCGCGTGGTCCATGGCCGGGGAACCGGAGCCCTTAAGAACGCGGTGCACAAGCGCCTGCGTCAGCTCAAATATGTAAAGGAATTCCGTCTGGGCCAGTTTGGTGAAGGCGATTCAGGCGTAACCGTTGTGACATTTAAGTAGAAATCAGCAGCAAGGAGGAACTATAGCATGGCAGAGAAGCAGAGGATTCTGATTGTGGATGATGATGCAAATATTGCAGAATTAATCTCCCTCTACCTGATGAAAGAGTGTTATGAGACAATGATTGTGGGGGACGGCGAGGAAGCCCTTAAGGTATTTCCGGAATTCAAGCCCAACCTGGTACTGCTGGACCTGATGCTTCCCGGTATAGACGGTTATCAGGTCTGCAGGGAGCTGCGCGCTTCCTCCCAGGTACCGGTCATAATGTTGTCCGCTAAGGGAGAGATTTTCGACAAGGTACTGGGACTGGAGCTGGGGGCTGATGATTATATGATAAAACCCTTTGATTCCAAGGAACTGGTAGCCCGCGTCAAGGCAGTGCTGCGCCGTTACCAGGCAGCCCCGGCCCCGGCTCCATCGTCCACCGAGCAGCAGGGCGAATACGTGGAGTACCCGGACCTGATTGTGAACCTTACCAATTATTCCGTAATCTATATGGGCCACTCCGTGGAAATGCCGCCAAAGGAGCTGGAGCTTCTGTATTTTCTGGCGGCTTCCCCCAACCAGGTATTTACCAGGGAACAGCTTCTGGACCATATCTGGGGCTATGAATACATTGGGGATACACGCACCGTGGATGTACATATCAAGCGTCTGCGGGAAAAGATAAAGGATCACAACAGCTGGGCCATCACCACGGTCTGGGGAATAGGCTATAAATTCGAGGTGAAACGATGACCCGTTCTCTTTATTCCAAATTCATACTGGGATATCTGATTTTCGGTCTGCTGGGCTTTATCGCCATTGCCACATTTTCATCAAAAATGACCCGTGACTATCTGGTCCAGAGTAAGGCGGACGCGCTGTATGACGAGGCAAATATCATCGCCTCGTCATGCAGCACCATGTATCAGGGAAAACGGCTGGATTCCGAGGAGGTTTCCACCCAGATACGGGCCTTGTCCCACTACCTGAAGGCCGAGATATGGGTGGTCAACCGTCAGGGCACCGTGGTTATGGACAGCCTGGGCGGTTCGCGGGTCCAGTCCTCCATAGACGGTTTTGACCCGGCATCCATCGGGAACCGGTCCTATACCATAGGGGATTACTATGGGATGTTTAACGGAAACGTGCTCAGTGTGTCAGCTCCCATCACAGGGAATTACAACACCTACGGCTACGTGCTGATTCACCTTCCCATCAGCGAAATCAACCAGTCCCAGAACGGCATCTTAAGCATACTTTACATCACATCCGCTGTCCTGTTCGGCCTGTCCCTTATTATCCTTCTGGTATTCACGCAGACCGTGTATCTGCCCCTTCGCAAGATTACAGTGGGCGCCAATGAATACGCGGCCGGTAACCTGGATTACCGAATCAATGTCAAAACCCACGATGAGATGGGTTATCTCTCCGACACCCTGAATTATATGTCCGACGAGCTGAATAAGATGGAGGAATACCAGAAGAATTTCATAGCCAATGTATCCCATGATTTCCGCTCTCCCCTGACTTCCATCAAGGGCTATCTGGAAGCCATTCTGGACGGCACCATACCGGCTGAGATGTATGAAAAATACCTGTCCAGGGTCATATCCGAGACAGAGCGCCTTCACAAGCTGACAGAAAGCATGCTTACCCTGAACTCTCTGGATGCCAAGGGCTATCTCTCCAGGACCAATTTTGATATCAACCGTGTTATAAAGGATACGGCGGCCTCCTTTGAGGGCACCTGCGAGTCTAAGAACGTAAGCTTTGATCTTACCTTCTCGGATGACATCCAGATAGTTCTTGCCGACCTTGGAAAAATACAGCAGGTCATGTACAATCTCATTGACAATGCCATCAAGTTCAGCCACCACGATTCCACCATCTACATCCAGGCATCGGGACGGTATGAAAAGATATTTGTATCGGTCAAGGACACAGGCATCGGCATACCCAAGGACAGCTTAAAGAAAATCTGGGAACGTTTTTACAAGACCGACCTGTCCCGGGGCAAGGACAAGAAGGGCACCGGCCTGGGCCTGTCCATAGTAAAGGAAATCATACAGGCACACGGCGAAAACATTGACGTGGTCAGCACAGAAGGCGTGGGAACCGAGTTCATTTTTTCACTGCCCCGTTCCACCAGCCTTTAGATAATGCCTGCACGACCGGATTATCCGCACTGCCGGGAATGTTTACCAATATAAAAATGTTTTATAATATCGTAAGATATTTACCAGAAAATTGTGATATAGTTATATTGTGGAGAGATATACGATTCATTCCAATATGATTAGAAAAAGAAAGGACAGGCAGACATGATTACATGGAAAAAAGTGGGCACCGCATTGTTAGTTGCCTCTCTTATTTCTTCCGTCCTGGCTCCTGCAGCCATGGCGGCAAGCAAGAAGAAGGTGGGCAAGATTTACCTTACCATTGACTCTGACATACGTACCGGACGTGATGGGGGAGACGTGGAGGTCACTGCTACCGGAGACAATACCAGTCTTTATTATGTAGACTCCTGGGAGGTCACCAATGATGACGGAGACACCTGGAGCAGCTCCAAGCCGCCTCAGGTAGACATCATCCTGGGTGTGGAGGATGAGGAAGAATACTATTTTTCCAACACCTCTTCCAGCAACTTCAAGCTGACCTTAGGTTCCTCCAGCAAATACCGATTTGATAAGATTAAATTTGTAAACGCCAAGCGCAAGGACAGCAACGCCACCCTTATCCTTACAGTCCAGCTGGTATTTGACAAGGACGCGGATACCAGCGCGGCAGCTGCCCCGTCCAACCTTCAGTGGGATTCCGCTCACAACGGAAACGGTTCCTGGAACGAGGTTTCAAGCGCCAAATATTATCAGACCCAGCTCATTAAAAACGGAGCTGCCATAGGTGAAATCAAGGACATCTATAACACCTCCTATAATTTCAAGGACCAGATTACGGCGCCCGGCTCCTATCAGTTTAAGGTCCGCTCCGTGAAGTCCAGCAACAGCGCCAAGAGCAGCTGGAACACATCCGGCTCATGGACAGTAAGCGAAGCAGATATCGCTGCCCTGGGCAATACTGTCACGGATAATTCCCAGCCGGCGGCAGGCACCTGGCAGACAGCAGCGGACGGCCGCTGGTGGTACAGCAATGCGGACGGATCCTACCCGGTTTCCAGCTGGCAGCAGATTGACGGCCAGTGGTACTATTTTGACGCGGAGGGATATATGGCCACAGGATGGATTGAACTGGATGGTAAGAGTTATTACCTGGATCCTTCCACCGGAGCCATGTATGCCAATACACGCACGCCTGATAACTGCTGGGTCGATGAATCCGGCGTATGGATTCCCGGAATGTAGCTGACCGGGTGTTTACAGGGGAAAGATACGTTACAGTTAAAAAATTCCTTTATCAGACAAACAGGGAGCAGGCACATCGAGACAAACGTGCCTGCTCCTTATTAATTTACTAATCACCCCTGCAGTATCAGTCCTACAGTACCAGCCTTGCGGCCCCGTATATACCTGCGTCATTTCCCAGGGTGGCAAGTCCCAGCTTCCCCTTGTATTTGGATATGGGGGTAAAATAATCATAATGCTTCTGGACAACATCAATCAGGAACTGTCCTGCCTTGGATACGCCTCCGCCTATAACGAAAATTTCCGGGTCAACTATCATGACGGCCATGGATAAAGCCAGTCCCAGGTAGCGTCCCACCACATCCATCACTTCATTGGCCAGCTCATCCCCTGCCTTGGCCGCGTCCAGCACATCCTTGGCTGTGACGTTCCCGCCATGCTCCCGCAGAACCGAGGGCTTATCGCTGGCTTCCATCTTCCTTCTGGCCTCCCTGGCAATGCCTGTGGCCGAACAAATCTGCTCCACGCAGCCCACTCCGCCGCAGTTGCAGTGCTCCCATTCCTCATCCCTTACGTGGATGTGGCCAATCTCACCGCCAAGGCCGTGACGGCCGGCAATGATTTTCTCATCAATAATGACACCGCCACCCACACCGGTTCCCAGGGTAATCATGACCAAATCCTTATATCCCTTGCCTCCGCCCTGCCACATCTCTCCCAGGGCGGCCACGTTGGCGTCATTTCCGCTCTTTACAGTGGCTCCGTCCAGCAGATTGCTGAGCTCCTCCTGGGGATTCATCCGGCGCCACCCCAGGTTCACACATACCTCCACGAATCCATCCGGCATAACCGGCCCGGGAACTCCCAGCCCGATTCCGGCCAGGTCCGTCTTAAGGCTCAGGCCCATTTCCTCCATCTTATCACGGATGGACCGAGCCACATCAGGAAGGATATACTTTCCGCCCTCCTCTTTACGGGTCCTTACTTCCCACTTGTCCAAAAGCTCTCCCGTAATCTCAAAAAGTCCGATTTTTACCGAAGTTCCTCCGACATCTACTCCGATACATTTCATCCCCATGGTATCTATACTTCCTTTCGCTTTTATTCCTGCATCACTGCAGCTTAATTTCCGTCATTTTCTGCGGTCCCATGACAAGAAGGGTTCCCGGGAACCTTCCTGCGGATACCTTGCTGACCGTAAAGTCAAATGTTCCGTTGTATTTCTCCGTACCTGTCATGTTGTAAACCTTGCAGGAACTGTCATTATACAAAAGAATCAAATCACCGTCAATATCAAAACCGGTATACTGGTAGTTAAAGGACTTTTCAAAAACAGGGCTTCCCTCCCTGTCATAAATCCTCAGTCTGTACGGATCTCCGCCTTCCACATTATCCGTAACAATGCCAACCTTGTCCTGAGCATAGCTGATGCTTCTTATATTCTCCTCTATGGGAATCTGGCTCACCAGCTCCGGCGATGTTTCCACCCTGGTTGAAAAGAACTGTATTCCCTTATCCGCGAATATGACGGAATGGCTCTCATCCAGAAACCTGACCCTGCCCGCCATGGCATCTCCCAGGTCTTTGGGAAAGAATATACCCACAACACGGTTGGGATCATTCTTGCCCAGTCCGAAATTGTAAAACACAATCTTGCATTTTATCATACCCTGGTCCAGATACATATAGGATGTGATAAGCTGCGTGCCATTGGGCGAAAGACTTAAGTCCACCGGATACCCGTCACCTGACAGCAGAGACTTCACCATGATGTCCAGAGGGCTTCCATCCCTTTTATATAAATAGATATAGCTCGCCTTGGAATCCTCCTGAAGGGCGGCCACCACGCCCTTGGCAGACACCGTGACCCTCAATATGGGCAGCAGCGTGGTAGCCTGCCCCTGGGTCCCGTTTTGATCGCATATGTAGATGCTGTTGCCCTGCTGGTCGCCAATAGCCGCAAAATCGCCGTTGACCGATACAACGGGAGACCTCATTTCATAGCTCTGTACCCATACCACCTTGCCCTTGGCGTCCAGATAGGCAGCCCCGTCCTTTGTATATTTGAGAACTCCGTCCCCAAAATCTCTGTACCCGCAGAAGCTTCCTTCACCCTGGGCAGCGGCTTCCTGGGCCTCAGCCACCAGATCCCGCTCCCAAACCGTCTGATAATCCGTAAAGGTGTGGTAGCGTTCATAGCGGGACAGCACCAGGGCTGCTATGGCTGCCAGGGCAGCAAGCACTGCCAGAATAATCAGGCGCTTCCTGACTACGCGCCGATGCGCCTTGTGCACGATTTCCCGGCTGTCCTCCTCTTCCTGGAAGGGACTGCCGGAAGGTACGATTTGACGTTTCAGCTGCTTTTTTTTATTTTCACGGCTCATTGAATTGGTACTGCCCATCCTGCGTTCTCCCAAAATTCGTCTTTTGCGTATATGCATTAGTATACAACAATTTTGGATAAAACGCATTATCTTTTTCCGCCAGAGGTTTCCAGGCATATGCTTACGGAACCAGAAGCTTTTGTCCCGCAAATATGCTGTTTTCATCTGTCAGGGAATTGACCCGGCAGATTTCATCTATATGCTGCAGATTATGATACAGCTTAAAGCAGATGCCATACAATGTCTCTCCGTCCGCCACGGTGTACACCTTGTAGCTGGCAGCGGACACAGTCTGGTCGTCAGCTTCCCCTCTGCCCCCGGTTGGCGGAAGTGTGGAATCATCGGCAGGAGCTTTTGTCTCCGCTGCCGCCTGGCTATGGCCGGATTCCGTCTGTTCATTTCCCTTTTTGGCTGAGTCAGTCTTGGACGCGTCCTGGCTGGATGCCTGGCCATTTTCCTGGCCTGATGCCGCCGCCTGGCCGCTTCCCTGGCCTGTCCCTGCCGTCTGACCGCTTCCCTGACCTGATGCCGTCTGACCATTTCCCTGGCCTGTCCCGCCCGCCTGGCCGCTATTTGGCGGTTCCAGGGTTTCCGGAGTCACCCTGGAAGGTTTCTCATCTCCATTCTCCGGTGACGGAGCCGTGGTGGGATATACCTTTCCCGATGCCTCCTCAATCACATAATCAGGCTGGTCCGCAGCGGACCAGCCCTTTCCGGAAGGATTCTCTGTACCGCCCTTTCCGGCAAACGCCATCAGGCCGTCCTTTATGTTTCCTTCCGGTACCACGGATGCAATCACGCTTTCCATCTGGTGCATTTTCTGATAGTTGTTGAACATAGCCACGCCGCCTGCCAGTACTGTGACAGCCAGTACACTGCAAAGGCCTGACAAAACTCCCACCGTGCTCCGGTGACGTCCTGCCTCCACCCTGCGCTCGTCCATTTTTTGCTTAAAATTCTGGATGACCTTATCATCCACTCCTGTTTCTGCTCTTGGCACATCCTTGCGCAGTATCATGTAATCCTGCATCATCTGATTCCGCTCATAATATATGCTGTATCCTCTTAATTTGTAAAATCCGTCGGAGGATGTTATGTAAACAGCTTCCTCGCCCTCCAGGCCGCAGTTCAGATACATGAGCTGGTTCTTTCCGGTAAAATACTGGCTGTGCTGCTTCCAATAGGTCAGGGGGCTTAAGGTACAGCCGGGTCCCGCGCAGAGGAACCATCCCTGGACCGTGCGCTTGGGAAACATCTGCTCCACATCCTGGTAGGCCTTTTTCCAGGCGTCCTCGGTGAATGCCACCTTTCCGCCTTCCTCGGTGACCGAATCCATTTCCAGGGCTCCATCCACAAAAACAAAAGGTATGTCTTCATGGGTCTCCCTGCTTCCCAAAAGCAGACCCACACGCAAATCAGCCCCCTTTGCCGGCTGGAGGCGTTTTAAATAAGTATTTACATAATCCTCCAGATATAACTTTAAGACCTGGTCCCTCTCACCTATCTGCCGGAAATTCTTCGGCAGCTTAGGGAAGGGTTCATATAATTCTCCCATAGAATCACCCCGCTGTTTTTAATCCAAACAAGCATAGCAGATTCCCGGCGCAGAATTTGTCATATTATGGCAGCATTTTCCCATAATCGTTCGACAAGAAAAATGCTTTCGCAAATACAGTCCGCCATTTTCATAACCATGGACAGACGCACGCTCTGCAGCATGACCGGGTCCCGGCTGCCCACTCCGCCCACTATTCCGGTTATGGCTATGTCCCCCACGGCCTGCAGCTCCTTGGATACTCCCAATCCCGGCTGAAGCGCTCCCCGGCCCAGGGTCGCGTATCCCACATGGTCCAGACTTCCCACCGAAGCATCAATGGCAACCACCACATAATCCGGATAGTGAAGCCGTATATACCTGGCGTACAAATCCAGGTTCATGGCATGGACTGGCTTATCAAGTGTTCCGATGACCGCCGCTCCCTTAAGCCGCCGGCTGCGGAGCATATGTCCCACCAGAGGGCCCAGACTGTCTCCGGTGGACCGGTCTGTGCCGATACACAGGAACATGATGCCATCCTTTCCCTTGGCCGCCATCTCCTCCCTGATAAGCCGGTCCAGGTGCATGGCAAAACCCTCCGTTTCAAAACCTTCTGATGTATTATAATAAGATATGTCTTCCCGTTTTTGTACGTTAAATGTCTTCCATAATTTCATAGCTAAGTTGTCCACCCAAACATGTTATAATCATCGCCCGGCTTAAGTGGGCTGTTTTTATAGTATAGGCTTGGGTATTTGAAATTATGCATGAAAAAAGGACACACGGATTGACAGTATCCGCATGTCCCTGTCTGCCTGACAGCCATATCGTGGCTGGACCAGGACCTATTGGGCCATTTTAGCCAGGCAGTTATTTGTTTTATACCGCTTATATCTTCAGGTTATAAAACCCCTTATCCAAATAGCTTCTCCTCATAAACCCCCGACTCAATCAGCCCTCTGATGGCATCTGTCACGGCCTGTTTATCTTCCCTGTAGGTAACGCCAAACCATTTATCCGGGGTGTCAAGGACGGTCACTCTCGCCTTCTTATTCTGTACCAGATTGTCTATGATTTTAGGAAGCAGGTATTCTGATTTAATATCCCCTTCCTTCAGACTGTCCAAAAATACAGGGAATCCCTTCTCCAGCTCCTGGATGAAGCTGGCCGGAAGCCCCCACATATTCATGGAAACAGGCTGGGACGGGCTGATGGTCACAGGCGCACCGCTCTCGTTCGTGGCATGGAGTCCGTCTTCCTTCATCTGGATATTATAAGTTTCTGTCACGTTCGTCAAAAATCCATCTCCATCCACCTGGCACACGCCTCTGGTGACTGTGCCGTTGTCGCTCAGGGTGTTGGACAGCACAAACCCCCCCATGCAGATATCATATATCTCAGACTGTGAATCCATATGCTCCGCCATGTAATCATGAATCCTGCGAAATCCTTCTCGTCCATAGTAGTCATCCGCATTAATCACAAGGAATGGTCCGTCTACCATACCTTTCACGGAAAGGACCGCCTGGCCCGTACCCCATGGTTTGGTTCTTCCGGGTGTCACTTCATAGCCGGCCGGAAGGTCTTGCAGTTCCTGGTATGCGTATTCCACCGGAAGGAGCTTCTCTATCCTGTGTCCGATGATTTCCTTAAAATCCTTTTCCAGATCTCTCCTGATTATGAATATTACCTTATTAAATCCCGCTTCCATGGCATCGTGGATTGAATAATCCATGATAATCTCGCCGCCTGGCCCCACAGGCTCCAGCTGCTTGATGCCGCCTCCAAAGCGGCTTCCGATACCGGCTGCCATGATTACCAATGCAGTATCTTTCATCCTTAACTTCTCCTTTGATTTAAACTGGTTACACTATAGCACATTTGACCTTAAAAAGCAAAGGGAAAGAATGCCTCCTGCCGTGCCAGTTCAGTCAGAACACGTCTGCACCGGCACACATCCTCATACGGCACGTACTCATTGGGCTTATGGGCCAGCTCCAGGCTGCCGGGACCGTAGGACATGCAGTTGCGGTTGCCCAGGGTTCCCGCAATGACTGCTGTATCTGTGTAGCCGTTAAAGGAACCGATATATGTGTCCTCCCCCGTCACACGATCGCAGACAGATTTAAGGCTGGCCAGGAGCCGGGAACCGCTGTCCTTTTCCACATAGGGACGGTCACCTGTGACGGTGTAACTGCCCCTGACTCCCGCAATCTCGGCTTCCGCCGCCTTTACAGCTTCCTCTACTATATTTTTCGCAGCCGCTGTGTCCGTAGGCGGCACCAGACGCATGTCAATCCATACCTTACAGGAATCCGGCACAACATAGGGACGGTATCCCCCTGTTATCTGTCCAAAGGTCACCGTAGACATACCCAGATCTTCATGAACCGGGCAGCTTCCAATGGCCTTGCGGATATGGCAGACTGCCTCTGCCATGGCGGCAATGGCATCAGCGCCCTTCCACGGATTGCTGGCATGGGCCGTGATTCCCTGCATGGTCAACTCAAACCAGGTCCTGCCCTTATGGGCTACCTGAATCTGCCCGTCCGTTGGCTCCGTGTCTAAAATCCAGTCTTCCCGGCCTACCCAGCCGTCCCGGATAGCACATTCCACTCCCCGCATGAAATCTTCCTCGTCCACGGTTCCGATAAATACAAAAGGCCGCACCGGAAGCTCTCCTGTACTTCCGGCCAGCTCCGCCATGTCTGAAAATGCAGACAAAGCACAGGCCAGGCCTGACTTCATGTCACAGGCCCCTCTTCCGTACAGGCGGTCTTCCTTTACCACTGCTCCCAGGGCCGGGGTATCTTCCTCCCATCCCTCTCCCAGCATCACCGTATCCATGTGGCATATGTACACAAGGGAAGACGCCGCAGCTTCTTCTCTCCCTGGTATGCGGGCCATAAGATTAAAGCGGCCCGGCATTACTTCCTTTTGAATCAGTTCAATCCGGTTCTTAAGCGCTCCTGCCTTTTCCTCTATCTCCTCTGTAAGCCATTCATATATCCACTGTTCAATTTGGCTCTCATAGGCTCCCGGGTCAGAGCTGTCAATCTGTACCAGCTGGCCTGCCAGCTCCCAGGTCCTGCGGTCCCCTTCTTCTACTGTCACGTTTTCGCTCCTCCTGTCAATCATATGGTTGGATACCAGGCGTCTGATACTGTTTCTGGTACTGCTTCTGATACTGCTTCTCATGCCGGTATCCCTGCCCCATTATACCCCCATATCTATAAATCATCAACAATGGCGGCACTTTTTGCGTAAGCCGTGCTCTTTGCCTCAAAAAAGTCTGTTTTCACCATATTTGCATTGGAATACTGGTTAACCCATTTCATGGATTCCGGCTCCTCGTCATCCCCCTCATACAAGGTGCCGAAGCCCAGCCCGCTCCAGCGCAGGTTTCCCAGGTACCGTATGTAGTCCGTAACCATTTCGCTGGTCAGACCCGGGACATCATCGCCAATCACATAGCTCCCCCACTTGATTTCCTGCGCCACGCCTTCCTCCAGCATGGACTTAAGCATACCCACCATCTCCGGCGTGAATAACTGCGGCTCCTCTTTCCTGAGCTCCCCAATCATGTTGCGAAACAGCCACAAATGGGTATTCTCGTCCCGGTTGATATAGCGGATTTCCTGGACGCTTCCGGGCATCTTTCCGCCCCTTCCCAGGTTATAAAAAAACATGAACCCGCTGTAAAAATAGATGCCCTCCAGGATATAGTTTGCCATAATGACCCTGAGAAGGGTCACATCGTCCTTCCTCTCCTGGAATTCATTATACAGATTTCCAATAAATGTATTGCGGCGCAGAAGGTGTTCATCCTCCTTCCACTGGTACAATATCCTGTCCCGCTCCACCGGGCTGCAGATGGAATCCAGCATATAGCTGTAGCTCTGGCTGTGCACCGCCTCCTGGAATCCCTGAATCGTAAGGCACAGATTTACCTCATTGGCTGTGATATACTGGGCAATGCAGGGCAGGTTGGCTGTCTGGATGGAATCTAAGAACACCAGAAAGCTCAGTATCTTATCATAGGCAGTCCTCTCCGGAGCCGTCAGGTTCTTATAATCCTTTAAGTCCGCGCTGAGGTTGATTTCCTCCGGAATCCAGAAATTATTCATGGCCTGGCGGTACCAGCTGCTGGCCCAGGTGTATTTCATATTATTAAAGTCGTTGAGATTGGTGGTGTTTCCGCCTATCATCCTCCTGCTGTTTTTATCCGTGTCGCCCTGAGGGTTAAACAGGGGCTTGGCCGATAATATACTCATATCAAATATCCTTTCTTAATATATACCTTTCAAAAACCGCTTAGCTGGAACAGCTTTCACACTCCTCCACCTCTAAAGACTTGCTGCGCACATAGTACAGGGTCTTTACGCCGCTCTCCCAGGCCAGTATATAGAGGTTCAGCAGCTGGCGCATGGTGTAATCATTGGTAATGTACAGGTTCACGCTCTGGGCCTGGTCAATGTGCCTCTGGCGCACGCCTGCGGCCCGCACCGTCCAGGTCTGGTCCATGGTGTATCCGCTTTTATACAGCCAGAAGGTCCGTGGTGTCAGGTCCGGGGCAACCCTGGGCAGTATGGCGTTCTTTTTCTCTTCCAGATAAAACCGCTTCATCACGGGGTCCAGGCCAGCCGTTGTACCGGAAAGTATGCTGGTGCTGCTGGTAGGCGCCACAGCCAGAAGATAGGCGTTGCGCATTCCATACTCCGCCACCTGTTCCGCCAGCGATTTCCATTCCCCGCTCACAAGCCCGCGCTTCTCAAAGTATGCTCCTGTCTGCCATTCGCTTCCCTCAAAATACCGGTAACGTCCCTTCTCCGCCGCCAGATTGGCGCTGGCCCTGACAGCCGCGTAATGAATCCGCTCAAACACCCGGTCCGCAAAGGCCAGATGCTCCCCGCTCTCCCACCGGATGCCGTGCTTTGCCAGCATATGGTGGTAACCGCTGACTCCCAGGCCGATTCCCCTGTAATTCCGGTTGGTGATTCCGGCATAGGCCAGCGGATAAAAATTCAGGTCAATCACATTATCCAGGGCCCTCACGGCACTGGCAACAATATGCTCCACTTCGCCCGGATCATCCACATCAATGGCCCCCAGGCAGAGGCTGGCCAGGTTACAGACCACAAAATCTCCCGGCCGTGTGGTCTGGACCACCGTGGTCTCCCCATTTACCTCCAGCACCTGAGTCGATACACTTTCTATGGGAGACATGTTCTGGGCAATCTCGGTGCACAGGTTGGAACAGTATATGATGCCCCGGTGGCTGTTGGGATTGGCCCTGTTTACCGTATCCCGGTTAAAGATAAAGGGTGTGCCTGTCTCCACCGCGGACTTGATAATCAGGCGCACCACATCCTTTAACAGCACGGTGCGCTTGGATATCCTGTCATCCTCCACACAGTCCAGATACCGTTCCTCCCACAGCTCCCCGTAACAGTCCTCCAGGCAGTATCCCTTTACGGTCTGAATCTCGTGGGGGCACATCAGATGCCAGTTCTGGTCCAGATTCTCCTTAGCCATCCTCCAGAACAAATCAGGAAAACACACGGCCGGGAAAATGTCATGGGCCTTCATGCGGTCGTCCCCGTTATTAGTCCGAAGCTGAAGGAACTCCGGCAGATCCTTGTGCCAGGCGTCCAGATAAACCGCCGCAGCACCCTGGCGCATGCCCAGCTGATCCACTGCCACAGCCGTATCGTTCACCAGCTTAATCCAGCGGATTACGCCTCCGGCTGCCCCCTCAAAGCCCCGGATCCTGCTTCCCGCAGCCCTGACCTTTCCGAAATACAAGCCCATGCCCCCGCCGAATTTGCTGACCTGGGCAAAGTTGTCCACACTTCTGTAAATTCCTTCCAGACTGTCGGGCACAGTGTCAATAAAACAGCTGGAAAGCTGATGATACGGCTTCCTGGCATTGGACAGGGTGGGGGTGGCCATGGTTACCTGCATCCGGCTGAGCATATCGTAAAACCGGCGCACCCATTTTATCCTGCACGCCTTATCTTCCTTCATGGCCAGGTGCAGGGCAATGCCCAGATACATTTCCTGGGGCGTCTCTAACGGATGATGGCTGTGGTCCTGGATCACATACCGCTTAAGGAGCAAATCCAGTCCCGCATAGGTAAAGAGCTTATTTCTCTCATCATCCAGAAATCCTTCCGCCTCCTCTATCTCCTCCCGGCCGTAATGCTTCAGAATATAATCACCATATAATCCCTGGTCTGTCAGATATGAAATCTTTTCATAGAGCCCCCTGATTCCCAGCCCCCTGAGCTGTTCCTCCATCTCACAGGCAAAACGGCAGTACCGCAGCCTGGCCGCTGCAAATTCCCACATAGGTGCTTCCTTGGAAGTCAGTTCCGCCGCGGAACGAATCAGGGCTTCCATGCCCTCCGCAGGTTCCATCCCCTGCTTGTGAAAGGATCGGTACCTTTCAAACAGGCGCTCCAGCCCGTATCCCTCCCCCTGAAAATCCCTTCCGATTCCTTCCAGGCATTGTTCCAGCCCTTTATAGTCCAAATCTATATCCACTTTCCTTTTCGCCATGATGACCTTTTGCTCTCCTTCTCTAATTCCTGACATCCGTGCATTCCTTTTCCAGATGTCACGCCCACCATTATAAACCATATATATAGTGGTTACAAGCTGTTTTTGCGCCACCTATACCCCAAATACTGTATTCTCCTTTATTCACAAGGCTTTCCCGGCTACAGTTATATACTTGTGGCTGTTTCAACAAAAAATGTGATTGCACTTGTAGTAGTTTCAGCCTATTATATGGATGGAACAACAATGAATACGTGACCTTCAGGTCACAAAGGGGGTAAACTTTCCGCGTATCCGTTACTCGGTTCATACAAGGGAAGCAGAGATTATGAGCGAGATAAAAAGTCCATTTTGGCGCACGGCAGCCGAATATGGCATCATTACAGTAAGCATCTGGATTATGGTGGTTGGAATCTACTTTTTCAAGTTTCCCAATCATTTTGCATTCGGAGGCGTTACAGGCTTTTCCACGGTAGTAAGTGAAATCAGCCGTTGGTCCGCCAGTGACTTCACATTTATTGTGAACACCTCTCTGCTGGTATTAGGGTTCATTTTCCTGGGTAAGGGGTTTGGAATAAAGACCGTTTATGCAAGTATGGTCATGTCCATCAGCCTTTCCCTGCTGGAACGTGTCTGTCCTTTAAGCAGGCCGCTGACAACCGAACCTCTGCTGGAACTGCTGTTCGCCATTTTCCTGCCGGCAGTGGGCACAGCCATCCTCTTTAATCTGGGCGCTTCCAGCGGCGGTACAGATATCATCGCCATGATACTTAAGAAATATACCAGTCTTAACATAGGAACCGTCCTCATGCTGGTGGATGTGGCGGCCGCGGCCTCCTCATTTTTCATCTTCGGACCTGAGACAGGGCTGTTCTCCACCATCGGCCTGGCGGCCAAATCCCTGGTCATTGACGATGTGATTGAGAATCTGAATCTGTGCAAATGCTTTAATATTATCTGTGACGACCCGGAGCCGATCTGCGACTATATCATCAACACGCTGCACCGCAGCGCCACGGTATACCATGCAGAGGGAGCGTTTACCCATCATGAAAAGACGGTAATCATGACCACCATGAAACGCAGCCAGGCATTAAAGCTGCGCAACTATATCCGCGCCATTGAGCCCACCGCCTTCATGCTGATATCCAACTCCAGCGAAATCATCGGAAAAGGATTCCTGGCCGGGTAAGCTTAGCTGCGCTCTTCCATATCATATATAATAATAACGGCAGCACAATCCGGTTGACCCCAATCAGATTCGCTGCCGTTTTTCCATTCCGCCCGTTTCAGTCACCGGTTAATTCCATCCCGTATCCAATGGTCCCCAGGCGTTCCAGCAGTCCAAACATATAATCCGTATACCGTTCCGCCACCTCAATCACCACTGCATCCGGCCGAAGCTCAAGGGCGGCTGCCCCGCAGTCCTCTGTCCGGTAATCCATCAGCGTCACGTCCGGGTAGTTCCTGGCAAAGTACTCAGCCATGTGTACCCCGAAGGAATCCCTGCATATAAGGATTTTTTCTGCCTTCCCCTCTGCGTCTGAGGAGTAGTGGGTAATGGTCTCATGTTCATTCTGGTAATCCATTTCAAAGGACACATCCTCCCTGTAGCCTGACACCTTGAGGAACGGATCATCGTCATAGTACTTTTGAAGATTCAGCATGGTTGCAAGGTCCCCGCTGAAGGTTCCCCTGTTTTCAATATCATAAGAGCGGTATGATTCCGGGCCGAACGGCTCCCCGTCTATATCCTGTATCACCATCCGGGACGCCATAAATGCCCCCATATCATTCCAATGGGTATCGTACTTCCTGTATATCTGGCACCAGTCATCCTTGGCCTTCCTGAACTCATCCAGGGGATAGTACACATCGCAGTCCGTATTCTCCTTCAGATATGCGTACAGCAAATCCGCCTTGGACTGTTCCTGAACCACTTTCACGGAGGAGGGCATAAACTCACTGTACACCTGCTCCTTGTTTGGAACCATATAGAAAACCAGCTTCGTCCCTCCGGAAGCCAGGTTTTCATCGGCCTGCTTAAGCAGCGCGGCAAACCGTTCCAGATCCTCTTCACTGTAGCGATTGGTTCCCTGGTAGTCCGCAATGCTGTCCTCCATTTCCCCCTTCAGCTTATAGAACATCCATCCGTCCTTTCCCATAAGCACGGCATCGGATGTAACCTCCCCAAACACGTGGATGTCCGCCAGTTTTCCGAAGGCCACAATGGGATTCTTAAAGGCCAGATGGTCATTAAAGTAGGCGTCATACTGACCCGGATAGGATTTAAGGTCCGCCGCCCTGAGATTCCTGAAATTAAGAACCGGCTTTTCCTGGTAAATCCGGTTTTCGTAATTCTCCGTATCCACATAGTCCTTTAGAGGTACGAACAGGAGTCTGGGAAGTATCATCATCCCCAGGAACATGCCTGCAAATATATATGCTTTTGCGCGTTGTCTCACCTGCATCCTCCTCTCTAAAACCGGAAATAAATAAACGGATTATAGGTGCTGCCCACAGCCATCACAATCGAGTAGGCGAACAGCAATATAAGTCCCAGGCCTTCAGACAGGTAAATGTTCCTGCCGTCCTGCATATGTTTCCTGAAACAGGGGACCAGGGCCTGAAACGGGCCGCACAGCATCATTCCAATCACCATATAGACTATGGTCTTATGGCTCATATACATGGCCGTATCATATATCCCCGGCCGCAGAAGAAACATCTGCCCAAGCAGCATGAGTCCTCTGGTAAGCGAATCCGCCCGGAACATGGTCCATCCCACCACGGTAACGAAGAACATATAAATATAGCTGACAGCGGCAGGCAGCCTATCCAGCCGCCGCTTTAAAAACAGCCGTTCCGCCACCTGAAGGCAGCCGTAATACATTCCCCACGCAATGAAGGACAGGCCGGCGCCATGCCAGAATCCGGTACAAAGAAACACGATCATCAGATTGCGGCAGGTGACCAGCGTCCCCCTCCTGCTTCCGCCCAGAGGAATATAGAGGTAGTCCTTAAACCAGCCGGAAAGAGAAATATGCCATCTGCGCCAGAACTCTCCCACGGTTCTGGCCAGATACGGATAATTGAAATTCTCTGTCAGCTCAAAGCCCAGCATTTTGCCAAGGCCCACCGCCATATCCGAATAACCTGAAAAATCAAAATAAATCTGAAGTGTATACAGGATTCCCGCGTACCATCCCAAACCTCCGCTAATCTGGTCCATGGGATTGGCCAGAACCTTGTCCACCACGCTTCCGAACTGGTTGGCAAGTATAACCTTCTTGCCCAGTCCGTAGATAAACCGCCTGGCTCCGCAGGCAAACAGCTCAGGCGTCACATGACGGTTTCTGATACATGCCCCCATCCCCTGATAACGCTCAATAGGTCCCTGTATCATCTTAGGGAAAAAGGACATGTAAAGTCCCAGGTTCAGCAGGTTTCTCTCGGCCCGTATGGTCCCACGGTACACATCCGCCCCATAAGAGATCATCTGAAAAGTGTAAAATGAGATGCCCACCGGCAGCAGCAGGTTCTTTGGCTCCATCACGGTGCCTCCCGCCAGCTTATTTACCAGGCCGGTCAGGAAATCGAAGTATTTAAAATACCCCAGAAACCCCAGGTTCACCGCAACCAGCGCCACAAGGAGCAGCTTATCCGGGGTGATGAGCGTCTGCTTAGAGGCGCCGGAAGTGGTCTGCCTGTCTGACATGGCAGCGTCCCCGGCTGCCCCCGCATCAGCTCCGGCTGTCCCCGCGTCAGCTCCGGCTGTCCCCGCGTCATGCCCTCTGCCCCGCACAGCCTCCATCCCCATGGCGCCTGCGTAATTCACTGCCAGTGACAAAAGGAGAAGCCATATATACTCCTGTTCCCCCCACGCGTAGAAAATAAAGCTCATTGCCAGCAGAAACAGGTTGCTTAACCGGATTGGCAGCACCAGATTGACCACCAGCACAAAGGGCAGGAACAGCCATAAAAATATCATGGAACTAAATAGCATGAAATATTTTCCTTCCTGAATTCATTCTTCCGTCCGCAGGATCCCGGAAAATGCCCTGGAAATGCCCTGCAAAACATCGGCATCCGTTTCCGTCCATTTCCCTGCGGTGGACCATGGCGATATTATAACATGCCTCCACGGGTTTTAAAAGGCTGATTTGCATGGCCATCTGTCCGGGCGCTGCCTGGCTCCTGTTTACACGCAGCTGCTTTCTTGCTAACTTTAAACAGACTTTAAATAGCCCCTTTAAATGTCCAAGTGCATCATTGTACCAAAAGGCCATCTGTGTTATAATTATCTCATTAAAATTTCCCCGGGCGGACCGGAAACATTTTTTGTCTCATACTGCCCGGCTGCAATCATCACCTTATGAGATATCACGAAAGAAGGAAGTGTTATGGACCTAAAATTACAGGTAAAACAGACCCAGACTTTGTCACAGCGGATGATTCAGTCAGCTGAGATTCTTCAGATGACTTCTCAGGAGCTGAATACTTATATCAATGAACTGGCATTGGAAAACCCGGTAATCGACATTGTGGAGCCGCCCACGGCACAAGAACAGCGCGAGTCCATCGAACAGCAGGAATGGCTTAATTCTTTCAATGAGGAGAATTACTATCTGTACCAGCGCCAGAATAATGACGATGACTACGACTTTAAATCCAGCTGGAATATAAACACGGACGACGGAGAGACCCTTCAGGACTATCTGTGGTCCCAGCTCATCACGGAAAACTTCACGGACCAGGAAACGGAAATCATTAAGTTCATGCTGGAATGTCTCGACAACAAGGGCTATCTGGAAGAGAGCATAGAGACCATTGCCTCCTACTTTGGGACCGATACCGAGCTTGTGGAAGATCTTCTGTCCGACCTCCAGGCTCTGGACCCCTCCGGCGTCTGCGCGCGTTCACTGGAGGAATGCCTGAAGCTGCAGCTGGAACGCAGGAATATGCTGACCCCGGTACTGGAATCCATCATTGACAACTGCCTGGAAATGGTTGCCAAGAACCAGATTCCGGCCATTGCCAGGAAGCTGCGCCTCTCTCCCGCTGAAACCGCCGGTTACTGTCAGATTATTAAATCCCTGAATCCAAAGCCGGGCGTATCCTTCAGCAGCAGGGACCAGCTCCGCTATATTATACCGGATGTGACCATTGTAAAATTCAAGGACCATTTTGACATACTGCTGAACGAATCCATGTATCCCACCATTGAGCTTAACAGCTACTACCGCCAGATGAACCAGAATCCGGAGTCCTCCGAACTGAAGGAGTATCTGGGCAATAAAATCCGGCAGGCCGAGTGGGTGAAGCAGTGTGTGACCCAGCGCGGAAAGACACTTATGCAGGTATCCCGGGCCATCCTGGAACACCAGGAGGAATTCTTTACCTTTGGGCCTGCCCATCTGAGTCCATTAAGGCTGGCAGATATCGCCCAGGAACTGGACATCCATGAATCCACTGTCAGCAGAGCTGTCAGCAAGAAATACCTTCAGTGTTCCTGGGGCGTATACCCTATGAACTACTTCTTCTCGCGCAGCGTGGCTGTCCAGGAAAGCAGCGGCAATGAAAACGGCGCCCAATCCGTGACTGCCGCGGATATCAAACGGGTGCTCCGGGAAATCATAGAGGAAGAAAACAAAAAGAAGCCTTACAGCGACCGCCTCCTGGGTGAAAAGCTGGCAGAACGCGGCATATCCATCTCCCGCCGGACCGTTGCCAAATACAGGGAAGATGAAGGCATTGCGGATGCCAGCGGGCGTAAGGAGTATGTGTAGCAAAATATTCTCAGAGACATGGCCGGTCTGCCATGTCTTTTTGTTTCCCCCAAATACGCAGGAACGAATTAAGTTTATTTTACGCAAAAATCATCTTGACAATGTCGGAGAAATCTTGTAAAATTGTTGATGTCGCTGATGGAGCAGAGCTTGTAAGGATAGCGGCTGATGATTCCTGCTTGTTTCAGATAGGCAAATGCCCAGATAGCTCAGTTGGTAGAGCAGAGGACTGAAAATCCTCGTGTCGTTGGTTCGATTCCGACTTTGGGCACTCAGCACTTATCCTTGACGGATGGGTGCTTTTTTATTGTAAGATTTACTTCATTGTAAAAAAGCCGAAAGTCTGATAGTATAAATAATGTTTTAAGAATTAAGTATACTACTAACAAAAGATACCAGGGGAAAATTAATGAGCAGACGGCGCAAAAAAAAGGATTCACCAATCAAGACTGTATTTTTGATTATTATGGCAGCTGTTATTATGACGGCAGCCGTGTATGTTGTTATGTCAGTGGTTGGGAAAATACGGTCAGATTATAAAAATCTGGATTTCAGTACTGAGCAGAAGGAGATGCCTTCCATTACCATAGATACCAGGGAGGAACCAAAGCCAGGATGGAATGAGACTGATAATGGATGGATGTATTATTTGGATGAAGAAGAGTACGTGACGGACCAGTGGAAGGATATAGAGGGGTTTCTGTATTACTTTGACAGCGACGGTATCATGGCCACCGGGGTATTAAAACAGGAGGGCCAGACCTATACCTGCCACGATACAAAGGGCTATCTGAAGGATATCCAAATTGATTTGGACTACAAACCTGAGAGTACAGGAGAAAACCTGGACAGCCTGGTGAGGACCAATGCGTTCTGGTGTTATCTGAGGGCGGAAGACGCAGGACTGTTTAAGACCATCCTGTACCGCAAGACCGTAGAGAACAAGGTGATGGTACTGGGAGGGGAGACGGCCTCGGAAAAGACCACAAGGAATTCTATGCGTGCTTACGGCGATTACGTATATTTCCTGCCTAAGGTAAAGGAAAGCCAGAAACAGGGCCTTTCCGAGGCTGAGAGGGGGCTTTGCGATAAGCTGTTTAGGATGAGGCCGGGAAGCGATACCAAAGAGCTGATTGCGGAGAACGTGGACGGGTATATGGTGATGGGGGATACAATCTATTACTCCCGGGCCGGGAAGATTTACAGCACCACCTCAGGCACCGAGGTGGCCACTGGGGAAGCCAGATATTCGGTGGTCATAAAGGATGGAAATTGTTATCTGGTAGATGACATGGGCAATCCTGCAGTGGCTGAAAGCGGCAGCAGTGTCAGCATTGGGGACCGTGTTTACCGGATTGAGGAAGACGGAAAGATAAAATATGTAAAACATGGCCAGGTAACTATAGGAGGAAAGACGTATTATCTGAGCGGCAGCGGAACAAAATCTTCTGTCAGTGCAAAGAGCGAAGGGAATGATACTGCCATTATCAGGGAAAACTATGGTGTACAGAGCTATTGCATTGTGGATAATCAGATTTATTACAGCAGTTATGTGGATAAAGGTACGGGAGGAGAATGGTACAGCCAGATATTCAGGACGGATTTGAATGGACAGAATAAACAGGCAGTGTCGGAGCGTTTCCCCGGTGTGATGCAGAATATGTACTACTACGAGGATGAGGGACAGATATTTGGGGAATACAATCCGGCTATCTGGAAACAGGCCTATGGGACAGCTGCTATAATATCAAGAGACGGGAATATTTATCAGATAAATGATACAGCCGCGCGGACCGGAAAGCATGTGGACGGAAATGATATGCTGGAAATCATTATGGCTAAGGATGGTAAGGTCATTTGCCTGTGGCATGATTGTGAGTGGGACAGAAACAGCGGAATAACCAGTATTCTGTGGAGCAAAGCCATTGAACTGGATGCCGGTGACAGGAGCCTGATTGATATGGTTCCTTCTGCAAAAACACAGGAGAGCAGCGAGGCCCAGGAGTCAGGGGACATTATTCAGCCAATTGAGACCATGCCCCCTTCCTCTGCGGAAACTGTTTCACCGGTGGAGCCTTCTGTAGATAATGACCCTGTAATCAGTACGGAAGGGCCTCATACGGAAACAGCTGCTCCCACGCTGCCGGCTCCGGCTCCTACCATTCCGCCGGTAACGGAATCGTCCGCAGAGGTGAAGATAGTGCCCCTGGGTTAAAATTGGATTAAGAGAAGTGTTACCTGTTAACGGGGTTCGTCCTCATCAAAATCTACTATCACATAAAAACCCCGTGAATTTTCGCGGATGTCTTTTACGATTCCGTATTCAGACTTGATACGGTAACGGGCGGCGAAGCAGCCGGACATAGCTACAGCAGGGTCGATGATATAACTGTAGCTGCTGGTTCCTTCCCGCTCGATTATTTTTACTTTATCGCCTTTGTTCACAAGGCCCTGGCGTTCCATCTTAAATTCAATGGTTCTCATTGATACCTGCTTCCTTTCCTACTTCATCACATACCATATTGATATAGTCAGATAAGGTGCTGTTCTGGCAGCCTACGATGTAGTGATTGCACCGGTTCACCGGAATCAGTATCTTATATGCTTTACTGATGCCGATGGCCGTGGCCATGGCAGGCGTAATTTCCCCTAAAAGGGAATTCGCCATGACAATGCCGATAGGGCCGATGATGATATCTGCATCCTGAGCATTGACTATGGCCGGGTTTTCACCCGTAGCGCCATAGGTGGCGCCTGCCTTCAGCATGGCGGAGGTGGCAATGCTGTTTGTTCCGATGGCATATGTCTCCAGACTTGGGAAGCGCTTTTTCAGCTGCTCAATGACTGACTTTCCCATTTTTCCGCCCTGTCCGTCTATGATGACAATTTTCATGGATTCACCTTCTTTTCTTTTGTGCTGGATATATTTTAACAGAAATGTGGGGGAAAGTAAATGTTATCCACAGATGGGTGGGGAATGAGGGTGAAATTGTGGATAAAGATGAACGGAACGATCTTATATGGGAATAAAAAGCAGTGTAAGCCGGTCTTGACAAATCAGAGTCAGGTGATATAATCAAGATTAGCAATAAGAAGCAAAGGCATTGAGGGAAACAGTAGTCAGTGGGAAGTATCCAGAGAGCAGGCCGGTTGGTGGAAAGGCCGCATACCAAAGACTGACGAAGACCGGTCCTGAGCCGCGTCAGGGATGTCCGGGCAGGTGTTACTACACAAAGAAGGATGGGAAATGGCGCCGTACCCCGCGTTAAGGGATAAATGAGTGAAAATCAAGGTGGAACCGTGTGAATGCACCCTTGGACATATGAATATGTCCAGGGGTTTTTATTTTCCCGTTTTTTACAGGATTCCGGCGGCGGACATATTCAGTAGGAAGCGGATTCCGCAGAACAGCCGAAATCACTACAGCGGCTGGAATCATTACAGCAGCCGGAGTCATCACAGCAGGCTAATACCAAAGACATGGGGCCGGAAAAGGCCCGTGAAAAGAAAGGAGATTTGTATGAAAATTATTTTACCGGACGGAAGTGTACAGGAAGCAGAGGATGAGTTGAGGGCCATACGCCACACAGCATCCCATGTACTGGCACAGGCAGTGAAGAGATTGTATCCAGACACAAAGCTGGCCATTGGACCGGCCATTGATGACGGTTTTTACTATGATTTTGACAGGGAAGGAGGTTTCACTCCTGAGGACCTTGAAAAGTTAGAGGCGGAGATGACCAGGATTGTAAAGGAAAATCTGCCGGTTAAGCCCTTTGTACTGCCAAGGGCTGAGGCCATTAAGTTCATGGAGGAAAAGGGAGAACCTTATAAGGTAGAGCTTATTGAGGACCTGCCGGAGGATGAGACAATCAGCTTTTACCAGCAGGGCGAGTTTGTGGACCTGTGCGCAGGACCCCATATCATGTATACAAAGGGCGTAAAGGCATTTAAGCTTACAAGCATAGCAGGCGCTTACTGGAGAGGCAGCGAGAAGAATAAGATGCTGACCAGGATATACGGAACCGCGTTTGCCAACAAGACGGACCTGGAGAGCTACCTTACCATGATGGAGGAAGCAAAGAAGCGCGACCACAGGAAGCTGGGCAAGGAGCTGGGCCTGTTCATGTTTGCGGAGGAAGGGCCTGGGTTCCCATTCTTCCTTCCAAAGGGAATGACATTAAAGAATACCCTGATTGATTACTGGCGTGAGATTCACTGCAGGGACGGGTACCAGGAGGTTTCCACTCCCATTATCCTGAGCCGTAAGCTGTGGGAGAATTCAGGCCATTGGGACCATTATAAGGATAATATGTATACCACTGTCATTGACGAGGAGGACTATGCTGTCAAGCCAATGAACTGTCCGGGAGGAATGCTGGTTTATAAGAATCAGCCCCACTCTTACCGCGACCTGCCTTTAAAGGTGGGCGAGCTGGGGCTGGTTCACCGTCATGAGAAGAGCGGCCAGCTTCACGGTCTGATGCGCGTGCGCTGCTTTACCCAGGATGATGCTCATATCTTCATGAGGGATGACCAGATTGAGGACCAGATTAAGGGCGTAACAAAGCTGATTAATGAAGTGTATACACAGTTTGGCTTTGAGTATTTTGTGGAGCTGTCCACCAGGCCGGAGGATTCCATGGGTTCTGACGAGGATTGGGAGATGGCTACAAACGGCCTTAAGAAGGCGCTGGAGGACATGGGCCTTGATTATATTGTCAATGAAGGCGACGGCGCGTTCTACGGACCTAAGATTGATTTCCACCTGAGGGATTCCCTGGGCAGAACATGGCAGTGCGGCACCATCCAGCTGGATTTCCAGATGCCTCAGAGGTTTGACCTGGAATATACGGCTGAGGACGGCTCCAAGAAGCGTCCTATCATGATTCACCGTGTATGCTTCGGCTCCATTGAGCGTTTCATCGGTATTCTGATTGAGCATTTTGCAGGAAAGTTCCCGGTATGGCTGGCTCCTGTACAGGTTAAGGTAATCCCTGTTTCTGAGAAGTCCATGGATTATGCAACCGGGGTATATGAGAAGTTAAAGGCAGCCGGCATCCGCACAGAGCTGGACCACAAGGACGAGAAGGTAGGCTACAAGATTCGTCAGGCTCAGCTGGAAAAGGTTCCCTATATGCTGGTCCTGGGTGAAAAGGAAGCGGCAGAGGGCGCAATTACGGTGAGAAGCCGTGATAAGGGTGACCTGGGCGCTGCGCAGCTGGATGCGTTTATTGAAGATATTAAAAAGATGATTGAGACGAAAGAGAAATAACAACTGCAAAAAAAGGCGCTTAAGATAGGGTTCTATATGTATCTTAAGCGCCTTTAAGCATATATGCAGTTTTACGTACGGCACTGAATGGTTCTTGGTAAGTACATCATGATGCTGAAAAGTCGGTTAATAAGGAAAAGTCATGAATGTTGGCCCTATAAAAAAGCACAAAATTATGATTTATGATAGGGAGCCGTACTGCCGCGTATTTTAAGAGTAGGCATCAGCACTGTCTTTAGGATAGGACTATTGTCGCCGTTAATCCGGTTAATGATACGCTCTGCCACAAGCTGCCCCATGATGTCGTAGGGGTGGCTGATGGTAGTCAGATCAATCATGCGAGTCTGTGACATGGGGACATCATCAAACCCAACAATACTTAAATCTTGTGGTATTGAGATTCCAAGTTTCATACATTCGTCTATAACACCGAAAGAGGTAAGGTCGCCGCCCACAAATACGGCAGAGGGCGGATTTTCTGAACCGGCAATAATCTTTCTGGCAAATTCGTGGCCGGATTCCATATTCAGCGTACCTGCATATACATGGTGTGGTTCCGGGGTCAGGCCATATTCTGACAGGGCTTGCAGGTATCCTTCATACCTGGCCTGGCTGGTGGTGGATATCTTAGGACCTCTGAGCATGCTGATTTTCCGATGGCCCAGTTTAAGGAGGTGCATGGTTGCCAGGTATCCTCCCTGGCGGTTGTCCACGGATACTGTGTCATAGCTGGTGCCGGAAGCTAAGGTTAATTCCCTGTTGACTAGGACGATGGGGCAGTTTGACTGGCCTAAAAGCTCCGTAAAAGAGGCTTCATTTCTTGCGTCTGCTATGATGATGCCTGAAAAGCCATAATCAAAAAGGCTCTGCAGATGGCGATCGTTTTCACCTGTGTTCTGGGAACTGTTGTACAGAGTCATAAGATACCCCTTTTGCCGAAGATGATCGTTGATAGACCAGACAAGCTCGGAATAAAAGGGATTGCGGATATCCGAGACAATTAAGGCAACTATATTCAGCTTTCCTGTGGCAAGACCACGGGCCATGATACTGGGATGATAATTCAGCTCCCTCATGACCTCTTGGACGCGGAGCTTGGTATCTTTTTTTACATTGGATTTATTGGTAAGAACCCGGGATACAGTTGAGCGGGATACACCAGCTACTTTTGCAATATATTCAATATCTACTTTTTTTTGTTCCATATATTGATTCCTCATTCTGGTAGCAGAGTCAAAGCGATATAGATACACCATGACTGCTATATATGATTGGAGTATATCATATTTCATTGAATAGTAAAAGATGATTTTGCTAAGTATGGGAGCGATTTCATATAGGATGTCTTATGAAATAAATATATCTATATAAAATGCACAAAAAAATAATAGTATTATGTTAAAAAATACCCATTGACGAAATTATGCCAGTGGGTATATATTAAAACCACGTAATAAAAATGAGAGCGCTCCCATAAAAAGAGTCAGAGGGCAGAAAAATGATAACAGGTAATGAAATATGGGGACCATCCGCCACAAGAGAAATGGGGATGCGGACCATACATGGAATTGAGATGTTTACTTTTTTGGATATGCCAGAAAACCTGTATGAGATGCTGGCCCGGACAGCGGATAAATACCCTGAAAAATGCGGGATATATGATAACTGGGGCCATAGTGAGACGTATGCATCCTTGAAACGCAGGGTAGATCAAATGGCCGCATGGCTGGAAGGGGAGGCCGGGGTAAAAAAAGGGTCGCACGTAGGTATGCTGTTACACAACAGCAGGGAGTTTTGCGTGACCTTTTATGCATTGGCAAAAATGGGAGCGGTTTCAATACCATTTCCCACTAAGTACAGGGAACCGGAATTAAGAGCTTTGGTTGAGAAAGCGGATTTGGATGTTTTGATATATCATGAACAATTTGAAGAATGGGTACAGGGCTTTCCGCTGGAACATGTGAGGTGTTTTCGGTCCCAGGATGAAGAAAATGGATTCGGATTCAGGCATCTGCTGACAGATGAGTGGATAGGAAGAGAATATACTCCTTCCAGGGGGAAACTTGAAGATCCAATCATCATTATGTTTACTTCCGGCACAACATCTCAGAGCAAAGGGGTGGTGTTGCGCAATTACAACGCGGTTCATGCAATTATGACGTATTGCAGGGTATTGGATATTAAGCCTGGGGATAAGACTATTATACCAGTACCTATATATCATATTACTGGGCTGATTGCGCTATTAGGACTTTTTATCTATGCGGGAGGCTCCTTATATCTGTACCGCAGATATGATGCCAGACGCATACTGGAGTGTATCAGAAAGGAAGAAATTACTTTTATGCACGGCTCCCCTACGGTCTATGGCAAGATGATGGACTTTAAGGAGGAGTATCCGGAGCTTCCGTCTTTGAAAGTTATGGCCTGCGGCAGCAGTTATATGCCAGTAGAGAAGATGAAGGAGTTTCACAGATGGCTGCCTGATACGAAGTTTCAGGTGATATATGGTATGACTGAGACATCTTCTCCAGCCCTTATATTTCCAGGAGACTCGTCTGTCAGCGAGTATGCAGGGGCGGCGGGATGGCCTGTGCCAGGTATTCAGTTCAAATTCCTGGATGATAAGGGGAAGGAGCTTGGTCCCGGACAGGTGGGCGAGGTTTGGGTACGTGGGAGTATGGTGCTGGAACAGTATTACAAGATGGAAACAGGGCTCATAACCTCTGACCATTGGCTTAATACTGGAGATATGGGATATTACAATGAAAAATATTACGTGTACATAGTGGACCGTAAAAAGGATATGATCAACCGGGGCGGTGAAAAAATATGGTGTACGGATATTGAGGATGAAATACAGAGGATTCCAGGCGTCAAAGAGGTGGCTGTAGCCGGTATTCCCGATGCGGTTTATGGGGAAGTCGCAGCGGCCGTGGTGGTGGCGCATCCCGGGACCCGCCTGAGCCGGGAACAGATACAGGATGAACTGAAGGACAGGGTTGCAAGGTACAAAATACCCCAAAAAATTCTGTTTGTGGATGAGATACCTAAAACGCCAGGGCTTAAAGTGGATAAAAAGCATATTAGAACAATGTTTGGAGGATAAGGATATGATTAAAGCAAATTTTGTGACAGCCCGGGAAGCAGCTGCCATGGTGAAGGATGGAGATACGGTCTGTACCGTAGGTATGACTCTGGTCAGCGCTAGCGAGAGCATATTAAAGGCTCTTGAGAAGGATTTCATTGAGACAGGGCACCCCTGCGGTATGACGCTTTTACATTCGTGCGGTCAGAGTGACCGAAAGGATGGTATCCAGCACTTTGCACATGAAGGAATGATAAAGCGCATCATCGGTTCACACTGGGGACTTCAGCCCAGGTGGATGGAAATGATTGCTGGCAACCAGGTGGAGGCATACTGCCTTCCCCAGGGGCAGATTGCTCAGCTCTATCACAGCATGGCCTGTGGCCTTCCCGGTAAGATGTCCAAAGTGGGGCTTGGAACCTTCATTGATCCCAGATATGAGGGCGGTAAGATGAATGACAGGACAAAACCGCTGGAGGATATCATTGATATTATGGAGTACCGGGGAGAAGAGTATATGTTTTACAGGGAGATCCCCATTGACGTATGCATCATCCGGGGCACTGTCTGCGATGAGATGGGTAATCTGACCACCACGGAGGAAGCTATGAAACTGGAAGTCCTTCCGGCAGTGCTGGCAGCCAAACGGTATGGCGGGAAGGTGATTGCCCAGGTCAAGCATGTAGCCCAGACGGGGACCCTGAATCCAAAGGACGTGACAGTTCCGGGGGTATTTATAGATGCCATCGTGGTGTGTGATAATCCGTGGGAGGACCATAGACAGACATCTTCCTGGTATTTTGACCCGTCCTACTGCGGACAGCTTCGAGTCCCTCAGGGCAATATAGAACCGGTTCTGTTTAACGAGAGAAAATTTATAGCCAGAAGAGGTACCATGGAACTGTACCCGGGAGCTGTAATTAACCTTGGAACAGGTATCCCCAATGATATGGTGGGAAAGGTGTGTAACGAAGAAAGGGTGTCGGAAGATGTGATGATTACGGTGGAGTCAGGCATCTATGGAGGCGTGCAGGCAGGTGGTATAGATTTTGGTATCGGACAGAACCTGTATGCCATGATAGGACATCATGAACAGATGGATTATTATAACGGTGCCGGAGTTGACATTACCTATATGGGTCTAGGGGAGCTGGACGAAATGGGAAATGTAAATTCCACTAAAATGGGTCCGCGGTGTACAGGGGCAGGAGGTTTTATCGACATAACACAGAATGCGAAAAAGGTGGTCTTTCTTGGCACATTTACTACCGGCGGAGCCAGATACCGGTTTGAGAACGGCAGACTGGTGATTCTGGAAGAGGGTAAGATACGTAAAATGGTTAGGCAGGTGGCCCAGATATCGTTTAACGGACCTTTGGCCAGGGAAAAGAGGCAGCCGGTCTTTATTGTTACGGAGCGGGCTGTATTTGAACTGAGGGAGGAAGGCGTGGTTCTTACGGAAATAGCCCCGGGGATTGACCTTAAGACACAGGTGCTTGATATGATGGATTTTAAACCGATTGTCAACAGGGACCTTAAGGAGATGGATAAGAGGCTGTTTATCCAGGATGGACCCTTTGGCCTTAAGGAACAGATGATACAGTGTTGACGCACAGTTTAATGCCCGGAAGCGGGATTGGACAATAAAAGAAGGGAGTATTTTTGATATGAAAGATTTTAAGGTAGCGGTGATTGGAGCAGGGCTTATGGGAGGCGGAATTGCACAGACATGCGCCCAGGCAGGGTATGAGGTGGTTAATATTGATTTCTATGCACCAGCTCTTGATAAGGCCAAGTCTAATATTGAGAAGTTGTTTGACAGGAAGATAGCCAAGGGAACAATGACAGAAGGGGAAAAGGCCGAGATTATGGACAGGCTGACTTATAGCTGCGATTTTGGCGATGTGAAAGGTACCGGTATTGTGATTGAAGCGGTTCCTGAGAAAATGGAGATCAAAAGGGATACATTTAAGAAGGTGGACGAGCTGGCTGATCCGGATACCATTATTGTGTCCAATACATCTGCATTAAGTATATCCGAAATTGCATCCGCTACCGGGAGAGCGGATAAGGTGATGGGAGTTCATTTCTTTTATCCGGCCCCTGTTATGAAGTTGGCTGAGTTAATACGGGGTATCGCAACATCGGATGATACATATGGGAAGGTCAGGGCGTTTGCCATTGATATTAAAAAGGAAGTGGCAGATTGTCCGGAGTTACCGGGCTTTATAGTAAACCGTATTCTGGTGCCAATGATGAACGAAGCGGCCTTCCTGGTTATGGAGGGATGTAAACCTGAGGATGTGGATAATGCCATGAAACTGGGGGCAAATCACCCTATGGGGCCGTTGGAGCTGTGTGACTTTGTGGGGGTGGATATTATGCTGGCTACCATGACCGGGTTGTATAACGGCTTCAGGGACAGCAAATACAGACCGTGTCCCATATTGGAGAATATGGTGAAGGCAGGACATCTGGGGCGCAAGACGGGACAGGGATTCTATCAGTATATCTAACAGGAGGATAATGGAGATGAACGATATAGTAATAGTAAGCGGAGTCCGGACGGCAGTGGGAAGCTTTGGAGGAAGTTTAAAGGACATATCAGCCCAGGACTTGGGTGCGCTGGTCATAAAAGAGGCTGTTACGCGGGCGGGTATCAGCCCGGAGGCAGTGGATGAGGTAATTATAGGACAGGTAGGACAGATTGCAGAGGATGGGTTTGTGGGGAGGGCTGTATCCTTAAAGGCGGGACTTCCCCAGGAGACAACGGCTTATTCTGTGAACAGACAGTGTGGCTCAGGGCTTCAGGCCATAGCTGAGGCAGTAATGGAGATACAGACAGGGCAGGCTGACGTATGTGTGGCCTGCGGTACTGAGAACATTTCCAGACTTCCATATTATATAAAGGATGCCCGGTGGGGAGCCAGAATGGGACATAAGGTGTTTGAGGACGGAGTCATCGACATCCTTACCTGGCCCCTGGGCCCCTACCACAATGGCGTTACCGCTGAAAACGTGGCGGAGCAGTATCATGTAAGCAGGGAAGAGCAGGATGCATTTGCACTGGAGAGCCACAGAAGGGCTGTGCAAGCCATCAAGGCAGGTAAGTTTAAGGATGAAATCGTGCCAGTAGAGCTGAAGGACAGGAAGGGAAATATTACTATATTTGATACGGACGAAGGGCCAAGGGAGGGCTTGACTATAGAGAAGCTTCAGAAGCTGAAACCATGCTTTGTTAAGAGCGGAACCGTGACGGCCGGAAATGCGTCCAGCCTGAATGACGGAGCTGGGGCTGTGGTAATTATGTCAGGTGAAAAGGCAAAGGAGCTGGGATGTAAGCCTCTCCTTACAATCAAGGGATATGCTGTGGCCGGTAATGACGGAGCTGTTATGGGATATGCACCAAAGCTTTCCAGCGAAAAGCTGGCTGCTAAACTGGGCTTGGATCTTACATCCATTGATATGGTTGAGATTAATGAAGCATTTGCCAGCCAGGCCTATGCTGTGAGAAGGGATTTATGGTTGGATCCGGAGAGGACGAATATATATGGGGGTGGAATTTCAATCGGCCATCCCATTGGCGCCACGGGTGTGATTCTTGCGGTTAAGGTAATGTATGAGCTTCAGAGGACAGACAAGAAGGATGCCATGGTGAGCATGTGTATTGGCGGAGGACAGGGTATATCTATGTACTTTACGAAGCCGTAATAAGCGTGATATAATAAAGTTCCTTGGTGTGTATAGGAAGGGTGGAAATTATGCTATTGCCTCGGGAAAAAAGAATTCTGGAGATACTGTATGCAAAAAAACAGGGATATACATCTTCTGAACTGGCTGCAGCTCTGCATATCAGCCTGCGTACGGTAAAAACTGATATCAAGAGAATCAGGGAGGAATTAGAAAAGACGGGCTGTGAGATACTCACAAAAGCAGGAAAGGGTATATGGCTGTCCTATGACAGTCAGGGAAAGAAGTACCTGGACAGTCTTTTGCTGGGAGGTGAATGTGCTTCATCCATGGATCCGAAAACCAGAAAGTATTATATTGCGCTTCAACTTTTGGACAGCGATACATATATATCCACTGAATCCATATCAAATTCCATGTATATCAGCAAAGGAACCGCGACCAACGACATTAATGAGTTGATTCCTTTCTTTGAGAAGCAGGGTCTGACACTGGAAAAAAGGGTGAAATATGGAATACGCCTTCTTGGAAAAGAGAGTCAGCTGCGCATTGCAAAGGCATCTGTAATCCGTAAGATTGTGGTGTACCAGGGGAGCCAAGTATCCCGGAAGCTGCAGCCATTTTTTGAGGATTTAAATATTGAACATATTAATGCTATCCTACAGGAGGCAGAGGAGCATTTTGGCTTCATCCTTTCAGATGCTTCCTACTCGGAACTGCTGATCCATTGTTCCATTATTGTGAGAAGAATCCGGAAGGGAAAAGTGTGCGCCATAGATGAGACGGAGCTCAGGGCATATAGTGAAATGAAGGAATGGGGCATCTGCGGGTTTATAGCAGATGCCCTGGAAAAGAGCTTTTCTGTCCATATGACGGAAGGAGACCGCTCTTATCTTATGATGAATCTGCTGGGTACAAGGATGCAGGAACATATCCCGGCAGAGACATATTCCTGGGGGGATGATGGAGCGGACTCCGGACAGATGCTGGAGCAGTGGGAGGATATACTCAGACACGCCGGAGATATGTTTCGTGAGAATCTGATAGGAGATGAAACGCTTAAAATTGCCATGTTTCTGCATTTGAAAGCCATGTTTAACAGATTGCAGCACCAGATTCATCTGGAAAACCCCATGAAGCGTATGGTACGGGAAGAACTGGTATATGAGTTTGAGGTAGCCACCTATGTGGCCAAGCTCATTAAAGAGGAATTCCATGCGGATCTGGGTGAAGATGAAATATGTGATATCGCGCTCTATCTGGGGGCCAGCCTGGAACGGGAACGGGCCATGAGAAACCGCCAAAGTCCTGTGGTTACCATTGTCTGCGGTTCCGGAATCGGTACTTCACAGTTTTTTGAGGCAAAGCTAGGCCGGATTTTTCCAGAGATACAGGTGAGAAAGATAGTACCTATATCAAGGGCCAGGTATGAGATTGGAAAGGATACGCAGGACTTTGTGCTGGCAACGGTTCCGCTGGAGCTGGAGGGCATAGAGGTGCTTAATGTATCTCCCATGCTGGGAGAGAGGGACGCCCTTCTGATTGAAGAGCGAATTCATCCGGAGCGCAGACAGTTGCTGATATCAGGAAAAGAGAAGTATCCGGCCTTGTTTGCACTCATGAGCGAGCGTATATCAATCTTTAAGTGTGACTGTCGCTCGCTGGAAGAGGTAATAAGCCTTATGGGTCGCCGTCTGATTCACGAGAAATACGTAAAAGAGGGATTCATTGAATCTGTGCTTAAGAGGGAGGAACTTGCCCCTACATCTATCGGCGACAAGTTTGCAGTTCCCCATGCCTTTGAGGGATATGTGCTGAAAACAGGAATCGGTCTGATGACACTTAAAAAACCAATTGTCTGGGGAAATGAAAAGGTGCAGATTATCATGATGCTGTCCATTGATATAAGAGAGCAGGAGCAATTCAGGGAGATATTTTCCGAACTGGCAGCAATCACAAAAAATAAGTGGGCCATTGAACAGATTCTTAACGCTGAACGCCTCAGTGATATTAAAATAAGGAACTAAAAAAGATTCGGATTGAATTCCGGATCTTTTTTAGGTGCGCCCGGCGGGCGCACGTTCTAACGGGTGAAAGTCCCTGACCCGCCCGGCAG
>ENA-OPSG01000073-OPSG01000073.1-human-gut-metagenome-genome-assembly--contig:-NODE-73-length-63618-cov-6.163460_pt1 | contig 63618 bp, 59 predicted proteins | sample MGYA00241454_ERZ501900 | MGnify/ENA primary metagenome ERZ501900 (study PRJEB25962, sample SAMEA2042225) | human gut metagenome | biome: human gut; feature: human-associated habitat; material: faeces... | reverse complement strand
GTATATCTAGTCCCTGCTGTTTTATCTACAAAATCATATTTGCTTAGATTTTCCAGACTATAAATTTTATATAATATCTATATCAATTTTTTGGAGGGATATTATGAATTTAGTAGTATTAGAAAATTTTAAAAAGGAAAATGTAGAAATTTACTTAGAATATCTTAACAGTTGCAAAAGTAGTAACTGGGAGACATGGGAAACAACTTATAAAACATATTGTAATAATTTTAAGTTGTTCCTAGTATGGTTTCAAAAAGCTTATAAAAATAGATTACTTCTTAGTAAGGATACACTGATGGAAATGCCAACAATAATAGAAAGTTACAGAAATTATTGTAGAAACTTAGGAAACAGTAAAAGAACTTTAATGAATAAGACTACTGCTATATCAACATTCTATGCTTGGTGTGTTAGAAGAAACAAAATAAAGTATCATCCATTTTCAGAAAAATTAGATAGATTGAGATTTACAGAAAAAGATAAGGTTAGAAATAGTTATTTCTTAACAACAGAACAAATTTTAACGGTAAGGCTTTATATGCAGGTAGAAAACCAAAAATATGATTTGCAAGATAGAATTCTATGGGAACTATTTCTTGATAGTGCCTGTAGGATATCAGCCATTCATAGCTTAAAATTAAGTCAATTAGACTTAGAGAATGGATATTTCAAAGATGTTAAAGAAAAAGAGGGCTATATAGTAAATGCTTTCTTTTTTCAAAAGTGTAAAGAATTGATAAAAGAATGGGTACAGTACAGAGTAGATAATGGGATAAATATAGAATGGCTGTTTATTACAAAGTATGGAAAAGAATATAGGCAGATGACACAGGGAGCAATTAGGCAAAGAATAAAAAAGCTAGGGAAGATACTAGGGATAGAAGATTTATATCCACATACATTAAGAAAAACAGCCATAAATCTTATTAATAATTTAGCTGGATTAGGACTTGCTTCTAGTTATGCAAATCATAGCAGTAGTGGAGTTACAAGTAAACATTATATACAAAAAACAAGTGTTACAGAAATAAGAAATACTCTTATAGTAGCAAGGAAAAAATTAGGTATTTTTTAGCAAAAAAGTATGGAGATTTTCAAATTTATTCAGATTTTTATAATTAAAAATGCTGTTTTGAGTGTCTTATATATAAAATTCTTAAAAATTATATTTAAGAAAAAATATAAAAATATGCTCAAAAGCAGAAAATAAAACTATAAAATCTTTATAAATTTGAAAATCTATACAGAATGAAAGGAGAAAAATAATGTTCTATATATATACAAAAGAGAAAAAACCAAAAATTAAATTTACAGTAAATTTAACCAGGGCAGAGGTAAAAGAATTAATGGGAGATAATCTATTTTTAGACTACCCTGATTTGGATAAAAATAATTTTATCATTGTAGAACAAGAAAATATATTTAAGCATCCAATCTTAGGAAGCGATGGAATTATAAGAGAGATGACAAGAGATGAACTTGTTGCTAGTGGAATAGAAGTACAGTTAAATCAAGGAGAAAAAATAGAAAATGGAAAAATTGTTGAAGTAGAAAAACCACATAATAAAATAGAAGAACTTTGGAACTGGACAGGTACTGAGTGGGTTTATAATCATTCTGCTGAAAAAGAAAAATATTTTACAGAAATAGACACTATTAAAGCAAAAATACTAAGCTATGGTTTTGATTATGAAATTGAAGGTGAAAAACATAGGCAAAAATGCAGAGATAAAGATATAACACTATTAGCTTCAAATATAACTTTTATGATGGGAGAAAAGACTGTTCTTGGGAAAGAAGAACCTATAACTTGGTATTTTGAAGATAATTTTGGATTAAAATTAGATTTACAAAAGTCATTAATGTTAGCTAGTTATGGTAAGACTTTTACTCAATCAGTGTATGATACAGAGAATTACTTTAAAACAAAAGTTGAACCTCAAAAAATTAGTGAAAAAGAGTTTGAAGAAAAAAGAAAAGAAATACATAATAGATTAGTGGGTGATAAAAAATGAAAAAATTTGCAATAGTTATAGGGCATAATCCAAGAGGAAAAGGAGCATATTCAGAATATTTAAAATTATCAGAGTATAATTACTGGAAAAATGTATGTGATGAAATAAATAAAATTGATGATAGTATAGATATTTATTCCAGAGAAGCTAAAAAATATTATATTGAAGAAATGAAGCCAATTGTAGCTGAAATCAACAATCATAACTATGATTTAGTTTTAGAACTTCATTTTAATTCCAGTGATAATAGCCAAGCTAATGGATGTGAATGTTTAATACATAGTGGAAATAAAATAACCAAAGAAATCTCTAAAGATTTTTTTATAGCACTTAACAAAGAATATAGCACAAGAATAAGAGGAGTTATAGAAATATCTAATAGTAAAACAAGGGGAGGCTATGGTATTTGTAATACTAAACCTGATTATATTTTAATAGAACCATTTTTTGGCACTAATGAAGAAGCACAAAAATTTGAAGATGTGGAAAAGACAGCAAAATTTATAATTGAATTTATGAGAAGTATATAGGAGGTTTAATATGGGAGTTATAGATAAAGCTTTGGATATAGCAAATAAATTTATTCCAGATAAAGATAGTCAAGCAGAATTAGAAAAAGAGTTAAGAAAATTAGATATCGAAGATGCTAAAACAAAACAAAAATTATTTGAAAGAATAATTCCCTTAACATTTCCTCTATGTGTGTGGATAGGCTGTGCTTGGTGTTTATGGGGATTAATTTTATCAATTTTAGCTTTCTTTTTAGAAAAACGGTATATCTTTTTTGAAGTGAATGTTCCTAATTTTTTAATAATGTGTTGTGGAATGTTTGGAGCTGGTCTATGGGGCAAAAAAAATATATCAGAATATTTTAAAGGGAAAAATAAAAAGGAGGATGAAGAATGAAAAAAATAATTGTTTTATTATTATTTTTATTAATAGGATGCAATAATAATAGTATAAAATCTAATAAAATTACTGTTGAAGAAAGACCTTTAATTATAGAAATTGATGATAAAGATAGTGAAAAAACTTTTTCTAATACATCTAAAAAATCTCTTGTGGAAAAAATAAATAATAATTCAATTATAGTTGAAAAAATGAATAAAAAGAAATTTTTAAGAAAAAAAGTTATAGAAGCACCATACACAGAATATATTTTTAAATAGGGAGAGGATATAGTGATAGTTATGGCAAAATATTATCTAGCTTTAATATGGACAAGCTGGATAAGTCTTATTGTTTGGCTTATTGGTGGTTTTGATTTACTAGCAAAAGTTTTATTAGCCTTAATGGTTTTAGATTTTTTAACAGGACTATGGGTTGGATATAAAGAAAAAAAATTAAACTCTCAAAGAGCCTTTAAAGGTTTAAAAAAGAAACTTTTAATAATGGTTATCTTATGTGGAGCAAGTCTTATGCATAGACTAGTACCAGATTTAGGATTTAGGACATTGGTAGGGATGTTCTACTGTGCAACTGAATTATTAAGTATAACAGAAAATGCTGCAAAAGTAGGAGTACCAATTCCTAAAAAATTGAAAAAAGCTCTTGAACAATTAAAAGAAGAAGATAAAGAAGAATAATATAATAAAGTAAGGTAGAAAATAAAAAACTCTACCTTATTTTTTTATCATAAATTTGATATAATTATTAAAAAATAAGTGGAGGTATTTTTATGATTTGGAATTCTATATCTATAAAAAAAATTGAAGATAATGATTGTGAGTTTTTTAAAAAATTTTCTGTCAAGTATTCTATGGTAATGTTTGCAAGCTTAATGAAATTAAATATATTTGAAAAAATATCACTTGAAGAATTAGAAAATTATATAAAAGAAAAAGAAAAGCATTCAAAAATAGAAATGAAAGAAATAGAAGCTTTTTTTTTAGGAATAGGTTTAGAAATAGAAACTTCTGTTCTTAAAGAAGAAAGAGAATTTTCGTTAAAGAATATTTACAATGATCAATTTAAAGGGAAAAATATCTTAGAAATATTTGAAGTAATTTCAAATATAGAAGAATTTATAAGTTTATTTATAATAGTAGAAGATTCATTGCTAAACTTTTTAAATACTAAAGGTAAAAAAACGAAAAAAAATTTTAAAATTATTGAAAATTTATTTAAACTTTTAGAAGAGGAAAATAAAAAAAATAAATTTTTAGAAAAAATAAGTGATAAAACATATTTAAGAAATTTAGAGAATTTAGAAAAACTATGGGATTTTCTTAGAAAAATAAGAAATTTAATTGCTCATTCATATGGAATTATGAATGAAAAAAATATAAAAAAAATTAATGAAATGATTGGAGAAATAATTTCTATGCTAGACTTTCCAACATTAACACTTTTATCAGATATGGATAGCTTATTAAACCCTTGGGAAGGGATTCCTGAGAGAGATGATATAATTAACAGACCTATTTTAAAAGAAAATTATATTATACCCTTTGATTCAATAACTTGTAGATTTTTTAGGAACTTTTTTATATATTTTATGGAATCTTTAAATGAAACTTTTAAAAGCTAAAATAAAAATATTTTGGTAGTTAATGGAGTGGATATCAACAGATAGTGGTGTTAAAGATTTTCGGGGGAAAAATGGTCTATATAAAACATTGTATAAAGATAAATATAGACCAGAAGAAGTATTGAGTTCAGATTTCTTTTATTCTCATAGAGATATTTTTATGGAATATGTGGAAAAAGAATTAAATATTAATGGTTTAAAACCAAATAAAGGACATATGGCTTTGGTAGAACTTGAAAAAATGGGTATCTTAAAAGCTATAATAACACAAAATATTGATAACTTACACCAAGTATCTGGAAGTAAAAATGTTTTGGAATTACATGGAAGTTTAAAGAGATGGTATTGTTTAGGTTGTGGAAAAACATCAGATAAAAATTTTTCTTGTGAGTGTGGTGGTATAGTTAGACCTGATGTAACACTATATGGAGAAAGTTTAAATCAAGCTATTGTCAATGAAGCTATTTATCAACTAGAACAAGCAGATACTTTGATAGTTGCAGGGACAAGCTTAACAGTTTATCCTGCTACATATTATTTAAGATATTTTAGAGGAAAGAATTTGATTATTATAAATGATATGGATACTCAATATGATGGAGAAGCTTCATTAGTTATAAAAGATAATTTCTCTTATGTTATGGATAAAGCAGTTGAGAAGTTGAAAAAAGTTTAATTTTGTTAAGTATAAATTAATAAAATAAGTTAAAAATTAAATAAATTTAAAATAATAAGAAAATTTAAAAAACTAATTTCAACTAAAATATTGATATAATGAACATAAAATTTTAAGATAGATAAGGAAAATAAAAAAAATATAAAATTAATAAATTTTATTAAAAATTAAGAGAAATTCATAATAAAAATATTGCATTTAATCATAATCGGTGTTAATATATACTTAATAAATTTAAAAGGTAAATTTAGAAATTTATCTACTAATCTAATAGGGAGTGATTATAATGAGTTTTTTAGGGCAAGTTAGAAAAAAAGCCTTACAAGCACACAGAAGAATAGTTTTACCTGAAACAAATGATGAAAGAGTAATAAGAGCAGCTTCTCAAATTTTGAAAGAGGGTTTAGCACAAGTTATTCTTGTAGGAAATCAAGAAGCAATAATGCACAGTGCAAAGGCTTATGAAGTTTCATTAAGTGGGGCAAAAATTGTAGACCCTTATAATTTTGAAAGATTTAATGATTATGTAAATAAATTAGTAGAATTAAGAGCTAAAAAAGGAATGACTCCTGAGGAAGCAAAAAAATTATTATTAAATAATCCTACTTTTTTTGGGGCTATGTTGGTAAAAATGGGAGATGCTGATGGTATGGTATCTGGTTCTGCATCACCTACTGCTAATGTATTGAGAGCAGCTATTCAGGTTATAGGTACACAACCAGGAGTAAAAACAGTTTCATCTGTTTTCATTATGGAATTATCACAATTTAAAGATTTATTTGGAAGTATATTAGTATTTGGAGATTGCTCAGTAATACCTGTACCTACATCTGAACAATTAGCAGATATTGCCACTTCAGCAGCTGGAACAGCAGTAAAAATAGCAGGTATAAACCCAAGAGTAGCATTATTGACATTTTCTACAAAAGGTTCAGCTAAACATGAATGTGTAGATAGAGTTATTGAAGCTGGTCGTATTTTAAGAGAAAGAAAAGTACAATTTAGATTTGATGATGAATTACAAGCAGATGCTGCCTTAGTAAAATCTGTTGGAGAAATAAAAGCTCCTTTATCAGATGTATCTGGTAATGCAAATGTATTAATATTCCCTTCATTATCTGCTGGAAATATTGGATATAAATTAGTTCAAAGATTGGCAGGAGCTAATGCATATGGACCAATTATTCAAGGATTAAATGCACCAGTAAATGATTTATCAAGAGGTTGCTCAGTGGAAGATATAGTTGTATTGACAGCTATTACATCTGCTCAGGCTTGTGTAGATTGTTAATAAAGTTATGTAATTATTAAGATTATAAAAATAGATGGAGGAAAAGATAAATGAAAATACTAGTAATTAATTGTGGAAGTTCTTCACTTAAATACCAATTAATTAATCCTGAAACAGAAGAAGTTTTTGCAAAAGGACTTTGTGAAAGAATTGGAATAGATGGTTCTAAGATGGAATACGAAGTTGTAGCAAAAGATTTTGAAAAAAAATTGGAAACTCCTATGCCAAGTCACAAAGAAGCATTAGAATTGGTAATATCTCATTTAACTGATAAAGAAATAGGGGTTATAAGTTCAGTAGATGAAGTTGATGCAATAGGACATAGAGTTGTACATGGTGGAGAAGAATTTGCACAATCAGTTTTAGTAAATGATGAAGTTTTAAAAGCTATTGAAGCTAATAATGATTTAGCACCTTTACATAATCCAGCAAACTTAATGGGGATAAGAACTTGTATGGAACTTATGTCTGGTAAGAAAAATGTGGCTGTATTTGATACTGCCTTCCATCAAACTATGAAACCTGAAGCATTTATATATCCATTACCATATGAGGATTATAAAGAATTAAAAGTTAGAAAATACGGTTTCCATGGGACATCTCATCTATATGTATCTGGAGTTATGAGGGAAATTATGGGAAATCCTGAACATTCAAAAATAATAGTATGTCACTTAGGAAATGGTGCTTCAATAACTGCTGTTAAAGATGGAAAATCAGTTGATACTTCAATGGGATTAACACCTTTACAAGGTTTAATGATGGGAACAAGATGTGGAGACATAGACCCAGCAGCTGTATTATTTGTTAAGAATAAAAGAGGACTTACAGATGCTCAAATGGATGAAAGAATGAATAAAAAATCTGGAATTCTTGGATTATTTGGAAAATCTTCAGATTGTAGAGATATGGAAAATGCAGTTAAAGAAGGAGATGAAAGAGCAATACTTGCTGAAAGTGTTTCTATGCATAGATTAAGATCATATATAGGAGCTTATGCTGCTATTATGGGTGGAGTGGATGCTATATGCTTTACAGGAGGAATTGGAGAAAATTCATCAATGACTAGGGAAAAAGCATTAGAAGGTTTAGAATTTTTAGGTATTGAATTAGATAAAGAAATTAATTCAGTTAGAAAAAAAGGAAATGTAAAATTATCTAAAAATACTTCAAAAGTTTTAATATATAAGATACCTACAAATGAAGAATTAGTAATAGCAAGAGATACTTTTAGATTGTCAAAATAATAAGATTAAAGGAAAAATATAAATAGTTATTACTTATTACTAAATTGTTTAGTAAATTAATTATATAAATAGTGAATTATAGAAATTGAACAAATGGAAATTAAGGAGGAAACTATATGTCAAAAAAAATGCAAACTATGGATGGAAACCAAGCAGCGGCTTATGCGTCTTATGCTTTTACAGAAGTGGCAGGGATATACCCTATAACACCATCTTCACCAATGGCAGAATATACAGATGAATGGGCAGCAAAAGGAATGAAGAATATTTTTGGTGTTCCAGTAAAATTAGTTGAAATGCAATCAGAAGGAGGGGCTGCTGGAACTGTTCACGGTTCTTTACAAGCTGGAGCATTGACAACAACTTATACTGCATCACAAGGATTACTTTTAAAAATTCCTAATATGTATAAAATAGCTGGTGAATTATTACCAGGAGTTATACATGTATCTGCAAGATCATTATCTGCACAAGCATTATCAATTTTTGGTGACCACCAAGATGTTTATGCAGCAAGACAAACTGGGTTTGCAATGTTTGCAACAAATTCAGTACAAGAAGTAATGGACTTAGCTGGTGTAGCTCACTTATCAGCATTAAAATCAAGAGTACCATTTTTACATTTCTTTGATGGATTTAGAACTTCTCATGAAATTCAAAAAGTTGAAGTAATGGATTATGAAGATTTAAAAAAATTAGTAGATTGGAAGGCATTAGAAGAATTTAGAAAAAGTGCTTTAAATCCTGAACACCCAGTAACTAGAGGTACAGCACAAAATGATGATATCTACTTCCAAGCAAGAGAAGTACAAAATAAATTCTATGATGCAGTTCCTGATATAGTTGCTGATTATATGAAAGAAATTTCAAAAATTACAGGAAGAGAATACAAACCATTTAACTATTATGGAGCACCAGATGCAGAAAGAGTAATAGTTGCAATGGGTTCAGTTTGTGAAGCAGCTCAAGAAGTCATAGATTACTTGATGGAAAAAGGAGAAAAAGTAGGTTTAATATCTGTACACTTATTTAGACCTTTCTCTGCTAAATATTTCTTTGATGTATTACCTAAAACTGTAAAAAGAATAGCAGTTTTAGATAGAACAAAAGAACCTGGTTCAGTTGGAGAACCTTTATTATTAGATATAAAATCATTATTCTATAATACAGAAAATGCTCCATTGATAGTTGGAGGAAGATATGGATTATCTTCAAAAGATACAACTACTGCACAAGTATTAGCAGTATTTGATAATCTTAAAAAAGATACTCCAAAAGATGCTTTTACAGTTGGTATAGTTGATGATGTAACTCATACATCACTTGAAGTAGGACCAGCTTTAGCATTGGCTGACCCATCAACAAAGGCTTGTCTATTTTATGGATTAGGAGCAGATGGAACAGTTGGAGCAAATAAAAACTCTATTAAAATTATAGGAGATAAAACAGACCTATATGCACAAGGATATTTTGCTTATGACTCTAAAAAATCTGGTGGAGTTACAAGATCACATTTAAGATTTGGTAAAAAACCTATTAGATCAACTTATTTAGTGTCAAGGCCAACATTTGTTGCTTGTTCAGTCCCAGCATATTTACATCAATATGATATGACATCTGGAATTAAAGAAGGTGGAAAGTTCTTATTGAACTGTGTATGGACAAAAGAAGAAGCAATAAAAAATATCCCAAATAATGTAAAAAGAGATTTAGCTAAAAATAAGGCAAGATTATTTATTATAAATGCTACTGCTCTTGCACAAGAAATTGGTCTAGGACAAAGAACAAATACAATAATGCAAGCAGCTTTCTTTAAATTAGCTGAAATTATTCCTTTTGAAGAAGCACAACAATATATGAAAGATTATGCTAAAAAATCTTATGCTAAAAAAGGTGATGAAATAGTTCAACTTAACTATAATGCAATAGATAGAGGAGCAAATGATATTATTGAAATAGAAGTTGATCCAGCTTGGGCAAATCTTGAAGTAACACCTTTAAATGAACCAAAAGAATCAACAACTTGTGGATATTGCCAACCAGATACAGAATTTGTTAAGAAAATAGTAAGACCAATAAATGCAATAAAAGGATATAATTTACCAGTATCAGCTTTCTTAGGATATGAAGACGGTACTTTTGAAAATGGTACTTCTGCTTTTGAAAAAAGAGGAGTTGCAGTAGATGTTCCTATTTGGAATGTTGATAAATGTATACAATGTAACCAATGTTCTTATGTATGTCCACATGCTGTAATAAGACCATTCTTAATAAATGAAAAAGAATTAAAAGCTGCTCCTATGTCTTTTGCTACAAAGAAAGCAGCAGGAAAAGGACTAGATGGATTAGTATATAGAATACAAGTATCAGCTCTTGATTGTGTTGGTTGTGGATCTTGTGCTAATGTATGTCCTGCAAACGCTCTTGATATGAGACCAATAGCTGAATCATTAGAAGCACATGAAGATATAAATACAAATTATCTATATAATAATGTAGAATATAGAAGTGATTTGATGCCACTTGATACAGTAAAGGGTTCTCAATTCTCTCAACCATTATTTGAATTCCATGGAGCATGTCCTGGTTGTGGAGAAACACCATATATTAAATTGATAACTCAATTATATGGAGATAGAATGATGGTTGCAAATGCAACTGGATGTTCTTCAATTTATTCAGGTTCTGCTCCTGCAACTCCATATACAACTAATAAAAATGGTGAAGGACCATCTTGGGGATCTTCATTATTTGAAGACAATGCAGAATATGGATTTGGTATGCATGTGGGAGTTGAAGCATTAAGATCTAGAATTCAACATGCTATGGAAGAAAATATGGATAAAGTTGATGAAGATATAGCTACTTTATTCAAAGATTGGATAGCAAATAGACAATATTCTGTAAGAACAAGAGAAATTAGAGATATACTTGTTCCAAAATTAGAAGCATTAAATACAGATTTTGCAAAAGAAATTTTGGATTTAAAACAATATCTAGTTAAAAAATCTCAATGGATAATTGGTGGAGATGGTTGGGCTTATGATATTGGTTATGGGGGACTTGACCATGTGCTTGCATCTAATGAAGATATAAATGTATTAGTAATGGATACAGAAGTTTATTCAAATACTGGTGGACAAGCATCAAAAGCTACACCTACTGGAGCAGTTGCAAAATTTGCAGCAGCTGGAAAACCAGTTAAGAAAAAAGATTTAGCTGCAATAGCAATGTCTTATGGACATATCTATGTAGCACAAGTTTCTATGGGAGCTAATCAACAACAATTTATTAAGGCTGTTAAGGAAGCAGAAGCTCACCAAGGACCATCAATAATTATTGCATACTCACCTTGTATCAACCATGGTATCAAGAAAGGTATGTCAAAATCTCAAACTGAAATGAAGCTTGCTACTGAATGTGGATATTGGCCAATATTTAGATATAATCCATCATTAGAAAAAATAGGTAAGAATCCTTTACAAATAGATTCTAAAGAACCTAAATGGGAAAAATATGAAGAATATCTAACTGGTGAAGTAAGATACCAAACATTAGCAAAATCAAATCCAGAAGAAGCTAAAATTTTATTTGAAAAAAATAAAAAAGATGCTCAAAAGAGATGGAGACAATATAAGAGAATGGCAGCATTAGATTACAGTGAAGAAAAAGAAACTGAATAAGATTTGAATAATTTTTAAAAATGGGAGTTGTTATGAAATTAATTCATAACAACTCTTTTTGTTTTTAATAAATAATCTAAAAAGAATATAATCAGTATATATAATATATATCATTTTAAATTTGAGTAAAAAATATCCTAAAATAGATTAAAATTTTATCGTTTTTTAAATAAAAAAGTTTGCTTTTTAATTAAAACTAGATTATTATGTATTTAAGATAGAATATAAAAAGTTAGCTCATAAAGTTTAAAAAATTAACGATTTCTATTAATGGAGGTAGGTTTTTATGAAAATGTATGGACTTGAAAAATTAGGAATTACAAATGCATTGGCAGTACATTATAATCTTAGCCCTGCACAACTTGTAGAAAAGGCTTTAGAAAATAATGAAGGAATATTAAATGATACAGGTGCATTGGTTATAACAACAGGAAAATACACTGGACGTGCACCAGATGATAAATTTTTTGTTGATACTCCAAGTGTTCATGATTCTATTGATTGGAGTAGAAATAAACCTATTGAAGAAGAAAAATTTGATATGATTTTTGGGAAATTAATTGCGTATTTACAAAATCGTGAAATTTTTGTTTTTGATGGAAGGGCAGGTGCTGACCTAGAATACACAAGAAGATTTCGTTTTATAAATGAATTAGCTAGTCAAAATTTATTTATTCATCAATTATTAATTAGAACAGAAGAAGAATATTCTGAAAATAATAAAATAGATTTTACAGTTATTTCTGCACCTAATTTTCATTGTGTTCCTGAGATAGATGGGGTTAATTCAGAAGCAGCAATAATTATTAATTTTGAAAAAAAGATAGCTATTATTTGTGCTACAAAATATTCTGGTGAAATGAAAAAAAGTGTTTTTTCTATAATGAACTATATTATGCCTCATGAAAATATTTTACCTATGCACTGTTCAGCAAACATGGATCCAATAACTCATGAAACTGCAATCTTTTTTGGATTATCAGGAACTGGTAAAACAACTCTATCAGCTGATCCTAATCGTAAATTAATAGGTGATGATGAACATGGTTGGTGTGATAAAGGAATTTTTAACTTTGAAGGTGGATGTTATGCAAAATGTATAAATCTAAAAGAAGAAAGTGAACCTGAAATTTATCATGCTATTAAATTCGGAAGTGTAGTAGAAAATGTTGTTGTAGATTCTAAAACAAGAAAAATTAATTATGAAGATGCAAGTATAACTCCAAATACAAGAGTAGGATATCCTATACATTATATCCCTAATGCAGAATTAGCAGGAGTTGGTGGAATACCAAAAGTAGTTATATTTTTAACAGCAGATTCCTTTGGAGTATTACCTCCAATTTCAAGATTGAGTCAAGAAGCTGCAATGTACCATTTTGTAACTGGATTTACTGCAAAATTAGCAGGCACAGAATTAGGAGTAAAAGAACCAGTACCAACATTTTCAACTTGTTTTGGAGAACCATTTATGCCTATGGACCCAAGTGTGTATGCTAAAATGCTTGGAGAAAGATTAGAAAAACATAATACAAAAGTATATTTAATTAATACAGGTTGGTCTGGTGGAGCTTATGGAACAGGTAAAAGAATAAATTTAAAATATACTCGTGCTATGGTAACAGCAGTATTAGGTGGATATTTTGATAATGCTGAATATAAACATGATGAAATATTTAATTTAGATATTCCTCAATCTTGTCCAGATGTTCCTAGTGAAATTATGAATCCAATAGATACTTGGGCAGATAGAGATAAATATATTGTAGCAGCTAAAAAATTAGCTAACTTATTCTATAATAACTTTAAAGAAAAATATCCAAATATGCCAGAAAATATCACTAATGCTGGTCCTAAATACAATGATTAATTAAAAGGGGATTGTTGCAAACTTGTGAATGTATAAAAAATAATTTATTACTAGCTAAATTTCTTAACATTTAAAATGTAATTTTACCTATTTTTTACTTACATTCCAATAGATTAATTTGCAACAGTCCTTTCTTTTTATTGATTATAATATAAGTTTTCAGTTGGAAAAACTTGATCTGATGTAACATCTATTCCTAATTTTCTTAAAGATTGCTCATCATTTCTACCTAAAATATGTGTTGAATGAGCTTGTACCCCTTCTAATTGTGAAAGTTTAGATAGTGCAACTTCTGCCATAGAATTAGTTGCTGCTGTGATACTTAAAGCTATCAATATTTCTTCACAATCAAGTGGAATATGTTTATTTTTTAAAGTTTTTTCTTTTAGTTTAATAATAGGTTCTAAAATTGTTGGTGAAATTAGAAGTAACTCATCATCAAAATTAGATAAATACTTTAAAGAATTTAATATAGCTGCTGAGGGAGCATCCATTAAAGAAGATTTTTTACCTGTAATTATTTTCCCATCAGGCATTTCAAAAGCAATAGCAGAAAGAGTTTTTTGCTTATCATTTTTATCACTTTTTTCTTCATTTAAAAGTTCTAATCTTTTTCTAGCAAAAGTTACAACTTTTCTATCTTCTTCTTTCAAACCTAGACTATGCATTATAAATTCTGCTCTTTTAAATGTTTCTAAGTCAGTATTTCCCTTTTTATAATCACAACCAGTTTTAAAATATCTTCTTATTATTTCTTGTTCAGATGCCTTTTTAACTACTTCATCATCAGTTATACCAAATCCCACTCTATTAACTCCCATATCAGTAGGAGATTGATAAATTGATTTTTTTCCTGTTATTTTTTCAATAATTCTTTTTAATAGAGGAAAGGCCTCAATATCTCTATTGTAATTTACAGCAATTTCTCCATATGCTTCTAAATGAAATGGATCTATCATATTGACATCATTTAAGTCAACTGTTGCAGCTTCATAAGCTATATTTAAAGGGTGTTTTAAAGGAACATTCCAAACTGGAAAAGTTTCAAATTTAGAATATCCTACATCTTTTCCCATTTTATATTCATGGTAGAGTTGACTTAAACAAGTGGCAAGTTTCCCACTTCCTGGTCCTGGAGCAGTTACAACAACTATTGGTTTTGTAGTTTCTATATAAGTATTTTTTCCATAACCTTCATCACTTACTATTGTATCAACATCACTTGGATATCCTTTTGTGGCAAAATGTTTATATACTTTTATTCCTCTTCTTTCTAGTCTTGTTATAAAAAGGTCAGTTGAAGGTCTATCTTCATATCTTGTGATGACTACACTATTAACTTTTAAATCATTTTCTCTTAAATCATCAATAAGTCTAAAAACATCCATATCATAAGTGATTCCAAAATCACCTCTGATTTTATTCCTTTCTATATCTCCTGCATAAACACAGATGATAACCTCTATTTTATCTTTAAGTTTATTTAAAACTTTAATTTTTGCATTTTCATCAAATCCTGGTAAAACTCTTTTAGCATGTAAATCTCCTAAAAGTTTCCCCCCAAATTCAATATACAGTTTATCATGGTTATTAACTCTTTCAAGTATGTATTTGGATTGTTCTTCTAAATACTTTTCATGGTCAAAACCTATTTTCATTTTTACATCACTACTCCCAAATTTTAAAAAAAATAAATAACATTCATCAATAAAAAACTAACTATCATTTTAACATATATAACAGAATTTGTGAATAATTTTTAAGATTCTATTTTATTTTTAATAACTGTATAGGTCTTATTTACTATCTCATCATAGGTTAAATTTTCAACTTTTATTTTATCTAAAAATTCAACAGTAATTTTTCCAGGTCTAGGAAATTTTTTATTAGCTGGAAATAATTCATAAGCACCACTTATAACATAAGGTTGAACATCAACATTTAATTCTTTTGCAAGTATAGCAAAGGCCTTTTTAAATTTATCCATTTTACCATCTCTTGTTCTTGTACCTTCTGGATAGATAGCAATATTTTTATTTTCTTTTAAAAGTTTAGCAAGTATTTGCATAACTTCTGCAATATCCTTATTCATATCAACCAATACAACATTTGAAGAATCAGCCATAAATTTCATTAAAGAACTTTTAAAATGTATTACTGTTGCCAAGAAATAAGTTTTTTTCATAACTTTTAGAGGAACAGAATAATTAAATAAGAAGCCATCTAAGAAACTTTGGTGATTTGCAACAAAAATGGTAGGTTTATCTTTTTCAATTTTTTCTTTACCTTTTACTTTAACTCTAAAAAATGTTTTAAAAACAATAAAGGATAAGAATTTAAAAAATACTGCAATAAAACTTGAACTTGGTAGTTTTGCACTTGTATCTTTATTTAAAATTTCTTTCCAGTCAAGATTTCCTATTCTTTCTTGATTTCTATTATCTTTTATATAGTTAGCAAGCTCTAAAAGAGTAGGATGTTTAGAGATTAAATTTTCCTCTTTAATACCATAATTCAAATCTAAGAAATATTGAAATTCAACCATATCTAGTGAGTCCATACCTAAATCAATTTCAATATGTGAGTCAAAATATACATCTTTCCCTTTAATATCAATAAGATATTTTTTAATTTTATTATATTCTTCAAAATCAGGCTCAGGCTTTCTTGCTTGCTTTTCAATTTTTCCATCTAACATATCTGCTATCATAAATCTTCTAATTTTACCAATCTTTGTTTTAGGAAAATCTTCATTTATAATTTTAACATCTAATATTTTTTTATAATCAGGGGCTTTTTGATTATATTTATCAACTACTTCCCATTTTAAATTTTCATAAATATTGTCAATTTTTTCATCTTTTACTTTTTCTAAGTCTGGATGTATAACTGCTGTTAAAATAGAATTATATTCTGTAATAACTATCTCAGATATTAAATTTGTCATAGACGAAATTTTTGTTTCAATTTCAATAGGATTTATATTTTTCCCATTAGATAAAACTATCATTTCCTTTTTTCTACCTGTTATATACAGATAGTCATTTACTAACTTTCCTAAATCTCCAGTATGCAACCAGCCATCTTTATCTATTATTTCAGCAGTTGCCTCAGGATTTTTATAGTAACCTTTCATTACATTTCTACCCTTGACAAGTATTTCATTATCATCAGCAATTTTGACTTCCACATCTTTAATAACTTTTCCTGCTGAATCAAAAACTATATTATTTTTAGGAGTATATGAAATTATTGGTGAAGTTTCAGTCATTCCATATCCTTCACAAATTTTTATTCCAAGAGTATAAAAATCTTTTGTAATTTCTGGATTTAATTTAGATCCCCCCGATACAAAAAATTTAATATGTCCTCCAAAGCCTTCACTTACTTTTTTAAATATCAATTTACTAAAACTTAAAGAATTTACCATTTTAGCAAGTTTAAAAATAAACCTTGTTATTCTTTTTGAATTTATTGTATCCATAATCTTTTTATGCATTACTTCCCAAAGTTTAGGAACACCTATCATCATAGTAACCTTATATTTTTTCATTGCATCTATAAGTGCAGCAGAAGAAATATCTTCAAGAAATACTATTGTAGCAGAATATAATAAAGGCATAATACCTGTTCCTAAAAGAGGTAATATATGATGCATTGGCAACAATGCAAGAAATACATCAGTTTCTTCATACATTTGATATACATCAAGTGAGCCAACATTTGCCCAAATATTATCAAATGTCAACATAACTCCCTTAGGTTTTCCAGTTGTTCCAGAAGTATATAGAATTAAGGCTACATCTCCTTTTTCTGGTGAATTAATCACTAAATTTTCTGATAAATTTTCATCAATTTTTATTTCATTTAAATTTATCTCATCTACAATAATAATTTCAATTTGTTTATTTAAAATATTTAAGGCTTCTTTTACTTTTTCTACTTGTATTTTAGAAGTAAATATTTTAACGACATCTGAATTATCAATATAATATGTCAATTCCTCTGCTGTATTTGAAGCATCTATACAAACACAAGTTGCTCTACTATCCCAGATAGCAAAAAAACTATATAATAATTCTGGTCTGTTTTCCATATATATCATATTGTTTGTAAATTGTTTTATTTTTGTAAATTGTTTTATTTTTTTTGTGTTTAAGATAAATTCTTTATAAGTAATAGCTTCATTTTTATAATATAAAGCTACTTTATTTTTATCAGTTACAATTTGCATTTATCTAGCTCCCCTTTCTACGATTTATAAAATAAAACCCTCTTTATTATAACAGATGTTTTTTTAAAAATCTATTTTATTGTATATTAAAAAATTAAAATTTTGTATTGTCATAAAATTGACAAATATTTTAAAAGGTGAGAGAATAAATTAACTTAAATATCAATAGGGGGTATAAAATGAAAAAGAAACTCTTAATTTTATTATTGTTTATTTTATCTTTAACAAGTTTTGCAATACCATTAAATAATATGGATAAAGATGGTAATGTTACTTTACCAAATATAGAACTTGTTGACCAATATGAAAAAAAACATAATTTACAAGATGATTATAAAGGCAAAGTTGTTATGATTAATTTTTGGGTTAGCTGGTGCAGTGATTGTAAGGGTGAAATACCAAAAGTTGTTGAATTATATAAAGAATATGGAGAAAATAAAAAAGATTTGATAATTCTTGGAGTTATAACTCCTGTATCAAAAGAATATCCAAATAATAAAGATAGAATTGATAAAAAAGCATTATTAAAATATATAGCAGATAATAAATATATTTTTCCTAGTCTATTTGATGAAACAGGTAAAACTTATGCTGAATATGAAATAGAAGAATATCCTTCAACTTTTATTATAGATAGAAATGGATATTTAAAAGTTTATGTAAAAGGTGCTATTTCAAAAGAAGAATTAAAACAAAATATTGAAAGTGTTTTAAATCCAAAGAAATAATTATAGAAAAAATAACCTTTAACTAAAAATTTAGTTAAAGGTTATTTTTGGTTATTAAATTGTAGGAATAACTATTTCAACACGACGATTTTTTTGTTTACCTTCTGGTGTATCATTTGAAGCTATTGGTCTAGTTTTTCCATATCCCTTTATTGTAATTTCAGCTGTTATACCTTGTGAAGTTAAAAAATTCTTAACAGCATTAGCACGGTTTTCTGATAAAATTTGATTATGTTTATCACCTGCATCAGAATCTGTATGACCATCTATTTCAAACGCCTTTATATCTACTTCTTTTAATACAATAGCAAGATTCTTAAGAACTTCTTCTGCTTCTGGACGAACATCATATTTATCAACATCAAAAAGTATACCTGAGTCCAAAGTTATTAAAAGACTATTTGCTTCTATACTAGGAACAGGAGGTACCATTTTTAACTTAGGAAATTTTTCTGGTTTTTCAAGAGGTTTTGCATCCATCTCAGTAGTTTTTCCATTAAATGTTATTTTAGCTTTTCCTTTTCCATCATTTTCTATTAAAAGATTTTTAGCTTTATCATTATAAGTTCCACTACCATCACCATTATTTTCCATTGTGATGTCACCACTTGTATAAGTAGCATTTTTTTCATTTATAGTAACTGTTACATTATTCTTTTCATCTTTGTATACACCTATTCCATCAGCACCTATTTGGAATGAAACTTTATTTTTTTCATCAAGATATTTTCCTTCTCCTTGTGCATCAACTTGGAGTGTAACACCAGTCACTTTATTAATATATTGTCCTGAACCATCTTCATTTCTTTGTATAGTTACATTTTCATCTGTATATTGTCCTGCACCTTTTCCATCAGTTTGAACAGATTTATTTTTATCAGTAAATTTTCCATCTCCATTTTGTCCAATTTGCATAGAATAATCTCCACCAACTATATTACTATTTTCAACCTTTACAGGTGTAACATTGATGCCAGGAACAGATGATATCTTTTTAGTCATATCCAAAGTAATTTTTGCATCTGGATTTTCTGTTACAGAAAGATCAGGCATTTCAGGTGCTGTGATAGGTGGTATTTCCCCTAAGGCATAACCAGGTACTAACATTTCATTTTCATTTGAAACTTCTGAAACTTCTTTTTCTGCTGTAACATGAGTATTATTATCACCTTTTTTATCATAATAAGTCTTAACAGCAAAAACTAAAATAATAGCAACTATTACTGACATTAAAAAATCTTTTTTCATAAAAACCTCCATTTCTAATTTAAAATTTAACTTGTACTTCTTCTCTTGCCATATCATTTGCTTTAAACAATTCTGCATTATGATAGTTAAAAAATCCTGCAAATAAGCTGCCCGGAAACATTTGAATAGTTTGGTTATATTCAGTTACAGTATCATTATAAAATTGTCTAGCAAATCTTATTTTATTTTCAACTTCTACAAGTTGAGCTTGTAAATTTTCAAAACTTGTATTGGCTTTTAATTCTGGGTATGCTTCTGATATTGCAAAAAGTCTACCTAAAAAACCACTTAATTGATTATTAGCTTCCATTTTTTCTTCTGGTGTAGTTGCTGACATATATCTTGTTTTTGCATTTGCAATACCTTCAAAAGTTTCTTTTTCATGCTTAGCATAACCTTTTACAGTTTCAACTAAATTTGGTACAAGGCTAAATCTATTTTGCATTTGTACATCAATCTGACTCCAAGAATTTTTAACTCTGTTATCTAAAACTACAAACTTATTTTTGTATCCAATAGCTACCACAGCTAAAATTATAATTATTCCTATTATTACTCCTAATGCTATCATTTTTTTCCTCCTAATTTTTTAAATTATATTCTATTTTTATAGTTAACTCCATAAAATTTTAGAAGCCTCCGCCTCCACCATGAGAGCCTCCACCTCCTGATGAGCCAGAACTAAATCCTCCACCTTTACCAGATGAACTAGATCTTCTACTTGAAGCTATTGCTGAATTTGCCCTTGAATTAGTTTTACTAACTAAACTATTTAAATTACTAAATGAATGACTAAAATTGCTATTAAATATAGGTGAATAAGCAAGATTAGTCATTCCATCAACATCCTTTATAATACCCATATCCAATGCTTTTCTATATGCTTTTACTACTTTATCAGATACCCCCAATGCTATTGCATAAACAAAATATTGTTCCCAAAGATGTATTGAAGTAATTTTTGCTTCTTCTAATTGAGAATAATCTGATAAAAAGTTTTTAAATGCTTGCCATTTACTCATTGTTTCAGCTAATTTTTTACTTGGACATTTAGCTGAAGTTTTTGAAAAAGAAAGTGTAATTCCTAATGGGAAGGAAAGCATAAAAATTGGATTCCCTGTAAGACCAGTAATTACAAATCCACCAAAAGTAAAAAGTGTTGAAAATAAAGAAAGAAGTCCCGTAGCTCCATAACCTATATGTTCATAGACTAAACCTTTTCTATTTATTTCATTGGTAATGTAACTACTCCATTTTTCAAATTTTCTAGCAGTACTCATTGGAACTTTATGGAAAAATCCAAAACTTTTCAAATCTAAAGATTTTCCATCTCCAAAATCATTTATATAGATATCTATTAGAGCTTTTTCTTGATCAGATAATGTTTCTGTACTTCCTGTTAAAGTTATTATAGTTTTTTTATCAGAAGTTTCAAGTGTTAAAACTTTTTTTCTGATTAAATCAACAATGGTTGCAAGTATCTCATTATCATTTACATTTTTTGTCATAATTCCACCAACAAGTGCAGGAGAAGAATCATCTGGTAAATCTCTTAAATATTTTACTTCCTTATTTCTAGATTTATTTTTTCTTTTAAATACTATATGTATATAGTACATTAAAACTGCCCATATTGATGCTTCTGCACCCAAAATTGTCTTTGGATTATTAGAAAGTATTTGCATACCTTTTTTTATTTTTATTGCTCTATTTCTTTCTGTATTAGCTTCATTAGCTAATCTTGCTTCCATATCTAAAAGTTCTTGTTTCATATTCACATGAATTATTTTTGATTTATCAAATTCTGAAAATATTTCAGGCTCCATTAAAATATGTGCTTCTAAAAAATCTCCTGGATAGTAATCCTCTAATTTATATACAACAGTGTTATCTATTTTATCAACTTCACCTGTAAGAGGACCATGACCAAAGACTAAAATTTTTGAGTTATCATAATTTTTTGATACAGGAATTTCAATAGTTACTTTAATAGTAAAAATTCCTTTTTGCCAATCTTGACCTACCATTTTTCTATTTAATTGAGCAACATCATCATAAACTTTTATGGCATCTGGCAGTGTATAAACAAATTTAAAAGTCCTTATATTGTTATAGTTTTTTGAATAAAGTTTTATTCTATACACTCCATCATTTTCTATAACTTCATAATTTGCAGAGTCTACTTTTTTAAAAGAAATTTCATTATTTTCGTTAATTCCATTATCTTCAAAAACTTGTAAAGAATTTATTCCACCATAACCTTTTGCATCTATATCAAAATACACTCCATTTATTTCATCTATACTATAAGTTACAGCTTCACTGACAAGCATAGAGCCATCTTTTTGTAGTTTAGCTTCTACATTTAAGTCAGAAATTCTAAAACTTGCTGAAAAACTTATAATAGAAATGATAAAAAACAGAAAAATTCTTAAAATATTTTTTTTCATAAACCACCTTCCATATCATTCTATAATCATTAAAAGTGAATAAAATAAGTTATATTTCAGATAAAAAATAAACTAGATTTTTCTTGAAAATAAAGCTAAATAACTTTTAATAAAAACTGCTGCGATGTCCATTATTGTTGAGGGAGCATTTTGGAGCTCACGAAACACTAATGGCTATCAAGCAGTTTAAATGAAATACTAAAAATTTAAACTAATTATATTTCAAGAAAAATAATTAATTTATCTATAAAATCTGTTTGCTAATAAATTATTTTTATTACTTTAAATATTTCTCAAACCAATTTGTGATTTCTGTTAATCTTCTAATTCTATGTTTAGGTTTTCCACTTCTTGATAATTCGTGATTTTCTCCTCTAAACATACAAAGTCTAGCTTCTATTCCATGGTATTTTAAAGCAGTAAACATTTGTAATCCTTCTGCTAACCAACATCTGTAATCTTCTTCTGAATGTATAAATAAAGTTGGAGTTTTAGCTTTATCTGCATATTTAAGTGGAGAATGCCACCATAATTTATCATGATTTATCCAAGGAGTAGCTTGGTTTTGGTCAGCATTAAAGTAATATCCTATATCTGTTGTACCAAATTTTGAAATCCAGTTAGATATGCTTCTTTGAGAGGCAGCACACTTAAATCTGTCTGTATGCCCTATTATCCAGTTAGTCATATATCCACCATAAGAACCACCTGTTACTCCAACTCTTGCCTTATCAATAGGGTATTTTTCTAAAACATAATTAGTAAAATTCATTAAATCTTCATAGTCAATAGTTCCATATTTTCCTCTAATATCTGCAAATTTATTTCCATATCCATCACTACCATGAGGATTAGTAAATATCACAAAGTAACCCATATTGGCCCAGACTTGCATTTCATGGTAATAAACGTCTCCATAAACTGTTTTAGGTCCACCATGTATATCAAGTATTGCAGGATAAGTTTTATTTTTATCATAGTCAACAGGATAAATTACAAAACCTCTTGTTGTATCTCCATTTGTAGTAAAATCAAAAACTTCTGGTTTAGATATCTTATATTTTTTATTTATTTCATCATTAAAAGAACTTAATTTAATAGAAGAATTATTTTCTAATTTATAAATTTCTTGCAAAGTATAATCTCTCATTCCAACATAATATATTTCATTATTTGCTATATCAAAAAAATCTATACTTCCATTTTCAGAAGATAAAACTTCAACCTTTCCATTTATATCAAGTGAATTTAGATGAACACTATCTGCTATTGTAGATAGAAAATATAGTTTATTTTCTATTACCTTAAATGATTTTCCTCCACCTAATCTACAATCACTTCCAACTGTACAAGCAAGCCAAGTATCATTATCATATAAAAGATTTATGCTTTTATTACTATCTATCAAATATATTTTATGATTTTCATTTATACCATATTCTTTCATATCACTTAGAGCACAGATTATTTTATCTTCAATAAAATTTGCATAACTGATATCATAAATATTATTAGAAATAATTGTTTCTAAGTTATTGCTTTTAATATCATAAGTATAAAGTCCAGCAGTTAAACCTTGTTTATCCTTATAAGTTCTGCCTATAAAAATGACTTTATTTTCTTTTATATTAAAAGATTCAACATTTGTATATTCATCAGAAATAGGAGTTAGTTTATTATTTAATTTATCAAAATAATAAAGTCTATTTCTCTTTTTATTTCTAAAACCATTTCCATTACTCCAAAATGGAATTTCATCTAAAACTTCATAATCTTTATTTTCTTCAATTTGTTTAATCGCTTTTTCTCTTTCTTCACCTTTTAAATCATTCAAATTAAGTGAATTATTATCAAAATCAGCTGTAAGTATAAAATTATTTTCATCAATTATTTTAATTTCTGTCACACTAATAGGTAGCCTCATATATTCATAGGCTTCACCACCATTTTTTATATCAAGTGCATAAAATATAGTCCAAGTTTCTCCAATTTTTTTCTTTTCTTCTATATCTTTATCTCTATCAGCTGAAAATAAAATAGTATCATTATTTAGCCAAAGAGAATTTTTTTCCTTTCCAGAATGAGTTAATTTTCTAATTTTTTTATTTTTTGTATCTAAATTGTAAATAAAATGTTTGTAAGTATTGTTTTCTAAATCTGCTTCACTAATGCTAAAAGCTAAATTACTACCATCAGGATTGAAATCTAAATTTGATAAAAATTTATATTTCAAAAAACTATCTAACTTTAAATTCTCCATAAAAATTTTCCTCCTTGATAAAATTTAATTATTACACTTGAATATTAACATTTTTTTTAATAAAAAGCTATTTTTATTAAAAAATAAATTAAAAAATATTGGAATTTTAGAGTAATTGTTATATACTATTATTAGTAATTTATTAAAAATAAAATATTTCAAAATTCAATCTTCAAGTTGCATTTAAATTTCAAAGGGAGATGATTATAATTTTAGAAAAATTTAATGAACTTCTAAAAATATGAATTAGGAAGATTAACAGTTGTAGATTTATATGATTGGAATAATAGAGATATTTTAAGGTATGAATCATATTTTCAAAGGCAAGCTGCTTGGAAATTAAATGATAGAAAGCTTTTAATTGACAGTATTTTAAATAATTACCCAATTCCATCTATTTTTATTTGTGATGCAGATATAAACTATGATACTTTATTAAAACAATATAATGTATTAGATGGTAGACAAAGATTAGAAAGTATATTTAAATTTTTAAAAAATGAATTTGATTATGAAGGACGCTTTTTTAAAGATCTTACAGATAATGAAAAAAGGTTAATTCTTAATTACAGTATACCCATTGTTCAAATTTATTTAAAACCAAATGAAGTTGATAAAATAAAAGAAATTTTTAAAAGATTAAATACTAATTCAAGAAATCTAAATAAAATTGAAAAAGAGGCTACAAGATTATTAGAATATGATTTTATGCTACTTTGTAAAGTTTTAGCTAATGTAATAAAACCAAATGAATTTGATGAATATAAAAAAGAAATAGATGAATTATTTATAAAAGATGAAAATCAAGAAGATGATATTCAAGAAATAACTATAAACGAAGAAGAAAAACTTACTATAAATCCTACTGTATCTGATATAATTATTCCAGATAATATAAATAATATTCAAACTTTATTTTTAGAAAAAGGATTAATTTTTAGTGAATATGAAATAGGAAGGCAGGTTCATTTACAATATTTATTAAATATTTTAGGCTCTATAATATTAAATAGAATTATTCATAGAAATTTATCAGAAAATGATATAATAAATATATCTGAAGCTTTTTTAACATATAAAGTAAAAGAAAATACTGAAAGATATAATTATATTTGTAAAAAATTATATAATATATTTAACAATAAAGAAATAAATAAATTCTGGGTTTCAAAATATAATTTATATTCTTTATCTTACTTTCTTACTAAAAATAATGATTTAGATTCTTTATCAGAAAATGAAATTTTAGAAATTTTAAATGGATTTATCAAAAATGAAGATAGCTCTAATGAATATAGAAGATTAGCACAAGAGAGAGGAAATGATCTAAGCACAAGAATAAAAAGAAATGAAATTTTAGAAAAAATTTTTAATCCTGGACAAAATAAATAAAAAATGTTATCCTAAATAATAAAGAATGGAGGATATATGAGACCAATAGCAATTGATTTATTTTGTGGAGCAGGTGGAATGAGTGAAGGTATCTTACAAGCAGGATTTCATATTATTTTTTCAAATGAAATAAGTAAAGATGCTTCTGAAACATATAGAAAAAGACATGAACAATTAGGACTAGAACAAGGTAAAAATACTTGGTTAGAAGTTGCTGATATAAAAAATATAACAGGAACATATATAAAGAAAAAAATTTCAGAATTAAAAGACTTTAAGGAAAATAAAAATATTGAAATTGATGCTATATTTGGTGGACCTCCCTGTCAAGGATTCAGTAGAGCAGGAAAGCAAGAAGTTAATGATATTAGAAATTTGTTATTCAAAGAGTATCTAAGAGTTGTAAGTGAGATAAAACCTAAATACTTAGTTTTTGAAAATGTGCCAGGAATAGTTGATATAAAATTCAAAAATTTTATATCTGACTTTAATAATGAAAGTTATAAAAATAAAAATGCTATAGATATAATTAGAAATGAATTAAAAAAAATAGGCTATAATTTATTAGAGCCAAGGATATTAAATGCTTCAAATTATGGTGTTCCTCAAAATAGGCATAGATTAATATTAATTGGTTTTAGAAATGATATGAAAGAACCTAAATACCCAAAAGAATTTAAACAAAAAGTTACTTTAAGAGAAGCACTATCAGATTTAACAAATTATCAATTAGATAATAAGAAATATCAAAATTCTTCTAAAAAAGGAAGAACAAAAAATATAGTAACTAATAAAACAATTCTAGAAAAAAAGAAGTATAATAATGACCTTTCAAAACATTATAACTATATAGAAGAGAGATTTTCTCTTTTAAATGAAGGAGAAAGTAATTCACAGTTAAGGAAAAGATTAATAAAAAATGGATTAGAAATTACTAAATATCCTAATTTACTAGAATACTTATCTAATAGATTAATTATTTCAAAATCAGAAATAGTAAAAAAGTGTAAAAATCTTTCAAAAGAAAATAAATTATTGGATTTAATAGTTACCAAAAAAAATTCAAGAATAAAATTATATTTAGATAAGCCAAGTAATACAGTCTTAACTTTACCTGATGATTTAATTTTACCTATTTGTAATAGAATATGTTCAGTTAGAGAATTTGCAAGACTTCAATCATTTGATGATAGTTTTGTGTTTTATGGAAAAAGAACTACTGGTGGAAAAGCAAGAAAAAATGAAGTTCCTCAATATACACAAGTTGGAAATGCAGTTCCACCGTTATTAGCAAAAGCTATTGCACTTGAAATATATAAAGTTCTAAAGAAAGAGTGATTGATATGAAAAAATATAAAACAATAGATTTATTTTCAGGTATTGGTGGTATTAGGAAAGGATTTGAACTAACAGGTTTTTTTGAAAATATTATTTCAGCTGAGATTGATAAATATGCTTGTGAAACATATAAACATTTATTTAATGAAAATCCATTTAATGATGTTTCTAGTGAAGAATTTAAAATAAAGCTTGAAAGTCTAGAATATGATATATTATTAGCTGGGTTTCCTTGTCAATCATTTAGTATAGCAGGAAAAAGAGAAGGCTTTAAAGATTTAACAAGAGGAACTTTATTTTTTGATATTGCAGATATTATTTCTAGAACAAAACCAAAAGCTTTTTTATTGGAAAATGTAGAAGGAATACTAACTCACCAAAAAGGAAAAACTTTTGAAATAATTTTAGAAACCTTGGTAAATGAACTTGGTTATGAAGTAGTTGGAGTAGAAAAAACTTTATTTGGAAAATTACAATATAATAAAGATGCTTTTTTAAGAAGTGCTAAAGATTTTGGAATACCCCAAAGAAGATTAAGGACATATATTATAGGTTTTAGAAAAGATTTACTTCAAGATAATAACTTTATTCTAGAACCTTTACCCAAAAATCGTACAGATTTAAAAATATATAAAAATTTAAATGATTTATTAGAATTTCAAAATGATATAAAATATTATGTTGCTTCAGGATATTTAAAAACATTAGAAAGACATAAATTAAAACACTCTTTAAAAGGAAATGGATTTGGTTTTGAAGTTGTTAATGCACCTAATATAAAAAACCCTATTGCTAACACAATTTTAGCAACTGGTGGTTCTGGAAAAGAAAGAAATTTGGTATATGACCCTCAAGATAAAATTAATGGAAAAATTGTAAAAAATAAAAAAACTCCTATAAATAATAAAGGAATTAGACATATGACACCTAGAGAATGGGGAAAATTACAAGGTTTTATTAATTATGCTTTTATTGATAAAAATGGGAAAGATTTGTTTTCTTTTCCTAAAACAATTAGTGAGACTCAACAATATAAACAATTTGGAAATTCTGTTTGTATACCTGTTATTGAAGAATTAGCAAAATACATTAATAATATTTTAGAAAACACTATTGGGAGAGTTAATAATGGAAAAGAAAGAGAAAAAATATAATATTGGTGAGTGGAGTGAGATATATGTATTTTTAAAAAGTCTATTAGATGGAAAATTTAGTGTCATGAAAGCTGATTTAAAAAATAAAATTACTGAATATGAAATTATTAAAATTTTTAAAAAAGATTATAATAATACAAAAGAATTAGAATTTAAACCAATGTTAAAAGACCAAAAGTTATTAAATATCTTAAATTTATTTTTAAATAAGTTAACTAGTTCAAATCAAACAACTTTTGAAATAAAAGAAATAGAAGAATATGCTAAAAAATGTAATTTTTCTTTGAACAAAGGTTCTTCTAATCAAAAAAATGACTTAGATGCAATAATAAAAGATTGTTCACAAAAAATTTCTTCAAGATTAGGATATAGTATAAAATCTGAACTCTCTTCAAAGGCAACATTATTAAATGCCAGTAGTCATACTGATTTTATTTATAAAGTTGAAAATTTTAATCTAAAGTATATAAATTTAATAAATTCCATAATTACAAAAAAGAAATTAAAAGATAGATACAATGAAATTATTAAAAAAGGTGGAAAAATCATCCCAATTGGAGCAAGTTCAAATATATTTTCATTAAATTTAAAATGTATAGATGGAGACTTAGAGAGCCTGTTAGCTACTATGCTATTATACTCTTATATTTATGACACAAAAGATATAAAGAAATTAATTGACTTATTAGTTAAAAATAATCCTTTAGGAATTGATATTTTTGGAATTTCTAATTCATTTGATTATTTAAAATCTTTCTATTCTGATAAATTACTTAAATTTTTTAATGCAATTGCTTTTGAAATGTTTCCTAGTTCTCTAATGACAAAATCAACTGTTTTATCTGGAGGAATGTTAATAATGAATAAAGAAGGAGAGATATCATTACTTGATAAAATATATTTTTTTGATGAACTTAATAATTATTTTCTCAATAATTTAAAGTTAGATTCTCCTTCTTCAACTAGATATCATATGTTAGAATTAAAGCAATGTTCTATCACAAATGAAATATATTTTACATTAAATTTACAAATCCGTTTTAAATAAATTTTATTCACACTCAAAAATAAAAGGAGTGTGATTTTTTTATTAATATGTTATAATACAGTGTTAAATATAGAATTTTTAATATTTATTTATAGGAGAAAATATGTATCTAAAAGCAGTTGAAATAAATGGTTTCAAATCTTTTGGTGATAAAGTATACATAGATTTCAATCGTGGAATCACATCAATAGTTGGACCAAATGGAAGTGGAAAATCAAATATTTTAGATGCTGTCCTATGGGTTTTAGGTGAGCAATCATACAAAAACATTAGAGCAAAAGAAAGCCAAGATGTTATTTTTTCTGGTGGAAAAGAAAAAAAGCCTGCAACAAAAGCAGAAGTTTCATTGATAATAGATAATACTGATAGATATTTAGATTTAGATAATGACACAGTAAAAATTACAAGAAGGATTCATATTTCAGGAGAAAATGAATATTTAATAAATGATACTAAAAGTAGACTTAAAGAAATAGGAACTCTCTTTTTAGATACTGGTATAGGAAAAACTGCATATTCTGTTATAGGTCAAGGAAAAGTTGAAAGAATAATAAACTCATCTCCAAAAGAAATTAAGAGTATAATAGAAGAAGCAGCTGGAATAAAAAAATTACAAGCTAATAGAATTGAAGCACAAAAAAATTTAGCTAATATAGAAATAAATTTAGATAAGGTAGAATTTATTTTAAATGAAACAAGAGAAAATAAAAATAAAATTGAAAAGCAAGCAGAACTTGCACAAAAATATATAGATTTAAGAGATGAAAAGTCTTCATTAGCAAAAGGAATTTATATAACTGAACTTGAACAAAAAGAAAAAAATCTTTCTGAAAATGAAGATATAAAAGAGAAGTATCAAACAGAATGTTTTGACTTACAAGAAAAACTTAATAAAACTTTGGAAAGATTAAATACTATTGATTTAGAAAAAGAAGAAGTAAAAAAAGAAAAACTTTTAATAGATTCAAGAAATAAAGAATTAAGAAATATAATCTCTGAAAAAGAAAAAGAGAAAGCTGTTACTTCTGAAAGATTGGATAATGTAAAAAAAGAAAAGTTAGTAAAAGAGGAATATATTTTACATTTAGACAATAAAATAGAAAAGAAAGTAGAAGAAATAACTGAATCAAAAAACAAAAAAGATGAAATTTCTAAAAATATTTTAGAAATGGCTGCTGCAAATAAAGAATTTGAAAATAAAATACTTAATTTAGAAACTATTAAGACTCAAAAGTCTGATTTAATTGAAAATAGAAATAAAAAAGTTAGAGATTTAGAGCTTGAAAAACAACTTGCTTCCAATGAAATAGAAAACAATGAGAAAAAATTAAAATCAAGTCAAGATGAAGTAGAAAACTTTAAAAAAGAATTAGAAGAAGTTAATAAAAAGTTATTGACTAACAATGAAGAAAAAGATTTAGTTCATTCTCAACTTGAAGCTAGGAAAGAAGAATTGACTAAAACAGAAGAAAGAAATGAATTTTTAGTAAATCAACTTTCTGAAATAAGTAAGTCAATAAACAAACTTTCCCAAAATATAAGAGAATTTGAATACCAAGAAAAAACTTCTTCTGGAAAGTTAGAAGCTCTTGTAAGAATGGATGAAAACAATGAGGGATTTTTTAAAGGAGTTAAAGAAGTTTTAAATAGTGGTATTAATGGCATAGATGGTGTTTTAATTTCTCTTATTAAATTTGATGAAAAATATGAAAAAGCTGTTGAAGCTGCTATACCAGGAAATTTACAAGATATTATAGTTGAAGATAAAGAAGTAGCTAAAAAATGTATAGCCTTTTTGACTGAAAAAAAATTGGGAAGAGCTTCATTTTTGGCACTTGATACAATAAAGCCTAATAGAAGAGAATTTAAAGCTAATATCAATGGTGTTTTAGGATTAGCTGCTGATTTAATTACAGCTGATAAAAAATATCAAAAGGTAATTGATTTTATTTTTGGAGGACTTTTAATAGTTGAAAATATTGATATAGCAACAGATATTTTAAATAAAAATTTATTTTCTGGAAATATAGTAACTCTGACTGGTGAGCTTGTTAGTTCAAGAGGTAGAATTACAGGTGGAGAAAATCAAAAATCAACTATTAACCAAATTTTTGAAAGAAAAAAAGAAATTAAAACTTTAGAAGAAAAGGTTACAGATTTAAAGTCTAAAATAACTGAGGGAAGTAAAAAAAGGGAAGATTTAAGTATTAGGTTAGAAAGTTATGAAAATGAAGTTGATAAAATAGATTCATTGGAAGATAATATTAGAAAAAGCATAGAGTTATTAAAAAAAGATTTTGAGAATTTAGCTGAAAAATCTGAAAAAATATCTAAGGATATTCGTAGTATAAGTTTTAATATTGAAGATGCTGAAAAGTATAAAACTTCATATCAAGATAGGATAAGTTCTTCGTTTTCTACTATTGAAGAAACCGAAAAACATATAGCTTCTTTAAAAAAGGATATAGAAATAGATGAGAATTTACTAAAACAGACTATTTCTGAAATAGATACTTTAAATAAGCAATTTTCTGATACAAGAATTCTATTTCTTAATAATCAAAGCACTATTGAGCAACTTGAAAAAGATATTCATAGTAAAGAAATTGAAAATGTAGAATTACAAGAAGAAAAAGAAAAGAATTCTAAAATTGTTATTGAACTTTCACAAAATATTCAAGAATTAGAAACCTTAGAAGAAGAATTACAAAATCAAATTGAAGAACACACTAAGATTTATAATTCTGAGAATAGAGATATAGAAACATTAAATGAAAGAGAACAGAATTTAAGTAATGAAGAAAGAGAATTATCTAAGGATAAGTCTAAATTAGAAACTAATCTATTACATGCTAATGATAGATTTGAAAAGATAGTAGAAGTTATTGAAAAAATAAAAACAGATATTTTAAATATAAATGAAAAATTAAATGAACTTATAGATATTACAGCACAAGTCATTGAAGTTGAAAAGTTAAAATCATCTAAGGACCATTTAAGAAGTCTAGAAAATAAATTAAATAACTTTGGAGATGTAAATTTACTTGCTATAAATGAATTTAAACAATTAAAAGAGAGATATGATTATTTAGCAAGAGAAAGAGATGATGTTGTAAAATCAAGAAAGCAAGTAATGGATTTAATTCAAGAAATTGATGAGAGAATACATGAAGATTTTCATACAACATATCAAAATATAAATGAAAATTTTAATAAGATGTGTGATGAAACAATCAGAAATACAGAGGGAAGATTAAATATTATCAACCCAGAAGATTTTGAAAACTGTGGAATAGAAATATTTGTGAAATTTAAAAACAAGAAAAAACAGCCATTGTCTTTACTTTCTGGTGGAGAAAAATCAATGGTAGCAATAGCTTTCATTATGGCTATCTTTATGTATAAGCCAAGTCCATTTACTTTCTTAGATGAAATTGAGGCTGCACTTGATGAAAAAAATACTAAGAATTTACTTGGAAAATTAAGAGATTTTACAGATAAATCACAATTTATATTAATTACTCATAATAAAGAAACTATGAAAGAATCAGACAGTATTTTTGGTGTTACAATGAATAAAGAGATAGGAATTTCTAAAATTGTTTCACCTGATAAAATTACAAAAATATTATCTGAAAATAAGGAAAATAATTAGGAAGAATCTTAACACTTAGGAGGAGAAATGAGGTTATTGTCATATATATATCTTTTGATAACTACAATACGAAATTTTTTATATGATGAAAAAATATTACCCATACGAAAAGTTCCTGGTGTTGAGGTTATTTGTATTGGAAATGTCAGTGTTGGAGGAACAGGGAAAACCCCAGCAGTACATTTCTTTGTTAAAAAATTATTGGCAAGAGGAAGAAAAGTTGCAGTTGTTTCTCGTGGATATAGAGGAAAAAGAAAAAGAGATCCACTGCTTGTAAGTGATGGAATGGTAATTTTTGCAACACCACAGGAAAGTGGAGATGAATCATATTTACATGCAATTAATTTAAAAGTCCCTGTGATAGTAGGAGCAGATAGATATAAGGCTTGTATGTTTGCTAAAAAACATTTTGATATAGATACAATAGTTTTAGATGATGGTTTTCAACATAGAAAACTATATAGAGATAGAGATGTTGTCCTAATAGATGCAACTAATCCTTTTGGTGGAGGCTATGTTTTACCTCGTGGACTATTAAGAGAAGATTTTAAAAGAGCTGTTAAAAGAGCTTCTGAATTTATTATAACTAAATCAGATTTAGTAAATGAAAGGGAACTTAAAAGAATAAAAAATTATTTTAAAAAGAAATATCATAAAGAGGTGTCTGTTGCAAAACATGGGATCAGTAAATTATGTGATTTAAAGGAAAATATGAAACCATTGTTTTGGGTAAAGGGCAAAAGACTTTTAATATTTTCAGGACTTGCTAATCCATTAAATTTTGAAAAAACTGTAATTTCATTAGCACCAGCTTATATAGAAAGATTAGATTTTAAAGATCACCATAATTTTAAACCTAAGGATATAGCATTAATTAGAAAAAAAGCTGAAAAAATGGATGCTGATTATATACTTACAACAGAAAAAGATTTAGTTAAATTGCCAGATAATTTGAATATTAGTAATTTATATGTATTGAAGATTGAATTTACAATGTTAGAAGATAACACATTAAAAGATATGAAAGGGTAATCTATGAAAAAAGATAGTAAAGTTGAGTTTTTAAGAGAAAAAAATTTAGAAAAAACTATTGAACTTATAAAAGAAAAGAGAAAATTTACAATTCTTTCTGAATATTCTTCTTTTTTTGATATGAGAACATATTTTAAAGTAAATGAAGATGGAGATATAAGTCAAAAATCATATAATCCTATAACTTTACTTTATTTATTTTGTGATGATGAAGAAAACTTAGCTGAATATCTTTTTAAATATTCATACCCAGAAGAAAAACAAAATATCAAAAAAATTGATAGAGCAAGTAACTTAGATATAGAAACTTTAAAGAGAAATTTAATGAAAACCTTGGTCAATTCTCATTTAGAGTTTTCTAAGACCTTTGCAAAAGAATTATTTTTAAGGGATAAAAAATCCTTTTTTGAAACTGCATATAATTTTTCTCTAATGGGAAATCCGAAAGATTTAAAGTTATTTTTTGTTTATGCTTTGGAAGAAATTTTTTCTAAAATTAACTATGATGAAAATATCTTTTATATCATAATTGCATATTTGACTAAATTTAGAGATGATTATTCCATTTATATGGAAGTTGATGAAAATAATTTAAACTTTGATATGAAAAATTATTCTGATGATAAAAAAATTTATTTGAACATATTTGAAAAAATTTTAAATAAATATAAATTAAAAAATGTAAAGAAATTTAGAGCAAGTTTATATAAATATTTTGAAAAAGACTTTATTTTAAATCAAGATTTAAAAAATATTCTAATGGAGAAAATGATATGAAAATAGCTATCTACGGTGGAAGTTTTAACCCAATGCATATAGGACATGAAAAGATAGTTGACTATGTTTTAAAAAATTTAGATATGGATAAAATAATAATAATTCCTATTGGTATTCCCTCACATAGAGAAAATAATTTAGAGCAGTCTAACACAAGATTAAAAATTTGTAGAGAAATTTTTAAAAATAATAAAAAGGTTGAAGTTTCAGATATTGAAATAAAAAGTGAAGGGAAATCATATACCTATGATACTCTTTTAAAATTAATTAAAATCTATGGTAAAGATAATGAATTCTTTGAAATTATAGGAGAGGATTCATTAAAAAATTTAAAAACTTGGAAAAATTACAAGGAATTATTAAATTTATGTAAGTTTATTGTTTTTAGAAGAAAAGATGATAAAAATACTGAAATTGATAGTGAATTTTTAAATAATAAAAATATTATTATTTTAGAAAATGAATACTATAATATATCTTCAACTGAAATTAGAAATAAAGTTAAAAATGGAGAGGATATTACAGGACTTGTAAATGAAAAAGTTAAAAAAATAATTGAAAAAGAATATATTGATTAAAAAGTTTAGAGAATTTTTTTGAGAATAAAAATCTTAAAAAAATTCTTTTTTTATAAAAAAATATAATTCACAAAGGTAGACTATTTTAGTTCAATTTGTTATAATGTATTAGAATTAATTTGATTATTTGAAAGGAGAAAAAACAGTGAGAGTAAAATGCTTTCATTTAGGAGCTTATGGAACAAATTGTTTCTTAGCTTATGATGAAAATAATATAGCTTATTTTTTTGATTGTGGAGGTAGAAATTTAAAACAAGTTTATGAATATATAGAAGAACATAAATTAAATTTAAAATATATAATATTAACTCATGGACATGGAGATCATATAGAAGGATTGAATGATTTAGCTTCACATTATCCAGAAGCAAAAGTGTATATAGGAGAAGAAGATAAAGATTTTTTATATAATTCAGAACTTAGTTTATCAGCTGCAATTTTTGGAGAAATTTTTAAATTTAAAGGTGAACTTATTACAGTAAAAGAAGGAGATACAATAGGAGATTTTAAAGTCATAGATACTCCGGGGCATACTATTGGTTCAAAAAGTTTTTATGATGAAAAGGATAAAATTTTGATGTCAGGGGATACATTATTTAAAAGAAGTTATGGTAGATATGATTTACCTACTGGGAATTTAAATATGTTATGTGACAGCTTACAAAAATTATCAAAATTACCTGATGAAACTATTGTTTATAATGGACACACAGATAATACAACTATTGGTGAAGAAAGAAGATTTTTAGAAAGAGTTGGAATACTATAAAAAATTGAAGGAGATGATAACAATGGAAAAAATATACGATGTTATAATTGTTGGAGCTGGTCCTGCTGGATTAACAGCTGGAATATATGCAGGGAGAGGAAGTTTATCAACTCTTATTTTGGAAAAAGAAGGAATAGGAAGTATGATAATGTCTCATCAAATTGATAATTATCCTGGCTTTCATATTGGAGCTTCTGGAAAAGAAATTTATGATACAATGAAAAAACAAGCCTTAGATTTTGGTTGTGAAATAAAACCTGCAACAGTTTTAGGTTTTGACCCCTATGATGAAATAAAGATTGTAAAAACAGATGCTGGGAACTTTAAAACAAAATATATTATAATAGCAACTGGATTGGGGAAAATTGGTGCTAAAAAGGTAAAAGGAGAAAATAAGTTTTTAGGTGCAGGTGTTTCCTATTGTGCAACTTGTGATGGAGCTTTTACAAAAGGAAAAGTTGTTTCATTAGTTGGAAAAGGTGATGAAATTATTGAGGAAGCCTTATTTTTAACAAGATATGCAAAGGAAGTAAATATCTTTTTAACTTCTGATGATTTAGATTGTAATGAAGAATTAAAAGAAGCTATTTTATCAAAAGAAAATGTAAAAATTACTAAAAAAGTAAAACTTTTAGAAATAAGAGGAGAAGAATTTGTAACAGGATTAGATTTAGAAATAGATGGTAATAAAGAAACAGTAACAACTGATTTTGTTTTCTTGTATTTAGGTACAAAAAATAATATTGAATTATATGGAGAGTTTGTTAATTTAAGTGAAGCAGGATATATATTAACAGATGAAACTATGAAAACAAGGACTGATAAAATGTATGCTATTGGAGATATTAGAGAAAAAGATGTAAGACAGGTTGCCACTGCTACTAATGATGGAGTTATAGCAACAACATTTATTTTGAAAGAAATACTAAAATCTAAGAAAAAATAAAATATTAATTATAGGAGTTAGCTATGAAACATTATATTGGTATTGATTTAGGTGGAACTAACACAAAAATAGGAGTAGTTGATTCAGAAGGAAACTTAATAAACAGTAAAATTATTAAAACTCATTCTCATCAAAATGTTGATAAGACACTAGAAAGAATTTGGGAAACTGCAAAAAAATTGATATTGGAAAAAGAAATTCCACTTTTTTCTGTTTTAGGAATTGGTATTGGTATTCCAGGACCTGTAAAAAACCAGAGTGTAGTAGGTTTCTTTGCAAATTTTGATTGGGAAAAAAATCTTAATTTAAAAGAAAAAATGGAAAAGCTAAGTGGAATAGAAACAAGAATAGAAAATGATGCTAATATTATTGCACAAGGTGAAGCTATCTTTGGAGCTGCAAAAGGAAAAAAATCTTCAATAACTATTGCAATAGGAACAGGAATAGGAGGAGGAATTTTTTATAATGGAAACCTTATTTCTGGTATGTCTGGTGTAGGTGGAGAAATTGGACATATGAAAGTAGTAAAAGACGGGAAAACTTGTGGTTGTGGTCAAAATGGTTGTTTTGAAGCCTATGCCTCAGCTAGCTCTCTTGTTAAAGAAGCAAAAGAAAGATTGAAATTAAATGAAGATAATTTACTTTTTAAAGAAATCAATGGGAATTTAGAAGAACTTGAAGCAAAAAATATTTTTGATGCTGCTAGAAAGGGAGATGAGTTTTCAAAAGATTTAATAGAATATGAAAGTGATTATTTAGCCTTGGGTATAGGAAATCTTTTAAATATAATTAACCCTGAATGTATAGTTATAAGTGGAGGTATTTCTCTGGCAGGAGATGAGATTTTACTTCCAATAAAAGAAAAATTACAAAAATATACTATGCCTCCTGCACTTGAAAATTTAGAGATAAAAGTGGGCATTTTAGGTAATGAAGCAGGTATAAAGGGAGCTGTGGCACTTTTCATTTAGTATTATCTAAGTAAAATAGATAAGATTATTCGTTTTATAAAAATACATTTTCTCTATAATATGGAAAAATTATTTATTTTTAATAAAAAGTTATTGACAAAACATAACAAAAAATTATATATTGTATTATATATGAAGATATATAATATAAAACAAAAAATCATTATTTTATTAAATTTTTTAGGAGGGTATTTATATGAAAAAAATTGGTATGTTGTTGGGTTCAATTATTCTTTCATCAGCATTGGTTGCTTGTGGTGAAAAAAAGGAAGAAGCTAAAACTGAAGCTCCTGCAAGTGAAAAATTATCAATAGGGTTAACTGCTTATAAATTTGATGACAACTTTATTGCTCTATTTAGAAAAGCATTTGAAGCCGAAGCAGCAGCTAAAGCTGATACAGTTGAAGTAACTGCTATTGATTCTCAAAACAGTGTTGCTACTGAAAAGGAACAAATAGAAGCAGTTTTAGAAAAGGGAGTAAAAGCGTTTGCAATTAACTTAGTTGATGCATCTGCTGCTGATGGAATTATAAACTTATTAAAAGAAAAAAATGTGCCTGTTGTATTTTATAACAGAAAACCTTCTGATGAAGCAATAGCTTCTTATGACAAATTATATTATGTTGGAATTGACCCTAATGCACAAGGAGTTGCACAAGGAGAATTAATTGAAAAATTATGGAAAGAAAATCCAGATCTTGACTTAAATAAAGATGGAGTTATCCAATATGTAATGTTAACAGGAGAACCTGGACACCCAGATGCAGTTGCAAGAACTAAATATTCAATTCAAACTTTAAATGACCATGGAATAAAAACAGAAGAATTACACAAAGATACTGCTATGTGGGATACAGCTACAGCAAAAGATAAAATGGATGCTTGGTTATCAGGACCTAATGGTTCTAAAATAGAAGTAGTTATTTGTAACAATGATGGAATGGCATTAGGAGCTATTGAATCAATGAAAGCTGCTGGAAAAGTTTTACCTACATTTGGTGTTGATGCATTACCAGAAGCCCTTGTTAAGATAGAAGCTGGTGAAATGGCAGGAACTGTTCTTAATGATGCAAAGGGACAAGCTAGTGCAACATTTAATATGGTAGTTAATTTAGCACAAGGAAAAGAACCTACTGAAGGAACTGATTTAAAATTAGATAATAAAGTAATATTAATTCCTAGTATTGGAATAGATAAATCTAATGTTGCAGACTTCAAATAAGAATTAATTGTATAGTAATCTTAAAGGAGATTGTACATCAATCTCCTTTTTTTAAAAGTGGAAAATAAAGGAAAAGGAATAGGATATTTATGGAAAATCTAAAATATGTATTAGAAATGGAAAATATTTCAAAAGAGTTTCCTGGCGTAAAAGCACTAGATAATGTTCAATTAAAATTAAGACCTGGGACTGTTCATGCTCTAATGGGGGAAAATGGTGCTGGAAAATCAACATTAATGAAATGCCTGTTTGGAATTTATGAAAAAGATAGTGGTAAAATTTTATTAGATGGGGTAGAAGTAAATTTTAAGTCTACAAAAGAAGCGTTGGAAAATGGAGTTTCTATGGTTCACCAAGAGCTAAATCAAGTTTTACAAAGAAATGTACTTGATAATATTTGGCTTGGTAGATACCCAATGAAAAAATTTTTTGTAGATGAAAAGAAAATGTATAATGATACAATTAATATCTTTAAAGATTTAGATATTAAAGTAGATCCTAGAAAAAAAGTAGCAGATTTACCTATTGCTGAAAGACAAATGATAGAAATAGCCAAAGCTGTATCATATAAATCAAAAGTAATAGTTATGGATGAACCTACTTCTTCACTTACAGAAAAAGAAGTTGAACACTTATTTAAAATTATAAAAAAATTAAAAGAAAGTGGTGTTGGAATTGTTTATATTTCTCATAAAATGGAAGAAATAAAAATGATTTCAGATGAAATTACTATTTTAAGAGATGGTAAATGGATATCAACTAATGATGTATCTAAAATCACAACTGAGCAAATTATAAGTATGATGGTAGGTAGAGATTTAACAGAGCGTTTCCCTAAAAAAGATAATAAAGCTAAGGAAATGATATTACAAGTTAAAAATTTAACTGCTTTAAATCAACCATCTATACAAGATGTAAGTTTTGAACTTTATAAAGGTGAGATTTTAGGAATAGCTGGGCTTGTTGGTTCTAAAAGAACAGAAATAGTTGAAACTATTTTTGGAATGAGACCAAAAGAACATGGTGAAATTATTTTAAAAGGTAAAACTGTAAAAAATAAAAGTCCAGAAGATGCTATAAAAAATGGTTTTGCCTTAGTAACAGAAGAACGTAGAAGTACAGGAATATTTTCAATGTTAGATGTAGCATTTAACTCTGTTATCTCTAACTTAGATAGATATAAAAATAAATTTAGACTTCTTAAAAATAAAGATATAGAAAGAGATACTAAATGGATAGTAGATAGTATGAGAGTAAAAACCCCTTCATACTCTACGAAAATTGGAAGCCTTTCTGGTGGAAATCAACAAAAAGTAATTATTGGAAGATGGCTACTAACTGAACCAGAAGTTCTTATGCTTGATGAACCTACTAGAGGTATTGATGTTTTAGCAAAATATGAAATTTATCAATTAATGATAGATCTTGCTAAAAAAGACAAGGGAATTATAATGATTTCCTCTGAAATGCCTGAACTTTTAGGAGTAACAGATAGAATACTTGTTATGAGTAATGGTAGAGTTGCAGGAATTGTTAAAACATCTGAAACTAATCAAGAAGAAATAATGGAATTATCAGCTAAATATCTATAAAAATTAAGAAGGAGAATAAGAAATGATTGCAAGAACTAATGAAGGAAAAATAGATTTTAAAAAAATTATTATAGAAAGTGGACTATATCTTGTACTGTTTTGTATGCTTGTTGCAATAATAATAAAAGAACCTACTTTTTTAAGTATAAGAAACTTTAAAAATATTCTTACACAATCTTCTGTAAGAACAATTATTGCTCTTGGAGTTGCTGGGCTTATAGTAACACAAGGTACTGACTTATCAGCAGGTAGACAAGTTGGACTTTCTGCTGTTATATCTGGAACACTTTTACAATCTGCAACAAATGTAAATAAAGCATTTCCAACACTGGGAGAATTTTCAATATTTACAACTATATTGATTGTAGTAGTAGTTGGTGTAGTTATAGCAAGTATAAATGGTATAGTTGTGGCAACTTTAAATGTTCACCCATTTATAGCTACTATGGGAACAATGACTATTGTATATGGAATAAACTCTCTTTACTATGATAAAGCAGGAGCTGCTCCAATTTCTGGATTTGTAGAAAGATATAGTAAATTTGCACAAGGTTATATACAAATAGGCTCATATACAATACCATATTTAATTATCTATGCTGCTATTGCAACATTGATTATGTGGACTTTATGGAATAAAACAAAATTTGGTAAGAATGTATTTGCTGTTGGAGGAAATCCAGAAGCTGCGAAAGTATCAGGAGTAAATGTTGTTCTAACTCTTATGGGAATATATGCACTATCTGGAGCATATTATGCTTTTGGGGGTTTTTTAGAAGCAGGGCGTATAGGTTCTGCAACTAATAACTTAGGATTTATGTATGAAATGGATGCCATTGCTGCCTGTGTAATTGGAGGAGTTTCATTCTATGGTGGTGTTGGTAGAATTTCTGGAGTTATTACAGGAGTTATAATCTTAACAATTATAAACTATGGACTTACTTATACAGGTGTTAGTCCATATTGGCAATATATTATAAAAGGTATAATAATTGTTGTAGCTGTTGCATTTGACTCTATTAAATATGCTAAGAAAAAATAAAATTTAATAATAATATAAAGATTACTTGACAGCCCTATAATGTTTCCAGAGCTCCTAAATGCTCTTTCAACATTATAGGATGTCGCAGTAATCTTATTTAAAAGTTATAAAGATTTTTATTTCAATTTACAACAGCTTCTTTTATATTATTGAAAACTAAACATACTATAATTATAATAGCTACATTATTAATCATATATGTAACATCAGCACCAATATATGATGATAGATAACCTGCATATAAAATCCCTAAGGGAATTAATCCTCCTGAAAAGAATGATAAAATTGAGAAAAAACGACTTTGATATTCAATCTCAACATTCCTTTGAAATGAGGATATTAATGGAACATTTACAAAAGTAGTTATCATTCCAATTAGAAATTGAAAAAATATAAAAATTTTAAAATATATATAATGATTATATCTAAATAGTATTATAGATAAGAGACCTCCTAAACACATCAGAGAACTATTTAAAATAAACAATAATTTTAATTTTTTAAGAAAACTAAATTTCTTATTATAATAAATAAAAATTCCTGCAAATACACTTCCCCCCACATATGAAGTAGCTGAAAAACCAAATAATTTTTCAGATATTCCGTATTTTTTAATTAAAATTCCAGGATTGATTATCTCATCATTATTTGCTATAAAAAAATTTAAAAACATTACTAATATAAAGAAATTAAAAATAATCTTATTGTTCTTTATATAATTTATTCCTTCTTTAAAATCTTTAAAAAAACTTGACTTTTCTTTTGATAAGTTAGTAATTTTTTCATATTTTATAAATAGCTCTTGTAAAAATGATAAAAAATAACTTAAAGATACTATTATTAAAATTAAATTAAAACTAAATGTAGCAAATAAATAAGTGCCTATAACTGGTCCAATAATCATAACTGTATTTTCTAAAAAACTTTGAAGACCATTATATTTTTCAAGTGTTTCAGGAGTATTAATTTCTGAAAATAATACCTTAGAGGCTATCTCAAAAAATTTTGAAATAATATTAATAATCAATGAAATTAAAAATAAAAAAATTAAAGAATTAGAATTTTTAAAATATAGGAATAAAATAAAATATAAAATAGAAGCCAAAAAATCAGATATCAAAATAATATTTTTTTTATTAAATTTTTCAATTATTGTTCCAATAAAAATAGAAATAATAGTCGTTGGAAGATTAACTGCTGCAAAGAAAATACCTGTAAATTTTAAATTTTGAGTAATATTTAATATATACAATGGTAAAACTATTAGATAAATTGTATTTCCAAATAAGGATACTACTCTACCTAATAACAATAGTTTTATATTACTTTCTTTGCTCTGCACTTTAACCTCCATAGATATTTTTATACTATTTTATAAGATTTTCCAATTTCAATATATTTTTTCATTACAGCACAAGCATCTTCAAATCCTTTTCTTTCTCTTTCATCCAAAGGAAGTTCTAAAATTTCTTCTACTCCATTACTTCCAATAATAGCTGGAACTCCTGTATAGAAGCCTGAATGTCCATATTCACCATCTAAATAGGCACTGCATGGTAAAATTCTTCTTTCATTATGGAATATTGCTTTCACTAAATTAGAGCAAGTACAACCTATTCCAAACTCTGTACAATTTTTTCCAGAAATAATATCCCAAGCTGTTCTAACTACTTGTTTTTCTAAAACAGAAAGTTCTACTCCTTTAAATTGTTCTGGGTGAGTTTTCATATAATCTAAAAATGGTACTCCTTGTATTGTAGCACTTGAAAAATTTGCTACTTGTGTATCTCCATGTTCTCCTAACATATATGCTTGAATAACTTGACTATCAATATTTGTAACTTCACTTAAAATTCTTTTTAACCTTGCACTATCTAAACCTGTTCCTGTTCCAATAACTCTGTTTTTAGGGAAGCCTGAAAGCTCTCTCACAAAATAAGTTACTATATCAACTGGATTAGTTATTGTAACAAAAATTCCGTTAAATCCTGCTTTTACAACATCAGGAACAAAACTTTTTACAGCTTCTAATGAGCCTTTTAATTCTTCAAGTCTTTGTTCATTTTTAGTTAAACTTCCAACACTGATTACGATTACATCCATTTTTGAAAGCTCTTGAATTCCTCCATCACGAATAATAGCTCTATGTGGAAGAAAACTTATAGTGTCCATACAATCTATTGCATGAGCTTTTGCTTTTTCTGGAATAATATCCATTAAAACCATTTCATCACATACACCTTGTAATAACATAGACAATGCACAATGACTTCCAACATGACCAACTCCAACAATTCCAACTTTTCTTGTTTGTAACATATAAAACTCCTTTCAATTCAAATTTTACTAGTATATTATAACAAAAAGAACTATTATAAAGCAATAAACACTTTAAAATATAATAATTCTTTTTTATTCATTACACTAAAACATTCGTGACAGAAGATTTTGTTCCTTAACTTGTTAAAGGGTTATATAATAAATAGTGTTGATGGAATAATGAAATTTCCATCAACACCATTTGGCAAACAATTATAAAAAATTATATAAAAAAAATCCTAAATTAATAGGATTTTTTATTTTTAATTATTATTTTTCTGAATATATAGAAATTTGTTTTCTATCTTTTCCCAATCTTTCAAATTTTACATACCCATCAATTAAAGCAAAAAGAGTGTGGTCTTTACCAATTCCCATATTATTTCCTGCATGAAATTTAGTTCCTCTTTGTCTAACTATGATGTTACCAGCTTTTACAACTTCTCCATCATATTTTTTAACTCCAAGATATTTAGGATTAGAGTCTCTTCCGTTTTTAACAGAACCTTGCCCTTTTTTATGTGCAAATAATTGTATATTAAATAAAAATTGCATTTACTTTTCCTCCTTTTCTACAAGTCTAATGTATTTAGGATATTGCTTAGTCAATTCCTTTAAAAATAAAACCATAGTTTCTGTGAGTATATTTATTTCTGTAAATTTATTTTGGCTAATATTTCTTAAATCAACATCAAGAAAACCACCATTCATTTTAAATTTAGGTTCTAACTTTAACACTTCTTGAATTCCTGCCAAAGTCATTTGTAATGATGTTGAGATAGCAGAACAGATGATATCACTACCTTGTTCTGAATATCCAGAATGTCCATTTGCTTTATATCCTACTATACTACCATTTTTTCTAAAAATTTCTACCTTAATCATAACTATGCTATTATTGAAGTTACTTTTATTTCAGTAAAAAGTTGTCTATGTCCTCTTTTTCTGTGACTAGCTTTTTTAGGCTTGTATTTGAAGTTAATTACTTTTGGACCTTTACCTTGTGATAAAACTTCCACAACTACTCTTGCTCCTTCTACTAATGGTTTTCCAACTTTAACTGCGTTGTCTCCACCAGCTACTAAAAGAACATCTGTTAATTCAACAGTTGTATTAACTTCAGCATTTAATTTTTCTACTTTTAATACATCACCTTCTGTAACTTTATACTGTTTTCCACCAGTTTTAATTACTGCGTACATATTAACACCTCCATATATAATTCGCTAATATAAGGTTGCTGAACACCTTTATTATGCGTTAATCCTATTTATATTATCATAGAAATTTAAGTTTGTCAATAAGACATTGCTTATTTAATTTCAAATTTATCATCTTTTACAATAATAGCTTGACTGTTATTTATTACAATAATATTCAATTTATTTTTATATTTTTCAACTGTTTGTTTTGAACTTTCTTCAAAAGGAAATTCATTTAAGTGAGGAACTATATAAAAATCAACTAAATTTAATCCTGAATATTCTTTTAAATCTTTTGCAATAGTTTTATCATCCATTAAATCATTATATTCTATATCTTTGGAAGTGATTATTGCTCCTGCTGATTCTCCAATATATACCATTCCAGAATTAACTCTATTTTTTATAAAATCAATTAAATGTTTTCTTTTTAATTCTTGTAATAAATAGAATGTATTTCCTCCACCAACATACAAATAATTAGCTTTTTCTATTTTATTTTTAATAGTTTTTTCATCAAGTTTTGAAATTTCTAAATATTCTACTTCCATTCCTAAATTTTTAAATACTTCTTTTGCTTCATCAACTAAAAATTTAGTTTCTTCATCTATATTAGCAGTAGGAATAAACAAAACTTTCTTTTCTTTTGTATCATCATTCATAAAATCCTTAAATGTATCTTTTACTCCTGCAAAATATGAACATAAAAATAGTTTTTTCATTTTTCTCTCATCTCCTCTATTATCATTAAAATTATTGCTAAAAGAAAATTGTGAAATAAATATAAAAGTTAATAAACAAAAAATTTCTAATACATATTTTTTCATTTTATTCTCCTAAAATCAATATTTGAAATATACCAAATAAAATCATAAGACTAGCTCCAACCAATGCTAAAATTTTATGTAATTTAAAATTTTTCTCTTCAACCAAAGTCTTTTTAAAAATATTAGCCAAAATTCCAAAGAATAATATCACTAAAAATATTCCTGTTGACATAGATAAAGTAAATAGGAATAAATTTTCACTAAGTCCAAAACTTTCTAAAAATAGAAGTACAGTCATTACACCTGGACAAGGACAAAGTCCTAAAACAATGGAAAAACCTAATATATTTTTTACCTTTGTTTCATGGCAATGTTCACAACTTTTATTTCTTAGAATTGAATAAATGTTATATAAACCAATTAAGATAATCAAAATAGAAGCAATTAATCTTGTTCTATTATCTAAATCATAGAATAGCATCATAGAGGCTTTATCTGATAAGTTTATAATAAACTTTACCAATATATAAGCCGATACTCCTTGTAAATACGCTATTAAAAAGGATATTAAAAGCAATTTAGGAAAATTTAATTTTTCTTTTACTGAATATGTCAAAACCAAAGTTTTACCGTGTCCAGGTCCAAAAGAATGGACTATTCCATATAAGAAAGTAAAAAATAACATTGTATAGATAATTTTTTCATTTTCTTTTTCTATTAATTTACTTATTTTTTCAACTATCTCTTGTTGATATATTGCTATTTTAAACATAATTAAATTAAAATTTGAAATTAATAAATAAATTAATGCAATAGCAATTATTCCAACTAAATATTTAACAATTTTTTTCATCTAAAATTTACCTCTCATAAGTTAAGATTTTGCCATTAAAATCAATTTCATAATAATAAAAGTTCCAAAAAAAGCTAATAAAAATACTCCAACTACTTTAAGTATTATTCCTATTATATCTTTCATTCAAATGTCACCTCATATTCCTCTGGACTTACTAAATTAAAATAAAATTTTATCTTATCATTAGTAAAAAAGTTTACCTTAGCCTTTATACCTTTATCAATCTTTAATGAAGACTTATCATAATCATAGTTGTAATAATATTTTGTATCATACAAAGCTATTTTTAATTTGGAATTTTTTGTTATTTTTTCATCAATAGGAACAAAAAAATATATTTCTAAACTATCATCTTCTAATTTGGCTTGTTCAAAAATTATATCATCTTCCTTATAAGTTTTATTGTTATATTTAATTCTTATATGTTTAAATAAATATTTTAAAAATACAATATTTTCTTCTTCAACATTCATATCTTTGTCAGGCTTTAAAATTTTCTTATTTAATTTTGTATTTAATTCATCTAAATTTAATTGTATTTCTATTCCTTCAAGTTTTTTATTTTCTATCTTCACATTTATGTTTGTATCAAAAAAAACATGAGGATGAGAATAGGTGCATATACTAATTCCCAAAAATAATATTATACTATAAATAAATTTCATTTCTTTTTCTCTTTCTTATTTAATTTTTACTTTTTTATAATACATCTATTTAATCATAATTTCAAATATTTTTTATTTTTAATTTTAAAGAGCAATAATTTCTCTCTTTAATTCATTTAAAATGTATTGAAGAAAAGTGTATTTTATGGTAACATTATAATAATAAGCAAATAAAAATAAAAAAGGGGGACAATACTTTGATAAAATATATAATAAAAAGAATTTTGTATTTAATTCCTATATTAATTGGAGTAACTTTCCTAACCTTTTTAATGTTATATTTAGCTCCTTCTGATCCAATATCAATGAAATATACTTCAATGGCTACTGTTGGTGATTCAAAATATATAGAAGAAAAAAAGAAGAAATGGGTTTAAATGATAGTTTTTTAAAACAATATGTAAGATGGTCTAAAAATGTTTTATCTGGTGATTTTGGAATATCTACTAAATACAATGTGCCAGTAAAAGATGAAATAGCAAAAAGACTTCCTAAGACATTAGCCTTAACTGGAACATCAGTTCTTATAACAATTCTTTTAGCCTTTCCTCTTGGAATAATATCAGCTCAGTATAAAAATAAATGGATAGATTATATCATAAGATTTTTTTCATTTACAGGAATTTCTATACCTAGTTTTTGGTTAGGATTAATGTTAATGTATTTTTTTTCAGTAAAATTTAGACTTTTACCTATTATTGGAAGTAAGGGAATAAAAAGTCTTATTCTTCCTTCAATAACACTTTCTGTTTGGCTAGTTGCAGTCTATATAAGAAGAATAAGAGCTTGTATACTTGAAGAAATAAATAAAGATTATGTTATTGCTTTAAAATCAAAAGGTATTTCCTACTCAAAAATAATGTTCTTTCATATATTGCCAAACTCTTTATTGACAATAGTTACAATGTTTGGAATGTCAATAGGAGCAATACTTGGTGGAACAACAATAATTGAAACTATATTTGAATATCGTGGACTTGGAAAAATGGCAGCAGATGCTATAACTAATAGAGATTATTTTTTAATGCAGGGCTATGTTATATGGACAGCTATAATCTATGTTGTGATAAATCTTCTTGTAGATATTCTTTATAAATATCTTAATCCTAGAATTGAAATAGGAGATGAGAGTTAATGAAAAATAAAAAAATTGATTATAAGTTTTATATAATTTTAACATTAGCTATTCTTATAATTTTAATTACAGTTTTTGCAAATTATTTAGCTCCTTATAATCCTGATTATCAAAATTATGAGGCTATATCCCAAGCTCCAAATTCTACTTACTTATTAGGAACAGATTATGTAGGTAGAGATATTTTATCAAGAATACTTTATGGAGGCAGATATTCTTTATTAATTGCTTTGTTAGTAACTTTGTTGGTTGCTTTTATAGGTATTGTAATTGGGCTTATATCTGGCTATTTAGGAGGAGTAGTTGATATTGTCATTATGAGAATAGTTGATATGATAATGTCTTTTCCATATATAGTTTTTGTAATAGCAGTAGTAACAATTTTTGGTGGAGGATTAAGGAATTTAATTTTAGCTATGACATTAATTAGTTGGACTAACTATGCAAGAGTTACGAGAGCTATGGTAATATCTCTAAAAAATAATGATTTTATAAATCAAGCTAAATTAAGTGGAGCTAGCAATGTTAGAATTATGTATAAATATTTAGCTCCTAATGTTTTACCTTATTTAATTGTTTTGACAACACAAGATATTGCAAACAATCTCTTAACTTTATCAAGTTTATCCCTTTTGGGAATTGGAGTACAACCTCCAACAGCAGAATGGGGACTTATGTTAAGTGAAGGTAAAAAATATATTCAAACAGCTCCTTGGATATTATTTTTCCCAGGAATAGCCATATTTATTTGTGTAGTTGTTTTTAATTTACTTGGGGATAGTTTAAGAGATATTCTAGATCCCAAAGAGTAATTTTTATATTTTAATTTTATGTACAGGAGGAAATCGTGAAGAAAAAAATATTATTAGGAATTTTTTTGGCTCTTATTTCAGTTGTAATTTTAACAAGCTGTGGTGAAAAAGAAAAAGAGGCAACAACAGAGGCTCAAGCTAATGGGGAACATATGAACATAGCTCTTTATTGGTTTGGAGAAACATTGGATCCAGCATTAGATTGGGATGGTTGGACATTAACAAGAGCTGCTGTTGGTGAAACATTAGTAACTGTTGATGAAAATTTACAAATAGTTGGACAATTAGCAGACTCTTGGGAAAATGTTGATGAAACAACTTGGAAATTTCATATTCGTCAAGGAGTAACTTTCCAAAATGGAAATCCTTTAACTCCAGAAGCAGTAAAATCTTCTATTGAAAGAACTGTAAAAATGAATGAAAGAGGAGAAAGTGCTTTAAAATTAGCTAGTATAGATGTAGATGGAGAATATGTAATTATAAAAACAAAAGAACCTTATGGTGCATTTTTAGCTAATATTTCTGACCCTATGTTCATAATAGTTGACACAAGTGCTGATACTTCTAAATTTAAAGAAACTCCTATTTGTACAGGTCCATATATGGTAACTTCATTTAAACCAGCTACTTCATTTGAAGCAGTTGCTTATGAAAATTATTGGGGAGGTAAACCTGCACTTAATAGTATAACTGTATTTGATATAGAAGATGATAATACAAGAGCACTTTCTTTACAATCAGGAGATGTTGATATGGCTCAAGGTATAAGAGCTGGTGATATAGCTTTATTTACTGATAATAAAGATTATATTGTTAAGACAACAACAGGAACTCGTATTGAATTCATGGCAATGAATACAGCAAAAGCTCCTTTAAATGATAAAAATATCCGTCTTGCTATAAATTCAGCAGTGGATTATGATACTATTGCAAAAGTTGTTGGAGGAGGAGCAGTTGCAGTTGGAGCTCCATTCCCAGCTAGTGCACCTTATGGTTATAATGAACTAAATAAGGCTGCATATAACCCAGAAAAAACTAAATCTCTTTTAACAGAAGCTGGCTATAAAGATACAAATAATGATGGCTATGTTGATAAAAATGGAAAAAATCTTGAACTAAATGTTTATGGAAATACTGGTGCTAGTGGAAGAGGAGGTACAACCATATCTGAACTTTTAGAATCTCAATTAAAAAATGTAGGAATAAAGGTTAATATTAAAGTTGTTGAAAATCTTGATGAAATTGAAAAAAATGGGGAATTTGATCTTCTATTCCAAAACTGGCAAACAGTTTCAACAGGAGATTCTCAATGGTTCCTAGATAATGCTTTTAAAACAGGTGGAAGTGGAAACTATGGTAAATATAGTAATAAAAAATTAGATGATTTAATTAATAAACTTGCTACTACATTTGATGTAAAAGAGCGTGAAAAAATAACAAAAGAAGCTAGTCAAATAATAATAGATGAAGGATATGGAACATATATAGTAAGTCAAGCTAATGTAAATGTATCTAATAATAAAGTAGAAAATATGCATAATTTTCCAATAGATTATTATTTCTTAACTGTTGACACAAAAATTAAAAAATAGGAAAGTGATTTTATGAAGCCACTATTAGAAATTAAAAATTTGAATATCAATTATAAAAATTCTATAAAAGCTGTTAAAAATATTAATTTTACATTGGAAGATAATCAAATTATTTCAATAGTTGGTGAGAGTGGAAGTGGAAAAAGTACACTTATAAGAGCGATACTTAAACTTCTTCCAATGGGTGGAGAAATAGAAAGTGGAAATATTTTCTTTTTAGGAAAAGATATTCTTAGTTTAAATAAAAACGAACTTAACAGTCTTAGAGGAAAAGATATAGGAATGATATTTCAAGATCCTAATTCAACAATGGATCCTATAAAAACTATTGAAAAACAGTTTATTGAATATATTTTAGAGCATAATGATATATCTAAAAAAGAAGCCATTGAGTTAGCAAAAGAATATTTATTAAAACTTAATTTAACTGATGTGTATAGAGTTTTAAAATCCTATCCTTTTGAACTTTCAGGCGGAATGAAACAAAGGGTTGCCATTGCTATGGCAATGGCACAAAGCCCACGATTATTACTGGCTGATGAACCAACAAGTGCTCTTGATGTTACTGTACAAGCACAAGTTATTAAAGAATTAAAAAGAATTAGAGAAAATTTTAAAACTGCTATTATTTTGGTTACTCATAATATGGGAGTAGCTTCCTATATATCAGATAAAATTGCTGTTATGAAAAACGGAGAAATTATTGAATTTGGAGATAAAGAGCAGATTATTAAGAATCCTCAAAAGGAATACACAAAATCATTATTAAATGCTATTATAAATTTAAAATAGGAATCTAGGGAGAGCTTATGAAAGAAGATTTATTAATTATAGAAAATATTTCAAAGACATTTAAAGTTGATAAAAATAAAGAATTACAAGCTCTTAAAAATATAAATATAAGATTAAAGAAAGGTGAATGTATAGGAATTGTTGGAGAATCTGGTTGTGGAAAATCTACTTTGGCTAGAATAATAGTCGGAATAGAGAAGAAAACATCAGGTAAAATTATTTTTGATAATAAAGAAATAGAAAGTATTTCAGAAACAAAAGATATTCAAATGATATTTCAAAATCCTCTTTCATCTTTTAATCCTCGTATGAAGATTGTAGATTATATGTGGGAGCCACTTAGAAATTATTTTAAATTATCTAAAAAAGATAGCATTCCTCTTATAAAAAAATCTTTAATGGATGTTGGCTTAGATGAAAATGCCTTGGAAAAATACCCTCATTAGTTTTCAGGAGGACAGTTACAAAGAATCACAATAGCGAGGGCAATAATAATAAAACCTAAATTGATAGTTTGTGATGAAATTACAAGTGCATTAGATGTTTCAGTACAAAAGCAAATATTGGAACTTTTAAAAAAATTACAAAAAGACTTAGATTTATCATATCTGTTTATTGGTCATGATTTAGCTGTTGTTCAAGATATTAGTCAAAAAATAGTTGTGATGTATATGGGAGAAATTGTTGAAGAATTAGATTCTGTTGATTTGAAAAGTAAAGCAAAGTATCCTTATACAAAATTACTTTTAAACTCTGTTTTTGAAATTGATAAAATATAAAATAAGAGGTTGTTGTAAATTATTAAATTTACTGCAACCTCAATTTTACTTACTCTTTATTGCCTACTAAAATTTTATCATAGTATTTTGCAAGTCCACCATCAGAAGTTTCTTTATATGCAGAACACATATCTTTTCCAGTTTCTTTCATAGTCTTTACTACTTCATCAAAACTTATAGTATGTTTTCCATCAGTAGACATACAATAAGTTGCTGTATTTATTGCTCTTACAGCACAAATAGCATTTCTTTCTATACAAGGGATAATAACATAACCTCCAACAGGGTCACAAGTCATACCTAAATGATGTTCCATAGCACTTTCAGCTGCATATTCTATTTGGTCAATATTTCCACCCATAAAATATGTTGCCATAGCTGCTGCCATAGAGCAAGCAGTTCCAACTTCTGCTTGGCAACCTCCTTCTGCTCCTGAAATAGTAGCATTTTGTTTAACTAAATTTCCAATAAGTCCTGCAATAGCCAAACCTCTTAAAATATGTTTTTCAACTAATTCATATTCTTCTTTCATTCCTCTTAATACACCAGGAATAACCCCTGAAGCACCACAAGTTGGAGCAGTAACAACTTGTCCCATACTAGCATTTTCTTCTGATACTGCTAAGGCATAGGCAAAAACTTTATTTGTAAAAATTAATGAAGCTCTTTTAGATAAAGCCTTCTCATACATTTCCCTAGCTCTTTTTGGATATTTAAAAGGTCCAGGAACATCTCCACTTTTTTCTAAACCTCTTTTTACAGCATCAGTCATAGCTTGATCTATGTATCTTAAATGTTGCCATATAGAAGGACCTTCACATTCCTCAACATATTGCCATAAATGTTTTTTATTATCTTTACACCATTTTATAATTTCATTCATAGTGTTTAAAGGATAAATTTCTTTTTTAGGCGATTTATCCATAAGTTCATCATAATCCTTTATAGTTCCTCCACCAACAGAAAATACTATCCACTCTCCAATTTGTTTTTTATCTTTATCAAGAGCAATAAATTTCATACCATTCGGATGTAATTCATGAACAAATTCAGGCATCCACACAATCTCAACTGGAATTGGTTTAAATGTTTCTATAATTATTTTATCTGTATAGTGTCCTTTTCCAGTTGCAGCCAAACTTCCCCAAAGCTCAACTATATAACTATCAGCATTAGGAAATTTTTCTTTTACCCTTTTTGTTGCTCTTTCAGGTCCTATCGTATGTGAACTTGATGGACCTGCTCCAATTTTAAATAATTCTTTTAATGTATCCATTTCCTTTTCTACCTCTCTCTAATTTTATTTAAAAAATATTTAATATATCTTCAAGTATGTCATTTACTGATTTACCTTTTAAATAATTTCTAGTTGCATCAATAGTGTCTAATGTATTTTCTTTATGGTATTTTTCTGGAAAACCATTAAATACTCTTAATTTAGAAAAATCTCTATCTAAAAATACTGCTGTTGGAACAACAAAATCATCTTCATCTATTTTTAAATAACCTGCTAATTCTGAAACACCTCTACCATAAGTTATTAAAGATAAATCAAAGATATGATTTATTTCATTTACTTTTCTTAATGTAGTTAAAAATACTCTTGCAAAAGGGCACCAAGTTTCAACACTGGCTAATACAGAAACTTTTTTATCTATTGATTTTATTTTATTGATAAAGTCATCAGAAATAATTATATTTTTATATAATTCATCTAATTTTTCTAACTCATCTTGACTTGCTATTCCTAAATATTTATCATAACTAAATCCTTTTACATATATTTCTTCTAATCCTCTCATTTTTTACTCTCCTATTCTCATATTTTTTAAAATTCCTTTTATTGCATCTTCCAAAGAAGAAAATTTACTCAAATCAATTTTTTCTAAGGTTTTACCAATTTCTTTTTTATTATATCCTAAACCTTCCAATGCTAAAACTAAGTCCTCTAACATATCCATAGAAACTGTTTCTTCTTCTATGTAAGTAAGATTTTTTAATTTTCCTTTTAAATCTAAGATAATAATTTGTGCCTTTTTTTCTCCTAATTTTGGAACTTGCCTAAGAGTAGTATAATCGTTTTTTGAAATAATTTCAATAATTTTATTATATGAAAAATTTGATAAAACTGCCAATGCCAAAGATGAACCTATTCCATTTATTTTTAGCAGTAGTTCAAATATTTTTCTATCTCCCTCTTCTAAAAAACCAATTAATTTATATGTATCCTCTTTAATGTGATTATATATGTAAAATTTATATTTATTACCTACTTCTATTTTTTCATATTCTCTAAGTGGAAAATATACTCTATAACCAACACCATTTATATCAATGGCTATATAATCCATTTTCTTGTATTCCACTGTTCCATATAGATATTCAAACATTTTTAACCTCTCTCTATTTTTTATATTGGTAAAATTTTTAAATGACAAATATGTTTATAGTAGAACTACTGCGACGTCCATTAATGTTGAGAGAGCATTTTGGAACTCTTAAAACATTAATAGCTGGCAAGTAGTCATAATAAAACTATTTTTTGGACTTCTTTAAAATTTTAGCAATATATTTTCCTGTATAACTTTTCTTAGATTTTGCAATTTCTTCTGGTGTTCCAGTAGCAACAATAGTTCCACCATTTTCTCCACCATCTACACCTATATCAATTATATAATCAGCAGTTTTTATAACATCAAGATTATGCTCAATTATTATAACAGTATTTCCTTTTTCTAAAAGTCTATTTAAAACTTCTAATAATTTTTTTATATCTTGGAAATGTAATCCTGTTGTAGGTTCATCTAAAATATATACAGTGTTTCCTTTACTCATCTTTGAAAGTTCAGTTGCAAGTTTAATTCTTTGTGCTTCTCCACCAGATAGAGTTGTTGCAGACTGTCCTAACTTTATATAATCCAAACCTACATCTATTAAAACTTTTAATCTTCTTTCTAAAGCTGGAATGTTTTTAAAGAATTCATAGGCTTCAATTACACTCATCTCTAAGACATCATAAATATTTTTACCTTTATAATACACATCTAATGTTTCTTTATTATATCTTTTTCCCTTACAAACTTCACATTCCACATAGACATCAGGTAGGAAATTCATTTCAATCTTTAAAATTCCTGCACCTTGACAAGCCTCACATCTTCCACCTTTAACATTAAACGAAAATCTACCTTTTTTAAATCCATGAAGTTTTGCATCTTGTGTTTCGGCAAAAATATCTCTAATATCATCAAAAAGTTTTGTATAGGTTGCAGGGTTAGACCTTGGAGTTCTACCTATTGGAGTTTGATCTATATTAATAACTTTTTCTAAACCATCTAAACCTTTAATTTTTTCATATTCTAATGGATATAATTTTCCTTTATTTAATTTATTAAATAAAATTGGATAAAGAGTTGAATTTACAAGAGTTGACTTACCACTTCCACTCACTCCTGTAACAACAGTCATAATTCCCAATGGAAATTCTACATCAATATTTTTTAAATTATTCCCTTTTGCACCATAAAGTTTAATAGATTTATTCCATTTTCTTCTTTTTTTAGGAATTTCAATTTCTTCTTTACCACTTAAAAATTTTCCTGTGATAGAGTTCTTGTTTTTCATTATTTCTTTTGGACTTCCAAAGGCTACAACATTTCCTCCAAACTCTCCAGCTCCTGGTCCAATATCCAGAATTTTATCAGCTTGCATCATAGTATCTTCATCATGTTCAACCACTATTAAAGTATTTCCTAATTCTTTAAGTCTATTTAAAGTTGCAAGTAATTTATCATTATCTTTTTGATGTAATCCTATGCTTGGCTCATCTAAAACATATAGGACACCTGTAAGTCCAGAACCTATTTGAGTTGCAAGTCTTATTCTTTGGGATTCTCCACCTGATAAAGTTTTAGTTTCTCTTGAAAGTGTTAAATAATCTAAACCAACATTAGTCATAAATGTCAATCTTTCTCTAATTTCTTTTAGAATTTCCTTAGCAATTTTTTCTTGTTTTTCAGTTAATTTCATATTCATAAAAAAATCAAGGGAATTTTTGATACTCATATCACAGATTTCCATAATATTTTTACCATTGACAGTTACTGCTAAAACTTCATCTTTTAATCTTTTTCCATTACAAACTTTACAAATTCTTTCTACCATGTATCTGTTTTCAATTTCTTCTTTTTGGGCTTCTGAAAAACTTTCATAATATCTTCTTTCTAAGTTTTTAACAGCTCCTTCATATTCTTTATAGCCATGAAAATCAAAATCTCCACCAGTATAATCAAACTTAAATTTTTCATCATAGCCATAAAATATTATATCTAACTCTTTTTTAGTTAAATCTTTAACAGGTTTAGTTAAATCAATTTTTGCTGCCTTAGCCATAGCTTTAAAGATTTCCCAGCTATATCCTTTTCTTGCCATAGCACCTGGAATATACATTCCTCCATCTTCAATAGATAGTTCAGGATTTTCTATTAATTTATTTTCATCAACTTCCAATTTTTTTCCTAAACCTTTACATTCAGGACAAGCTCCATAAGGTGCATTAAATGAAAATAGTCTTGGGTTTAATTCGGGGATACTTACATCTTCGTGGTTAGGGCAAGAGTAATTTTCACTATATAAGTAATCATGTTTTCCATCATTTACAATTAATTTTCCATTAGATAAATCTGTTGCTGTTTCTATTGATTGAGTTAATCTACTCTCAAAATCTTTATCATCTTTTTTTAAAACTAATCTATCTACAACAACTTCTATACTATGTTTTTTATTCTTATCAAGCTCTATTTCATCTTCTAAATAAAGTATTTCTCCATTTACTCTTGCTCTTACAAAACCTTTTTTAAATAAATTTAAAAATATATTTTTATGAGTACCTTTTTTATCTTTAACAATAGGTGCTAATAAAATAATTTTGCTTCCATCATCAAATTTTGTCATAACACTTTCAACAATTTCATCTATACTTTGTTTTTCAACTGCTGTATGGCAAATTGGACAATGTGCAACTCCTATATGTGCAAATAAAAGTCTTAAATAATCATAAACTTCTGTTATTGTTCCAACTGTTGAACGAGGATTTCTATTTGTTGTTTTTTGTTCTATTGAGATTGCAGGAGATAAGCCTTCAATGCTATCTACTTCTGGCTTGTTCATTTGTCCTATAAATTGCCTTGCATAAGCTGAAAGACTTTCTACATATCTTCTTTGCCCTTCTGAATAAATTGTATCAAAGGTAAGAGATGATTTTCCACTTCCACTCACACCCGTTATTACAATAAATTCATTTTTAGGGAGCTCAATATCTATATTTTTTAAATTATGTTGTCTTGCTCCCTTTATAGTAATTTTATCTATCATTAGTTTAACTTCACTATTCCTTTCAATTTAATTTTTATGATACATACTAATTATATCATATTTATAATAAAAAAAGGATTAAAGTTTTTTAAACCTTAAACCTTTTATTGAACTAAAATTTAATAAATTTACTTGGAACAAAATCTGTAAGCCAAACTTTATTTTCTGATAGATAGAATTTATAATTTTCTTTTAGCATAGACTCTGTATCAATTTCAAGAATTATATATTTTCCACTATGTCTTGTAGCAACATTTTTAGCAGTTTCTACATTTGCTGAAAGATGAACATATTGTCTATTCATCTTTTTAATTCCTTCTTTTTTTATGCTTTCTAAATTTTTAAAAGCTGTTCCATGATATAGAATAGCCGGTGGAACAACTTCTTTTAGTTCTAAATTAACTTTAATAGAATGCCCTTGAACAGCTCTTATTTTAGTTTTATCTTCATTAAAACTGTATCTCTTTTTATTATTTTCATTAACTATTCTTTCCAAAGTTTTAAAATCAATTTCTCTTCCAGATTTACTAATTTTTTCTATTAATTCTTTTGTATCAGCCCAACCATTTTCATCTAATTTTATATTTATAGTTTCTGGTTTATGTCTTAGAATAAGGCTGATAAATCTCCCCAATTTTACATCATTATCCATAATTTTTCTCCTTGTTTATATTTAATGCAATATTTATAATTTTTTCAGCATAATCAACCATAAAAAGTGGAATATTTAATAAATCATCATCTAATTTTAAATTTTCAAATGAAAATCTGACTCTTAATTTAATATCATTTTTAAACTTTTCTTTAAATTTTTGTAAACTTTTACTTTTTATATTAGTTTCTGCTTTTACTTCAATAGGAATAATATTATTTTCATTTTGAATTATAAAATCTACTTCATAATTATTTTCAGCCCAGTAACGAGGAGTAACTTCAAATTGAGAAATTAGCCCTTGTAATATATAATTTTCAGTTAAAGCTCCTTTAAATTCAGTAAATAATCTATTCCCTTCTCCAAAAGTATTTGGGGATAGTTGTGATAATCTTGTAAGTAAACCTACATCAACTAAATATATTTTAAAGGCAGATATATCATCATACGAAGATAAAGGTATTCTTGGTACAGAACATCTAAAAACTTTTGTAACTAAATTTGCATTCACTAACCATTGTAAAGCATCTTCATATTCTCTTGCTCTTGCACCTTTTTTAACAACTTTATAGATAAACTTTTTATTTTCTTTACTTAATTGAGAGGGAATTGATTTCCATATCATAGATATTTTTGGAAATTCATAAATATTTGGATGTTTTGCAAAATCTCTTTCATAGGCTTCTAGAATATTATTTAAAGTTTTTCTAACAAGTTCTATATCTCTTTCTTGTGTCCACATATATACAGCTTCTGGCATTCCACCAGTAACATAGTACATTTTTAATTTTTCATATAAAGGATTAAAAAAAGCATCTGGGATATTTTCTATATCATTTAAACTATCTAAAAATAATTTTAAATTTTCATCTCCATTAGCTATTAAGAATTCTGAAAAGCTCATAGGATAAATATTTAAAAAATCAACTTTACCCACTGGAAATGAACTTGATTTAGCTAATGTAATTCCTAATAGAGAACCTGCACAAGCAATATGATATTCAGGAGTATTTTCATAAAAATATTTTAATGAGTTTATCACTTCTGGTGCATCTTGAACTTCATCAAATATAATTAATGTTTTCTTAGGTACAATTTTATAGCCACTAATTAATATTAAATTTTGTAGTATCCTATTTATATCTTTTGTCGTTTGAAAAAATTGTCTATACTCAGGGTTCTCATCAAAGTTAAAATAGGCAATATTCTCATAATATCTACTTCCAAATTCTTTTAAAATCCAAGTTTTTCCGACCTGTCTAACTCCTTTTAAAATAAGAGGCTTCCTGTATTTTGAATTTTTCCATTTAATTAAATCATTTAAGATAAACCTTTCCATAAACTCACCTACCTTTTTATTTAAATCTATTATAACATAAAATTAAAAAAATGTGAGTATAGTCACATAATTTTTAAGAAAAATGTGATTATACTCACATAATAAAAATTAAGATAGAAGAAATATAATAAATTTATAGTAGTAAGTTAAGTGCTTTTAGTTGAGATATATTATATTTTATGTTATCATATATTTATACAAAGGTTAGAACATTAATTTTTTGAAAGGAGTGAAAGAATGACTACATTAACATTAAATATTAATGATTTAGAAAAATTAGTTAAAAATGGAAATGATGATTTAGTTATACTAACAAAAAATGAATATAATGAATTAATTCAAAAGATTAAAGATTTAGAATATTGGAATAAAATAGATAAAAGAATAGAAAATATAAAAGCAGGAAATGCTCATTTTCATGAACTTATAGAAGTAGATGATGAGTAAATGAAAAAATTATGGGAAGATGATGCTTGGGAAGAGTATAAAGAATGGTTAAATGTTGATAAAAAAATTTTAAAAAGAATAAATGAATTAATAAAAGATATTGAAAGATATGGAGTTTTAGAAGGTAGAGGAAAACCTGAAAAATTAAAATATAGGGAAGAGTATAGTAGAAGGATAGATGAAGAACATAGGTTGATATATAAAGTTCAAAATAATATTATAATAATTGTTTCTTGTAAAGGGCATTATATAAAAGAAAGAAAATAATTATATAAAAATTAGCTTTTTCATTTTCTTAATATATTATGTTATGGAATTATGAAAATTAAAAAAATGTGAGTACAGTCACATAATTTTTAAGAAAAATGTGATTATGCCCACATAAAAGGAAGAATAACAAAATTATTCTTTAAAAAGTATTTTTATAAATTTGCTATCAAAATCATAGTCTAAATAAACTCTTTTATTTACCTCTTCTGTTTTTATATTTTCAGAATTTTCAAAATAATATTCAATTTTTTCTAATACACTTTCAAAAGTAGTTCCCCAATAGTTTATAGCCTTTTCTATTCTGTATAAATCTCTTTCATAAATTTTTTCATTTCCTCAGTTTCATTGATATAATTATACTTAGATATAAGTTCTTTTCTTTCATATTTAACTATTTTTTGTAGCTCTATTTTAATTTCATCATCTGTTTCTTCTTCTAGTATATTATCTAGTTTTAACCAATCTGGAATATCTATAAATTTTCCCATAAAATTACTTTCCTTAATTTTTATAAATATATTATATCAAGCTATAACGACATATTTTGTCATAGTCAAATATTTTTTATAAAAATAAAAAGGTTTAAAGTTTTTAGATCTAAACCTTTCTATAAAATTATTATAAATAAATTTTACTTCTATGTTCAAAATCAATTGCCACAATAATTAGTTTTTCATCTTGAATATCAACAATTAAGCGATAATCCATTATTCTATATCTCCATAGTCCTTTTAAATTTCCAGTTAAAGCTTTTCCATGAAATCTTGGATCATTAGTATCCACTAAATTCTTACTTATATAGTCATACAATAATTTTCTTGTGTTTTTATCAAATTTCAAAATCTTTTTATTAACTTTATCTGGAATCATTACTCTATATCCCATTCTTTTATTGCCTCCTCAAATGGAATTAAGTTTAATGTCCCCTCAGATTTTGCTTTTAAGTATTCTTGAACACTTTTTAAATCATATTCTTCCTCTATCTTTTCAAATATAAGATTTTTAATATATTGAGATAGATTTAACCTTTTACTTTTTACATAGTTTTTAAGTATTTCTTCCTCATCATCATTAAATCTAATTGAAACAACTGACATATAATCACCCCTTTATTATCTGGTTGTTTACATTGTAATACATTGTAATAATAAAGTCAATTATTAAATTCTATTCTAGGAAGATAGTCCCAAAAACCAGCTTCTGTCACATGAATAAACTTATTTATTTCTTTAATTTTACCTACTTCATTATCTTTATTACAGTATTCAGTTCTTTCTAATACTCCTTGCAATGTTAAATTAGCATTAAAAAATAAGTTATCTGAAATTTCCATTATTCTTTCAACCTTAAAAATATCTTTTTTTATAATTTTGTCATTACTGTAATATTCTGTTATTGTTGGAAAACTTTTCAAATTATTAATAAAATATTCAATATCTTCTTGTTCTATTTCTATGTCATCTATCAATATTTTTAATATTAAAACTTCTTTGTTAGCATTTATCATATTACTTGGATAATTTCCTAAAAATTCAAATCCATATTCTGTATTACCATAAATTTTAATATTCTTTTCTTCTAAATTTTTTCTTTTAAAATATTTATCAATTTTAGAGATAAAAAATGAGTATACAGAGGAGATACTTGACTGTTCATTATTATAATAAATATTAAAATAATCTATGTTATTGATAGTTTGGTCTTCATTATAATAAATTATCTTTTTTAAAAGTCCATAATAATAAAAACATTCAATTTCAATTTTTTCATCTTTATTATATTTTTCAATTTTTGATAATTCAGCTTCACAATCATCTAAATCAACAGTATTCATTTCATATTTATATATGATTTTTGTTTTATTTTTTAAGGTATAAACTCTTTCTTTTTTTTCAGTATTGACTTCTTCATTCTCTAAATCATTTTCATCATCATTTTCTTCAAATGAAAGATTATCCCAAAACTCCTTAGATTCCTCTATAATACTGGGATTTTCTTCTTCCATTCTTTTTATTTCTCCTTCAAGTCTCTTAATTTCTTCTTCTAAATTTATTTTTTCATTTGGATTTTTAGTACGAAATTTTTCTAATAATCCTTTTAAAAATTTTTTTTCTTGCTCAATAAAATTTTCTTCAACAAATAACTCAGGTACTTTTTCTTGAAAATAATACTCTATTCTTGGAATATATGCAGCCCAAAAAGCATTTCTAAGATGAATATACTCATTTATTTTTTTTACTTTTTCTACTTCATTATTTTCATTAAAGTATTCAGTTTTTTCTAATTTTCCTATCAAAATTATATTTTTATTGAATAGTTCAGAAGAAAATACTATTCTTTCTACTTTATAAATATCCTTTTTTATAATTTTGTTATTACTATAATATTCTGTTATAGTTGGAAAACTTTTTAACTTACCAATAAAACTTTTAATATCTCTTTGGTCTATTTCTATATTATCTTTTAATATTTTTAAGCTTAAAGCTTCACTATTTTTATTTAATGTATTGCTTGGATAATTTCCCAAAAAATTAAATTTACAGTCTGTCTTTTCATAAATTTTTATATCTTTTTCCTTTAAAGTTTTCACTTTAAAATATTTATTCTTTTCAAGTAAGAAATCTGAGTTTATAAATGAAATCCCGTGTAATATCTGAATACTATAATAAATATCAAAGTAATTTATATTATTAATACTTCTATCTTTATTGTAATAAATTATTTTCTTCAAAAGTCCATAATGATAAAAATATTCAGCCATTATATCATTATCATACTTTTCTATTTTTGATAATTTAGCTTTTATATCATTTCTCGAGTTTGTCAGTTCAAAAATTAATATAAGAGTGTAAAGCCTCATTAATTGA
>ENA-OPSG01000069-OPSG01000069.1-human-gut-metagenome-genome-assembly--contig:-NODE-69-length-65565-cov-14.217906_pt1 | contig 65565 bp, 63 predicted proteins | sample MGYA00241454_ERZ501900 | MGnify/ENA primary metagenome ERZ501900 (study PRJEB25962, sample SAMEA2042225) | human gut metagenome | biome: human gut; feature: human-associated habitat; material: faeces... | reverse complement strand
TTTGCCTGCTTTTGACGCTCTTCATCCCTTTCTTCCGGTGACTTGTCACGGATCATCTCTTCGATCTTATAGAACATCCCGATCCGTGCCATTGCCTGATATGCGGTTGTTTCCTTCAGCTGCTCTTTGGTAAAGTCCTTTTTCAAAACGGTCAGGGATTCATCAAATCTGCGCCTCGCATGGGCCATGCATCCTGTCACGGTGATCCTTTCCGGAAGGCTGTGGTATGCCTGGTATCCATCGCAGGTGAAATATCCCTGGTACTGATCCCCAAGGAATTCCACCGGATGATATCCCGCCCGGGTTCTTTCGTATTGGAAGAGGACCATCCGGGGTGAGCCGCTGTATTCATCAGTGAGATAGACCCACATCCAGTTCTGGGTGGAACCTTTCTGTTCCGGCTCATCGATTACCTGAACACGGGTTTCATCCCCATGAGCGTACCGGCTCCGGAGGAATTCTTCCTTCATCAGTTCATAAAGCGGCTGCAGATACCGGTCCGCACACTGGATGATCCAATTCGCCATGGTCTTTGTGGAAAGGTTCAGGTCGTAACGGGCGAATTCCCGTTCCTGACGCGCAAGGGGCATGCCGCCCACATACTTTGCGTTCATGATGCCTGCCACCAGGGATGGTGTTGCCACACTGCCTTTGAGAAGGGAAGGCGCCTTTTCCGGACGTTTCATCGCCCCGCATTTCGGGCAGCTGTAAACATAGGTGACCTCCTCCACCACTTCAAACCGTGCAGGCACAAACTTCAGGCGCTTCACCGTCTCTTTTGTCACGACTTTATATTTGGTATTGCAGTCCGGACAGTTTCGGTCCGCGCCGGTCAGCTTATACTCAATTACTTCCGTTGTCTCAAAGGCGGAAAGATCTTCCTCCTTTTTGCCGGAACGTTTCTTTCTTTTATAGGAAGACGGATGGATCTCCTCCATTTCCGGCTCCGGCGCATCAGGCTCTGCTTCCTGCTCTGCCTCGTTAAAAAGGTTCAGCTGCGTATAGCCATCCGCATATTTTTCGCTGGATGGGCCAAACTGTTTCCGCTGCGCAAGAGTCAGACGGTCAGAAAGCATCGCGTTCAGGAATTCCAGTTCCTTTGTTTTTTCTTCGAGGATCTGGATCTTTGTTTCCTGTTTCTGATAATGCTCCCGCATGGTTTTCATCAGGGAGATGATATCCTCCCTGCTCATCTTGTTCAGTTGTTCCTCTGTAAAAAGCGGATCCATAACACAGCCTCAACTTTCTGAAATCTCTACCAGAAAGTATACCAGAAAAAGCATTCCGTTCCTATAGGAAACTGCATTCCGGGACGGAGGAAAATCCGCCCAAAACAAAGTGATTTTCGGCTTTTTGCGAATTGACAGGATCCGGGCTCATATGACGATCTTCGGGTGACGTTCTTCAAATGCGCCGCTGGGGTTCAGGGATAAACCATCGCACAGCCAATGGATCTCTTTCAGCGTAACTTTCTGCAGTTCATCCGGTGTGTCAGGCCAATGGAAGGAATCGCGGTCCAGCCGTTTCATCAGGATCCAAAACCCTGACCCGTCCCACTGAAGGATCTTGAGCAATGTGCGCCTGCGATTGCAGAACGCGAACATACAGCGGGAGTACGGATCGAGATGGAATTTCAGTTTGATGATGGCCGCTAAACCAGTGCAGCTCTTCCGGAGGTCCGTGCAGCCACATGCCAGATAGACTGTAGTACTTCCGTAAAAATCAAGCATAGTTCTTTAAGGCCTGAAGCAGGGCAGTCAACAGTCTGGCTGGACAGTCCGCAGCAGCTTCAATCCGGATATTTTCCGGGAGACAGAGCATCACAGGAGGTTTTCCTGTACCTGCTGTACTGAAATGGAGTTCATGTTCCGAAGGGAGCTTTGCAAACACCGGATCAGAAGCACTTTCTGTCTCAGCTGCTTCTGACTGGAGCTTTCGGATCCAGTAACCCAGTGTAGACTGTGGGATTCCATTCTGCTGACACCATTCTTTGCGGGATAAACCGCTTTCCTGAAAAGCATGGAACCGGTCTGCCCAAAGGTCAGCCTTTGAGGTTACATTGTCATTCGTATTTATTGGTATCACCTCCATCATTTGAACTTATCTTATCAAATGTGGATGGAAATTTGCAGATACTGATTATTACCTACTTACGCAGGAGCAGGAACTGCCCTGGATTACCCGGATGATGATGAGGCTCAGTTTCAGCCTCCGCAGCCACGGGTTTCTTTACATTATGCTTATTCTGATACTGATGGCCCTGTTCAAGGGGATTCTAAAATGTCCTTCCGTCCGGTTGCAGGCAGACCGGGCTGTACTGTATACTCCATTCATAGGAAAACTTTTAAGAACCGTATATACATCCCGTTTTGCATCTGCCTTTGCCGTGCTCTACGGAAGCGGGATTGGAATTCTGGATGCCATGCACACGGTGGGCCGGGTGATGGGAAACTCATATGTGGAGAAGGGGCTGGCCCAGGCCGCGGAGAGATTAAAAGGAGGCGTGATGCTGTCGCAGGCGTTGGAGGAGCAGGATTTGTTCCAGCCGGTGCTCATCTCTATGGTGGCAGCGGGAGAGGAATCCGGTGCGTTGGATATGGTGCTGGAGGATGCGGGAAGCTTTTATGAAAAGGAGGCAGCCAGAGCGGTCAACCAGATGATTGCGCTTCTGGAGCCGGCCATGATTCTCATACTTGCCCTGGTGGTGGGAAGTGTGGTCATGGCCATCATGATGCCTGTTTTTAACATGTACTCGTCGATGCTGTAAGAGGTAAAAAATGAAATATTACATATGTTTGGAAGAGGACAGGATATGGTATGTCCGCGGCAGGTTTAAACGGTGTCCGGGTTCCGGCAGCCACCGCCGCCTGGAAATAGTGGAGTGGGAATTCGTGGAGCCGGTGCCTGATGTGGTATCGGCCCTGACGCGTCTGGCTGAAAAACACGGCATGGAAGGAAAGCGGGTCAATCTGATCGTTGGACGGGATGTGAAGATGATGGGCTTCACCATTCCAAAGGCGGGGAAGAACGCTATGAAAAGAATGGCAGTCAATGAGATGTCCCTGCTGGACGCAGGCTTTGGAAATCATGCGGTGGCCCTGGATCTGAGGGCTAAAGCCGGCAGGACAAAGGCTGCTGTTACCGCTTACTATATGGAACAGCGCAGTCTGGATGCGTATAAGAAAGCGCTGGAGGACGGGAAAATGATATGCGGCCGTGTCCTGGTTCTGCCTGACTGTATGGCGCTTATGGCCAGGGAACTCTGGCGGGAAGAACGGGTGCTTTTATTGGATGTGAGCCAGGGAGGCATGGGCTTTTATGTATTGTCAGGCGGACATTGCCTGGCATGCCGCATGACAGGACTTAAGGCCGGCTGTTTTCTGCGGGAGGAAGCATTGGACATGCTCTGCGAGGAGATGGCGGAGCAGGTGGAAGGCCTGATACAGGACTGCCGCACAGAGGCGGACATACCTGTCCCGGATTGTATGGTCATCATGACCTCCTGTATTCCGGATGCCGGGGCAGCGGCGGAATATATGTCCGAAAGGTTCAAGATACCCTGCTGTGTCAGAATGCCGGAACCAGTGGACGCCACATGTCTGGCAGTTTGTGTGGCAGGTTCCCTGGAGGGAAAGAAAAAGGCGCTGGAACTGGAAGAACTGGGTTATGGGGATGGAGAGAACTCGGTTCTGGGTCACGGGCCGTTTATGACCAGGGGCCGGGCCCTGTTCCTGCTTGCCAACGGATTGGCTGCCGCGGGCCTGTCCCTTCACGCCGCCTGTCTCAACCATAGGGCAGGGAAAGAATTGGCCCGGACAGAGTATGCGATGGAAGGAGCCGAGTACAAGAGCCGTGTCCGCAAATCCATGCAGATGGAAGAAAGAATAGGAGAAATATCGCATGACATGGAGAAAACCCGGACAGCAAAGGCGCTGTTAGCCGGGAAGAATCTGTTGGGCATGGATGGATTCAGGGCGTTTACAGAGGCCATGGATCCGGATATGAGGATTGAATCCATTTCCTTTGACGGTGAGGGGCCTTTCCTTCAGATGGTGGTGTCCATGGAGCGCTCTGAGGATGTACCGGCCTACGTGGAGCGGGTGGAACATTCAGGGGTTTTCAGGCAGGTAGGACACAGCCTGTGGGAAAAGAGGGCAGAGGATAGGGAGACGTACCGGGTATATGCAACTGTTTACGGAACTCTGGGAACAGGAGGACAGGATGAAGCTCAGTAGCAGGGAGCGTTTTCTCATAGGCGTATTGTTCACCCTCATCATCTGGGCTGTGGCGCTGGAAGTATTTATCTGGCCGTGCCGCGCCGGATACCAGAAGTCCAGGGAGCTGATGGAAAGCCGGAAGCAGGAAGCGGCGGGCATGGAATTTTACCTGAGCCATTATGATGAGCTGGAGCAGAAGCTAAATGAGTGGGAGAATTTAAGGAATAAAGAAGATTTCTTCTACCGTAATATCGATGATACATTTATGGATAGGAACCTGCAGGCCATGGCAGCCAGGGCGGGGGTAAGCATATGCCGCATGAGTATAGGCGAGGCTGTTTTGGCGGATTTTCCCTATGACACAGAAATGGATGACCCCGAGGACAGCGGTAAGGAAGCTCCGGGAAACGGGCCGGCCGGCGGTACGGTAATGGAATCAGTCATTACCATGGAAATAGAATGTCCGGACGCAAAGGGTGTGATGACATTTTCCGATGAAATATACAGGGAACAGAAAAGTGTTCTGGTAAGCTTTCTGGATGTGGAAGCTGTGTATGAGAGCGGAGAGGGCGGACAGGGGACGTATCAGGGAATGAAAGGAATCATGGAGGTCAGATATTATTATGAAGAAATCGGATAGCAGGTCATCAAGAGGAGGTTTCACTCTGATTGAGGTTGTGGTGTCAACTGCCCTCCTGGCAGTTGTCTGTACTGGGTTTCTGATGATGACGGCTGCTAATGCCGGCCAGATGTCCAGGGAGCAGAGGCTGGAACAGTCCAATTATATCCTCAGCGCCCGGGCCGGCCAAGGAGAGGGAGACCCTACCGGAGAAACCATTGCGGTAGAGTTCAGCCTGGAGGGGACGAACCAGGTCCGGGAAATATTTGAACAATATGAAATCACCGAATCGGGGGAAGATGCCGGCAACCATATGACATTTTACAGGCACAGATAAAGGCGGGGAGGATATGGCGAAAGGAAGCGGGACAGGGAACAACAGCGGATTTACATTGATTGAGACAGTGGCGGCACTGTCCATTGCTGCTGTCCTGGCTGTATTTATTTCCGGTTTCATCCATCCGCAGATGAAGCTGTATTATGATTTGGACCGGATTTCCCAGGCAAAGGCAATGTGCGGCGAGGCCTACCGTGGTCTGGAGGAAAAAATGAGGTACGGCTATGTGTTTTTCTGCGACTACCGGGATACAGGCGTGATATCCTACTACGTAAGGAACAGACAGGAGATTCCTGATCTGGAGGAGGGCGGGTCATATTATGAGGAACTGCCGCCGGTGGAGGACTGGCCCAGTATCTCTGCGGAGGAGCTGGATGTGACAAAGATGGACGGTATGGAATTAGAGCTGGATTTTAGCGGAACAGAGAATACCCGGGCCAGGGTGAGCATAAAGGTGAAGAGGGACGGGGATGTTATATATGAACAGAAGGCGGTCATCGGTTCCATGTATGGTTATACCATGGATGGGGAAGGCAGGACATGATGGACAGGGGAAGAACAGAAAGAGAGTATAATGGACATACCCGGGGAAGCAGCCTTATGTATGTGGTCCTGCTCATGACGCTTTTGACTGTGCTGTCCGGCGGTTATATGGCCATTTCCCGGTACAATATGAAAGCTGCCCTGAACAGCAGGCGCTATATGGAAGCCCAGCTTTCCTCCAAGACCATTCACCGTTCATTCTGCGAGGCAGTAAGCAGTGGGGAGTCCCCGGCCATGAACCTGATCTGGCAGAGCTTCCAGGAGGACTGCGACAGGTTAAGGGAAGAATTTGACGAGATGATGGACGAGGAGGAGGCTGAGGAAGGAGAGGACGGAGAACTTAAGGCAGAAGCTTCTTCTTTGGAGGAAGACATGGCTACAGAGGAGGACACGGCCGCAGAGGAAGAAATTCGCTGGGAACGGTATCTGTACCACGCGCTGGGAAACAAGGAATATGTGGTCCGTGGAAAAGGAGTTTCAGAGGATTCCGACGTCATAGATGATGACGCAGCGGAGGCTCCTGCGGCAGACAGCCCCACCACAATTGACATTACATTGACAGCGCAACCCCTTAAATCCCTGGCCACGGTCCATACCAGGGTGGTAAGCAGCGGTTACAGCTTTTCCCTGATGGCGGACATTGTATTTGACGGCAGGGACGGATCCGTGATGGTCATTCGCAAACCGTACCGGTCCAGCGGAGGGGACGGCCCGGAAGTGAAAGTTTATCTGAACGGAAACGGCGTATACCGCTATTATGAGGGCAGCTGACCATGAGAAGAAGGGCGTCATCCGTTAACGGAAAAAGCCCAGATACCACAGGAGCAGCTGGCGGAACCAAAGGCCGCATATCATCAGGGACACTGCAAAAAACGGTGCCATGGGTATCTGTGTCTTTCGGCCAACTCTTCCCCGCAAAAGGGGAACAGCATACCAGAGTCCCGCTGTGACATAGCCCATCAGAAGGGCTGTCATGGCAGGAGCGGCGCCTATCAGCAGACCGCTGGCAGCAAAGAGCTTTACGTCACCCCAGCCAACGCCGCCGCGGCTAAGCAGATTCACAAGAGCCAGGAAACCGCCTGTGAGAAGGGAGCCGCCCAGCCGGTTCATAAGGGAGGGAGCGGATCCGGCTGCCAGTGAGATACAGGACAGCAGCAAAATCAGGACATGGATGCCGTCAGGTATATACATATGCCGTGCGTCTATAAACGCGGCTGTAATGAGAATACCGGAAAACATGCACATAATGGCTGAACCCATACCTGGCCCTTTTGACAGGAGGCACAGGATGAAGGCAGATGCGGTGAGAAGCTCCACAGCCGGATATTGTATGGAAACAGGGGCCCTGCAATACCGGCACCGGCCCTTTAGGAATAACCAGGACAGAACGGGAACCATATCGTAAAAAGCCAGCACATGGCCGCAGGCAGAACAGTGGGAACGCCCGGTTACGAAATTTTGGTTTTCAGGTATGCGCAGGATACAGACATTCAGAAAACTGCCTGTCACTGCGCCGAACAGTCCGTAAAATACTAAATAGATAAAAACCATGGTATTACCTCGCTTTCATAATAATCTGCTGTCTGGCGAAAGTATACCATATGGAAGGGAGAGGAGACAACAGTGCCAGATAAAATACCCATAGAAAACATGCTGATTGACAGGGGATATCTGACCCGGGGACAACTGGACCGCGCCATGCGTCTTAAGGAGGGAAGGCCGGACAGCTCCATTGAGGAAATACTGACAGAGTTCGGTTATGTTACAGAGGCAGATCTTCTGTCCTGCGCGGCTGCCAGGGACCATATGGAGGTGGCGCCTTTCGGCCCTCTCAGGGCTGACCGCAAGGCAGCCGCCGTGATTGAGCCGTCCTTTGCCGTGAGGAACCGGATTCTTCCCATGAGATTTGAAGAGGAATGTCTTATGGTGGCAGCAGCCTATCCGGTGTCTCCCGATGTGCTGGCAGAGTTGGAAACCCTGTCCGGCATGGAGGTAAGGGCAGTGCTGGCGCAGGAGAAGGAGCTGAAGCAGGCGCTTAGAAAAGCCTATGGCAATGCGCCGGAGCATGTATACGGGGAGAATGCATATGTTTCAATGACGGAACCTGGCGCAGCGCCGGGAGGCTCTGTTTCTGAACTGTCCTTCATGGAGCGGGTGGAAAGCGCTCCCGTGGTGCGCATGGTCAATGCGGTCATCGAGGAAGCCTTTCATAAAAATGCCAGCGACATTCATGTGGAGCCGGGAAAGAACGATCTGGTCATCCGCATCAGAATCAACGGAGACCTGATGGTCCATACTACACTTAAAATGGAATTCCACCGTCCCATGATAACCAGGCTTAAGCTGATGGCCGGCATGGACATTGCGGAAAAACGTCTTCCGCAGGATGGAAAATACCACTATGAGCGGGGTGAGGTGTCCACGGACCTGAGAATCTCCACTCTGCCCTCTATCTATGGTGAAAAGGCGGTTCTCAGGCTTTTGGGAAATGACAGGGACAACTCACTGATGGATATAAGGCGCCTGGGTATGGAGGAAGAACAGAGAACCGCATTTGAACATATCCTTAAGGCGCCTCACGGTATGGTCCTGGTGACAGGTCCCACGGGAAGCGGAAAAACAACAACCCTGTACGCTGCCTTAAACCGAATGGTGAAAAAGAAAATCAACATAGTCACGGTGGAGGACCCGGCAGAGAAGGTCATGGAGGGAATTACCCAGGTCCAGGTAAATTCCAAAGCCGGCCTTACATTTGCGTCTGCCCTGCGCTCCATCCTAAGGCAGGACCCGGACGTGATCATGGTAGGTGAAATGAGGGATGAGGAGACAGTGGACATCGGAGTAAGGGCAGCTATTACAGGGCATCTGGTTCTGTCCACCCTTCACACCAATGACTGCGCTTCCACAATCCACAGACTTCGCAACATGGGAGTCCCTCCTTATATGGCAGCGGCTTCCCTGTCCGGCATCGTGGCCCAGAGGCTGGTAAAGCTGCTCTGTCCCAGCTGCCGCCAACCCTACGTTCCGGATGAGCGGGAGCGCAGGATATTCGCGGAGCGGAAGAAACATATTCCGGACAGACTGTGGAGAGCTGCGGGCTGTCCTCTTTGCGGCGGTACAGGGTATACCAGAAGGACAGCGGTCTATGAGATAATGGATGTGGATGAACAGATCAGGGCCATGATACTTGATAAGGAGCCGCTTTCATCCATCCGTGAATACCAGGAGCAGAAAGGCTCCATGCCTCTCAGGGAACATGTCCTGAGGATGGCTGCGGGCGGACAGACCGATATGGAGGAGGTTGAGAAAATGCTGTATTCCGTCCAGTAGGGGGCCCCAATCGTACAAAAGAAAAGAGGAGTCATGATAATGAGCATACATATGAAAAAGGGAAAAAAGAGAACGGAAGGATTTACGCTGGTGGAACTAATCTGTGTCATTGCCATACTGGGAATACTGGTGGCAATAGCAGTGCCCTCCTACCGGGGAATCCAGGACAAATCAGCGGAACAGGTAGCCATAACCAATGCCAGGTCGAATTATACCCTGGGAAAGGCGCAGCAGGACATGTTAGATGCGGGTGTCTTAAAGAACTCTGAGAAAGAGGAGTACCATTTTGACAAAGATAGTAACAGTGCCTACTGGGAAGGCCAGATAAACGGAAGGACGTATAAGGCTTATTATTACGGCGATACCGGTGAGGGCAAGATTGAGTCTGGAAATTAAGCCCCGCATGTGGTACAATGAGCCATTATCGGCGGCTTACGGCGGGAAATGGAAAATGAGGAAAAAGGACATGAAGAAAAAGAAAAATTCCGCGTTTACCCTGGTGGAACTGATTGCGGTGGTCGCAATCCTGTCCATACTGCTGTGTATCGCGGTGCCTAATATGATGAGCTTTATTAACGCTGCCCATGAGGCAGCGGCAAAAACAGAGGCCCAGATTTGTGTGGATGCGGTCCAGCGTTACCTGAATGACGAGAGGGAAAGGGGGACGCTGGCAGCCCCAAAGCTACTCAGGCTTATGAGTCTGGATCTCAGCAATCCCGACAGTCCGTTAAAGGATTATATTTCCGGAGGACAGAAGGAGGCCAGAATTGTCTCCGTGAAGGTGGACCTGGGCACAGGACGTCTGAGCTATCTGGAATATGGAAACCGGTACGGCACTGTGAAACTGAACATTGACGAGGAAGGAAATATAACGGAAGCGGAAAACTAGGAGAGAGGCTGTAGAATGGAAATAATCTGGAGTACGGTATTGACGGTATGGGGATGGCTGCTGGACCATCTGCTGTATATCAACCTGGCATTTTCTATTATTATCATATTTTTTCAGCGCAGGGACCCAAGAAGTGTATGGACCTGGCTTCTGGCCCTGTATTTCATCCCGGTGTTCGGAATCGTCTTTTACCTGCTCTTTGGCCAGGATATGAAAAAGAGCAGGATGTTCCGGGTGAAGGAAGTCAGCGACAGGCTGAACCTGCCGGTCAAAAGCCAGGAGGATATCATCCGCTCCGACGACATGCCGGAGGAAATGATGGACCCCATGTCCAGGGATTTTAAGAGCCTGATTATCTATAATCTGGAAACATCGGGATCCGTGCTCACCGTGAACAACCAGGTACAGATATACACAGACGGACAGGCAAAATTTGAAGCCCTGAGAAACGCCCTGCGCCAGGCCCGCCGGTTTATCCACATCCAGTACTATATCATCAAGAACGATGAACTGTTTGACTCCATTGTCCCCATTCTTCTGGATAAGGTAAGGGAAGGTGTGGAAGTGAGAATCCTGTGCGACGGCATGGGAGGCCGCTTCATGCCGAAGAAGCGTTGGGACCAGATGCGCCGCGCCGGGATTAAGGTAGGGGTATTCTTCCCTCCCTTTTTGGGATGGCTGAATCTGAGGGTGAATTACCGCAACCACCGTAAAATCGTGGTGGTGGACGGCGCCACGGGTTTTGTGGGAGGCTTCAATATAGGCCGGGAATATATATCCCGTGATCCTAAGTTTGGCTACTGGCGTGATACCCACCTGGAAATAAAGGGGGAGGCAGCCATCAGTCTTCAGATTCGCTTTGCGCTGGACTGGAACTACGTGACAGGGGAGAACCTGTTTAAGGAAATCCGGTACTTTGGGGAGGAAGCAGAGTATGCCAGGCGGTGGCTGAACGGCCAGATCCATGCTGTCTGGCCGGACCCGGAGCATGTAAGCGAGATGGTCTGCATGCAGATTATCACCAGCGGACCGGATACCAGGGAGCCCCATATACGGAATAACTACCTGGAGCTGTTTCACAAGGCAAAGCACCATATCTATATACAGACCCCTTATTTCATACCGGATGACGCCATATTTTCCAGTCTTAAGATTGCGGCCCTTTCAGGTGTGGATGTGCGGCTGATGATTCCCTGCAAGCCGGACCACCCCTTTGTGTACTGGGCCACCTGCTCCTATGCAGGGGAGCTTCTGGATTATGGGGCCAGGGTTTATGTGTATGAAAACGGCTTCCTCCACTCCAAGGGCATCATGGTAGACGGAAGGGTGAGCTGCTATGGAACAGCTAACATGGATATACGAAGCTTTGAACTGAATTTTGAGGTCAATGCCACCATTTATGACGAGGAAGTCACAGGCCAGCTGGAAGAGGCGTTTATGAATGACCTGCCCCACTGCCGGGAAATCACCAGGGAAGAGTATGGGGACAGAAACTTGTGGATGCGCATAAAGGAACAGTCCAGCCGGCTCCTGTCCCCGCTATTGTAGCCTCCGCAGCCCGGCAGCTCCGGGAAACCCTGCCCGGGGAACACGGAAAGTTCTGGAAAAGCAGCTGTCCGCGAATAGAAGGCAGCCGCTCAGGCTCATACTAATGGCTATGAGAGCGCAGACAGGACAAATCGACCACGAAAATAAAATATATGAATTATTCCTTAACTTTTGCAGATGCGGAATCGCAGGATGGTGCCTGGAAGTCATGTTTACCTCTGTGGACTCCATTATGGCCGGGGACTGGCGGCTGATAGGCCGCACCTCCCTTATTATGTTTCCCATCTACGGCATGGGGGCGCTCCTGTTTCCCATAAGCCGGTTTATCGACAGCTGGCTTACCGGGCTTCCGGGACTGGAGGACGCGGGGCAGGACAGGCTCAGCCGTGCCGGGCGGGCCATACGCCACGGACTGGTTTATATGGTGCTGATTTTTATTGCGGAGTATATAACCGGCATATGGCTGACCAGCATGGGAATCTGCCCATGGAACTACTCCCTGTGGCCCGACAATGTGGGCGGGGTCATACGGCTCAAGTTCGCACCACTCTGGTTTATGACGGGTCTCCTGTTTGAATATCTCACAAAGCCCAAGGGCGGCGATTAAATGACAAACCTGGTTGCGGGGTATTGTATTTAAGCCGTCCTTTTTGATATAATGAAAAATAAACATTTCTTGACATATAAATATGGATATATAAAGGAGAAGACAATGATACGTATCATATTGGTGGCCATGACGGTCGTACTGTACCTGATTTTTTCCGTGCCGGTACTGACCATGCTCAGACTCAGGGCCAAAAAGGATCCTGTGGGAGTCCAGGAAAAAAGTCTCAGCAAGATTCAGGGGGTGTTCCGCTTTATATTGAAGCTGGCAGGCGTTACATACGAGGTGCAGGGGCTGGAGAACATACCGTCAGACAGGGCTGTCCTCTATGTGGGGAACCACAGGAGCTATTTTGACATACTGGTAGGCTATGTGACGGTTCCGGGGCTGACCGGGTTCGTGGCTAAGAAGGAGATGTTAAAGATCCCCCTTCTGCGCACCTGGATGCAGAGGGTCAATTGTCTGTTTTTGGACCGCGTGGACATAAAAGAGGGACTGAAGACCATCCTGGAGGGCATCGAGAAGGTAAAATCCGGCGTATCCATATGGATATTTCCGGAGGGTACCCGTAATGAGAATCAGGAGCTGACCGGGCTTCTGCCTTTCCATGAGGGAAGCCTGAAGATTGCGCAGAAAAGCGGATGCCCTGTCATACCGGTGGCCATCACAGGTACGGCGGAGATATTTGAACAGCACCTGCCCTTCGTAAAGCCCAGCCATGTGTGCATACGCTATGGAACACCTATCTATATTAAGGAGCTCCCGGCTGAAGAACGTAAGTTTCCCGGGGCATATACAAGGGACGTTATAGCAGGTATGCTGAAAGATATGAAGGAAGGACAGGAGCAGGATAAATAACCATGGAGAATCTGGATTTACAGGAAATCAGGGGCCGGCTGGATGAGATAGACACCAGGCTGGTGGAACTGTTTGAGAAGCGGATGGAGCTTTGCGGCCAGGTGGCTGAATTTAAGATTGGAACGGGAAAGGCTGTTTACGACGGGCAGCGGGAAAAGCAGAAGCTGGACGCGGTGGCCGCCATGGCCCGCAATGAATTCAACAGGAAGGGAGTACACGAGCTCTTTTCACAGATTATGACCATCAGCCGCAGGCTCCAGTACCGTCTTCTGGCAGAGCACGGCAAGGGCGGGGATACCGGCTTTACCATGGTGGACGAGCTGAAGCGGGAAGGCGTGCGGGTTGTCTACCAGGGCGTGGAGGGGGCCTACGGCCACAGGGCCGCCCTCCAGTATTTTGGCGAAGATGCCGATGTATACCATGTCCCGGTCTTTGAGGATGCCATGATAGAGGTGGAGGAGGGAAGGGCTGACTATGGAGTGCTTCCCATTGAAAATTCCCTGGCTGGGGCCGTGATTGACAACTACGATAATCTGCTGAAGCATGACATATACATTGTGGCCGAGACAAAGGTGGCGGTGGACCACGCGCTTTTAGGCCTGCCGGAAGCCTCGCTTGAGGATATCAGGCGGGTGTATTCCCATCCCCAGGGACTGATGCAGTGTTCCGGGTATCTGGGCGCCCACAGGCAGTGGAGCCAGATAAGCGTGGAGAATACAGCCGGGGCAGCCAAGAAAGTGCTGGAAGAGGGGGATATATCCCAGGCAGCCGTGGCCAGTCCCACAGCAGGAGCGCTTTACGGCCTTAAGGTACTGGAATCCTCCATTAACAACAATAAGAACAATACCACCAGGTTCATTATCGTTGCCAGGAAGCCCATGTACAGGAAGGACGCGGGAAAGGTAAGCATCTGTTTTGAAGGTTTACATAAGAGCGGATCCCTGTACAATATGCTGGGAAATTTTATTTACAACGATGTGAACATGCTTATGATAGAATCCCGCCCCATAGAGGGACGCAGCTGGGAATACAGGTTCTTCGTGGACGTGGAGGGGTCGCTGAGCGACCCGGCAATCCGCAACGCGCTGTTAGGAATCTCCGAGGAAGCAGTCAGCATGAGGATTTTGGGAAATTATTAGGGAGGCAGGGAAGATCATGGATATCAAAGATTTAGTAATATATAGGAACCTGGAGCACCAGGAGCTGTTTCGTGATATCGCCCATCTGATGGGATACGCACAGGGAGGCCATGAGCCTGACGGCGCGTCCTGCGGAGGACGCCTTGCGGAGCTGGCTGTTAAGTACGGATTTGAGGGAAACCTCTGGCATTGTTTCCTGGCCTTCTGTCTGGCAAACAATGAAAATGCATACACTACCACATGCGAGATAACAGGGCCGGCAGGCGGCTCCCTGGATGAACTGGCCAGGGAGGACTGCCGTATCTTCAAGGCCCTGTTTGATTACGACATACGAAACCTGGAACCCTCCGGCCTGTGGGCCCTTATGGAAAATTATAAGCCGGCCAGGAAGGACAGCCGTGTATTTAACCGGCGGGTCAGAAACAGGATTGTGAACCTGGCAGTGCAGCTGGAGGAATCCGCGGACGCAGGGCAGTTCCAGGACCATGTGGTGGAATTCTACAGGGAATTCGGCGTAGGAAAATTCGGGCTCAATAAGGCGTTCCGCATCATCGAGAAGGAGGAAGGCCAGCCTGTCATCATAGATCCCATCATCAATGTGGAGCATATATATTTTAAGGACATAGTGGGCTATGAACTTCAGAAGCAGAAACTCATAGAGAATACAGAAGCCTTTGTGGACGGAAAGGAAGCCAACAACGTACTCCTCTTTGGAGACGCGGGAACCGGCAAGTCCTCCAGCGTCAAGGCGGTGCTCAATGAATATTATGGCAGGGGTCTGCGCATCATTGAGGTATATAAGCATCAGTTTAAGGGGCTGTCCGATGTGCTGGAGCAGATTAAGGACAGAAATTACAAGTTCATCATTTATATGGACGACCTTTCATTTGAAGATTATGAACTTGAGTATAAATATCTGAAGGCGATTTTAGAGGGAGGACTGGGCAAGCGCCCGGGCAACGTGCTTATCTATGCAACCTCCAACCGCCGCCACCTTATCCGTGAGAAGTTCAGCGACAAGCGGGAGCTGGACGACGAGCTTCACAACAACGACACGGTGCAGGAAAAGCTGTCTCTGGCAGCCAGGTTCGGGGTAACCATCTATTACGGCTCGCCGGATAAGAGACAGTTTGAGACCATAGTAAAAACGCTGGCGGATCGCCATGGCTTTGATATGCCGGAGCAGGAGCTCTTTGCCGAGGCCAACAAGTGGGAGCTGAGCCACGGAGGTTTGTCGGGAAGAACGGCCGCACAGTTCATAACCCATCTGAAGGCAAGGCGGTAGGTTATTTGCGTCCCTGCTTTACGCAAATTTTACATAGTTTTTACCGCCTTTCGATGTATGATGGGAGGAGGCCGTTTATAATAACCATGAGTCTACCTATAAGGAGTTGAAAAAAAGTGGCAGTTCGGACATTTGCGGCGATTGATGTGGGTTCATTTGAGCTGGAGCTGGGTATCTATGAGATGTCCTATAAGACAGGAATCCAGCGTATTGACCATGTACGCCATGTAATAGCTCTTGGAAGAGATACCTACAGCACAGGCAAGATAAGCTATGGGCTGGTGGAGGAGATGTGCCAGGTACTGGAGGAGTTTGTCCAGATTATGAAGTCCTATAAGGTAAGGGACTACAGGGCATATGCAACCAGCGCCATGAGGGAGGCGCACAACCGCCAGATAATCCTGGACCAGATCCGGGTGAGGACAGGGCTGACTGTGCGCATCATCAGTAATTCAGAGCAGCGGTTCATCAGCTATAAGGCCATAGCTGCCAAGGCAGCAGAATTTAATAAAATCATTCAAAAGGGGACCGCCATCGTGGATGTGGGATTCGGAAGCGCGCAGCTGTCCCTTTTTGACAAGGATTCCCTGGTGACCACCCAAAACCTGCCCCTGGGCACCCTTCGCGTAAGGGGGCTGCTGGCCAGGATACCGGCTACCGTGGAAGAACACAAGCAGCATATAGAGGAGATTGTGGACAATGAACTGTTTACCTTCCGCAAGATGTACCTGAAGGACAGGGAAATCACAAATCTCATTGGTATTGGGGAAAATATCCTCTATATCATCAACAGGCCGGACCTTAATACCTGCGGGGATAAGGTGGACGCGGCCGCTATGAACCGTTTCTACGAGCGCATGTGCCAGATGACAACGGATCAGATCGAGGAGCGCTTTGGGGTCAACAGCGAGTACGCATCCCTGCTTCTGCCAAGTGTGGTGGTATACAAACGGATTCTGGAGCTGACGGGCGCTGAAATGTTCTGGGTGCCCGGAATCCGCCTCTGTGACGGTATTGCGGCGGAATATGCCAACGAGAACAAGCTGGTCAAGTTCAGCCACAATTTCGAGAACGATATCCTGGCTGCGTCCAGGAACATTGCAAAGCGCTACAAGTGCCATACCAGCCATAATCAGGTGCTGGAACAGTATGCCCTGGGTATTTTTGACAACATGAAGAAGTTCCACGGACTGGGACAGCGGGAGCGGCTGATGCTTCAGATTGCGGTGCTGCTCCATGCCTGCGGAAAGTTTATAAGCATAAGGAATTCCAACGAATGCTCCTATAACATCATCATGTCCACGGAAATCATCGGCCTGAGTCATCTGGAGCGGGAAATCATCGCCAATGTGGTGCGGTATAATATCCGTGATTTCGATTATGACAAGGTACAGCTGGAGACCCAGGTACATCAGGAGGAGGATGCAGGAATGAGCCGCAACGCCATCACCATCCTCATTGCCAAGCTGACAGCCATCCTGCGTCTGGCCAATTCCATGGACCGCAGCCACAGGGGAAAGCTGGTGGACTGCCGCATGGCTATCCGGGAAAATGAACTGGTAATCACCACCGGTTATCCGGGAAATATGGCGTTGGAAGCCGCATCCTTTGAACAGAAGGCGGATTTCTTTGAAGAGATATTTGGCATAAGGCCGATACTCAGACAGAAAAGGAGGGTGTAGATATGGCAGAATCAGCTGGAAAGCCTCAGGCATCTAAATCCAAGACAGAGAAAGCTAAAGTAGAGAAAAATAAAGCGGAGAAATCCGATACATTAAGGGCAGCTTCGGTAAAAGGCGGCTCATCCAGGCGAAATGCCGGGATTAAGGCAGAGTCCGGGAGTAAGGCGGATAATACGGCTCAGGGAAATACCGCGGCCGGACAGGAAGCAGCAGCCATTGATTTTGCGGCGGATCCGACGAATTATGTTAACCGTGAACTGAGCTGGCTGGAATTCAACTACCGTGTGCTCAGCGAGTCCAGGGACAAGAGCATCCCGCTTTTTGAGCGTCTTAAATTCCTGAGCATAACCGCCTCCAACCTGGACGAGTTTTATATGGTACGGGTGGCCTCCTTAAAGGACATGGTACACGCAAAGTACACCAAGCCCGACATTGCGGGCCTGACGCCCCAGGAACAGCTGGACCGGATCAGCGAGAGGACCCATGAGCTGGTGGAGATGCAGTATTCCACCTATAACCGTTCCCTGGTGCCCGCCTTAAGACAGAACGGGCTGCGCATCATAACAGAACATGAGGATATGACCGGGGAAGAAGCGGCATATGCGGACGAGTATTTTAAGAAGAACGTATATCCGGTCCTGACGCCCATGGCCTTTGATTCCTCCAGGCCCTTCCCGCTGATACGGAACAAGACGCTGAACATTGCCGCCCTTTTGAAAAAGAAGAGTGGTGAGGATGAGGAACTGGAATTCGCCATGGTGCAGGTTCCTTCGGTCATTTCCAGGATTGTGGAGCTGCCCAGGGAGATAGACGAGGACGGCAAGGAGCAGAGGGTGGTCATCCTTCTGGAGGAAATCATAGAGCGGAACATGCCTGCATTGTTCCTCAATTATGACATTGTGGCCTCCCATCCATTCCGCATCATGAGGAACGCCGACCTTACCATAGACGAGGAGGAGGCCGTGGACCTGCTGGAGGAAATCCAGAAGCAGCTTAAGAAACGTCAGTGGGGCGAGGCCATCCGCCTGGAAATAGAGGACAATGTGGATAAGCGCCTCCTTAAAATCCTCCGAAAGGAATTGTCCATTAACAGCCAGGATATCTTTGAGATTAACGGTCCCCTGGACCTGACATTCCTTATGAAGATGTACGGACTGGAAGGCTTTGAACTGTTCAAGGCGCCCCGGTATGTGCCCCAGCCCGTGCCGGCCCTTATGAATGAGGATGATATATTCACCAATATCAGGAAAGGCGATATTCTGCTTCACCATCCATATCAGAGCTTTGATCCGGTGGTGAACTTTGTGCGCAGCGCCGCAAGGGATTCGGAGGTCCTGGCCATCAAGCAGACCCTGTACCGTGTCAGCGGAAATTCTCCCATTATTGCGGCTCTGGCGGAGGCAGCGGACAATGGCAAGCAGGTGTCGGTGCTGGTGGAGCTGAAAGCCCGTTTTGACGAGGAGAACAATATCAACTGGGCAAAGATGCTTGAGAAGGCCGGATGCCATGTGATTTACGGTCTGGTCGGCCTTAAGACCCACAGCAAGATTACCCTGGTGGTAAGGATGGAGGAGGATGGAATCCGCCGCTATGTACATCTGGGCACCGGCAATTACAATGATTCCACGGCCAAGCTTTACACGGACTGCGGCATACTTACCTGCAATCCCCAGATAGGGGAGGACGCCACCGCCGTATTCAACATGCTGTCCGGTTATTCCGAGCCTCTGGCCTGGAATAAGCTGTCTGTGGCCCCCCTCTGGCTCAGGGGAAGGTTCCTGCGCATGATACGCAGGGAGACGGAGCATGCCAGGGCCGGCCGGCCGGCCCACATTATGGCCAAGATGAATTCCCTGTGTGACAAGGAAATCATCACAGCTCTGTATGAGGCGTCCTGCGCGGGAGTCAAGGTGGAAATGATTATCCGCGGCATCTGCTGCCTGAAGGCAGGTGTGCCGGGACTCAGCGAGAACATATCCGTGCGCTCCATTGTAGGCAACTTTCTGGAGCACAGCCGTATCTTTTATTTCTTCAATGACGCAAGCCCGGAGGTATACATGGGCAGCGCGGACTGGATGCCCAGGAACTTAGACCGCCGGGTGGAAATCATGTTCCCTGTTGAGGACGAGATATTAAGGGAAAAGGTAATCCATATTCTGGAAGTGGAGCTGGAGGACAATGTAAAGGCCCATATACTTCAGCCGGACGGCAGTTACGAGAAGGAGGATAAGAGGGGCAAGGTCCTGGTCAATTCCCAGGAGCAGTTCTGCAGGGAAGCTGTCCTTATGGCTAAGGAGTCCGCAGATGAGGAGGATCCGGCCAGGAGCAGGGTGTTTAAGCCGGTTATGAGCAGTAATTAGGTAACGTTCCAAAAAGAATCGTTTCTAAAAGAATCCCTAGGTCGTGCAAGACTTGGGGATTCGCTTAATGTAAAAGTAATCCGGCTTATCGTTCAGTACTCTGTTTTTTCGCAATCTCCTCCATAAGAGGCAGACAGGCATCAAAGAATATGTGGTAGCTTTCACAGAAATAATTGTCATAAAGTCCGCTTTCAGGATCCAGATCCCGGTTTCTCTGGCAGCCGCCCCGGCAGATATTGTAATAGGAACAGGAAAGGCAGGAATCTTTTAATTTTTTAGAACGTTCAATAAATCCGATTTCCTGACGGCGCCGGTCAATGCTATCCAGCTGATCCGTATTAAAATTTCCCAGCCGGTATTCATCCAATACATAGAAATCACAGGGATAAACGCTGCCGTCTGCTTCCACTGCATTCTGGATATTGCATACACCGCACTGATCACAGGCTTCCGGGCGGTAGCCCATGAGGATGCCAATATAATTTTCAAACTGGCGGATATAAGGCTGGCAGCCCTTCTTCCAGTCTTCGTACCAGAGATGGAATAAAGTGATCAGGAAATCCTTGTACTGCTCAGGAGAGAGGGCATAGGAATTCTTCCCGTGCTCTTCATCTAAGGGATCAAGGCAGGCAATATACTGCTGGTAGTCCCAGTTCTGTTTCCGATAAAACTCATAGATCTCTTTTATATGGGCAGCGGTATTATTGGTTACTACTGTAAGGATATTAAAATCCACTCCGTGCTTTTCCAGCAGTTTTGCAGCCTGGAAGATCCGGTCAAAAACAGATTCACAGCCGGAAGCATGGCGGTACATGTCATTGGTTTCTTTTGTCCCGTCTAAAGACAAACCTACCAGAAAATGATTTTCCTTTAAAAAGCGGCACCATTCATCGTCCAACAGATATCCGTTTGTCTGTAATGCATTGCGGACCTGTATATGGTATCGGTTATACTGGGTTTCATAAGCAATGGCTTTCTTAAAGAAATCAATTCCCCGAAGGGTAGGCTCACCGCCCTGAAAAGCATAGGCAACAGCACCTTCTGCCCGCAGGATTGTCTTGCGGATCACATTTTTTAAAGTTTCTTCAGACATAAATCCATAAGACTTCTGAAGCCGTTTCTGGGCTTCATCACAATAAAAACAATAATCACAATGCATATTGCACATCCCGGAGGATGGCTTGATAAGTACGCTGATAGCCGGCATAGTATGTAAACTCCTAACGTTGTTCTTTTTTAAATTCTTCCGGGGATATACCCCAATATTTTTTAAAAGCTTTTCCAAAATATCCTGCATTGGAATATCCGGTTTTTTCTGCAACCTCATAGATCAGAAATTCCGGCGACTGTAAAAGCTTCCTGGCTGCCTTCATCCGGACATCCGTGAGATAAGTGGAAAAATTCACTCCCGTTTCCTTTTTAAAAAGGTTGCTTAAGTGGGACGGCGTAATATTTACCAGTTCTGCAATCAGGTTCAGGTCAATATTTTCACTGTAATGAAGCTGCAGGTATTCTTTGATCTTCAGGATTTCGGAGCGTTCACCGGAACGTTTTTCACGGATGAATTCCGTAAACTTTCTGGTAAAGCCGGACAAGACCTGTTCGCAGGAGCGAAGGGTGTGCGTCTGGCGGATCCGGCTGAAAATGTCGGCTTCACCGTCCTGCATCTGGTAAATGGAAAAATTCTGTTCTCTTGCTACCCGCACATAAATATTCAGGATCTCCTCCAGATAAGAATAGCAGAGGGAAGAAAAGAACAGTCCGCTTTTCAGCCAGAGCAAAAAGCGGGAAATCAGCTCACAGGATTTCTCTGTGTTGCCGGAGGAAAGAGAAATATAAAGCTTCTGGGCCAGGCAGCTGGTAATAAATGGGAAACCTGCAGATGTAAGCATCCGGAAAGTCAAAGGTTCTGTTTGTTCATAAAAAACACAGGTGTTTAATGTATCTTCCGCCTGTTTTAATCCGTCTTTAAACACTGAATAATCCTTCAATCTGGGACTTATGCCGAAATATACGGTCTGGTTGGCATACTGCTTCATGGCTGCAGAAATCTGACGGCAGAGAAAATCATTTTTTTCTGCATTTTGTATGATCAGATATCCTTTTTCATCCAGGGAGAACAGTTCATTCCCAGGGTAGCGCTGGCAAAGCTGGTTCAACAGATTATAAATCATTTTTCTGCGGTTGTCATCCGGTATTTTGGCTGTTTCCGGTTCAAAGGTAAAACGCATCAGGTAATAATTTTTCAGGGAAATAGTCAGCTGAATGTTGTGGAGCACATTTTCTATCTGTTCATCTGAGGTGAATCCCCGGTTCTGCAGTTTTTTTATAAAGAGATATTTCAGATCATCAGTATTTAAAGAAAAATGCGGCTCATTTTCCGGCAGGTCAGCCAGATCCTGCCGGATCTCACCGAGAACTTCCAGGATCTTTGCCGGGTCAATGGATAATTTCAGGATATAGTCCCGGGCGCCGTATTTCATGGCTTCTCTGACGAGTTCAAATTCGTCAAAGCAGCTGAGCACCACTGATTGTATGGGAACTTTCTCCTGTTTTAACTTTTTAAGCAGTGTGATACCATCCATTCCAGGCATTTTTATGTCTGTGATCAGTATATCGGGTTTCAGGGCCAGGATTTTTTCATAAGCTTCGTTTCCATCGGAGACTTCTCCAATTACATCAAAACCATGATCATTCCAGGGGATTACTGCCTTAATACCGGCTCTTACCAGTGGTTCATCATCTGCGATCAGTATTTTTATCATTGTTTTGCTTCTTTCTGTAATAAAAATGGGTCTGATTTCTGGTGTCGGGGAAAAGTGATCGTTACTTCCGTATAGGAATAGCCGTCACTGTTATATACTAATCCGTAATCAGGGCCATATGCAAGCCGGATCCGTTCTTCTACATTGCATACACCCAGTCCGGAGAAAACATAGCCTTTTTCTGCATGTGTCTTAGGCTTTAAGATCTGTTCCATCTGTTCTTTTGTCATACCGGTTCCGTTATCTTTTACACACAGGATAATAAGATCCTCAGAAAGCTTTCCGGAAATGTCAATGGAAAGATAATCGCGGTGCTCAATGTTGTGGAGAATGGAATTTTCCACAAGAGGCTGCAAGATCAGTTTTAAGGTGCGGCAGTCTAAAAGGGAATCATCTATATGGTAAAATACATTAAAACGTCCCGGATACCGTACCTGCTGGATCTGGATATAGCTTCTTATATTTTCCAGTTCTTCGCCAAGCGGAAGTACATCATTAACCTTGTTCATACTGATCTCAAGAAGGCGTCCGAGAGAGGTTATGGTCGTGGTGATGTGGTCTGTTCCGGATACCACTGACATCCATTTAATAGAGTTTAAGGTATTAAAGAGAAAGTGGGGATTGATCTGTGCTAAGAGCATTTCAAAACGCAGCTCACTTTCTCTTTTCTGAGTGGCCTGGATTTCATTGATCAGGTGGCTGATTTCATTGACCATGTTGTTAAAGGTACGAGAAAGACTGCTGATCTCGTCTCTGGAATTGGTGGTGGCCACTTCCGCATTCAGATTGCCTGACATCACCAGCTCCATTTGCTCTTTCAGCTTTAAAAGAGGCCTTAACTGAGCGTAAATAGCAGAAAATGTTACCAGAAGGCATGCCATTAATAACACTAAGGATACAGCAAATGTAAACAGACGCAGCTGGTAAATGTCCCTGTAGAGAAAATCTGTGGAAATGGTATCTTCCAATTTCCAACCGGAGAGGGAGATGGAGGTTTCTTCCCGGAAGCTTTCGTTATTTTGGGGTGAACGGACTCCGCAGATGGTATTGCCCGCAGAATCCGTCAGTTCCATGGTTCCGGCAGCAGTTCCAAGAAGCTTTGAAAAATTGTTTGCCGGAATGGAGATCACCAGATAATATGACTGAGAACAGAAGGATGGAAGTTCTCTGATATAGGAAATAAAAGTCTGGTCATTTTCAAAATTGCGATAACTTTTGTGAGCATTTGAAAAATATGTAGTGGAAACGACCTGTTCTCTGAAAAAATCCTGATACCGGAATTTCTGGTAAGAAAGTGTGGAGTATAAAAGCCGGTCTTTGGAAAGAACGCTGATATCTGCACTGGAATTTAACAGGGCGTTATTTGCATTCTGGATCTGTTCATCTACGTACTGCCAGCATTTTAAATAAGTATATCCCCTTTGTTCTGATTCACGATAGAGTACACCGTAATGATCCAGGGAGATCAGGTAATCAGAAGCCTTGGCAATGTTTAAGCAAAGGTTCTCAATGTCATTTCTTGTCTGGCTTAGGTTTTCTTTTTCCAGGGACTGTGCTTTGGTACGGATAATGCTCTCCGCTTTCCTGTAAGCCCAGGAAAAAAGGGACAGATAGGGAATCAGAAAAAGTACAATAATGATCATAAACAGACGGCAGGACAGATTCAGTTTCATAAAAGTCTGTTTCATCATTATAAACCGCCTTTCCATCAAATCAAGTGTTTACATAGAGTATACAATAAAAAAGACAGGAAAGAAAAGCTTCTTTGAAAAACGCGTAAAAAATTACCATTTTGCAAAAGAAATTACCAATCGAATAAAGGTGCATAAAAAATTACCAGTTTCCCCTTTATTTCTGCGTTCATTATAAGCAGGAACCGGTATATAATGGGGCCATCAAACAGCAGGAGGTATGGTTTATGAAAACAGGAAGAACAGTTGCGTTGGGGCTGTCTGTTATTATGGCAGCTTCTGTAATGGCAGGATGCGGCGGTTCAGGTTCCACAACCGATCAAAAAGGGGAGGCAAAGGCAGAGGCATCCGCAGAACCGGTGGTGCTCCACTGGTGGGGATCCTTTGCGGAGAATATGGGGCCGGAACAGGTATGTGAAGCTTTTAATAAGATAGATCCCAATCTTCAGGTGGAGTATACAAGATATGTCAATGATGATGCGGGAAATACCAAGCTGGATATGACGTTGATGTCAGATACTTCTATTGACGTTTTCTTCAGTATGAATGATGTTCTTTTAAAGAAGAGAATTGACAGCGGTTATACTTATCCGCTGGATGAATTATTTGACAGCGCAGGCTTTAAGCTGGATGAAGACTATGAGGATACTATTTCCCAGAAAGAAATAAACGGACATTATTACAGTCTTCCGGCAAAGAGAATTACAGAGACGATCCTTTATAATCAGCAGATGTTTGATGAAGCAGGCGTACCGTATCCAAGCAAAGACTGGACCTATGACGAATTCCTGGATACAGCCAGAAAACTCACCAAAGGAGAAGGAAATGACAAGGTTTATGGCTGGTTCTTCCCTGGATATGATGCGGGACAGCCGGCACTGCGTATGTTAAACAGTAAGCTGGGAGTGGACTGGATGTATGCCCCGGACGGAAAATCAGCGTTTATTGATACAGAAGATGTAAAAGATATAACAGAGAAATATTTACAGCGCGTCAGCGAAGGTATTGAGCCAAGCTATGTAGATGTGACCACACAGAAAATGGCGCCCGCAAGCATGCTGCTGACAGGAAAAGCAGCTATGATATTCGGCGACTGGGTAGTGAGAGATGTAAAGGATACAGCTAACTATCCTCATGATTTCAAGGTAGGCTTCGCTCCAATGCCAAGATTGTCCGCAGATCAGGAACACAATTATACTACATCTTATACGGATGACTTAAGTGTTAATTCCAAGTCAGAGCATCCGCAGGAAGCCATGAAGTTCATCAAGTGGTATATCGAGGAAGGCATGGATTATGTGGCACCTTATGCGAGAATTCCGGCATGTAAGAAGTATGATGCAGATAAGGTGGCTTCCCTTATCTTTGGTGATCAGCAGGAGCTGTTTGATATGGAGAGTGCAAAAGATGTATATTTGGCAGGAAGTGATGTCTCCATCCGTAAGAATATGACAGCCGCTGCGGAGATCAATACCATTTTAACAGAGGAATTTGATAAGGTATTTGCCGGAGCCCAGTCCGTGGAGGATACTCTGAAAATTGCCCAGAAGAGAGCGGATGAGAAGATCGCCCAGGAACAGTAGCGCAGGTGATACCTATGAATAAACGAAAAATCAAGAAGGCAAAATCTGCTATGAAGGGGTATGCCTTCATAGGGCTCAATCTGATTGGTGTACTTATATTCTGGACAGTTCCCATGCTTTTCAGTTTTATTATAAGCATATCCAAATGGGATTATTCCAAGGGAATCAAGGGAATCAGGATCCAGGGATTTTCCAACTATGTGGAAATGTGGAGGGATGCGTGGTTTAGGGCATCCCTCATCAATAACATTGTTTTTACTGTAAGTTATGTAGCTGTTCTGATTGTACTTTCATTTATGGTGGCTTATGTATTAAATGAATATGTGATTGGAAAAAAATTCGTACAGTTAGGTCTGTATTTACCCTATATTGTAAATATTGTAGCAATATCCGCTGTATGGCTGGCGCTGTTTTCTAATAACGGCCCCATTTTAAATCTGCTTCGTAAAATAGGAATGGAAAATCCGCCTGTTTTTGTGTCAGACCTTCGCTGGGCCCTTCCCGCCATTGTATTGATCTGTATCTGGCAGAACCTGGGATATACAGTGATCCTGTTTCTTTCCGGTATGATCAATGTGCCAAGAGATCTGTATGAAGCTGCAGCCATTGACGGAGCCAATGGTATTGCACGGATCTGGTATGTGACGATTCCCATGTTATCCGGTACTACATTTTTTATTGTGATCACATCCATTATCAATTCATTTAAGGTATTTGGACTGGTCAACCTGATGACCCATGGCGGACCGGGAACTGCAACTACCATGCTTGTATACAATATTTACCGCACAGCATTCCAGTTCGGAAAGCTGGAATTTGCATCCGCTCAGGGAATTGTCCTTCTGGCGATTATTTTCTTCATCACCTGGATCCAGTTCCGTATCCAGAAAAGGAACGAGGCATAAGGAGGCAAGGTAAAATGAACAAAAATCATAAAACAGCAAAGATTATATGTACCGCCTGCCTGTGGTTTATGGTAATTGTCTGTACCGTTCCTTTTATATGGATGATATCAGCAAGCTTTAAGCGTGAGGCAGATGTATTCGCAGTTCCTTTCCGGTTGATTCCGGATTATCTGAACCTGCAGAATTATAGAGAGGTATGGTTCGGAAAATACAGCTATTCCCTGATGTTCCTTAATTCTGCAAAAGTAACTCTGCTTTCTGTGGTATTTGCAGTGACTACTTCTATTCTTGCGGGATATGGATTTTCAAAACTGAAGTTTCCGGGAAGAGATAAGATTTTTCTGCTCTACCTGGCTACCATGATGATTCCTCATCAGCTGCTGATGGTTCCCAAGCTTTTAATGTTTAAGGAAATCGGAATCTACAATACCCACTGGGCGCTGATTCTTCCCGCCGCATTCTCTATTTACGGTGTATTTATGGTGCGGCAGTATATGCTGCAGATCCCGGAGGAGCTTTCGGAAGCGGCCCGGATCGACGGAGCGGGGGATCTGCGGATCTGTTTTCAGATCATTGCGCCCTTGTGCAAACCGGCACTGGTAACACTGGTCATTCTTTTCTTTACCTGGAGCTGGAATGATTACGACAATGCACTGATTTTTATTAATAACAAGGATCTGTACACCATCAATCTGGGACTGGTAAATTTTATGGATGAGACAGGGCTTAAATACAGTCTGATCATGGCTGCAAGCGTAATCTCTATCCTGCCTATTTTTGCCATATTCCTGGCGGCCCAGAAGTATTATATCGGAGGCCTGACAGCAGGCGGCGTGAAAGGATGAGAAGCATGAAAAAGAAACCAAATATTATTTTTGTAATTACAGATGACCAGGGGGCATGGGCTGTAGAATCTGAGACAAACCATGATATTAAGACCCCGAATCTGAAACGCCTGGCAGAGGCGGGAGTGACCTTTGATGAATTCTACTGTACTTCTCCGGTCTGCTCACCGGCAAGAGCCAGTATCGTAACTGGAAAGATCCCTTCCTGCCATGGCATACAGGACTGGTTGAGGAAGGGAAATCTGGATGCCTGGAAATATCCTCATATGGCAATGATGGATGGATTTGATATGGAAGACAAGTCCATTGATTACCTGAAAGGCCATAAAACCTATATGGAATATCTGGCTGAAAATGGTTACCACTGTGCTTTAAGCGGAAAATGGCATATGGGAGATAATATTACAAAGAAAAAGGGATTTGAGTATTATTTTACCATTGGAAGAGGCGGCTGCCATTATTATGATGCAGATATATTTGAAGACGGAGAGTTATCCATTTCCCATGAATATATTACAGATACCATCACAAACCATGCTTTAGAGTATCTGGACCGGCTTTCAGGAGAAGGGGCCCCATTTTATTTAAGTGTCCATTATACAGCGCCTCATAGCCCCTGGGATGCAAGTGAACACCCGAAGAAATTCAGGGATCTGTATAAGGACTGCGAATTTAAAGATACACAGGATCTTCCTATTCATCCATGGCAGGCAAATAATACCTGTCCGATCGGTGATACACCTGAGAAGAGAAGGGAATATCTTACGGGATATTATGCCGCTATCTCTGCCATGGATGCAGGCGTAGGAAAGATCATGGACTGGGTAGATGCCCATGGGCTCAAAGAGGATACAGTGATCATCTTTACTTCCGATAACGGTATGAACCTGGGGCAGCACGGAATCTGGGGAAAAGGAAACGGTACCTATCCGCCAAATATGTATGATTCATCCGTAAAAATTCCATTTATCATTAAAGTTCCCGAATGCGAAGCACCTGGATCCACCTGTTCTGCTATGGCCGGACAGTATGATATTTTCCCTACTATCCTGTCACTGGCAGGATGCAAATATGAGCTGGAGCCGCTGCAGCCGGGAAAAAGCCTGTTGGAGCAGATCAATCATCCAGCGGAAAAATATGAAGACCGGATTGTTGTATTTGACGAATACAGCAAGACCCGTATGATAAAAAAGGGAAGTTTAAAATATATCCACCGCTACGGAGACAGTCCCTGCGAGTTTTATGACCTGTCAAAGGACCCGGATGAGGAAACCAACCTCTTCGGAAATCCGGAATTTGAAGAGCAGATCAGGAGCCTTAAGACAGAGCTGGAAGGATGGTTCGACCGCTATTCCGTTCCTAAAATGGATGCAAGAATATGCGGTGCTGTAGGCCGGGGACAGGAGAAAATGTGTTATGAGGAAAATGCATTTGATCAGTCTATAGAGTTATATCATCGTTCTTAAGGACCTGCATTTTGCTATTAAGGATTCCTGATCGTATTGTCAGCGCCAGCCGGCCCTTTGTCCGGCTTATTGTAAGGGGCCTTTGATGGCTGCAATGAAGCCGGAAACCTCCAGGCGATGGCTTCCGGGAACGGGAGGGGCGCTGCCCAAGCCGCATCCTGGCAGATAGGATCTACCGGAACCGGGAAGATAGTGTTTGTTCTGCAGACATTAGCTATGGACACCACAGAACACCAGAGAAAGTATAAACACAATGATAATGGTCACGATACCCATAACGCCGGTCATACCGGTCTGGCACTTATAGGCATCCTTTGTCTCCATGTCAGAGAACTGGGATACCACCCAGAAGTAGGAGTCATTGGCATGGGATACGGTCATGGAACCGGCTCCGATAGCCATAATGACAAGTACCTTTGCCAGCGGGGTGGTAAATCCCAGGGCAGGCATCAGAGGCGCAATCATAGCGGAGGTGGTAATCATGGCAACAGTGGAAGCTCCCATGGCTGTCTTTAACAGGGCCGCAATGATGAATGGAAGGAAAACGCCCACACCAAGACCCAGAAGGGATGCGCTCAGGGTATCTGCAATAGGCAGTTTCTGAAGGATGGCTCCAAATGCGCCGCCTGCGCCGGTGATGGCCAGGATGCCTGCGGAATTGGTGACACCTTCTGTAATCCAGGATAAGGTGTTTTTCTTCTCAGCAGCCGGAACCAGGGTCATGGCCAGGAACACGCCTAAAATCAGGGCAATAACAGGATTACCGATAAAGGAGAACAACATCTTCACAACTCCGTCTCCAAAGGGAGCGCTTGGAAAATCGCCTACGGATTTAAGTGCAATCAGTACGATGGGAAGCAGGATGGGCGAGAAACTGTGGAGTGCGCCGGGCAGCTTGCCGTATTTCTGAAGCAGTTCATCCACCGTGTACTCAGGGTTGGCAGGAATATCAATTTTGCCGGATACCTTTTTGGCATAGAACAGCGCTGATAAGGTGGCTGGTATGGATACCAGAAGGCCCACCAGTATGGTCAATCCCAAATCGGCTTCCAGGGTACCGGCCATGGCAATAGGGCCAGGGGTAGGGGGAACCAGACAATGGGTTGCATATAAGCCGCCGGACAGGGCGGTAGCCATGACGGCCAGGGATACATTGCTCTGGCTGGCCAGGGCTCTGGAGATCGGGCTTAAGATGACGAAGCCGGAATCGCAGAATACAGGGATGCCTGTCACATAACCGGTGATGGCCATAGTCAGAACGCTGTTTTTCTTTCCAACCAGCTTGAGAATGGTGTTGGCCATGGTCAGGGCAGCACCTGTCTTTTCAAGGATGGTCCCGATGATGGTTCCTGCCAGGATTACGATACCGATGCTGGCCAGTATGTTGCCGAAACCGCTTTTTACTGTGTTGATGACTTCCTCTGTGGGAATTTTGCAGACCAGGCCCACGGCGATGGCGATAACCGTAAGTACTATGAACGGGTGCTGGTTAAATTTAGATATGGCCAATACCATACAAACTACGGCCAGAAATATGACTAAGAATATAAATAAACCTGACATTGTAAAACCTCCTCAAATATGTTTAAGTGATATCATCTATCGGATGATATATGAAAATCAGACGGATCAGAAATTCTCTGGTAAAGGGAGTCTCGTTTTCCAGGTCCAGCAGCTGGAACAGCCGTTTCATTCTGTAAAGAAGGGTATTTTTGTGCAGATGAAGCCGTTCGGACGCCTTCTGCACACTGCCGTTCTCCTGGTAATATATCCTGGCAGTCATCAGAAGAACCTCGGCCTGCCTGGCGTCCTGGCTGGCTGTCAGTTTACGGTACAGCATTTCCGCATACTTCGTACCGCCGTGAATCAGGGACTTGTAAAGCAGATACTGAATTTTGACCTGGCTGTTCTCCAGATTACGGACCGGTCCGCCCTCCATGGAAATCAGGGTATTGGATTCCTTCATACCGCCGGGAATGTCCTCCAGCCGTGCGCAGGTACCGCTGACAGCAATGCAGAGTTCCTCCTCCCGGACCACCTGGGCTATGATTTTGTCCAGGGCCTCGTCTCCCTTCCCTTGTCTGGGAACACTGTGGATGATGATGCAGTCATTGTTCTGGATGCCGAACACATCTCTTGAACGGTCCAGAGTACCCTGCCACATCATGTTCTGGAAGAGCTGGGTGTAGTGGTTCATCTGCTCCCTGGTATTTTTCCGTTTGCATGCCCGTATCATAATAACCTTTACAGGAAACACCAGCTGGACCGGAATCAGAGCCGACAGCTGGTAAATGGTTTCCATCTGCCCCGTGTCTCCGAGAAGCAGCAGGCTCAGAAGGCGGTTCCTCACCTCAGATTCCACGTTTTGTTTCTGTGCCATGGCCTGCTGGGCAAAATGCTGTGTTACATAGACCTTCAGAAGATTGGCTACGTTCAGCATCTGCTCCTCGCATCCAAAGATGCCCACCACCCCAATCAGCTCATCCTTCAGAAAGATGGGCATGTTATAGCCCTCCTTTGCGCCGGGATACCGGGGCAGATCCTTTGTCTCAATAAGAACCGGCTTTCCGGTGGCAATGACCTCGGCCGCGCCCTGGTGGAAGGTGCCGATGCGCTCCTTTTCCGTGGAGGCGATAATGGTACCTTCCCGGTCCATGATGTTGATGGTGCGCCCTCCCACCAGGGAGGAGGTAGCCTCCACGAAATCCTGTGCCATACTGGAAAATTCCAACATATCATCCTCCCGCCGCCAGATGCGTCCCCGATGTAATCAGGGAATTAAAAGTATCAAAGGAATCAGAGGAACAGGCAGTCGCCCGCGCCCAGATACACGGTGTTCAGTTCCGGGTTTTCAGCCATCATGCTTCGTAAAAGTTCCCCGGAGCAGTGGTTAAAGCCCAGAAGTCCGATGCCCAGAGCCTTCATGGTACGGATGGTCTTGTGTATACGTTCCCGGTCAGCCTCCACCAGGTGGGTCCCTCCCACCACGGCGCGTATGGGCTGGGAGAAGCGCTGCCTTACCGTATCCAGGATGTTAAGGATGCCCGGATGGCTGCATCCCACGATAACCACCAGCGCACCTCTCTCCTCCAGCACAAGGCAGACCTCATCCTGAAAATAATCCTGCTTCCATCTGTCCTTGTCCCGTATCACAAAACGCTCCGGGACTGTCTCAAAGTCATGGGACCGCCTTATGCCGCCCATGACCCAGCATCCCCTGCCGATTGGAAGGACAGACTCACACACCATATGCCGGATGCCGTGTTCCTCCAGAAACAGGCTGTCAAATCCCGTACCCAGATAGGTTGCCTTGAGTCCGTTTCTGGCATATTTTTCCTCGAAGAACCCGTTTCCCGTAACCAGGGGACAGCTAAGGCCTGCCGCCACAAAATCCCTGTAACCCGCAGCATGGTCATAATGCCCGTGGCTCCCCACTGCAATGTCTGCCTGTTCCGGCCGGATACCCAGTCTGAGGGCATTTTCCAGGGCGTGTCTGCCTGCTCCGAAGTCAAAGAGGATGCGCATATCCCCTGTCTCCACATAAAAGGACAATCCGTGTTCTGCCTTCATGGCTTTTTGTTCTCCGGCCAGATTGTCCATAACAGTCACTATCTTGATGATCCCCACCTCCTGAAAATTTATAAAATTATTATAATGTTCATGAAATGATTATATCATAATTTACTTCTTTTTCTATTGTGACAGAACACAAATATTTGCAAAAAATCCTATTTTTCAGTCTATTTTTATTTAAAGTATACAAATGAAAGAAGATATTACCATTATAGGGAGGCCCGGTGTATTGTAACAGAAATTCCCACAATTTTTCAAGAAAAAAGTAAGGAAAACCTTGATATATTATGTTAGAATAGGTCATATAAGTTAACATATGAGGAGGGGACATCATGCCCGATATAAATATCCTGGTAGTAGATGATGAAAAAGAGATTGCGGATTTGATTGAGATTTATCTTGTAAGTGATGGCTATAAAGTGTATAAGGCAGAGAATGCTGCCAAGGGGCTGGAAATTCTTTCCAAAGAAGAGGTACACCTGGTGCTGTTGGACATTATGATGCCGGGGATGAACGGCCTGGAGATGTGTAAGAAGATAAGGGAAACCAACAACATCCCGATTATCATGCTCAGTGCCAAGTCCACGGATTTAGATAAGATATTAGGTCTGGGAACAGGGGCGGACGACTATGTGGTGAAGCCCTTTAACCCGCTGGAGCTGACGGCCAGGGTTAAATCACAGCTGCGCCGCTACACCCAGCTAAACCCGAACAGCGCTTCCAAGGAAAAGGCCAACAACGAGATAACCATAAAGGGAATGACCATTAACAAGGATAACCATAAAGTGATTGTGGACGATGAGGAAATCAAGCTCACACCCATTGAGTTCGATATCCTGTACCTGCTGGCTTCCAACCCGGGCAAGGTATTCAGCACCGACGAGATATTCGAGAAGGTGTGGAATGAAAAGGTATATGAGGCCAACAACACGGTCATGGTACATATCAGACGCCTGAGAGGCAAGATGAAAGAGGACACCAGACAGAATAAAATCATCACCACGGTGTGGGGAGTAGGTTATAAAATTGAAAAGTGATATGAGCAGGCGCTACCATACCCGGGTTATCACCAACATTATATACAGCGCCGTCATTTCCTGTCTGGTGGAAATATTTCTGGTGACCAACGTGTCCATGATTGCCAGATACATGGAGGAATCCGGACGTATGAACCGCCTGCTTCAGGCTGTGCTGGATTACCATGTGGCGGTAGTGCTGGTTTATGTGGTGTCCGGACTGGTGCTGTTCGCGGTGACCTTTATGATTCTGCAGGAACCCTATATCCGCTATATCAGCAATATATCGGATGCGGTTCAGAGCATATCGGAAGGCAACCTGAACACTACCATTGATGTGATTGGGGACGACGAGTTCTCCAGCATGGCTGCCAACCTTAACAGGATGGTGGAGGATATCCGGGAGCTGATGGATAAGGAGAGGGAATCGGAGCGCACCAAAAACGAGCTCATAACCAATGTGGCCCACGACCTGCGCACACCCCTTACATCCATCATCGGATACCTGGAGCTGCTGGCCGGCAACAGCAAGATACCGGCTGAGATGCAGCACAAGTACATAGAAATCGCATACGGAAAGGCGCGCCGCCTGGAGAAGCTGATTGAAGATTTGTTTGGATTTACAAAGCTCAATTACGGCAGGATATCCATGCACGTATCCCGGCTGGATGTGGTAAAGCTGCTGGGACAGCTTTTGGAGGAGGCATATCCGAACTTTGTGGAAAAGAACCTGTCATATGACCTGCAGAGCAATGTACCGGCTAAAATTATAACAGCTGACGGCAATCTGCTGGCCCGTCTGTTCGACAATCTGATTGGCAATGCCATCAAGTATGGCGCTGATGGAAAAAGAGTCCTGGTAAAGATACTGGCCCAGGAGGATGTGGTGACGGTTTCCATTACAAATTACGGCTACGTCATACCGCCGGAGGAGCTGCCTCTGATATTCAACAAGTTTTACCGGGTGGAACAGTCCCGGTCCAGCAGTACGGGTGGTACGGGTCTGGGACTTGCCATTGCAAAGGAAATCGTGGACATGCACGGGGGTACCATCAATGTGACCAGCGATTTGGACGGCACTGTGTTCACGGTAAAGCTTCAGGTGAATTTTGACATCAATAAAGAGAATTTTGGAACTATTAGCTGACTTGAACGGAGAATATAGGATGAGGAAGTGTAACATGCGGATATTTCCGGAGAAAATAAAAAGGGCGCTGAAAAGCACCCTTTTTGGCTTAATGCTGGCGGCCTCTGTCACGGTCCAGTCCCCGGGGGCCCAGGCTTTTGGGACGGACAGTACGGCTGCCAAGGAGGAAACCGTGGAACCACCCGTTGCCATGGACGTGGTCTATGGTTATCAGAATGCAGCGAAAAGCGGCCGTTTCCTGCCCCTTAAAATCGAGCTGTCCAGCCAGTCCGCACAGGCGTTTAAGGGAACCCTGTGTATTTTGGCCATGGAGTCGGATTTTCAGGGATATAACATGAACCTGGATTATGATGTATACCGGTATGAGTATCCGGTTGAAATTGAACCCGGCGAAAGCGTGAACAAATCAGTGAGCATATCCCTGGGGGCAAGGGTAGACCAAATGTATGTGCGTGTGCTGGATGAGAATGGAAATGAGGTGGTGAGCAAACGCCTGAAGCTGAATCTGAACCTGGAGACGGCAGAGCTTTTTATCGGCGTACTCAGTGACAACCCGGCGGAGCTTCTGTATTTTAATGGCGTGGGTATTAACTACAGCACCCTCAGGACCAAGACCATCGAGATGACGGCAGCCACTCTGCCGGCGTCGGAACTGGGGCTGGACCAGCTGGATGTGCTGCTGATAACGGATTTTGATTCCGGAAAGCTGTCAGGGCAGCAGATAGAGGCTGTGTGGGAGTGGGTCCGTAAGGGCGGAGTTCTGCTCATAGGAACCGGCGACAGGGGAGAGGATACCCTGAGGGGATTTGGCAAGGAACTTTTGGAGCAGCCCCTTCCCCAACCCGACGAGCGGGTCATCAACATGGGCGTGGAATATGCGGTGGACCGGCCTGAAGGCGCTTCCATCCCTCTGGTCTGCACGGATGTCATGCTGAAAGGCGGCACCGAGGTGCTGGGCAGCGACGAGCTGTCTGTCCTCTCGTCGGTTTCCGTGGGGAACGGACTGGCAGCCGTTGCCATGTATGATTTTGTGGACATAGAGGAATTCTGCCAGGCCAATATCTCCTATATTGACAACCTGTTCACCACCCTTCTGGGCGAGGATAAGATAAACGGGCTGGCAAGCGCCATGGACGGAAGCACATCCAACCAGTTCTGGTCAGTCCAGGGGCTGATAAATACAGGAAATATCAAAAATCTTCCAAAGGTGGGCCTGTATGTGACACTGGCGGTGGCCTATGTGGCTCTGGCCGGACCTGGCCTCTACTTCTTCTGGAAACAGAGGGGAATGCGCCGGTATTACCAGTTGTCCGTGGGGATTCTGTCCCTGTGCTGTACCGGCATGGTTCTTCTCATGGGCATGAGTACGCGGTTTACAGGGCCCTTCTTCACCTATGCAACCATAAAGGATACGGACAGGGATGAGATATCGGAAACCACATTCATCAACATGCGGGCCCCCTATAATAAACCGTATTCCGTAACGCTGAACCCGGAATACACCCTGTATCCCATTACGGGAAGCGCCTACTACAATATGGGCCCCCTGCCCAAATTCACGGGTGAGGAGACACCGTCCATAACCATACATTATGATGATGAGGGTACCAGGGTCAGGTCCGACAATGTGGGCGCGTTCAACTCAAAATTCTTCATGATGGAGCGCCGCATGGAAAACGGACAGCAGGAGGGATTTACAGGCGATGTGAATTCCTTTGACGGTAAGGTGACAGGGACACTGACCAACAATTACGGCCAGGAAGTGGATAATGTGGCCATCCTTCTGTATAATCAGATGATTCTCATTGGGCACATGGAGCCGGGAGAGACCGTAAGTCTGGACGGCATGAAGGTCATATACGGAATCACCAATTTCGGTTATGCCATGGCAGAGCAGATCACCGGGGCCTCCCGCTATAAAGAGGACAAGGATATACGGGACGCGGCCTATGTGCAGGCATTGGAGAGGACCAACCTTCTGTCCTTCTATATGGGAAACTATCTGTCAGGCTATCACTCAGAGGCCAGGGTACTGGGATTCAGCAATGAGAAGGAGGAGACAGGATTCTTAAAGTCCCCCAACTATGAGACATATGGTTCCACCCTGCTTACCTCCTCCATTGATGTCAATTATGAACAGGACGGCATGATATACAAATCCGCGCTCCAGAAGCAGCCCAATGTGCTTTCAGGCGAGTATTATGCGTCCAACAACAGCATGTACGGCCTGACTCCGGTCATGTTAGAGTATTATCTGGGAAATGACATCGAGGTGGAGAAGCTGTCCTTCCATCAGATGAGCGATGAGGTGGTGCAGAGCATGCGGTATTACTATACGGTGCCATTTGCGGGCAATATGTATTTCTATAACTACAATACCGGCACCTATGATTCCATGGATACCCACGTCCAGTCTTATGACAGGGAGGCGCTGGAGCCATACCTGTCCCCGGGAAATACCCTGACCATCAAGTATGTGTACGATGCCACCGGCGATTACACCTGGAATATCATGCTGCCCATACTGACTGTGACAGGAAGGAGTAAATGATGCTGGAAATAAGAGGATTACACAAGATATACGGAAAATACCATGCATTAAGCGGCCTGGACATGACGGTGGAGACCGGCGCCCTCTACGGGTTCGTGGGGCCCAACGGAGCCGGAAAGACCACTACCATTAAAATCATGACAGGGCTCCTGGAGGCGGAGGAAGGCAGGATTACCATAAACGGCATGGACGCCCGTGCCGATCTGGGAAAGCTTAAGTCCATGATTGGCTATGTGCCGGATTTCTTCGGGGTGTACGATAACCTGACCGTGTCGGAGTACATGGAATTCTTTGCGGCCTGCCACCACATAAGCGGCCTGGTGGCAAGGAAGAGATACACGGCCCTGCTGGAGCAGGTGGGGCTGGAGGATAAGCTGGATTTCTTCGTGGACGGATTGTCCAGGGGCATGAAGCAGAGACTGTGCCTGGCCAGGGCCCTGATTCACGATCCGGCCATCCTTATACTGGATGAACCTACATCGGGGCTGGATCCCAGGACCCGCTTTGAGTTCAGGGAGATATTAAAGGAGCTCCAGGAATCGGGCAAGACCATAGTAATCAGTTCCCATGTCCTGTCCGAGCTGTCCGAGCTCTGTACGGATATAGGAATCATAGACCAGGGAAGGATGGTGCTGGAGGGAAATATAGACGATATCCTGTCCAGGGTCAATACCTCCAATCCGCTGGTTATATCCGTGTTCACCAACATTGACAAGGCGCTGTCCATTCTTAAGAGCCATCCCTGTGTGCAGACCATATCCCTGCGTGAACAGGATATCTGCGTACGGTTTGCGGGGGATGCCCAGGACGAGGCCCTGCTGCTCCAGCGGCTGATTGACAGCGACGTGCTGGTCAACGGATTCACCCGGGAAAAGGGAAGCCTGGAATCCGTATTTATGCAGCTGACAGAACATGAAGAGGAAAGGGTGGTGTTGTCATATGATGCGAAATCCGGTCTATAGCCGGGAGATGAAGGTCAGCTCCAGAAGTATCCGGCTGCCCCTCATCATCGTGCTGTTCAATGGAATCCTGTCCATGGTCACACTGCTCAATATGTATTCCGCCGTGGCCCAGGTGGAGTCCGCGGCGGTCATACAGTACAGCAGCTTCATGGATATGTATGAGTTTGTCACCACCATTGAGTTTATACTGCTGATGTTCATAGTGCCGGCCGTGACAGCGGCCAGCATAAGCGGGGAGCGGGAGCGGCAGACCCTGGAATTGATGCTCACTACCCAGATGACGGCGTCACAGGTGGTGATCGGGAAGCTGATGAGCGCGTTGAGCACGCTGCTCTTACTGATTGTGTCCAGCTTCCCAGCGGTGGCCATGGTATTTGTCTATGGGGGAATCACATGGCAGGATATCCTGTCTCTCCTTCTGTGCTATATCACGGTGGCCTTTTTTGCGGGAAGCCTGGGAATCTGTTTCTCGGCCCTGTTCAAGCGGTCTACCATATCCACGGTGGTTACCTATGGAGTGCTTATAGCCGTGGTGGCCGGGACATACTTTATAAATAAGTTTTCACTCTCCCTGTCCTCCATGAATATAAGCAATTCAGTGGCGGCCTATGGTTTCGGGGAAAATGTGGTCAAACCATCATCGGGAAATGTGATTTATCTGCTGCTTCTCAATCCTGCGGCTACATTTTATACAATCATAAACGGACAGATGGGAGGCAGCACACCCACAGCCAAGATGGCAGGTTATTTTGGGATGCAGTCCACCGGCTTTGTGATGAAGAACTGGATTATCATCAGCATTGTGATTCAGCTGGCCATAGCCGCGCTGATGATTTGGGTGGCTATCAAGGCAGTTGAGCCGGTTAAGCGCAGGCGCAGACAGAAGAAGGCAGCTAAGAAAGGGGATTAATCATGGGAATCATTAAAGCAGTTACCACAGCAGTGGGAGGAGCCCTGGCCGACCAGTGGCTGGAGGCCATAGAGCCGGATGATATGGGGGACAGAACCGTCTTTGTCCGAGGCGTCCAGGTGCGCAGGGGAAAGGGATCTAATACAAAGGGGTCATCTGATATCGTGTCAGACGGTTCCGTCATCCATGTGTATCCCAACCAGTTCATGATGCTGGTGGACGGCGGAAAGATAGTGGATTATACGGCGGAGGAAGGCTATTACAAGGTCAGCCATTCCTCCATGCCCTCCATGTTTAACGGGCAGTTTGGTGAGGCTCTGAAGGAGTCATTTAACCGTATCCGTTTTGGAGGCGTGACACCTGGGGCTCAGAAGGTATATTATGTGAATCTTCAGGAGATAAAGGGAATCAAATTCGGCACCCGCAACCCGGTGAATTATTTTGACAACTTTTACAATGCGGAGCTGTTCCTGAGGGCCCATGGAACGTACTCCATCAAAGTCACGGACCCCATTAAGTTTTACGCTGAGGTTATCCCAAAGAATGCAGACCATGTGGAAATAGACACTATCAATGAACAGTACCTGTCGGAATTCCTGGAGGCTCTGCAGACATCCATCAACCAGATGTCGGCAGACGGCACCAGGATATCCTATGTCACCTCCAGGAGCCGGGAGCTGGGACAGTATATGGCCCATACCTTGGATGAGGAATGGACCCGGATGAGAGGGATGGAGATACAGGCAGTGGGGATTGCCAGTATTACCTACGACGAGGAATCCCAGAATCTGATTAACCTGAGGAACCGGGGAGCCATGATGGGCGACCCGTCAATCAGGGAGGGTTACGTACAGACCACCATTGCGGAGGGGCTCAAAAACGCGGGATCCAACGACAGCGGAGCTATGGCCGGCTTTATGGGCATGGGGATGGGAATGCAGATGGGCGGCGGCTTCATGGGCGCGGCATCCAACACCAACATGCAGCAGATGCAGATGAACCAGGCTCCGGTAAGCCAGCCCATGGGGGACCAGCCGTCCGGCAGCCAGTGGGCTGCGCCGAACCAGATGGCAGGGGCACAGCCGGGCGGCGGGGGAATGGCCGGCCAGATGCCCGAAACCCAGCCGTCCGGGGCATGGCTCTGCCCCGGCTGCGGGACTTCTAATACAGGCAAGTTCTGCGGCGAGTGCGGACATCCCCGTCCCGATGCACCGTGGACCTGTGCCTGCGGAAACATTAATACAGGAAAGTTCTGCAGCGAATGCGGGAAACCAAGGCCCTAAAGGCATTGATTACAGGAGAGAGAGAATAGGGCAGCCATAACCTACAAATGCCCCAACTGTGACGGCGGCCTTGTATTTGACCCGGCTTCACAGAAATATCACTGCGAATACTGCCTGTCTGATTTTACCCAGGAAGAACTGGAACGCCTGAGCCCGGAAATGAACCGCCGGGAACTGGAATACCAGGAACCGGATTGCCGTGAGCCAAACCGCCGGGAACCAGGCAGCGCTGAGGCTCAGCCGGTTCTTTATACCTGCCCCAGCTGCGGCTCCCAGATTGTGACGGATGAGACCACCGCGGCCACCTTCTGCTATTACTGCCATAATCCGGTGGTACTGGCAGGACGGCTGGAAGGGCAGTTCAGGCCGGATTATGTGATTCCCTTCCAGATAGACAGGCAGAAGGCAGAGGAGATTTTTTCCCAGTGGATAGGGAGAAAAAGGTATGTGCCGGAGGCATTTTACAATAAGAAGCAGATTGAGGGCATGAGCGGGGTTTATTTCCCCTATTGGCTTTACAGCTGCCGGGTGGACGGCGAGCTGGACGCCCAGGGGACCAGGCTCAGGACATGGGATACCGCAGGCATGAGGTATACAGAGACAACCGTATACGATGTAAAACGCCAGGGAACCATGGAGGTGAACCATGTGGCCAGAAATGGCCTGAGAAAGGCCAACAGGCAGCTGGTTGACAGCGTGCTCCCATACAGGATGAATGAAAAAGAGAATTTCTCCATGGGTTATCTTTCCGGATTCCTGGCCGAGAACCGGGATATGGAGAAAGAGCAGTTTGTGCTGGACGTGCAGACAGAGGTCAGGCAGTTTGCCCTTCAAAGCCTTCAGGACCAGGCCGGGAGCTACAGCAGTATGCAGGTCCGCAAAAAGGAAGCAGGCATACGGGATGAGAAATGGAGTTATGCCCTGCTTCCCGTATGGACCCTTACATATAATGACAAGGCCAGGGGAAAGATATACTATTTCGCCCTTAACGGACAGACCGGAAAAATCTGCGGAAAGCTGCCTGTGGACAGGAAGAAGATTATTATTCTCTTTTTCTCTGTATTCCTTCCGCTGTTTTTATTACTTATGACAGGAGGGTATTTCTTAGGATGACAGGACGCAGAATGGTTAGATGGCTCAGGCTCCTGGCAGTTTCGGCGGCCGTGGTGTGGCTGGGAGTCTGGAGCGGAGCGGGAAACATACTGGATTCCCGGGCACAGGAATCCGGGGTATATCACAAGTCCCAGACCTATGATAAGAATCAGAACCACAAGAATGCCCGGAGACTGTTCGACGGAGCGGGCCTTATGACATCAGAGGAAGCCGGAACCCTGGAGGAACGGATTGCTCAGTGCAGGAAAAAGACCGGGATGGACGTGGCTGTGGTCACTGCTTATAATGACGGAAGCCATACAGCCAGGGAATATGCAGATGATTTTTACGACCAGAACGGCCTGGGCACAGGCAGGAAAGCCAGCGGCGTACTGTTTCTGATTTATATGGACAGCCCCGGCAGCTATGGAGGCGAGAGCTATGTGTCCACCACCGGGAATATGATACGGATTCTCACAGACCGGCGGATCGAACAGATACAGGATGATGTGGCCTATTCCCTGAGAAACCTTGATTATGCGAGGGCGGCAGCCGAATTCCTGAAGGATGTGGAGTATTATGTGGATCGGGGAATTCAGAGGGGACAGTATAATTACGACACGGAAACAGGGGAAATCAGTATCTACAGAAGCATACGCTGGTATGAAGGAATGTCTGCATTTCTGGTATCAGCCGGGGTGGCGGGCTCGGTATGCCTGGGAGTGAAGCGGCGGTATTCCATGGAGCAGACCGAACGGGAGAGGGCCAACAGCCATCTGGCCTACCGGGCGGATGCCAAATTTGCCTTTGGCGATTCAGGAGACAATCTGATTCGCAGATTCATTACATCGGCCCCCATACCAAGACCCACGCAGAATCACTCATCCGGAGGTTCAGGACAAAGCTCAGGGCGAAGCTCCACCCACCGGTCCAGCAGCGGAAGAAGCCACGGAGGCGGGGGCAGAAGATTTTAGAGGAATAATAAATGTGTTTTATGCACATTTTAAGGGTATGCGCGATATAATAAGATATAGATGTGGTTCAGAAAAATACCTTCTATCTGGTTGTGCCGCGCATCCAGCTGGTGCTTTAATCATAGATTACAGGGCAACCTGGGCGGTGATGACGTGTTGCAAGCGTTATTACCGTTTACATAGCCGGCATTATCTGATAAAATGAAACAGAGAGGGCATTCCCTTAAAGGGACGCCCTTTTATTGCTGTCAGGAGTTTGATTACCGGGAAGGAAGGGATATCCATGAATTACACCTATATCCTCACCTGTGCGGACGGAACGTATTACTGCGGCTGGACCAATGACCTGGACAAGCGTCTGAAGGCCCATAACCAGGGTAAAGGAGCTAAGTATACCAGACCCAGACGTCCGGTGGTGCTGTCCTATTATGAGGCCTTTGAGACAAAGCAGGAGGCCATGCGCAGGGAATATGCCATTAAACATATGAGCAGGACGCAGAAGGAACATCTGATAAGGGAGACAAGTCCCCTGAGGGCAGGCTGCCTTATGCCACAAAGCGGTACATCATCACATAGTGGCAGAGGCTTCCGCCCATAACAAAGAGATGGAAAATCTCATGGGAACCAAAATACCGGTGGCGGGAGTTGAAGAATGGAAGCTTCATGGCGTAGATGATACCGCCGGCCGTATAGATGATACCGCCTGCCAGGAGCCACATAAAGCCTGCTCTGGGCATGGAGCTTAATATTTTGGTTATAGCCAGTATGCACACCCAGCCCATGGCAATGTAAATCAGGGACGAGAACCATTTGGGGCATGTAATCCACAGTGCGTTGATGAGGATACCCACAATAGCAATACCCCACACCAGCGTCAGCATGGTCCAGCCGGTTTTGTCGCCCAGGACAATCATGCATACCGGAGTATAAGTGCCTGCTATCAAAATGAAAATCATCATATGGTCTATCTTGCGGAGCAGCTTATTAATCTTAGGGGAGATATCCAGGGTATGGTATATGGTGCTGGCCGCATAAAGACCAATCATGCTCAGTATAAAAACCGCCAGCGCGCTGATGTGCATATGTCCGGAATCATGTCCTGCCTTTGAGAGCAGCGGCATGGCTGCGATGATGGCCAGAATCATAGCGATGAAGTGGGTTAATGCGCTTCCGGGATCCTTAACCTTGGTGATCCCATGTTTTAATTTTGCTGTCATAGTATCCAGCCTCCTTTTATTGAAAATACAGTTCACTTTAATCGAAACCCTGAAATGTAGTTTTGAATACTATATCTGTTTGTATTATATACTATACACCTAAGACCAGAAATATGCAATACTTTTTAAGAATTACTTTGAGTATAAAACTAATTTCTGAATATAATCAACCGTGCGTAGGGAGAATCATGGTATAAACAAAAGCGTTTCTTTAGAATCATCTGTACAGGAAACAGACGGATAAGCGAGGTCGAGGTATGATACCAATATTATATGAAGATAAAGATATTATAGTAGTGCAAAAACCGGCGGGATTGGAGTCCCAGGTATCCAGGGGATTTGCGCCGGATATGGTAAGTGAGATACGCCGCTATCTACATAATCCACAAGATATCCACAGCCGTCCACAGGGAGCATCTACAGCCCAGCCGCCCTATGTGGGGGTTATCCACAGACTGGATAAGCCGGTGGAGGGAATTATGGTATATGGACTGAACCAGAAATCCACAGCATCATTAAGCGCCTCTTTGCAGGCCGGAAAAATGGAAAAATCATACCTGGCGGTGGTTTGTGGAAAACCTGTGGATAAACAGGGGACATATGTGGATTATCTGCGCCACTGCAAGGAAAACAACACATCAAAGATTGTGGATAAGTCTGATGAAAACGGCAAAAAGGCGGTTCTTAATTACCGGGTCCTGGAGGTTATCAACAACCCCGGAAAACAGGATCAGATGTTATCCTTAATAGATATAGAGCTGCTTACAGGAAGACACCACCAGATAAGGGTACAATTTGCCGGACACGCAACTCCCTTGTACGGGGATGGACGATATGGAGGCGGGTTATCCACAAAATCCACAGCCGGGACTGTGGACAGAGCAAGGAAAAAAACGGGATTTGGGGATGGACGCCAGCCTCTGGCCCTGTGCGCCCGCAGGCTGGCATTTCCACATCCGTCCGGCGGGAAAAGGATGGAATTTGCCATGGTTCCGTCGTCGGGAGCCTTTGCCTGGTTCCCGGACAGGGCCCGGAAACTGATTTCCGCACAGGAATGTGGCAAATGCCATAAAGAAGTATGACAATCTGTCAGTGTATGCCTGAAAAATTTCCATAAAGGTCATTGTTTAGCGGTTTATTTTCCATATCCGTGACATTGACAAAAAAAGGGGGCTGCCGTATAATCCCCATTGACACTGGAAATCGGATTGAAATAGGGAGGAACTAACATGGCAAGACCTAAGAGGACTATGGCTGCGGCAGCACAGGCAGGCGCCGCGCTGACCAGGACAGCAGAGGTTAAGAAAGCAGAAGATGTTAAGAAGGCAGCTGAGCCTGTGGTTAAGGAAGAAGTGAAAGAGACCGCGGCAGCTGTGAAAGAGGTTGCAAAGCCGGAGATTGAGAAGAGCGTGGTAGTGGAGTTTGGCGGCAGGCAGGTAGCGGCAAAGGATGTGCTGGCGCAGGCAGAGAAGGAATACGGTATGACTCATCCGGGAACCGTAATCAAGTCCATCGAGCTGTACATATCACCGGAGCAGAATGCAGCCTATTATGTGGTAAACGGCGAGGGTTCAGACGATTTCAGAATCCAACTGTAGAATGTAAAAATGACCTTATGTATGAATAGGGTCATTTTTTATTTGGCCTTTCCCTTAACTCCTCCCAGAAAACTTATGCTGGCTGTGAACACGCCGCCGTCATATCCATGGGTAAGCTGTCCGCCGTACTCCCGCGCGGTGGCAGATGCCCTGTTAAGACCCAGGCCGTGAAGCCGTCCGTCCTGCTTGCGGGAGATTATGGCGCCGTTTTTTACGCGGGGTGGCTCCGGCGATGGGTTGGACAGGTCTATGAAGAGCATTTCCCTGGCCTTTCTCATCTTAAAGAGAATCCAGCCCTGCCCATCCGGCATGGCGCGGGCGGCTTCATAGGCATTGTCAAGGAGGTTGGCAAAGAGACTGCATATATCCTGGTCCTTCATGGGGCGCAAATCAACGGCGTCCGCCTGTACGGTAAAGGTTATATGGGACTGGCCGCAGCGGTTTCTGGTATGATTTAAAAGCACATCCAGGGTAGAAGTGCCGGTCCAAATGGAGGGAGCCAGGCGCTCCAGGGGAATGCCCAGCTGGCCGATATAATTCCGGGCTTCCTGGTATTTTTCCTCCTTCAGCATGGTATCCATGACCAGAAGATGGTTCTTCATGTCATGGGAAAGGGACTGTTGTTCCTTTTGCAGCTGTTTGACCATCTCATATTCCTGGCGTACCATCTGGTCCTTCAGTTCAAGGATGCTTCTGAGCTCATGCTCTTTCATGTAATTAGAATAAAAGAGCAGGAGGAAGATAAAGCACAGCACCATGATAAGGCACAGGCTCCAGCTGAACAGGGTAATCACGGAAATATCCTGAAGGGTGACCGCTGACAGGAAGGTAATACCCAGGATGCCCAGTAGGGAAATGGCGAACAGCATCCGCGGACTGTAGAGCAGCCCGCCCTTAAAGGCGTGTCTGATAAGCATATATAATAAAAGCAGGAGCGCGGTATCCGCAGCCAGATAAATACAGCGAAGCAGGGACAACTGGCTCAGAATGAACTGCGCAAACTGACGGTTGCCGGCAATGACCCCCATAACGGACATACAGAAATAATTGATCACATAGAGGCACAGGATATAAAAGCTTACAAGGGATACGGCATAAAACAGATTCACCTGGAACAGCACCACCGTGGTCATACAGATATAAAATACAAACCAAAGAGTGGATATCATAGGGTCCATGCCCAGTATATCCATGGCCCGGACAGAGCCCACCAGGACCAGGGACAGGATAAAAAACGGCACCTTTCCACGGAGCCGATCCGGCAGGAACAGCCCCACGAAGCCATAGCAGAGCCACGCTTCAATGAAGTCTGAACATAATTCAAACATCTGGTACATGGACTGATACCAGTGGTTCATGGTCATAGCATTTTCCTCCAATACTTTGTTATGGCTTCACGGGTTTCCTTAAGGCGGTTCCGGCTGACCGGAAGGGCAGAGCCGTTGTCCAGGTAAATCTGTTCGCCCTCCAGTTTCTCCACATGAAACAGGTTCACGATATAGCCCCGTTCCACCATGAGAAAACTGCCTGTATGGTCCAGCTCCTCCAGTACCTGGGCCAGTGGTTTTCGCACAGGAATCTCCACGGCTTTTGCGGCTATTACGGAATATTTCTGCTGCTTATAGACATAGATGATATCCTCCACGGCTATTTTCTGAATCCGCCTGGCTGATTCGATGATATAAGTATCTGAAGAGCTTTGCTTTAAAATCCGGCAGGCATCCTTAAGGGCCAGGGGCAGGCAGGTTTCCATCTCAGACTTGGGAATGTAGCGGAAAACAGACAGTTCATATGCCTTTACCGCGTACTGGGTGTGGGAGGTGATGAAAATAATCAGGGCCATGGGAAGATGGCGGCGCAGAGATGCGGCCAGGCACATCCCGTCCTTTTCCGGCATTTCAATATCCAGCAGCAGAAGGTCAAAGTGGGCGCCCTCCTCCACATCGTAAAGCAGCTGGCCGCTGCTGGTGTAAAGGACTGTTTCCGGGGGCGGGGTAATGTCCCTGGCATGATATGCGATAATATGGTCAATCTGCTCTGTAAAGCAGCGCTCATCGTCACAGACAGCAATTCGTATCATACTCATATCTCCTTAATTTTTCACAGCACGTTTTATGATTTCTCTGCTGATGTCCTGAACCTGACCGGAGCAGATGTAGGTATCATTGCCGTACAGGAAACGGTGCAGTTCTTCCACATTGGATTCCAGCGTGCTGGGAATGACCACGCTGCCTATCTTGCCCAGGTTTGCGGTGGTCTGTTCAAAAGGAAATCCGGCCGTACCGCTGATGTGATAATCTTTAATATTATATGCAATTTCCATAAACTCTTCCTCACTTATGCTGGTCATGATTTGAGGCGCAACTGTATGGAATACCTGAATCAGGGTGGCGATATCTGCCTTTCTGGCCTTGTCAAAGACCTGCTGAGTGACAGACCGCTGCCGTTCGGTCCTCTTAAAATCAGTGTCCATCTGTCTCAGGCGCATATAGGCAACAGCCTGAACACCGTCCAGATGCTGCATGCCGGGCCCGTCCAGATGGGTGGAGGGGATTCCTGTGGTGTCCACAGTCTCCGTGATGAAGGCATTGATATAATAGAATTCCGCCTTGGACAGCTCTATGTCCACGCCGCCCAGAAGGTTGATGGCATCAGCCGCGCTGTTCCAGTTAAAGGATACAAAGTCCTCCACCTTCATGTCCAGGTTGGTGTTGATGGCTGAGATATTGCCGGATGGGCCCTGGAGAAAGTAGGATTGGTTCAGCTTTCCGTATCCGTTGTTTGCGGTGTCATTCATCAGGAGGGTGTCGCGGTATAATGATACAAGGCGTATTTCACCTGTGTCTCTGTTGATGGAGCACAGCATCTGTACGTCGGCATTATTATCTTTTCCAAGCTTCCCGTTGCGGCTGTCCACGCCAAAGACAGCAATGGTCCAGTATCCGCCCAGTTTTTCCCGGGTTTCTGTGTCCAGGTTTTCATTGGTCATGGCAGAGGCCAGTTCCGGTTCGTCCTCCGGCCGTGTAATGTGGATGGAGCCGGCCATCTTTGTGATGTAGAGAAGGCCGGAGCACAGGGCAAAGAGCAGTGTGGACAGCAGTATGATACCTGTCCTTTTTAATATGGTTTTCCAGTTAAGCTTCATGGGTGCAGCTCCTTTCAGTGAGAATGATGCGGTTTCCCGGTATGCCGCTGTACTCAGTACTGATGGTTCCATTATAGCATTGATCGGGGAGAAGTGTGGAATTTGTCCGCGAATGGAAGGAAATGGGGCATGAATGCGAGGATGTGCTATGTAAAATCATGTTATACAGCCAAGGCAGGAGAAAATACCAGGAATGTTCTTCTGCGGCGGAGTTAAACTTTAAAAGAAAGACTGGTAAAAGCAGTGTGAAACATGCTAAAACCAGTCTTTTGGAATCATTTATAATATGCCTAAAAATATCATGCAAAATCTTAACCTGCATATTGAAAATCAATATTGCCAGGCTCAGGGCCGGTCCTTCCGGTTTCAGAGACCTGGAAATCGGCAGCAGTCTCTTTTTGAGTGAAGTAAGGATGGATTATCTGGTCCACACTTGTCTTTTCATGGCCTGCTTTTTGTTTTTACCTCAGACACACTCTAGGACAGCCTCAGCGCCCATTCCCTACAATCCCACACATCGGTTGCCAATCCCTCAAAAAATTCAGGTTCATGGCAGATTAGCAGGATGCTGCCCTTATATTCCTTAAGGGCCCGTTTCAGTTCATCCTTTGCATCCACATCCAGGTGGTTGGTGGGCTCGTCTAACAGGAGCACATTGGATTCGCGGTTAATCAGCTTACAGAGCCTGACCTTGGCCTGTTCGCCTCCGCTGAGCACCCTGACCTGGCTTTCGATGTGCTCCGTGGTCAGGCCGCATTTTGCCAGGGCGGAGCGGACCTGGTACTGTGTATAGGCGGGAAATTCGTTCCATATTTCCTGAAGGCAGGTGGTAGTATTGCCGGGAGCCATCTCCTGCTCAAAGTAACCGGTGGACAGGTAGTCGCCCAGCTCCACGGTGCCGCTTAGGGCAGGCGTAAGGCCCAGTATGCTCTTTAACAGCGTGGTCTTGCCGATACCGTTGGCGCCTACCAGCACGATTTTCTGGCCCCTCTCCATGACCAGATTGAGAGGACGCGACAGCGGCTCGTCATAACCGATAATTAAATCCTTTGTCTCAAAGATATATTTACCGGGAGTACGGGCTTCCAGAAAATGGAACTCCGGCCTGGGTTTTTCCCTGGCAAGTTCAATGACGTCCATCTTATCCAGCTTTTTCTGGCGGGACATGGCCATGTTCCTGGTGGCGACCCTGGCCTTGTTCCTGGCCACGAAATCCTCCAGCTCCGCTATTTCCTGCTGCTGTCGCTTATAGGCGGCCTCCAGCTGGGACTTCTTTACAGCGTATACTTCCTGGAATTTGTTATAATCCCCCACATAGCGGTCAAGCCTCTGGTTTTCCATATGATAAATCAGGTTGATGACACTGTTGAGGAAGGGTATGTCATGGGAAATGAGGATGAAGGCATTTTCATACTCCTGCAAGTAGCGTTTCAGCCAGTCTATGTGCTGTACATCCAGATAGTTGGTAGGCTCGTCCAACAGCAGAATGTCCGGCTTTTCCAGAAGAAGCTTGCCTAAAAGCACCTTGGTGCGCTGTCCCCCGGAGAGCTCTGTCACGTCCTTGTCCAGTCCTATGTCAGCCAGGCCAAGGGCGCGTCCCACCTCATCCACCTTGGAATCAATGATATAAAAATCATGGGCCATGAGAAGATCCTGTATGGTTCCCAGCTCATCCATCATGGCGGTCATCTCATCCTCGCCGGCTTCACCCATCTTATCGCAAATCTGGTTCATATGTTCTTCCATCTCAAAGAGGAAGGCAAAAGCGCTCTTTAACACATCACGAATGGTCATGCCCTTTTCCAGCACCGCATGCTGGTCCAGATAACCGGCCCTCACGTTTTTTGCCCACTCCACCTTGCCTTCGTCAGGCATGAGCTTGCCGGTAATGATGTTCATAAAGGTGGATTTTCCCTCTCCGTTCGCCCCAATCAGGCCAATGTGCTCCCCCTTTAACAGGCGGAAGGAAACATCCTGAAAAATAGCCCGGTCCCCAAAACCGTGGCTTAAATGTTCTACGTTTAAAATGCTCATATTATCAAAAACTCCTTTTCTCTCAGCAGTATTATTCTACATGACATAATCTGTTCTGACAAGCATAAACCTTACTTTTATAAGGGGTTATTCACCGTTTATCAGGACGCGGAATGAAAATGGAGCAAATTCAAAAAAGATTCAAAATAAAATGAACCATTTGCTGCCCAATCTTCTCTATATAGCAGGTGCACCGATTAACAACACCTTCTGGCAGTTATGCCAGAAGGGATATATAATGGTTCCATATATAGGTGGTTCCAAATAAGAGACGGACCATGGAAGGAGTGGATGGACATGGAGCAGGAGACGGCAGGTCTGGTACTCCGTATGGCGGAGGGAGACAGCCGGGCATTTGACCGGTTGATGGAATATTATTATCCCAGGATACTGCGCGTGGCATATCTCATATCCGGAAGTCATGCAGACAGCGAGGATATTGTTCAGGAGACCTTTGTGCTGTGCTGGATGAACCGAAAGAAAATCAAAGAACCGGAATCTTTTGGGAACTGGCTTTATAAGACCCTTACCAGGGAAGCCTGGCGGTATTGCAGGAAGAACAGGAAAGAACAGCCGATGGAAGAGGTGTTTGGGAAGGAAGAACCTGAAACAGCCTCAGTGCTGGAGGAAGTTATGATGCGCTCCCGGGAAAAGGAGCTTTATAAGGCAATCAGGAATCTTCCGGTGAAACAGAGGACAGCCGTTGTCCTGTACTATTTTAATCAGATGTCCGTCAGGGAGATAGCAGGTATCATGGGATGTCTGGAGGGAACCGTTAAGTCCAGGCTGTATACGGCCAGGGCGAATCTGAAACAGGAATTGATGGAAGAAAACAGGAGGGTAGGTAACCTTATGAACAGACGGAGTAAACCGGTGACGCGGAAGGGACTGGAAGAGCAGATAGGCCGTACTCTTTGCAGCCGGGCAGAGTCCATACAGGTGACTTCCGCAGATACAGAGAGGATGCGGCACTCTGTTCACCGGAAAATAGAGGAGGAATCAGGAATGAGGAAATGGAATATGAAGCGTGTATTCGTGGTGGCGGCAGCTGTCTGCGTACTGGGCACCATAACAGCGGTTGCGGCCGGGAAGGTGGTATATACAAGCGGCGGAGGCAGTCATCTGGATGATTTTACCTATGATAAACTGGGAGAGATGGAGACAAAGCTGGGCTATACCACCAACGCCCCTGAAACATTCAGCAACGGATACAGGTTTGATATGGGAATGCCCATCCATCAGGATGCCATGGACCAGGATGGAAATGTGATAAAGTCCACGGAGGGCTTTTCTCTGAATTACAAAAAGGACGGAAATCAGGATGTGCTCATTACAGTCCAGGGCACAAGCCTGTATGATGAGGAAGGACAGCCGGATCAGACCTTTGACCATAACGGAATTACTTTGAACTACACCAGAGATCAGTACCGTTTTGTTCCCCCGGATTATCAGGTTTCCGATGAGGAGAAGGCAAAGGAAGCAGCAGGAGAACTCTATATCTCTTATGGAAGCGATAAGGTACAGGATAAGGTTGCCCAAAGCATGCTCTGGAAGGATGGGGAGAAGGTTTACATCATAACAGCCATGGATAATCCCATGACAGCCCGGGATATGGCCCAGATGGCCGGAGAATTGATAGATAATAAGCAGTAAAGCAGAAAAATACAGCAGATAAAAACAGAAGATAAGTGCTGGAGTTAAGTAAGAAGGCCCTGCATGATTCAAGCGGCATTCCACAGCCTGAATCATGCAGGGCCTTCCTGTTGTCCGATCTTCCCGTTATCCAATCTTCCTGCGGGCCGCCCTTCCCGCTATCCCTGACAGGCATCCACAAAGCTTTTAAATATATTGGCGGACACAGTGTCTGTCTGCCACATATACTCCGGATGCCACTGCAGTGCCAGAAGATAGGGATAATCCGGCATCTCCAGGGCCTCGATGATGCCGTCGGGCGCATGGCCGCTGGCCATGAGGCAGGGAGCAATCCTGCGCACCGCCTGATGATGGGAACTGTTTACTGCGATTTCCGTTTTCCCCTCCGCAATTGTGTACAGCAGCGTATCCCTGCGCACATCCACATGGTGGGAAGGCAGGCAGCATGAATAGGGCTGCTTGTGGGCGATGGGAAAGACGGTTTCCGTCTGGCTGGGAATATCCTGATAGATGTCGCCTCCCAGCCCCACATTAATGATCTGGGCTCCGCGGCAGATTCCTAACACCGGCTTTCGGGCGTCCACGGCAAGCTTCAGGAGGGATAGCTCCATGGTATCCCGCGCCATGGATACATTGCCGCACTGGGTATGTGTTTCCTCCTTCAGAAGGAATGGATGAATGTCCGGGCCGCCGGAGAAGAGAAAGCCGTCGCACAGCTTGGACAGCTGTTTTAAGTCTTCTCCGGATACCTCCAGGGGAAGAAGGATGGACAGGCCGCCCGCCGCCTCAATGGCCCTCAGGTAGGTGGGGCGCGCACTTATATCGTCGTTATCCGTATTGTGGGATGGTGTTATGCCGATTACTGGTTTTTTCATGGTATTTGGATTCCTCCATGTGCTCTGTGAGTAATATATGCTGAATATATGAAAAAGAGCCCCTTCCGTCTGGAAGAGACCCTTATGTAATACTTAATTAGCCTTCGGAGATAGCTCCGGTTGGGCAGGTAGCTGCACAGGTTCCGCAGTCGATGCAGGTATCAGCATCAATAACGTACTGGCTGTCTCCCTCGGAAATTGCACTTACTGGACATTCAGCTGCACAGCTGCCGCAGCTTACACAAGCATCACTGATTACATATGCCATGATAAAATACCTCCTTAAGATTTGTCTACATTGTTATTTTATTTTATACTATAACGTCTAATTATTCAAGAGGAAAATCGTTCCTAAACCAGCGAATATTGTATAAATTTAGGAGCAATGGGTCCTTTCGTCGCGCATTCCCTGAAGAATAATTTTTCGGGCCTCTGCCGCCTTTGCGGGAGGCAAGGGGGCGGTGTCCTCTAACGGGTAGGGGATTCCAAGCTGATGGTACTTAGCCTTCCCCATATCGTGATAAGGAAGCACATCCAATGCCTTTACGTTCTTAAGCGTGCCGAGATAGCGTCCAAGGCGGTACAGATATTCCTCCCGGTCCGTTATGCCCGGAACCACCACGTGGCGGATCCATACAGGTATCCGCTTTTTCTCCAGGTATCCGGCGAAAGCCAGTATATTATCCTGGGGCTGGGAGCAGAGCTTCACATGCTCCTCAGGGTCAATATGCTTGATATCCAGGAGTATCAGGTCTGTGGAGGCCAAAAGCCGGTCAAAATGGGCCATAACTGCCTGTGAACCCGGGTTAAAGGTAATGCCGGAGGTATCCAGGCAGGTGTGTATACCTCTTTTTTTTGCTTTTTCAAAGAGCTCTGTCACAAAACCTATCTGCATCAGCGGCTCGCCGCCGCTGACCGTGATGCCCCCTTTTTTGTAAAAGGGACGGGCCTGCTCATACTGGTTCAGTATGTCCTCCGCTGTCATGGGGGTGCCGCCCTTGGGGTCCCATGTATCCGGATTATGGCAATAGAGACATCTCATGGGGCAGCCGCTTAAAAAGATTACCATGCGGATACCGGGGCCGTCCACGGTGCCGAAGCTTTCTATGGAATGTACGCGTCCAATCATAAGGCTGTGCTCCTTTCTGAGAAACATGGATGCCGCCGATGCGGAATATCTTCCTGTCCAGGCGGCATCCAAACCAGTTTACAGACAGGATTTAGATGGAGCCGTGGAAGGTTCTTGAAATGACCTCATCCTGCTGTGCCTTCGTCAGCTTATTAAAGTTCACTGCATAGCCGGATACCCTGACTGTGAGCTGGGGATATTTTTCAGGGTGGGCCTGTGCGTCCAAAAGGGTCTCCTTGCTGAATACATTTACATTCAGATGGTGTCCTCCTTCCTGGGCATAGCCGTCTAACAGAGCTACCAGGTTATCAATCTGTGATTCACTTGCTTTTACCATAATATTAATCCTCGCTTTCTCAAGAAGATGGTTTACATGCTGCTTATCAGGATTCCTCGATGTCGGCTTCGGAATCCAGCCCTTCAAAAAGGGTAGGTGCCTCACAGCCGCCTCCGCAGCCGTTCAGCTCCACTTCCAGGTCTCCCATGAAAATCTGGTCATCTTTGCCCAGCGCGCCCGGTATGATGGAAAAGGTATTGGAGATACCGTCCTGGGCGTCCCTGAACGGAAGCTTGGCAACAGATGCCAGGGATGCCACCGCGCCGTGGCTGTCTCTGTGGTGCATTGGGTTTGCGCCTGGCGCAAATGGCTGGCCTGCCTTTCTGCCGTCCGGTGTAGCGCCCGTATTATTTCCATACACCACGTTGGAGGTGATGGTGAGGATGGAAGTGGTGGGAATGCCGCCGCGGTAGGTGTGGTTGCCCTTTATATAGCTCATAAAGGTATGCACCAGGTCTGCTGCCAGCTCGTCAACCCGGTCGTCATTATTTCCATATTTAGGGAAATCACCTTCCACGATATAATCGGTCACAATACCCTTATCATTGCGCACCACCTTGACCTTGGCATATTTGATGGCGGACAGGGAGTCTGCCACAACGGAAAGGCCCGCGATGCCGGTTGCGAACCAGCGGGTCACCTTCTTATCATGGAGCGCCATCTGAAGTCTTTCGTAGCAGTATCTGTCGTGATTGTAATGAATGATGTTCAGGGCATTGACATATACCTTGGCCAGCCATTTCATCATATCCTTGTACTTGTCCATCACGTCGTCAAAATCCAGATACTCTGTGGTCACGGGACGGTATTTCGGTCCCACCTGCTTGCCGCTGATTTCATCGACACCGCCGTTGATGGCGTAGAGCAGGCATTTGGCCAGATTGGCTCTGGCGCCGAAGAACTGCATTTCCTTGCCGATACGCATACTGGATACGCAGCAGGCAATGGCATAATCATCGCCGTGGGTCACTCTCATCAAATCATCATTCTCATATTGGATGGAGGAGGACTCAATGGAGGTCTTGGCACAGAACCTTTTAAAATTCTCAGGGAGCTTTGTGGACCACAGTACGGTCAGGTTTGGCTCAGGGGCAGTGCCCAGGTTCTGAAGGGTGTGCAGATAACGGAAGGACATCTTGGTCACCATGTGGCGGCCGTCAATGCCGATTCCTCCGATGGATTCCGTAACCCATGTGGGGTCGCCTGAGAACAGCTCATTGTATTCCGGTGTTCTGGCAAATTTTACAAGACGCAGCTTCATAATGAAGTGGTCCACGAATTCCTGAATCTCTTTCTCCGTGTAGCGTCCTTCCTTTAAGTCACGCTCAGAGTAAATATCCAAGAAGGTGGAGGTGCGTCCCAGCGACATGGCTGCGCCGTTCTGCTCCTTGACAGCGGCCAGGTAACCCAGGTAGGTCCACTGGATGGCTTCCTTGACGTCAGAAGCAGGCTTTGAGATATCAAAACCATAGATACGTCCCAGCTCCTTCAAATCTTCCAATGCCCGGATCTGCTCAGACAGTTCCTCACGCTCTCTGATAACATCAGAGTACATGATGGTGCGTGTGGAATCCTTTTCTTCCTTTTTCTCCTGAATCAGGGCGTCCACACCGTAAAGGGCAACCCTGCGGTAGTCCCCGATTATGCGTCCGCGTCCATAGGCATCCGGCAGTCCGGTGATGATATGACTGGAACGGCAAGCCCTCATTTCCGGGGTGTACGCGTCAAATACGCCTGCGTTATGAGTTTTCCTGTGCTTGGTAAAGAATTCCACAATTTCAGGGTCAACCTCATATCCATTGTCCTGGCAGGCCTTCATAGCCATGCGGATGCCTCCATATGGCTGAAGAGAACGCTTAAAGGGTTTGTCAGTCTGAAAGCCTACAATGGTCTCCCTGTCCTTGTTTAAATATCCTGGGCCGTGGGACGTGATGGTGGAAATGATTTTGGTATCCATATCCAGAACTCCGCCGGCTTCCTGTTCCTGCTTTGACAGCTCCATAACCTGGTCCCAGAGCTCCGTTGTATTCTGGGTAGGACCTTCCAGAAACTCGTCGCTGCCGTCATAGGGGGTGTAGTTTTTCTGTATAAAGTCGCGTACATTGATTTCCCGCTGCCATACACCGCCTTTAAATGTGTTCCACTCTGTTCTCATAGACTTTTCCTCCTGTGAAATGCGTGAATCTATATATAAAAACTATTGTTAACCAAATGTTTCACAGCCATACCGGATTTACCGGATATCCATAGTCTACTAGAAAAGTCCGATATATGCTGTTGCTTTTGCAACATTTATTATATTATGCACATTGTATACACGTCAAGAGGGCATAGTGATAATATTTTTTAACAAGCCTTGATAATTATGGTTAATATGAAAAATATGTAAGCTTATGTAGGACTTGTCAAATGTCGAAAAACGTATTATGATGGTAGAAGCGTGGTAAACCGATTAATTGGTTATACTTATAGCAGAAATATAAGGAGGACAAAGAGATGCAGATTAGTAAAGACATGCTGATTGGCCAGCTTATCCAGGTCGATGAGAGCATACCGCCGATTCTGATGCGTGCCGGAATGCACTGCCTTGGCTGCCCGGCTTCCCAGGGTGAGTCTCTGGAAGAGGCTTGTATGGTACACGGCATTGACTGCGACACACTGGTTTCCCAGATTAACGAAATTCTGGCAGCGAAAGCCTGATGATAGTCTGAAGCAGTGATTGGAGGAGCCTGGCTCAGGGGATATGTGACTGGGCCGGGTTCTTTTTATGTTTTGCGGTATTGACAGTTTGTCTCACAAATAGTAATATATTAGTATATTAAAATATTTATTTCCGGAAAGCCGGAAAAACACAAAAGTACTGCACATATATTTCAAGGAGGAAATTAGTTAGTTATGGATATGACATTGCGTTGGTTCGGTGAGGGCGTGGATTCTGTATCTCTGGAGCAAATCAGGCAGATACCGGGTGTGAAAGGCGTGATTACCACCCTGTATGACATTCCGGCCGGAGAGGTCTGGCCCATGGAGCGCATTCTTCAGATGAAGGAACAGGTGGAATCCAGGGGATTAAAGGTCCTGGGAATTGAGAGTGTCAATATACACGACGCGATCAAGGTGGGAACTCCTGACAGGGAGCAGTACATTGCCAACTACATCACGACCCTGGAGCGTCTGGGCCAGGCCGGAATTCATGTGGTGTGCTATAATTTCATGCCGGTCTTTGACTGGACCCGTTCCGATCTGGCTAAGGAGCGACCGGACGGCTCCACGGTACTGGCTTACAGCCAGAAGGAGATCGATAAGATTAATCCTGAGAATATGTTCCAGACCATGGGAGAAAAGTCCAACGGATTTGAGCTTCCCGGATGGGAGCCTGAGCGCATGGCGCGCATTAAAGAGCTGTTTGACATGTATAAGGACGTGGATGAGGACCGTCTCTTTAACAATCTGGTGTATTTTCTCAAGGCAATCCAGCCGGTATGTGAGAAGTATGACATTAAGATGGCCATACATCCCGATGACCCGGCATGGCCCGTATTCGGATTAGCCAGAATCATAACCGGCAAGGAGAAGCTTCTCAAACTGATGAAAGCCGTGGACGCAAACTTTAACGGTGTCACCCTGTGTACCGGATCTCTGGGAAGCAATCCGGAAAATGACATCCCGGATATCATCCGGTCCTTAAAAGGAAGGATTCCCTTTGCACATGTGCGCAATCTGCAGTATAATGCTCCTGGAGATTTCCAAGAAGCTGCCCATCTCTCAGAAGACGGCAGCATGGATATGTATGAGATAATGAAAGCGCTGTACGACATTGGTTTTGACGGAATCATGCGCCCTGACCACGGAAGGGCTATCTGGGGAGAGGTGTCCATGCCCGGATACGGCCTCTATGACAGGGCGCTTGGGGCATGCTACCTGAATGGTTTGTGGGAGGCAATCCGGAAGCAGAACCGTTAGGCGTATACAGCAGGAAAGGATGGATGCGATGAGATTAGCCTTTGACGAAATTAAGAGTGAGATTAAGAGGGTGCTGGTTAAATACGGGATGCCAGAGGAAAAGGCGGAGACCTGCGCCCGTATTCACACGGAGACTGCCTACGACGGGGTATATTCTCATGGCACTAACCGGGTGGCCAGGTTTGTGAACTACATTCAGAAAGGATGGGTGGACGTTAATGCTGAGCCTTCCCTGGAACGTGAATTCGGCGCCCTCCGGGTTTATAATGGAAACATGGGTCCCGGCATCCTGAATGCCCTGTACTGCGCGGACCGGGCCATGGAACTGGCGGATCAGTACGGCATCGGCATGGTGGGAATCAGGAATACCACCCACTGGATGCGGGGCGGCACCTACGGGCTGTACGCCGCAAGAAAGGGATATGCGGCAATCATGTGGACCAACACGGAGTCCTGCATGCCGCCATGGGGAGGAAGGGAATGCCGTCTGGGCAACAATCCCTTTGTCATGGCTGTGCCGTCTGCGGACGGGAGTGAACCTCTCCAGCTGGATATGGCGATGTCACAGTATTCCTACGGAAAACTGCAGGTTACACGGCTGGCCGGGGAGAAACTGCCGTATCCCGGCGGATTTGATGACGAGGGCAATCTGACGGACGAGCCGGGTGCCATCGAGAATTCCCGCCGTGTGCTGCCTGTGGGGTATTGGAAGGGATCGGCCTTTTCCTTCATGCTGGATATCCTGGGGGCAGTGCTCACGGACGGCATAGGAGCAGCCGGCATGGACCAGAAGGGATACGGCAGCTGCGGCGGCTGTTCCCAGGTGATGATTGTGGTGGATCCGGGCAGGACCACCACGGATGCCCATATGAAGGAAATCGTGGATGCAGCCGTGCGGTATGTAAAAAGCTCGGCTCCGTCGGAGGAAGGCGGCAGTGTCAGGGCGCCGGGCCAGGGAAGCGCCCGGTTCCATGAGGAGCATGACAGTCTGGGAATTTATGTGGATGATGATGTCTGGAAGGAGATACAGTCCCTGTAGGCTTGGGGACCGGTATTAGGAGGTTTTACCCATGAAGATAGAGGAAAAAAGACATGGAGAGACTGCCAGACAGTATGCGTACCGGACCCTGCGGGGGAATATCATATCTCTGGATTTGGAACCAGGGGCGCCCTTTAATGATGTGGAAATGTCGCAGATGATAGGCATCAGCCGCACGCCTGTGCGGGAAGCGGTCATACAGCTCAGCGAGGAATCCAGAATCATTGAGATATTTCCCCAGAGAGGGATGCGCATTGCGTTGATTGATGTGGAGCTGGTGGAGGAGGCGCGCTTTCTGCGCCTGGTCCTGGAGAAAGCGGCTGTGGAACTGGTCTGCGGCCAGGCGGATGAAGAGGACCTGCGGTGGCTGGATGAGAATATCAGACTTCAGGAGTTTTATTTGGAGGGAGGTTCATCCCAGAAGCTTTTGGAGCTGGACAATAAGATGCACCGGAAGCTGTTTTCCATCTGCCGTAAGGAGCTTACCTATGAGATGTGCCAGAGACTGGCGATTCACTATGACAGGATTCGCAGCCTGTCCGTGGCAACGGTTAAGGACCATAAGATAATTGAGGACCATAAGAAATTGCTGGAGGCCATACGGCGCCGCGATAAAAAGCAGGCCGCAGAGATTATGGAACTGCATCTGAACCGGTGGATGTTGAATGAGCAGATGTTCAGAAACCGGTATCCGGCATATTTTAAGTAAATTTTTAAGTAAATATTTAAGGCAGAAGTCTAAGGCAGAAGTCTAAGGCAATATAATACCCCTGCGGCAATACAGCCGCAGGGGTGTTTTATAATATTTTGATATATTAAATTTCCATATATTTATAGCAGGCTACGCCCCTAAATTTTGGCGAGATTCTGAAGGGCATTATCCTGAATGATGACCTCATAGTGCTCCTTAAAATATGCTTCGCTGGCAGATTCACCTGAGAGCTTGGTGGCATACTCCGCCAATATATTGCACACACGGGAGAAATCCAGGTCGCCGCAGTCCAGGCGTTTTACAATGAGATAATACTGCCTGGTGCCGGGCTTCTTATACAGGGTGTTGACGCCGTCATAGATTCCGGATACGGCCCGGGAAGCCTCGCTTATGCGGTCCAGGCTGTTGAACCGGAAAATGCGGCTGCTGGCAACAGAGCCTGTATTCTTCTTGACGGCAGCTTCAGAGGCACTGTCTGCGGAGCTCTCATCCCCAACCTGTTCCACGGAACCTGGCTCCAGGTAATTCAGGGAATCGGAAGCGCCTTCCAGGAACTCGCTGGCTAACTGGGACACAAGAGAATTCTGGCTGTCGTCCGTGAAAGGTGAGAACTTGGCAAAACGGGTATCCAGCTCTTCCGGATCTTCGATTTTAGTGATGACCAGCATGATGCTTTCGCTGGACAAAGGAATCGCCTCAACCATCAAAGGAATGTCCTCCGCCTCAAAGCCCACTTCATTGGAGGCTTTCTGAATCATTTCCCTGAACAGCTTCCTGGCTTTTTCCGTTCCATAAGCCAGTTCTACCAGGTTTATGTTGCGCGCACTTAAATCAAAGCTGGTCAATGTACAGCGAATCTGGTTTTCATTGATACGTTCTATTTTCATTAGGATCACTTCCTGTTCTGTGTCAAATGTGGTAGCATCTGCCCTGGACCAGGGTGCTTTTTGGAAACTCCAGGCCGAAAGTAGACTTCTACACTTTAAATATACTACATTACAGGCGGAAATATCAATCATTTAATAAAAATTTAAAAAATATCGTGCCGCAGGATGTTTTCAGGTGGTATAAATAGCATATGAAAAGCCATGGAAGATATAACGACCATAGACAGGTGATAAAGAAAAGGGTAAAATTGGGATGTGAGATGATGTTGTGACAAAGGAGGGGTGAGTAAAGAATACCATTTTATTTGGCAAATACCGTCTGCTGCACCAATTGGGAACAGGCCGGGCAGGAACCGTATGGCTGGCAGTGCACATTGGCCTGGAGGAATACAGGGCCATAAAGCGTATCTCTAAAAGGGATGCCGACTATGACTCCTTCCGAAGGGAAGCACTGGTGCTAAAAGAACTGCACCATCCTGGGATTCCCATGATTTATGATTTAGAAGAAGATTCCGAATTTTTTTATTTAATCGAGGAATATCTTGAAGGATATTCTCTATATGCCCTGATTGCGAATCAGGGGCCTATTCAAGAGGCAGAGGCAGTCCGTTACGGGATGCAGGTCTGCGGGCTTGTGGCTTACATGCATTCTGAATGACAATTTCCCCTTTCCTTACAATTTATGACAATAGAATAACAGAAATACGTTGTTTTTGTGGTGTTAAACATGTACTAAAAGTGACGTTAAAAATTTTAATCGCAACAAATTAGCAGCATAGTCGCAACAACGTTTTAAATATCGTAGTTTATCTTATTAACTTCTCGCAGTAATTCAGCCGGAGTTCGATGGGTATACACGTTTTCTGTAAGGTCCTGGATTGCATGCCCAACGATAAGCTTAAGACAATACTCATCCATGCCAACAGTCTTGGCCTTTGTGACGAAGGTGTGTCTTGTATCATGGGGCGTGTGTTTAGTTTTCATATCTGCGATGATAGCTCTGAAACGATGGGCATACATGTTATAGGTCACGTTGTCAGCTCCAATCTTAAACAGTTTACCAGTATCAGCCCTCTGCGCAATCAGATTATATATCTTATCATGGATGGGGATGATTCTATTTTTACCAGCTTCTGTCTTACTTCCACCAACCATATAGTGTTCTTTTAGATTGACGTTTTCAGATTCAAGAGTGCAGATTTCTCCTGGTCGCAGTCCTGTGTATAATCCCACCAAGACCATATCTACACATTCCATGTCCAGCATTTTCCAGAGTTGCTGTACCTCTCTATCTGGAAATACAATACGGTTAATGCTTGCATCTGGCCTGGATACCACATCAGTCATTTTGGCATAATTTTTTTCTACTATTTCATACTTTAATGCCCAGTCATATAGATTTATAAGGAGGCTTCGGACGTCAATCTGGATAATAGCTGATTTAGAAGATTGCTGTATGGCAATATCTAAATCTACAGTCTTGAGTTCCCGGAGCTTCTTATTATGGATAGAAGTACAGGCTCTGAGCGCATCTCGCCATGCCTTTTTCCTTCCTTCAGATAAATTCTTTTGAGCAAAATATTTTGGCGCCCATTCTTCATAAGCTTGCGCAATCGTGGTCTCATGCTTCTTGTCATAGGGGGTTTTGTTATACTCCATTAATGCCTGGTAAGCTTCATTGTAGGTCTTGAAACTGGCCTTGGGTTCAATCGGTCGCTGGATAGGCTTACCAAAGGGAGTCCTTCCTACTGTTTTTCTGACATAATAAGGCTCCCTCCGGCGAGGACCCAAATAAGAAATTGAGCCGAAACCATTGGGCAGACGCATCCTGGATGGGGGCTTAGGGCGCTGTACCGCTGGAGTACGAGCTGTTTGTTGAGGTGAAGAGATTGGACATCCGCAGTGCGGACAGGATTGAGCCTTATCACTTACCTTACCTTCACATTCTGGACATTGTGTGAGTGCCATTGATATCATCCTTCCCGTTGCGATATCGCAACTATTTTTGAGTACAAAAAATACACCCATTGACCGGATGTATTTAAGGATGATATAATATGGTTGTTGAGGCCGATATTATCATCCGGTGCATATCCGGGCAATAGTATCACTTAAAGCTCTTGTGTTGATGTCATAAGGGCTTTTTGTATTTCTTTGGTGTATATTTTTCTTTATTTATTTTCTTGCAAACAATAAGTGCACGGTAAATGGCACTCATCATACACTCGTTGGTTTCGGTATCAAAGCCAAACTGTTCTAGTTTCTGACGCTCTATAACCATAGAACGCTTAATGTCACGTATATCACGTTTATTTAGACCTGTCAAATCAATAGGGTCATCTGCATGTATTTCCATATCTTTTCTCCTAAGCTGCATCATTGGAAAAGTCTATATCACCGATTCCTTCATTTACTAATTCCAGTATCTCGTTTTTATTTATGAAATCAGTCCAGGCGAAACGGGAATCAGACTTAATTTTCTGTTTCAGATTATTATACAAATTTTCCATAGACTTTTTCCACATTTCATAAGTTGCTTTTTCTACATTGTCATCTGACCATTTTTTCTTCCGTTTTGCGTTTTCGATAGTTTGGTACCGGCGGGCCTTTCGTATAAACACCTGGTATCCGTCTAGGTTATTTTCCATGTACTCTAAAAATTCTTTGTATTTCATAAGATTACACCTCCTTAAAATTTTCCTCTTAGCTCAACTACTTTTCCTATAATACGCACAGGTTTTTCTTCAATCTCTTCATTGGTAAATACTATAGGCTCGTAGCGAGGATTATTCGATAAAAGCATAATGCCCCCATCATATTTCTTTAAGCGTTTACAAGTAGCTTCATCGCCGTTAACCATAGCAATAATCACCTCTCCGCTTTCAGCATCATCCTGTTGGCGGACTATGACAACATCACCTTCATACATTCTTGGCTCCATGGAATCACCATGAATTTGGAGGCCAAAAAAGTCACCTGTGGACGCCAGTTCTGCTGATATTTCTTCTGTGCCAATAATATCTTCTATAGCTTCGATGGGGACGCCAGCCGCAACCCGTCCAAGGACATTGATAGTAACGCCAGGTGCCTTATGCTTAGTTCCATTGGTAATGGGACCGACATTATTGTCCCATCCTATAAGATAAGATGGAGAAACATTGAAGACATCAGCTATTTTAGCTATTTTGTCTCGTCTCATATTGGCAATCATTCCGTTTTCCCATTTGCGTACTGTGCTTTTCCCTACCCCAACCTTATCCCCAAGTTGTTCTAGTGTCATATTATTTTCAATACGTAATCTTTTAATTATATTGCCCATGTTTGTCATTGATAGTTCCTCCTTATATTGATGAGTTTAACACAAAAGTGTCTTTTTTGCAACATGATAAAATAAAAAAGTGTCTTAAAAGACAAAAAACACTTGACATGGCAATACAACTATACTATACTCAAAGTGTCCTAAATGACACCAAACAAAAGGAGGTGAGGTTTTGAATAAGGATAAATTGGAACATGAAATGAAACGAGAAGGCATTAGCAAGGCAAGAATGTGCGAGGAACTCGGCATAAGCCGCTCTGCTTTTTATAGAAAGTGCAGAGGAAAATCTCAATTTACATTGGAGGAGATACAGGCAATAACCAGGCTATTGCATTTGGACTCTCCGATGAGCATTTTTTTTGATGAAAAAGTGTCTTAAAAGACACTGAAATAGGGAAAGGAGGGCGAGAGCATGTCTATAGAAGAACAACAGGAAACTGTCCAGAATTTATTTAATGCTCAGCAGATAGCGGAGCATGTGGCCAGGATACTCATGTCAGCAACACAGCCTTATCCAGAATTTGGACTTGGCGGTGTGCCGATGGAGGTGGCAGCTAAGGTATATGGCAAGGATGCATTGTGGGTCAGGGAAGGAATAGACGCTGGATGGCTACCGATAGGCAGATGCACCAAGCGAAAGAAAAACAGGAGCTTTTACATATCTCCAAAGAAACTATGGGAAGATACAGGCTATGTATGGAAAGGAGAGGACGCATGATTTGACAAGGGCTATTTTCTCGGAACAGCAGAAGCTAAGGCAGCGGACAAAAAACGGAATAAGAAAGATTCGGAATCCTCAATAGGAACCGGCTAGCCCCGGTACATTAGCAGGAGAAGAGGAGGCGAGAACGATGACAAAATTTAAGGTTTTAACATCCATTACGGACGTAAAGAAATTTTCAGAGTTAATATATGACCTTGTAATACACACTGAAACACCTCAGGAGCTTGAGTCGGTTTTGTGTGAAGATTTTCCGGAGGAAGGACTACAGACATTAAAGTCCATAGTCCAGAAAGGTTATCCGTTGTCCCTGGACGAATTGCAATAATGACACCCGTTAGGCGCGGGGCATTTAAGCAAGTTAGCGCGGAGCCAAGCATCATCATAGCTCATACAGTTTATGATATTCGCTGGGTTCATTTCATTAATCCGGCACTGCGGCGTCTCGCAGTCCAGGTCGTGAATTTCGCCGGTGGATTTATTAAGGACATAACGATTTCCGTTGAAGGGGAAATTATATCTGCGCATAAGCTTCTCCTTTCCTTTGTACTCGGCCCTGGCGGGGGCCTGTAAGTACAGTATACCAAGGAGGGGGACAAAACGCAACGAGGGAGGCGGTACATATCAACACGACATGCAAGACCTGCCGGTATAGCCGGTGCCCGGAACGGACACGGTGGTATCCGTGCAGGGACTATGAGAGGAAGTCCAGCTAAGAAATGTCAATAGGTAAAATGAAAAATGTTTAAAAAGTTTTTT
>ENA-OPSG01000068-OPSG01000068.1-human-gut-metagenome-genome-assembly--contig:-NODE-68-length-65695-cov-6.568723_pt1 | contig 65695 bp, 51 predicted proteins | sample MGYA00241454_ERZ501900 | MGnify/ENA primary metagenome ERZ501900 (study PRJEB25962, sample SAMEA2042225) | human gut metagenome | biome: human gut; feature: human-associated habitat; material: faeces... | reverse complement strand
TGAGCCGAGCAAATCTCACTGTGTTTGAACGAAGTGAGTTTAGTGAATTTGCAGCAAATTTTTAATTTTTATCCGTTAAGAAATCTGGCTAGTAACGAACTATTTTTGTATCCCTAACGAGTTAAGTAAAGTAACAGAGAACAAATTATAAATAATGTAGCAACCACTTCTGTTGCTTTTGCCAAAGGCCCTCCATCTTTATTTATTCCAAATATAGTATTTGAAGCTCCTAGCCCCATACTTGCAGTCATTCCATGGCTTCTATCAGGTTGTATTAAAACTAAAACTATCAATACAAATGCTGATAAAAATAACAAAACATTTAATAATGTAGACATAGCTCCTCCTTTTAGATTTTTATTTAACAAAAAAATTATAACATGTTAAACATCTTTTTTCAATAAATAATAAATAAACTTGATTTATATATAAAAAAAATTATATAATAAATAAAATTTCTATGTTTTAACAAGGAGGGAATATGACTTTTTTTTGTTTGATAATACTTTCATATTTCTTTGGAGCAATTCCAAGTGGAGTATGGATAGGAAAGATTTTTAAAAATATTGATGTAAGAGATTATGGAAGTAAAAATAGTGGAGCTACAAATTCATATAGAGTTTTGGGAGCAAAATTAGGTATAGCTGTTTTGATAATAGATGTTCTAAAAGGTTTTATTCCACTTTATATTGCTAGTAAATTTAACTTAGCATATAATGATTTAGTTATATTAGGTTTAGTTGCAATTTTGGCTCATACGTTTTCTTGTTTTATATCTTTTAAAGGTGGAAAAGGAGTGGCAACAAGTCTAGGAGTATTCTTATTTTTAGCCCCAGTTATAACTTTAATATTATTAGTAATTTTTATTTTAGTGGTTTATTTTACTAAATATATATCATTAGGTTCAATAACAGCAGCTTTTTTATTGCCAATTTTTACTTTTTTTACTCATAGAGATACATATTTATTCACATTGTCAGTAGTGATAGCCATTTTTGTTATATATAGACATAAAACAAATATTTCAAGATTACTTAGTGGAACAGAAAATAAATTCAAATTTTAATATATTGGAGGAATAAAATGCATATTAAAGTCAATAGACAAAATTTCTTATCAGCAATTAGAACAGTTGAAAAATCAGTAAAGGAAAATAAAATAAAACCAATACTTTCTTGTATTTATGCTAAGGTTAAAGATAATAAAATATATTTTACAGGTACAAATTTAGATACAACAATAAAAACTTCTATTGATGTAGATGAAGTTATAAGAGAAGGAGAAATAGCCTTTTCTTATTCTATAATAGATGAATATTTAAAAGAAATAAAAGATGAATTTGTTGTTTTAAGAGTTGAAAATAGAAATATTTTATTTATTGAAACAGAAGATTCTACAACTGAATATGATGTACACAGTGCAGAAGACTATCCTAATACTTTTGAAAATGTTGTTCTTAATGAAAATAATTTTAAATTTGAAATGCCCAGTCAAGAGTTAGTAAATATATTTGAAAAAGTTTTATTTTCAGCTGATACACCTGATAATATTGCTATGAATTGTATTAGAATTGAAAGTATTTTAAAACATTTACATTTTGTATCAACTAATACTTATCGTTTAACTTTCTTAAAAAAGAATATAGATAAGGATATCCCAGATTTTTCAGTCAGTGTTCCAGCTGATACAATTTCATCAATTATTAAAATTATAAAAGGTTTGGACAATGAAGTAATAAAAGTATATAAAGAAGAAGCTCATTTATATTTCCAATACAAAGACACTATGATAATAACAAAGTTAATTGAATTGAGATTTCCTAATTATGCTGAAATATTATCAAATATATCTTATGATAAAAAATTATATATCAATAATGAAAAATTAACTAATCTTTTGAAAAGAATTTTAATTTTTTCAAGAAGTAATTCAGAATCTAAATATTCATCAACTTATGAATTTAAACATAATGAAGAAAATAAAGGTATAATGACTATTTCTGCTTTAAATGAGATTGCCAGAATAAATGAAGAATTAGATGTAAATTTTGAAGGAGAAGACTTAAAAATATCTTTAAATTCTAAATATTTATTGGAATTTATCCAAAATATATCTAAGGAAAAAGAATTAGTTTTAGAATTTATGTATTCTAATTCAGCTGTAAAAGTATATGAAAAAGATAATGATGAATATATTTATATATTGATGCCATTAGCATTAAGAGAGTAGTTTGCTACTCTCTTTTATTTTTACTTATTACCTATTCTCCATGGTATTCTCTTGCTTTAGGTGGCTTATAGTCTGCAATAAATTTTTCTATTTTTTCAAATGAATCAGTAAATAAAATTTTATCTCTTGCTTCCTTTTTCATATATCCTTTTTCAACCATTAAATCATAAAAATCTCTAATATGATTATAATAATTATCAAAATTAAAAAATATACAAGGACAAGGGTGTAAAGCAAGAACTGCCCAAGAAACAACCTCTGTTATCTCTTCCAAAGTTCCTGGCCCTCCTGGTAGAGCTATAAAAATATCAGCTAAATCTGCCATTTTCTTTTTTCTTTCAGACATAGTGTCAACTTTTATAAGTTTTGTTATTCCTTCATGAGCAACCTCTCTTTCTGATAAGAAATGTGTTATAATTCCTGTAACCTTTCCTCCATTTTCAAGAACAGAATCGGCAATCAATCCCATTAAACCCGATTTTCCTCCACCATATACAAGATTATAGTTATTCTTTCCTATCCATTCTCCAAGTTTTTTAGTTACTTCTTGGTATCTTTCATCATTTCCAAAAGAAGCACCACAATAAACTGTAACATTTTTCTTTCTCATCTATTCCCTCCATTTAATAAAATTCTATTTTTACATTATAACTGACTAAAAAAATAAAAGCAAACTAAAACATATTTGGTAATAAACCTAAAACTGAAAATATTAATGTATATTTTATATTCTGCATTACTTCCTTAGAAGTTTTATCTTTGTATTTATACTTATTATCAAATATTCTTAAAATAATAGCAATGATATTTATACTTATATATGCATAAGTAAAAGCAATAATGTCTGTTTTATCATAAGTTCCTATTGGTGTTCCATGTCCTCCATAGTATTTTTGGATAAATTCTCCACCTACAACAAAAAGATATATGAATAAAAACCAAAAAAAATGAAGAAGGTATTTTTTTCTAGCAATTAAAAAAACTGCTCCTGTTGAAAAAAGCCATAATCCATCTGGAAGTGAATATATTACCCAAGTTGGAAATAATTTTCTATATAAAGTTGCTGCCTCTCTTGCTAGAAGAACATATCCATTTATATTTAAAAAATGTATAAAGTTAAAGTAAAAAAGATTTTTACTTCTATACAAAAGATATATTATAACTCCTAAAAGCAGAGGTAAAAATACTAATAAAAATTTAATCTTTTTCATTTTATTGCCTCACTTATTTATTTAGTAATAGGTTATAGCTTTATTAAAAAAATGTCAATAAAAAATTAATTTTAATTAATATAAAGTTTTATTTTTTGTGCTATAATATAAAATAGTTATGATTTTATAAAGTGGAATTTTCAATAAAAGGTGGTTTGTATGAATAGTAAGTTAAATGGAATTATTTTATGTTTGATACTTGCTTTACCTGCTTGGAAGTTAGGTAAAGAATTTCCAGTTGTTGGTGGACCAGTATTTGGAATTATTATCGGAGTTATTGTTGCTCTTATATTAAAAAATAGAGCTAAATTTGATACAGGAATAAGTTTTGTTTCTAAAAAAGTTTTACAATATGCTGTTATTCTTTTAGGCTTTGGCTTAAATTTACAAACAGTTATTTCAGTAGGAAGTAGCTCTTTACCAATAATCATTTCTACCATCAGTACATCATTGATAGTTGCCTATATTTTAGCAAAAGTTATAAATATTCCCACTAAGATTGCAACTCTTATAGGTGTAGGTTCTTCTATATGTGGAGGCTCTGCTATTGCAGCAACTGCACCAGTTATAGATGCACATGATGATGAAATTGCTCAAGCTATATCTGTAATTTTTTTATTTAATGTTATTGCAGCATTAATTTTTCCAACTCTTGGAGATATATTAAATTTTTCTAATAAAGGTTTTGCACTTTTTGCAGGTACTGCTGTGAATGACACATCATCTGTTACAGCAGCGGCTTCGGCTTGGGATAGTATACACAATACAGGAACACAAGTTTTAGACTCTGCTACAATAGTAAAACTTACAAGAACACTTGCTATAATACCGATTACTTTATTTTTAGCAGTTTATAATTCTAAAAAAAATTCAAATACTAAAAATTTTTCATTGAAAAAAATCTTTCCAATGTTTATAGTATATTTTATTTTAGCCTCAATTATTACCACAATTTGTAATTATTTTATAGAAGTTGGAGTTATTACTGAAAATATTTCTATGATAATAAATAATATTTTTTCTTTCTTAAAACATTTAAGTAAATTTTTTATAATTATGGCTATGGTTGCTATTGGGTTAAACACTAATATAAAAAAACTTATACTTTCTGGTGCAAAACCTTTGACACTTGGTTTTTGCTGCTGGCTTGTAATTAGTTTAGTTAGTATAGGTTTACAAAAAATTCTTGGAATATTTTAGGTAGGAGATTTTTATATGAACTCTACAAATATAATTAATTTAATACTGACAATAATTATAGCAATTTTAGGTGGATATTTAGCTGATAAAAAGAAAGTTCCTGCTGCATATATGTTAGGAGCATTATTTTTGGTCGCTATTTTTAATGTGCTTTTTAACAGAGCTTTTTTTCCAACCTATTTTAAATTTATAACTCAAATTGCAACTGGAACATTTATAGGTTCTAAATTTCGTTCAGAAGATGTAAAAATCTTAAAAAAAGTTATTATTCCTGGAATGACCATGGTTGTATTGATGATAGCTTTTAGTTTTTTACTTTCATATTTAATGTCAACCTTTTTAGGAATAGATAGCCTTACTTCCTTTTTTGCAACTGCCCCTGGTGGTATTATGGATATTTCTCTTATTGCTTATGATTTTAAAGCAAATACCTCACAGGTTGCACTATTGCAACTTATTAGATTGATTTCAGTTATTGCTTTTGTTCCATTTTTTACAAAAAAATGTTATGAAAGAAATAATAAAAAAAATGTTAGTTTTGAACAAGAAATAAAAAATGAAATTAAAGAAGAAGAAAAAATTGAAAATAAAAATGAAAAATCTTTACTTTTTACTATTATTATTGGAATAATTGGAGGAGTAATAGGTTACTTTTCTCATTTACCTGCTGGAACTATGAGTTGTTCTATGGCTTTGGTTGCATATTTCAATGTAAAAACTCATAGATCATATATGCCTTTAACACTTAGAAAAATTATTCAATCTTTTGGAGGAACTCTAATCGGAGCTAAGGTTACATTAACTGATGTAATTGCTTTAAAGGATTTAGTTTTACCTATTATTTTAATAATTATTGGTTTTTGCTTAATGAATGTTTTGGTAGGTTTCTTTTTGTATAAGACAACTAAGTTTTCTTTATCCACTGCTTTACTTTCTGCTTCACCAGGTGGAATGTCAGATATTTCTTTAATGGCAGAAGATTTAGGTGCAAATGGTCCACAGGTTGCTTCTATGCAATTTTTAAGAGCTATATTTATTGTTGGAGTCTATCCAATTATAATTAAAATTTTATTCACTTAAAAAAATAGCCCTCTTAAATAGAAGAGGGCTATTTTTTCATTTAAAGTAATTACTATTTAATAATGACAATATTTGAAGCTTGAGGACCTTTTTGTCCTTCAGTAATTTCAAATTCTACTTCTTGTCCTTCAAATAATTCTTTAAATCCTTCTTTTTGAATTTGAGAGAAGTGTGCAAAAACATCTTTTCCATCTTCTCCTGTGATAAATCCAAATCCTTTTTCTTTGTTAAACCATTTTACAGTACCTTTCATCTGTAATACCTCCATAAATAAAATTATTGAATGATGAAGTAACTAACTAACATAAATGAATATATCTACAAAAGCATATAGAAATTTAATATTAGAAAATGGAACTAAAAAGAATCATTTATCACAATACTAAAAGAATAATTCACAGTAATAAAGTTACATCTCATTTTCAAAGCTATTATACTATAAAAAATTTAAAATGTATACTATTTTTTTTATTTTTTTTTAAAATTTAAACAATTCTTTTAAAAAATAAAAAAGAGTATTTTAAAAACTTCGTTTCATAAAAAGTTTGATTTATCAATTGAAAAATAAATTAAAAAAATTCTTTTATTTTTTTGAAAAAAGTTGTATTATATATACCGAATGTATTTTAATATAAATTATATCAATAGGATGTACTAACAAAGTAAAAAGGGGAAGATAAAAGAATGAAAATTGTAGTAGTAGGTGCAAATCATGCAGGAACAGCTTGTATTAACACAATGTTAGACAACTATAAAGGAAATGAGGTTGTTGTATTTGATAGTAATTCAAATATTAGTTTTCTTGGTTGTGGAATGGCTCTTTGGATAGGTGGACAAATAGCAGGGTCAAATGGTCTATTTTATTCTTCAAAGGATAAACTAGAAGCAAAAGGTGCTAAAATTCATATGGAAACAAGAGTAACAAATATAGATTTTGATAAAAAAATTGTGTATGCTACTGGAAAAGATGGTAAGAAATATGAAGAAAATTATGACAAACTAATTTTATCTACTGGTTCTTTACCAATAGATTTACCAATTATTGGAAAAGATTTAGAAAATGTACAATATGTAAAATTATTCCAAAATGCACAAGAAGTTATCAATAAGTTAGAGGCTAACAAAACAATAGAAAAAGTTGCTGTTGTTGGAGCAGGATATATTGGAGTTGAACTTGCAGAAGCATTTAAGCGTTGGGGGAAAGAAGTATATTTAGTTGATGCTGCAGATTGCTGCTTGTGTACTTATTATGATAAATTATTTAGAGATAAGATGAACACTCAATTAAAGGAACATGGAATTAAACTTGAATATGAGCAATTAGTAAAAGAAATTAAAGGAAATGGAAAAGTTGAAAAAATAATCACTAATAAAGGAGAATTTCCTGTTGATATGGTGGTTTTATGTGCTGGATTTAAGCCCAACACAGATTTAGGAAAAGGGAAAATAGAATTATTTAAAAATGGTGCATATATAGTTGATAGAACTCAAAAAACAAGTTTAGATGATGTTTATGCAATAGGAGATTGTGCAACAGTATTTGATAACTCTATTGGAGATATAAACTATATTGCTCTTGCAACTAATGCAGTTAGATCAGGAATAATTGCTGCTCATAATGTTTGTGGAACAAAATTAGAAAGTATAGGTGTACAAGGTTCTAATGGAATTTCTATTTTTGGACTAAATATGGTTTCAACTGGACTTACTTATGAAAAAGCTCAAAAATTAGGAATAGATGTTTTAGAAACAACTTTCCATGATTTACAAAAACCTGAATTTATGGAACATAACAATGAAGAAGTAGATATAAGAATTGTGTATAGAAAAGATAATAGAAAAATAATTGGTGCTCAAATGGCATCTAAATATGATATTTCTATGGCAATGCATGTATTTTCATTAGCTATACAAGAGGGGGTAACTATTGATAAGTTCAAATTATTAGATATTTTATTCCTACCTCATTTCAATAAACCATATAATTATATTACTATGGCTGCACTTGGTGCAAAATAAAAATATAAATTATCTTTTTATATTAATTGGACTGTTAAAAATTAATAAAATTTGTAACAGTCTTTTTTATTTATTTTTAATTTCTAGTTTTTATTTTTTAAATTTAATGATAAAATAAAAAATAAGTATTTTATTAAAAATAATGAAATGAGGAAAACAGATGTTTTATAAAATTATTCAAAATAAAGTTGATAAATGGTATCAATCTGATGAATGTAAAATAAAAAATATTATAAACTATATAATTAATCAAGGAAATTTAAGAGATGCTCAAATAGAAGCTATAAAATTATATTTATTCTTTAAAATATACTGTAAAAATAAATCTCTTGTAGAATTATTTTGTAAAGGATATTTTTTAGAAAATATGGATTTAGATGACTTGGTATCTAAAAATTTAGGTACTTTCTTAAAAGAAAATTCTGCTGCAAGACAATTATATGAGCTAACTTTAACAGATAAAAATTATGATAGTTTAAAAAAGATAATAGAAAAAAATTATAAAGAAATTAATTTTGAAGAGGTTTTTAATAGTTTTTTTAATAATATTTCTTATACAAATTATATCTATTCCTTACCAATGGGAGCAGGAAAGACATATTTAATGTCAGCTTTTATTTATTTAGATTTATATTTTGCCTTAAATGAACCAAATAATAAATCTTTTGCCCATAACTTTATAATACTTGTTCCATCAGGATTAAAAAGTTCTATTATGCCAAGTTTAAAAAAAATAAAAGATTTTGATGTAAGTTGGATATTTCCTGAACCTATTGCAAGTACTTTAAAATCTAAATTAAAATTTGAAATACTTGATGCAATAAAAACAGAAAATAAAAGTAATAAAATTAAGAATCCAAATGTTGCAAAAATAGCAGCATATCAACCTTATGAAGATATATTAGGTGTTGTATTTTTAACAAACGCTGAAAAAGTTATTTTAAATAAAATAGAAAAAAATAATATGCTAAAATTAATACAAATAGACAATGAAACTAGGGCTGCAAATGAATTAAGAGAAACAATAGGAAAAATACCTAATAAAGCAATTTTTATAGATGAAGTTCATCATACAGCTTCAGAAGATATAAAGTTAAATAAAGTTATTAAAGAATGGTATAATAAGGGAAATATAAATGAAGTAGTAGGATTTTCAGGAACTCCTTATTATGATAAAGCAGAAACTTTTGAAATAAAATCAAAATTTACAAAAGAAAATATAATTACAATTAAGAGTACTGATATGACAAATACAGTTTATCATTACCCTTTAACTAATGGAATAAATAATTTTTTAAAAAAACCAAAAATATATTCTTCAAGTGATAATAATCCTTTAAATATAGTAAAAGAAGGACTTATAAAGTTTTTTGAAAAATATGAAAATACCTATTATAAAGGCATTGTAAGTAAAGTGGCAATTTATTGTGGAAATATTGAAAATTTGGAAGAAAATATTTATCCATTTGTATCTGAATTTGTAGCCAAAAAAGGGCTAAATCCTAATGAAGTGATATTAAAATACCATGGAGGAAATAAAAAATATTCATTACCTAAAGAAAATAAATTAGAGTTTTTATCATTAAATACAGCACTTTCTAAAAAAAGAATTATACTACTTGTTGGAATAGGAAAAGAGGGATGGGATTGTAGTTCATTGACAGGAGTAATATTATCTCAAAAAGGAGACTGTCCTACAAAAATGGTATTACAAACAGCTTGTAGATGTTTAAGACAAGTAATAAAGGGAGAAAAAGAAACAGCAATTATATATTTGAATAAAGAGAATGAAAAACTTCTATCATCTCAGTTAAATAAAACTCAAAATGCAACATTACAGGATTTTCAAAATGGAACTAAAACTGAAGATACTATCAACAGATATAGTAGAATGAAATATTTGAATATTCCTAATATAGAGTATTACAAATTAAATATAAAATATACTGAAGAAATTGAAGAAAAAATGGATACAGAAAAAAATTTACAAAATTTACTTTTATCTAAACAAATAAAAGAAGATATAATAATTAAAGAAATAAATTTAAAAGGAGAAGTTATTGAAAGAAATATAAATAGTATTATTTATGGAGAAAAAGTAAACTATACTTCATGGTTATTAAATATTTCAAAAGAAAGTTTTGGCTTTATAACATTAAAGAAATTAAGAGAATATGACAAGGACTTAAGAGAAATTTATAAAAAAATAACAATAGATGAAAATATTTTAAATAATATATATAATCATAGCTTAATAAATAAACTAATAAGGGAAGCATTTTATAATAAAAGAAGTTTAAATATTTTAAGAGAAGAAATTCCTGAAAATGCTTCTATTTTATCAATAACAGAACTGCCTGCAATTAAATGTGAAGATAAAAATTTACAATATCCTTCGGATATTTTAACTGAAAAAATATTAGATAAGGATAAAGGGAATAAAGATATTAATCTTGACGAACTAAGTAAAGAAGAACTTTTAAAATTATTAAAAACACCTGAGTATTTAAAATATTTAAGTGATGAAGATGTAAAAGAATTAAGAGCAAAAGATAAAACTTTTCATTATATACCTTACGTTTTTACTCAAAGTTCTTTTGAAAAAGAGATTTTAGAAAAGATATTGTCTATGGGAAATTTTATTTCTGATAATTTAGAAGTCTATTATAATGGTGATAGAAATATAGCTCCATTTAGGATAGAATGTTATAAGAAAGAAAAAGAAAGAATAAAAAAAATTGGATTATATACTCCCGATTTTTTAATTATCAAAAGAGAAAAAAATATGATAAACAAAGTTCTTATAGTTGAAACAAAGGGAAAAGGCTTTTCTACTCAACAAGAATTCTTAGATAGAAGAAATTATGTGGAGAATGATTTTATAAAATTTAACAATAAAAAATATGGATATTCAAAATTTGATTATTTGTATATAGAAGATACTTTAAAAGATAATGATATTATAGAGAAATTAAATGAAAAAATTAAAAATTTCTTTAAGGAGGAAAAATAATGGCTATAAAATATGTTCCCTATTTTAAAGATGCTATACAGGGACAGGCACTTTTAGATAATTTTGTAAGAACAAAAAGAATATTAAAATATGCAGATAACAATGAAATAAAAGAAAGGATAGAAAGAGGACTTCCTTTATATGAAACAGAAGTTACTGAAATAGTTGGTAAAGAAAGTGAAAATCTTGTTATTCGTGGGGAATGTATATCTGCCTGTGCATATTTAAAGGAAAATAATATAAAAGTTGATTTAGTCTATATAGATCCTCCTTTTGCCAGTGGAGCTGACTATGCAAAAACGGTTTATCTAAGAAGAAATCCTAAGATAGTGGAAACAATAAAAAAAGCTGAAGAAAAACTTGAAATAGAAGATTTGAAATCATTTGAAGAAAAAATGTATGGTGATATATGGAATAAGGAAGCATACTTAAACTGGATGTATGAAAATCTTATGGCTATTAAATCCATAATGTCAGAAACAGCTTCTATATATGTCCATTTAGATTGGCATATATGTCATTATGTAAAAATACTAATGGATGAAATTTTTGGAGAAGATAATTTTAAAAATGAAATAATATGGTGTTATACTGGTGGAACAGATAGTAAAAATAATTTTGGAAGAAAACATGACACAATTTTATTTTATTCAAAATCTGAAATATCTATATTTAATGGAGTGTATGAAAATTTTGCTAAAAACACTTTAAAAAGATTCAATAAAGAGGATGAAAATGGAAAGTATAAAGAAAATAAACTTGCAGATGGCAGAATAACAAAAACTTATATGAAGAAAGAAGGGAAAATGGCTCCAGATTATTGGAATTTTCCAATAGTAAATAGAACCTATGATGAAGCTGTAGGTTACTCAACTCAAAAACCAGAAGCATTATTGAAAAGAATAATAAATGCCTCTTCAAATCAAGGTATGATTGTAGCTGACTTTTTTGGAGGTTCAGGAGTAACTGCAAAAGTTGCTAATGATTTAGGAAGAAAATTTATTCATTGTGATATAGGTGTAAATTCTATTGAAACAACAAGAGACAGATTAAAGGAAGCTGGAGCATCATTTAAAATTATGGATATAAAGGATGGAGTAAATCTATATAGGAATCCTGTTCAAACAATGGATAAAATTAAATCTCTTATTTCTGGATTAAAAAATGAAGATTCAGTATCTGAATTTTGGGAAGGAGCAATAAATGACAGTAAATTAGGTTTAGTTCCTGTGTATGTTCCCAATCTTATGGATTCTACCACAAAACTTCTTGATATAGTTTTAATCAATAAAGTAATTAATTTAGCAATACCTGAACTTCCTGATGAAATAAAAAAGGTAATCATTTATTATATAGACATAATAGATAAAAAGGAAATAAATGATTTTATTAAAGAAAATTTAGGAAGGGAAATTGAAATAGAACTTAGAGATTTAAAAGAAATACTATCAGAAACAGTTATAGATGATATATTAGAATATCATATTTCAAATAATGAAATTGTTATAGACAGTTTTGTTAGTGATAGAATAATAAGAAAAATAAATGAATATAATGAAAAAATGAAAGCCCAATTCATAGTGAAAGGAGGAAAAACTAGATATATTGAGATTAGTGAAGAAGGACTTGAATTGATAGAGATGATATCTTTAGATTGTACCTCAGATAAAGGTATTTGGCATAGTGATGAAGAAATAAAAATAGATAAATTAGGTTATATCACAGAAAATGGTGTAAAAACTAAAAATTTTTGGAATGGAAAAATTAAATTTGTAAAAAAGCCACTTAGAATTAAAATAAGAAATATTTCAGGAGATGAAAGTATACATATAATTGAAATTTAAAATATTAATGCTATTGTAAAACTTTTTAATTTACAATAGCATTTTTATTTAAAATTAATTTCTAGTTTTTATTTTTCAAATTTAATGATAAAATAAGAAGAGTTAATATTTTCTAAAAAAGTAGGTGAAATTTTATGGAAAATAAAAAAGTTAATATAAAAAAAATTTCTGATAAGACTTATGAAATTTTAAATTCTCCTTTTTATATTGATGGTAAAGGTGGACAATTAGGAGATAGAGGAACAATTTCTGACGCAAATATTATAGAAGTAAAAGAAAACTTAGTTATCTTGGATAAAAATTTAGAAGACGGAGAACATTCATACTTTATTGATGAAAAAAGAAGAGAAGATATAAGTCAACAACATACAGCACAACATATTTTTTCAGCTGAGGCTTATAATAATTTTAGCTTAAACACCGTTGGTTTTAGAATGGCAGAAGAATATACAACAGTTGATTTAGATCAAAAAGATATTTCAAAAGAGATTATAGACAAATTAGAAGAACTAGTTAATAATGATATAAAGAAAGATATTATTGTTGAAGAAGAAATTTATACAAATGAAGAAGCACATAAAATTGAAAATCTTAGAAAGGCTATAAAAGATAAAATTAAAGGTGATGTAAGATTTATAAAAATTGGTGATATAGATATTTGTGCTTGTGCAGGTTTTCATGTTTCAAGAACATCACAAATAGAAATATTTAAAATTATAAACTATGAAAATGTTAAAGGAAATTATACAAGATTTTATTTTTTAGCTGGTGAAAGAGCCAAAGCTGATTATAATAAAAAACATGATATAATTAAAAAATTGACTAATATATTTTCTTGTAAAGATGATGAAATTTTAGAAATGCTTGATAAATCTTTAACAGAAAAATCTAAAATATCAACAGAACTAAAATCTTTAAGTATGAAATATGCAGAACTTATGGTAAAAGATTTTGAAAAGACTTTTATTGAATATAAGGAATATAAGATTTTAATATATAATGACGATGAAAATTTAGTAAATATTTTGCCTAAGTTTGTGAATTTAGATAAGTTTTTACTATTAAGTGGTCATGATAAAAATTATTCTTTAAATTCAAATATCTATGATTGCAAGGCAATAATTTCAAATATTACAAAATCTTTTCCTACAATAAAAGGTGGTGGAGGTAAAAATAAAGGAAATATTAAGTTAGATAAAACATATAATAAAGATAAACTTGTAGAGTTAATTAAAAAAGGAATTGATAATAATAATGAATAATGAAAAAATTAATATTTTAAATCTAACTCAGGAGGAGTTAACAGAACTTTTAGTATCTTTGGGTTTAAAAAAATTCTATGGAAAAGAAGTTTTTATCTGGCTACATAAAAAGATTACTAGAAGTTTTGACGAAATGACTAATCTTTCTTTAAAAGATAGAGAAATTTTAAAAGAAAAAACTTATATACCATTTTTTAATCTATTGAAACATCAAATTTCAAAAATAGATAGAACAGAAAAATTTTTATTTGAGTTAGAAGATAAGGGAACAATAGAAACGGTTCTTTTAAGACATAAAGATTCTAAAAATAAAGAAATTAGAAATACACTTTGTGTTTCATCACAGGTTGGTTGTCCTGTAAAATGTAGTTTCTGTGCAACAGGGCAAAGTGGATATATGAGAAATTTATCAGTAAGTGAAATTTTAAATCAAATTTACACAGTTGAAAGAAGACTTAGAAAAAAAGGAGAAAACTTAAATAATTTGGTATTTATGGGAATGGGTGAGCCTCTTTTAAATATTGATAATTTAGCTAAATCACTTAGTATAATTTCAAATGAGAATGGAATTAATATTTCAAAAAGAAAAATTACAATTTCAACTTCTGGTGTAGTTTCAGGTATAGAAAAAATTTTACTGGATAAAATTCCAATAGAACTAGCAATCTCTTTACATAGTGCTATAAATGAAAAGAGAGATAAGATTATTCCATTAAACAAAAATTTTCCATTGGAAGATTTATCAGCTGTTTTAATTGAATATCAAAAACAGACTAAAAGAAGGATTACTTTTGAATATATTTTAATTGATAATTTTAATATTTCAGAAACAGATGCCAATGCTTTGGCTGATTTTGTACATCAATTTGACCATGTTGTAAATTTAATACCATATAATGAAGTAGAAGGTGTAGAACACACCAGACCTTCTGTAAAAAAAATTGATAAGTTCTATAACTATCTAAAAAATGTCAGAAAAGTTAATGTAACTTTAAGGCAAGAAAAAGGCAGTGATATAGATGGAGCTTGTGGACAACTTAGACAAAGAAATAAAAAAAGGGGATAACTAGATAATGAAAAAAATACTTATTCTTTTATTAAAACTTATAGGAGCATTGTTTATTGTAGGAGTAATAGGAGTTTTTGCAATAATTATAAAATATAGATTGGAATTACCAAATATGCAGAGTATGGTTGAAGATTACAAACCACAAATGGCAACAACAATTTATGATAAAAATAATAAAGTTGTGGATACCTTGTCTGTTGAGGCAAGAGAAGTTGTGAAACTTGAAGATGTTTCCCCCTATATAAAAGATGCTTTTTTATCTATTGAAGATAAACAATTTTATTCTCACCATGGCTTAAATTTCAAAGGAATAGCAAGAGCAGTTATTACAACTTTTTTAAAGGGAAGAGCAACACAAGGTGGAAGCTCTATAACTCAACAATTAGCTAAAAATGCTTTTTTAACACCTGAAAAAACATTTTCAAGAAAAGTAAAAGAAGCAATTTTAACTTATCAAATAGAAAGAACTTATACAAAAGATGAAATCTTAGAAAGATATTTAAATGAAATATATTATGGTTCAGGTTCTTATGGTATAAAAAATGCAGCAGAACAATATTTTAAAAAAGATGTTAAAGACTTGAATATCGCAGAATCTGCTTTACTTGCTGGTATTCCAAATAGACCTACAAAGTATGATCCAAATAGAAATTTAGAAAATGCTTTACATAGACAAAGAATTATTTTAAAAGAAATGTATGATGATGGAAAAATTACAAAAGAGCAATATGATGAAGCCTTAGCATACAAATTTGAATTAGAAAATGAAGATAATGTAAAAAATGTTCCTGCTAATACTTCAATTATTTATAATAAAAGAACTAAAAATACATATAAAAATCCTGAACTTACAACAATAGTTGAAGATTATCTAGCAGAAATTTATGATGAAGAACAAATTTATACTTCTGGTTTAAAAATTTACACAACTATTGACTTAGATTATCAAAAAGTGGCTAAGGAAACATTTAATAGTTATCCATATTTTAAAAATAAAGAAATAAATGGAGCTATGATTACATTAGATCCATTTACTGGTGGAATAGTATCAATAGTTGGTGGAAAGAATTTTAAGGCAGGTAATTTTGATAGAGCAACTATGGCAAGAAGACAGTTAGGATCATCATTTAAACCATTTGTATATTTAGAAGCCTTAGAAAATGGATTTGAAACTTACTCTGTTGTAGTAAATGACTTTGTTGCTTTTGGAAAATGGGCACCTAAAAACTTTGATGGTAGATACAGTTATAATTCTACTCTTGTAAATTCATTGAATTTATCTCTAAATATTCCAGCAGTAAAATTATTAGATGCGATAACTGTTGATAAATTTAAAGAAGGAATTGGAGACAATATAAAATTGACATCTGAGGTTAAAGATTTAACTGCTGCACTTGGTTCAGTTGACAGTACTCCTGTAAATGTTGCAGCTAACTTTTCTATCTTTGTAAATGGTGGTTATATTGTAAAACCAAATATTATAAGAGAAATTAGAGATAATCAAGATATACTTATCTATGTTGCAGATATAGAAAAAACAAAAGTATTTGATAGTGTTGATGTAAGTGCAATAACTGCTATGTTAAAAACAGTTGTAAGTAATGGTACTGCTACAAGAGCAAGAGTTGTAGATAAAAGTGGCAGACCTATACAACAAGGTGGAAAAACAGGAACAACTAATGAACATAGAACAGCTTGGTTTGTTGGAATAACTCCTGAATATGTAACAGTTTGCTATATAGGTAGAGATGATAATAAACCTATGTATGGTAAGATGACAGGAGGAAGTGCTGTTGCACCTATGTGGGCTAAGTATTATCAAGCTCTTATAAATAAAGGATTATATACACCAGGAAAATTTGAATTCTTAGAAAATTATTTAGAAACTGGGGACTTAGTAAAACAAAATATTGATATATATTCTGGTTTATTAGATGGACCTAACAGTAAAGAATTTACTGTAAGAAAAGGTAGACTTCAAGTTGAAAGTGCTGCTAAATATAAAAATGGTATTGCTTCTGTCTTTGGCTTAGATGGAAATGTATCAAATGGAGCAGGTATTGATGTATCTGATGGAATGATAATTGATACTGGAAGTGGAGAAGGAGAAGGTACAGAAGGAAGCACAGGTGAAGGAAATGTTGAAACTCCTAATACAAGCACACCTTCTACTTCAACAGGAGGAAATGCTCCACCTGTTCAACAAAATAATTCTAATAATAAAGATGGAGATAGCTTAACAAATAGACTTTTAGGAGATTAAAATGTCAGATTTGAATAAAAAACAATTTGAAGCAGTTGAAACTGTTAATGGTCCTGTTGTAATAATAGCAGGACCTGGAACAGGTAAAACAAAAACTCTTGTTGAAAGAACTGTAAATATTCTTGTCAATAAAAAAGTAGAAGCTAAAAAAATTATGATAACTACTTTTACAAATAAGGCTGCAAAAGAATTGGAACTTAGGATAAATGAAAGGTTAGAAGAATTAAATGAAAATATAGATATAAGTGATATATACTTAGGAACTATGCATTCTATATGGGCAAAACTTATACAAGAAAATATCACTTATTCTAATTTTTTTGATAACTTTGAGCTTATGAGTGGAGATTATGAGCAACACTTTTTTATTTATTCAAGATTAAAAGAATACAAAAAATTAGAAGATTATCAAAAGTTTTTTGATAATCTTTCTTATAATGAAAACAAATACAAAAGTGATTGGAAAAAAAGTGCATTTCTTAGAAATAAAATAAATGACTTAAATGAAAATGCAATAGATATTGAAAGTATACAAACTTCTGATATCTATATAAACTTTATAAAAGCTGCTTATAAACTTTATGAAAAACAACTTTTTGAAAATAATATAGTTGATTTTTCTTATCTCCAAGTAGAGTTTTTAAATATGCTTTTAAAAAATAATGAATTTTTGGAAAAAATGAATAATAATTTTGACTATATTATGGTTGATGAATATCAAGACAGTAATAAAATTCAAGAGAAAATATTGCTTTCTATTTCAAAAAATAAAAAAAATATTTGTGTTGTAGGAGATGAAGACCAGTCTATATATAGATTTAGAGGAGCAAGTGCAGAAAATATTTTAAATTTTTCTAAGTATTTTAATGAAGATGAATGTAAACTTATAGTTTTAAATGAAAATTATCGTTCAGTAAATCATATAGTTGAATTTAATAATAAGTGGATTAATGCAATAGATTGGCACGGGAATAGATTTAAAAAAAATATAGTATCAATGAGGGAAAATGATTATATGACTTCTAATGTTTTTCATATTTCTGGAAGCACCTTAGATGAAAATATTAGAAATACTATGACTTTTATAAAAAAGTTAAAACAAAATAATAAAATTACAAACTATAATCAAATAGCTGTCTTATTTTCACATTTTAAAGATAGGTCTGCAAAAAAATTGGAAGATGCTTTAAAAAAAGAAAATATTGAAGTTTATTCTCCAAGAACAAAAGTTTTCTTTGAAATGTATGAAGTAAAATTAACCTTTGGAGTAATTTTAGCTTGTTTTAAAAAATATTTCCCAGAAGAAGCTCTTGATACATATTTATTAGAGTGTTTGGATTTAGCAAGGTTAGAAATTAGAAAAGATAATAAATTTTTAGCTTGGATAAAAGAAAAAATTGAAAATATTTCTGAATATAGTTTTAACTCTTTAAATGAAATTTTTTATGAATTATTAAGTTTTTCTTACTATAAGAATGTTTTAAAAGAAGAAAGTCCTATTGAAGCTAGAGCTAATCATAATCTGCCTATACTTAGTAAAATATTTAAAAATTTTCAAAAGTATGTACATTCTAAAAAAATAAGTATTGAAGATGATTTTTCTATAATAAAATATTTTTTCACAAAATATTTAGAAATTTTGAAACAATCAAGGGTTGATGAAATTTTTTCTGAGGAAGATTATCCTAATGACTGTATTCCATTTTTAACTATACACCAATCAAAAGGTTTAGAATTTCCAGTAGTTATTGTATTCTCATTATATTCTAAACCTAATGTGAGTGGAGATTTATCAAGACAGACAAGTATAGATAGACTTATCAATTCAAATTCTAAAATTTCTGAGATAGACAAAGAATATTTTGATTTTTATAGAAAATTCTATGTAGCTTTTAGTAGAGCAAAAAATTTATTAGTTTTAAGTTGTTATGAAAAAGGGTTATCTGAAAATTTTAAACCTTTTTTCTATTCAGTTCGTGGAGTAAATAGTTTACAATTTGATATCAACCAAATAAATTTAGATGAAGTTAGTAAAAAAGATGAAAGAAGAATTCTATCATATACAACTGATATTGCACTTTATAGATATTGTCCTATGAAATATTTTTTAGTGAGAGAAAAAGAATACTCAACTTTTGATAAAAAGGTATTTAATTTAGGGATAATAACTCACAAGGCAATAGAACATATAAATAAATCATTTTTGCAAAAACAAGAGATTTTTTCTGATAACTATATAGAAAATTTAGTAAAAAATATTTATAAATTTCAAAATATAGATTTGGATAACAATGTTGAGAGAATAATAGATATTGTTAAAAAATATATTAAAGATGAAAAAGATAATTTTAAATATATAAAAAAGGTTGAAGCCTCTGAATTTAGAGTTGAAGACAATTATATTCTATATGGGCAAATAGATTTAATTTTAGAAGATGAAAATGAAATTAAAATTATAGATTTTAAAACAGGAAAATATAATGAATTTGAGTTTTCTTCTAATTATAGGCAACAATTATCACTATATAAGTTACTTCTTCAAAAAAAATACGATAAGGAGATAAAAACTTATCTATATTATTTGGAAGAAGATGAACCTAAAAAGGAAATTCTTATTGATGATGAAGATTTAAAAGAAGATTTAGAAAATATAAATAAAACAACTCAAGATATTTTGGATAAGAAATTTCCTAAAATTCCATATAATCAAAATATCTGTGGGCTTTGTGAATTCAAAAACTATTGTTGGGGGATACAATGAAAATAGTACATTGTTCAGATTTACATTTAGGTAAAAGGTTTAGTGGAAATAAAGACTATGTCAAAAAAAGATATATGGATTTTTTTAATGCTTTTGCAACTTTTGTTGATAAGGTAGAGGAAATAAAACCTGATGTATGTTTGATTGCAGGAGATATTTTTGATAAAAAAGAAATTAATCCTGATATACTTTCTAAAACTGAATATCTATTTAAAAAACTAAAAGATAATGTCAAAAAAGATATAATAGCTATTGAGGGAAATCACGATAATTCTAGAATTTTAGAAGAGTCTTGGCTTGAATATCTACAAGAACAAAATATTTTAAAAGTCTTTTACTATAATAAAGATTTTGAGGAAAAAAATTATCTAAAAATAGATGATATAAATTTTTATCCAGTAGGTTATCCTGGTTTTATGATAGATGAAGCCTTGACTAAACTTTCTGAAAAATTAAATCCCCAAGAAAAAAATATAGTCATAGTTCATACTGGAATTTCAGGAAGTACAGATACTTTACCTGGATTGGTTTCAACTTCTATATTAGATTTATTTAGAGATAAGGCTATATATATTGCAGGTGGACATATACATTCATTTACAACTTATCCAAAGGAAAAACCTTACTTCTTTGTCTCAGGTTCTTTGGAGTTTTCTAATATCCAAAATGAAAAATCTGATAAAAAAGGCTTTATCTTATTTGATACTGACACTCTAAACTATGAATTTATAGAGTTAGAACATAGAAAAAGAATTAAAAAAGATTTTTCATATACTAATTTTTCAAATTTAGAAAATGAGTTTGAAAATTTTGTTAAAGAATTGAATTTAACAGGAGAAGAAATCTTAGTTATTTCTATATCTCTAAATAACAATGACTATATAAATACTGAAAACTTAGAAAATATTACTGAAAAGAATGGAGCTTTAAAAACACATATTTTAATAAAAAATATTTTAAATATAGGAGCTAGTGAAGAAAATAACTCTGATTTAAGCATAGATGAACTGGAAAAAAATTTAATAAATACTTGGAATATCTCTGAAATTGAAAAATTCTCTAAAAGTTTTGGTAGACTTAAAGAATTATTTTCAAATGATGATAGAGATAGTTTTTTAGAATTGTTTGATAAAACTTTGGAGGTGAATGAAGATGATAATTAAAAAAGTACAACTTGAAAATTATCGTTCTCATTCTAATATAACTGTTGAATTTACCAAGGGAGTAAACCTTATTTTAGGTAAGAATGGGAGAGGTAAAACTTCTATACTTGAAGCTATTAGTACAGTTATGTTTAATACTAAGGATAGAAGTGGTAAGGAAACTGGGAAAAGCTATATTAAATTTGGTGAAAAATCTTCAAAGGTAGATATAAATTTTATAGCTAATGATGGTAGAGAATATAATTTAAAAACTGAATTTTTTAAAACAAAACCTAAAAAACAAACTTTAAAAGATATGATAGGTTCTGAATATGATGGAGATATTCAAGAAAAATTAGAAGAACTTTGTGGAATTAAAAAAGGTTTTGAAGAAACTTATGAAAATATAGTTATTGCTAAGCAAAATGAATTTATTAATATCTTTAAGGCTAAGCCAAAGGATAGAGAAGAGATATTTAACAAGATTTTTAATACTCAAATATATAAAGAAATGTATGATAGCTTTTTAAAGGAAGCTGTTGATAAATATAAAGAAAAAGTAAAAGATTTAGAAAAAGAAATAACTTTTTTAAAAGAAAATATGGAAGATAAAGAACAAACTACAAATTTTCTTAAAGAGGAAGAAATTATAAAAAATACTTTAAATAAAGATTTTTCGGAAACTACTGAAATAATAAATAAATTATTAAATGAAATAAAAGACTACGAAACAACAGAAATAGAATTAAATAATTTAGTTAAAAAGATTAAAGATGAAGAAAGTAAAATAAAGAAATATTTAAGTCTTTTAAAAGAAAATATCATTGAAGCAAAACAAGCTAAAAAATCAAAAATAATTGTTAAAGAAACTGAAAAATCTTATCTTGAATATTTGAATATTGAAAAAAGATTAAAAGATTTAAGAGAAAATCTTGATAATTTATTGGAAGAGCAAAAATTAAATACCCAATATCAAAATAATATTGAAAAATTGGAAATATCTAATAAAAATTTAAAAGTTGATATTAACAATTTAGAAGAAAATATTTCTAAAAACTCTGAGAAAAAAGAAAATTTAGAAAGTGAAATCTCTAATCTTAAAATTAAAGAAGAAGACTTAGATTTAAAATTAAAAAAATATATAAATTTACTTGACAAATTAGAAAAATTAGAAAATTTTAAAGATAAAAAATTAGAAGATAAATTAAAGAAAACGACAGAAATTGACATTCTAAAAAAAGAATTAGTTTCTAAAAATGACTTATTTAAAACAATTAGTATTGAAGAACTTGAAAAAAAACTATTTAATTTTCAAGAACTTGAAAAAGGATTAAAACTTTTAGAAGAACAAAAAATTATTTTTGAAACTGAAATAAAAACCTTGAAAAAATCAAGTAAAGAACTGTCAGATAAGATTTGTCCATTTTTAAATGAAAAATGCCAAAACTTAGAAGATAAAGAGGCAGAAGATTATTTCTCTTCTAAAATTTCTATAAAAACAGAAGATTTAGAAAATTTGAAAAAAAATATAGAAGAAAAAACTCAAATTCTAGTTGAAAAAGTAGTTTTTGAAGATAAGAAAAAACAATATTTTGAACTTGAAAAATCTATAAAAGATTTAGAACTTTCTTTAAAAAATGAAGAGATTAATTTAAAAGAAATTGAACTAGATATTAAAAACTTGGATATGAATACTCAAAAACTTACTGAAAATCAAGAGTTTCAAAATAGTCAAATGCTAAGAGAAAAGAAAAAGGAATTGGAAGTTGAGCTTAGAAATTTAAACTTAAATGAAAAAAGAGAAAATTTAAAAAATCTTCTTGAAATTTTAGAAATTGAAAAAGAAAAGATTTTAAAAAATCAAAACTCAATAGAAAATAATTTAAAAGAAATTGATGAATTTTCAAAGAAAATTAAAGAGGATACAAATAAAAATATTGAGAGCATAAAATCAGAAATAAAAACTTTTGAAAATAAACTTGATGATTTAAAAAATCCTTATAATGAATATCTAAAAAATAATGTTTTGGCAGAAGATTTAGAAAATTTACTTATAAAAGTAGATAAAAATATTAAAGAGCTATATTCTTTAAGAACTGATAAGAATTTATTAAAAGAAAAAGTATCTAATTTGGAAGAAAAAATAAAAAATATAAAAATAGATGAACTGAAAGAAAAATATGATATTATTAAAGAAGAATTAAATGAAATCAATAAAAAATTAGGTTCATCACAAGAAAAAATTGAAAACTATAAGAAAATATTAGAAAAAATATCTTCACAAGAAGAAAAACAAAGAAAATTGCTTACTGAATTTAAGAAATTAGAAAATAAATTTAATAAGGCAAGTTTAATAAGAAATGAAGTAGGACAAATGGGTAGAGCTATTTCTAAGTATATGCTTAGTGGTATTAGTAATATTGCAAGTGTTAATTTTAATAAGATTACAGGTAGAACTGAAAGAATTGAATGGAGTAATGAAGAAAAGGATAAGTATGCTGTATATTTAGTAGGGCAGGAGAGAAAAATTGCCTTTGAGCAACTATCAGGAGGAGAGCAAGTTTCTGTTGCAATTGCAATAAGAGGAACTATGACAGAATATTTTACTAATTCTAAATTTATGATTTTAGATGAACCTACAAATAACCTTGATACTGAAAGAAAAAAACTACTTGCAGAGTATATGGGAGAAATTTTAAACAACTTAGAGCAAAGTATAATAGTTACTCACGACGATACATTTAGAGAAATGGCTGAAAAAATAATAGAATTGTAGAGGAAAAAATGAAAGTAAATTATGATTTAAAAATGGAAGAAATTTTAAAGGAAGTTACTCAGAGTGGAAAGAAAAAAAGATTGCTTATTCACTCTTGTTGCGGTCCTTGTAGTTCATCTGTTTTAGAGTATTTAAAAGATTATTTTAAAATAGATATTTACTACTATAATCCTAATATAACCTTTGATTATGAATATTATGCTAGAAAACAAGAACAAAAAGATATGCTAAAAAAATTAGATTATGATATGAATGTAATTGAGGGAATTTATAATCCAAAGGAAGATTTTTTTGAAAAAATAAAAGGGCTTGAAAATGAGAAAGAAGGAGGACAGAGATGTTACTCTTGCTATGATATAAGAATAGGAGAAACAGCTAAAAAAGCTAAAGAAGAAGGTTATGATTTTTTTAGCACAGTTTTAAGTATAAGTCCATTGAAAAATGTGAACTATATAAATGAGATAGGAGAAAAATATTCCAAAGAATATGATATTCCATTTTTATTTGCAGATTTTAAAAAGAAAAATAGATATTTAAGGTCAGTACAAATTTCAAAAGAATTAAATATGTATAGACAGGAATATTGTGGCTGTATATTTTCAAAAGTAGAAAAAGAACAAAGGGATAGAGAAAAGGCTTTAAAAGAAAAACAGGAGGGAGAAGTAAAAAATGACTAGCTTTTCAGAAAAAACAGTAAGAGGAGTTTCACTTATATTTTTAGTAATTTTTGGATTTTTAACATATAAAAATTATTATTATAGTCCACTTATAGTGCTAACTATAATGATATATTTTTCAACAAAAGGTGTTCAGATGTTTGAGAACAGAATTTTCTTATCAACAAGAGCTATATTTTGGATATTATTCTCAACTTTACTATTTTTAAGAATTTATTTTAATGAAAGTTCTCATTTAGATATGAAAAATACTAAAATTTTATTGACTATATCTTTAATTTCTATTTGTATTGGAACTTGGGTAGGAGATTTTTTTGCTAAATATATTTATATCAGAATAAAATTTTGTATAAATAGATTTTTTTCAACTTCTCATAAAGGTACTTATAGAATTGTTAAAATGGAAAATACTCAACAAAATTATTTAAAAAGTTTGGGTAAAAAAATGGGAATAATGTTTTATCATATTACCCTGGATGTAAATGGAGAAGAAAAAAAGTTTTTATTAGAAAAAGAACTTTTTGAAAAGCTACAAGGTAAATCTGAAATTAATATAAATATAAAAAAAGGTTGTCTTGGAATTTGCTATGGTGTAGGTATGCAAGAATAGGGAGGAAAGATGAAAAAATTTTTAATTATTTTAACATTTATTTTTTGTAGTTTACTTGGTTTTGCAGATAATGTTAATGTGGGAGTAAGAATACCTTTAGGTGAGCAAAAAGTTGAACTAGATTTTAATGTAAAATTGTTATTGGGAATGATTAAGGCTGAAAATAATCCTAAATATAAGAAATTATTAGATTATATTGACGAAAATTTAGCTAAAAAAGGGGAAGTTAAGTACTCTGCTAATATAAGTTTAAAAAGAGCCTCTTCAGAAGTTTTTTCAGAAAATGGTGAATTATTATATGAAGAAAAATTACCAAAAGAATTTATGAATTTTGTAAATTACTCTTTGAGTGCTGCAGATGATAAAGCAAAAGTTAAAAAATTTATAAAAGGTTCTTATGAAAAACCTGCCTATATGATTATTAGCAAAAATAATGGAAAACCTAAAATTTTCATAGAAAGAAGTATGGAACCTGATGAACATAAAATAAAAACTACAACAGAAGTTACACTAAAAAGAGAATTAACAGAAGCTGAAAAGAAAGAACTATTAAGTTTAAAAAATGATAAATTAATAACAAAATATAAGAGTTATGTTGATAGTGAAATTTCAAAGGCTTACACAGATAATAATTTGACTATGGTTCAAGAATTCAAAAATTTAACAGAAACTTCTATTGTATATATTAAAAATAATGAGAGTATTAAAAAAGAAATAAAATATACAGATAATACTCTTTCAAATGGAACTATGAAAAGCTATAAAAATGATAAATTAATAGAAGAAATTATTTTTGAAAACTCTATGCCAAATTTACAAAAAATGTACTATGATAATGGAAATTTAGCTGTTGAAATTCCTATGAAAAATGGAGAAGTTAATGGAGAAGCTAAAAACTATTATGAAAATGGAAAAATTAAAGAAGTATATTCATTTAAAAATGGAAAAAAAGAAGGTATAGTAAGAGAATATAGTGAAACAGGTAAGATAATTAAAGAAGTATTATACAAAGATGATGAGGAAGTTAAAAAAATTAAATAAATTCTATTTATAGGGGGAAAGATGAAAAAAATTTTAATTATCTTAACATTTTTATTTATTTCTATTTTTTCTTATTCAACAGATATAGATTTTGATGTAAGAGCTATGATGGGAATGACTAAAATAGAAGAAAAGGATAACCCAAAATACAAAAAATTTCTAAATTATATTGATGAAAACTTAGCTAAAAAAAGTGAAGCTAAATATTCATATAAATTGAATATGGATAAAAGAGTAGTAGAATTCTTTTCTGAAAAGGGAGAAATTTTACTTACAGAAAATCTTCCAAAAGAATTTTTAGATATTGTAGATAATTCCATAAGAGTTGCAGAAAACAAAGAAGAAATTAAAAAAATTATTAAAAATATATATGAAGACCCATACACTTATGTGAGTATAAGTAAATATAAAGAAAATTTAATCTTATTTACAGAAGAAAATATGGTAAATAGGGGGAAAATAAAAAATACTATGACAGTTGTTCTAAAAAGAGAATTGACAGATAATGAAAAAAATGAATTGATTTATTTCAAAGACAATAATGATGATGAGTTTTTTAAAAAATATAGAACTTATATAGATAGTGAAACTACAAAAACTTATATAAATGATAAATTAGAACTTTTTCAAGAAATTAAAGGTTTAACTGAAACAACTATCTTGTATAAAAAAAATGAAGTTTCAAAAGTAATTGTAGAGTATAGTGATAATAATCATATAAATTCAGTAGTTAAGTCATATAAAAATGATAGATTATTAAAAGAAACATTTATCAAAAACAAAAAGATAGTATTAGAAAAAGAATATTATGCCAGTGGAAAATTAGCAAGAGAAATACCTCTAAAAGATGGCTTAATTAGTGGTGAAGTAAAAGATTACTATGAAAATGGAAAAATAAGATCAACTGCTAACTTTGTAAATGGTGATATTGATGGTATTGTAAAGGAATATAATCAAGCAGGAAAAGTTGTTAAAGAAACTTTATATAAAAAGGGAAAGAAAGTTAAGTAAAAATTAATTAATTAATTAAAGTCCTATTGTTGTATTAACACGGAAAAAATGTTAAAATATCCGTGTTAATACAACAAAATAGAGGTGAATGTATGAATTATATTGATAAAATTAATAATTATTTAAAAAATTCAGGTGGAATTATTTTAGCTTCCTATTGTAGAAAAGAAAACATTCCAACAATATATTTGACTAGGCTTACAAAAGAAGGAAAACTAGTTAAAATAGCAAATGGACTTTATATAACTAAAAAAGCCAACTATGATGAATTCTATTTTTTTCAATATCGTTTTAAAAAAGCTATATTTTCATATGAAACTGCTTTATTTTTGTTAGGAGCAACAGATAAAATTCCAGATATCATAGATGTTACAATCTATAATAATTATAAATTTAATAATAAGCCTAATAAAGTAAATATTCATTATGTAAATAAAAAATTATATGACTTAGGTATAATTGAAATAAAAACTATATATGGCAATTCTGTTAAAGTTTATTCCTATGAAAGAATTCTTTGTGATTTTATTTCCCACAAAGAACAAATGGATACAGAAACTTATATAAAATTTATTCGTTTTTACTCTAAATATGAAAAAAAAGATATCCATAAACTATATGAAATGGCAAAAGAAATGAATATTATTGAAACAGTAAAAGATATTATGGAGATAGTGTATGAATAAAATAAAATTAACAAATCTTTGTCATAAAATTAGCGAAAAGACTGGATTAACTTTTAATTCAATTATGTTTTATTATTTTTTAGAAAGTATTTTAAAAAGGCTAGCTGGAGAAAAATACAATAAGAACTTTATTTTTAAAGGATGATTTTTATTATCTAATATAATAGGTATTAAGTCCCGTACTACTCTGGATATGGATTTACTTTTAAAAAATATACAACTATCCAAAGAAAAAATGTTTGAAGTATTAAATGAAGCTTTAAAAAATAATTTAAATGATGAAATAAGCTATGAAATACAAAATATTAGTCCTATAAGAGAAGAAGATAAATATGGAGGAGTGAGAATAAAAATTCTTTGTAAATTTGATAATATTAAAGTAGTTGTCCCTCTTGATATTGCAACTGGTGATATTGTTACTCCATATCCTATTGACTATAATTATACTAGTGTATTTAGTGATGAGAAAATTTTAATTAAAGCCTATTCAATTGAAACAATGATCGCTGAAAAACTTCAAACAATATATATGAGAGGATTTTTAAATAGTAGAAGTAAAGATTACTATGATTTATACATTCTTTACAAATTAAAAATTGATGAAATAAATTTTAATACATTATTAGAGGCTTGTGAAAAAACTTTTTGTTATAGAAAAACTGACTTTGACCTAAATAAATTAAAAAATTTACTTAAAAAATTAAAAGAAGATAAATCTTTTTTAAAACAATGGAGAAATTATAAAAAGAAAAATAATTATGTTGGAGATATAAATTTTGAAAATGTAATTGATAATATATTAAAAATAATTGAGAAAATAGAGAGTAAAAAATAGGAAAATTATAAAAAAATATAATCTTCCTCTTTTTTTATTTCTTATTATGTATTATAATAGATAAGTAAAAACAAATGACCGATTGGTCAATATTTTTGGAGGAATAGAATGAAACTGAGAAATAACTTAATTTTTCTTTCATTTATTTTATTTTTATCTTGTTCCAAGGTAAATATTGAAAATGAAAATAAAACTATGATGCAAGGATTAAAAGAAAAAGAAATAAGTACAGAAAATCTAAGAAGAGAAAAAGAGGGAATGTTAAGTTTAGATGAATGTATAGATTTAGCTTTAAAAAATAATTCTCAAATAAAATTAAAAGAGATAGAAGCTAAGATAGCTAAAATTGATAAAAAAATTTCTTTTGGTAATTTTTTACCAAGAATTTCTGCTATGTATTCAATCTCTGAGTTAGATAAATATGTGAGTGCAACTATTCCAGCACCTGATGTAACAATAGGAGTTTTAGGTGGAATAACTTTGCCATCACTTCCAGTTACATTGACAAGTAGAATGGTAGACAAAGATTTTAAAAATTATGCTTTAACTGCACAACTTCCAATTTTTGTCCCAGCCACTTGGTTTTTATATTCAGCAAGAGAAAAAGGAGAAAATATCAGCTTATACACAGAAGATTTAACTAAAAAGATGATAAAGTTAAAAGTTATAAGTGAATATTACTATATTTTAGCCTTAGTAAGTGAAAAAAGAGTTTTAGAAAGTGAATATGAGTATGCCAAAAAATTAAATAAAAATGCAAAATTAGCATTAGAAACTGAAAGTATTTTAAAATGGCAAGAAGAACAGACAGAACTTTTAATTAAACAAAAGGAAAATGCTATTAAAAATAATGAAAGAGATTTAAAAATTGCAAAAATGAATTTAATGAATGATTTAGGTTTAGACTTAAATGCAGATTTTAGATTTGTTATTCCAGAAGATACAGTTTATAAACTTCCTCCTCTTGAAGATGTTGTGTATGATGCACTTATCAATAGTGAACTTATAAAAATAAGTCATAATGTAGTAGCGATTAGTAAAGATAAAATAAAAATTGCAATGAGCAGATTTTTACCTCAAATTAGTTTAGGTGGAGGAGTAATTGGAACTGGTCTAAGTTTTCTTGATCCAAAAAATATCCTTTTTGGAGCTGTTACAGGCTTCTTATCATTATTTAATGGTTTTAAAGATGTTAATGAATATAAAAAAGCTAAGTTGCAATCAGAAGCAGCTTATATACAAAGAGAAGATATTATAATGAATACCATTATATCAGCAGTAAATTCATATAATAATGTTCAAAAAAGTATAGAAGATAAAGAATTAGCAGATATGAATTATAAGATTGCAAATGAAAAATATAAGCAAAAAAAATTAGAAAATGAAGTTGGAAATATAACTGCTGCTGATTTATTAAATGAAATGACTGAACTGGAAAAAGCAGCTAGTCTTAAAGAAAAAGCAGACTATAAATATAGTGTTTCAGTTGAAGCTTTAAAAATGTTAATTGAAAAATAGGAGTTTATTATGAAGATTAAATATATATTACTTTTTTTAATAATTTTTATTTTTACAGCTTGTAAAAAAGATACAGTGGAAATTATAAGAGCTGTAAAAATCCAAGAAATAAATTCAATGCAGGATGAAAATTTTAATATTGATTTTCCAGCAAAAATTTCCCCTACACAAAAAACTGTATTAGCTTTTAAATATGCTGGTAAAATTAAGAGTATAAATTTTGAAAGTGGAGATTTTGTAAAAAAAGGGCAAGTAATTGCTACAATGGATGATAAAGATTACAAAGTTAATTTAGAAGCATTTTCTAAAAAATACGAAGCAGCAAAAGCTGTTGCACAAAATGCAGAAACACAATTTGCCAGAGCTGAAAAATTGTATAAAGGAGAAGCACTTGCAAAAAAAGATTATGATAATGCACTTATGCAAAAAAATGTTGCTATATCAACTTTTAAAGAAGCTAGTGCTGGACTTGAAAATGCTAGAAACACTTTAAATGACACAAAAATAATAGCTCCTTATGATGGATATATAGATAAAAAAATAGTTGAAGTAGGAACTGTTGTTCCAGAAGGAGGTCCTGTTATTTCATTTATATCAAATGAAATAACTGATATTTCTGTAAATGCTTCATTAAAAGACATTGAATATATTAAAAATGCCAATAATATAATTTTTAAAGATAATTTATCAGAAAAAACATATTCTCTTAAAGTTAAAAGTGTCGCACAAAATCCCGATCCTATTAATTTAACTTATCCTGTTACCTTTACTTTTTCAAATCTTAGTGAAGGTGAAAAATTTTTATCTGGACAGACAGGGACTGTAACTATAAGTGTTAAAAATAATGGAAATCAAGAAATTTTAATTCCTTTAAATGCTGTTTTTGAAGATAATGGTTCAAATGTTTATCTATTTAAAAATGGTATAGCTGTTAAAACTCCAATAAAAATTGGAGAATTAAGAGAAACTGATAAAATAAGTGTAGTTAAAGGATTAAAAAGTGGAGATAAAGTAATAGTTGCAGGAGTAAGTAAATTAGCAGATGGAGAAAAAGTAAGACTTTTAGGAGGAAATAAATGAAAATTATAGAATACTCTATAAAAAATAGAGTAGTTATAGTCTTTGCAACATTAGTTTTAACCATTGCTGGAATATTTTCATATTTTGAATTAGGAAAACTTGAAGATCCTGAATTTAAAGTTAAAGAGGCAATAGTTGTTACTTTATATCCAGGTGCCTCTCCTGAAAGTGTTGAGCAGGAAGTTACAGATAAAATAGAAATTGCTCTCAGAAAAATTCCTAATGCAGATGTAGATAGTGTATCAAAGGCTGGTTATTCAGAAGTACATATAAAAATAGATGAAAGTACCCCAAGTGAAAAAATAGATCAACAATGGGATATAGTTAGAAAAAAGATAAATGATGTAAAAACTACTTTACCTTTAGGGGCATTACCTCCAGTAGTTCTTGATGACTATGGAGATGTATACGGTATGTTCTTTGCAATAACAAGTGAAGGTTTTTCTAAGGAAGAACTTTATAATTATGCAAAAGATATTAGGAAAGAGTTAGAAAAAACAGATGGAGTGGCAAAGACAATTTTATTTGGTAATAGTGATAGTGTTATAGAAGTATTAGTTGATAAGAATAAAATAGCTAATCTTGGAATAAATGAAAAAATGATAGCCTTAGCATTTACAAGCCAAAATATACCTGCTTATGCTAACTCAATGTTACATGGAGATAAAAATATTAGATTTGATATAGATCAAAGTTTTGAATCCATAGAAGATATAGAAAATTTAGTTATATATTCAACTCCACCAGTATTAAATGTCCAAAAGCCAACAACAGTATTATTAAAAGATATTGCTGAGGTTAGAAAAACAGAAGTTAAACCTTATACTACAAAGATGAGATACAATGGTAAAGAAGCTATTGGACTTATGTTATCACCTGTTACTGGAACAAATGTAGTTGAAACAGGAAAAGAAATAAATAAAAAAATAGAACTTCTTAAACAAGATTTACCCTATGGAATTGAAATAGAAAAAGTTTACTATCAACCTGAACTTGTATCCTCTGCAATAAATCAGTTTATAATAAATTTGATTGAATCAGTTGTAGTTGTTGTAGGTGTTCTTTTAATCACTATGGGAATTAGAAGTGGATTGATAATTGGTAGTGGACTTATACTTTCAATATTGGGGACTCTTATTGCAATGCTAGGAATGAAAATAGATTTACAAAGAGTTTCTTTGGGAGCTTTTATAATTGCAATGGGAATGCTTGTTGACAATTCAATAGTTGTAGTTGATGGAGTTTTGGATTCATTGGATAGTGGAAATAATAAATATACTGCTCTAACTAAGCCAACAGAAAAAACTGCTATACCTCTTTTAGGAGCAACTTTTATAGCAATAATTGCATTTTTGCCTATGTATCTTATGCCAACAACTGCTGGTGAATATATAAAAAGTTTATTTTGGGTAGTTGCTGTTTCACTGGGATTGAGTTGGATAATTTCACTTACACAGACAACTGTATTTTGTGATATATATTTAAGTGAAAATAATCTTAAATCTGGAAATAGTAAAGGAAAATTATTACATGATAAATTTTCAGTCTTACTTGAAAAAATTTTAACTCATAAAAAATTTTCAATTTTAATTTTACTTGGAGCATTTTTTCTTTCAATGTTATTATTTATAAAAGTTCCATTTTCCTTTTTTCCAGATTCAGACAAAAAAGGCTTTGTAATTAATCTATGGAATCCAGAAGGAACAGATATAGAGTATACTAATAAAATCAGTGAAGCAGTTGAAAATGAAGTTTTAAAACAAGATGGAATAATATCAGTTACCTCAGCAATAGGAGCTTCACCATCAAGATATTATATTGCTACTATTCCAGAATTACCTAATACAGCTTTATCTCAATTGATAATCTCAGTTAAAAAACTTAAAAATATTGATAAAATTAGTGAAACTGTTAAAGAATTTGTAGATAATAATTTCCCAGATACTCGTGTTGAAATTAGAAAATATGCTAATGGTATGCCCACAAAATATCCTATACAACTTAGAATTATTGGCAATGATCCAAGTGTGTTGAGAGAATACTCTAAAAAATTTGGAAATATTTTAAGAGATATTGAAGGAGCAGAAAATGTCCAAACAGATTGGAAAGAAAAACAGTTAGTTATAAAACCAGAACTTGATAAAGTAAAAGAAAGAGAAAGTCTTGTAACAGCTCTGGATATTGCAACTTCATTAAGTAGAAGTACTAATGGTATAAAAATTGGGACATTTAAAGATGGAGAAGAAAACATTCCAGTTATTTTTAAAGAAAAAAATGATAGTAGAGAATTTAATATGAATAGCTTAGGTCAAGTTCCTGTATGGGGCTTAGGTTTCAAAAGCATCCCATTTAGAGAACTTATAAGAAAAGAAAATCTTATCTGGGAAAATCCAATTATAATAAGAAAAGATGGATTTAGAGCAATACAAGTACAAGCAGATGTTAAAAATGGGTATAGAGTTGAAGCTGTTAGAAAAAAATTTGCTCAAGCAATAAAAGAAAGTAAAATAGAACTACCAAAAGGATATAAATTAGAGTGGAGTGGAGAATTTTATGAACAAGAAAAAAATACAAAAGAAGTTATCTCTTATGTTCCATTACAATTAATAATTATGTTTATGACCTGTGTGCTTCTATTTGGAAATTTAAAAGACCCTATTATAATTTTTGGAGTTTTGCCACTATCTTTCATTGGCATACTCCCTGGACTCTTCATTACAGGAAGAACATTTGGTTTTATGGCAATAATTGGAACAATAAGTTTAAGTGGTATGATGATAAAAAGTGCTATTGTTTTAATAGATGAGATAAGATATGAAATTTATACTCTGAAAAAAGAGCCTTTTAAGGCTATTATAGATTCTAGTGCAAGTAGAATAAGAGCTGTTTCACTGGCAGCTGGAACAACTGTATTGGGCATGACACCTTTGATGTTTGATCCTCTATTTTCAGATATGGCAATAACTATTGTCTTTGGTTTGACTGTTACTACATTACTAATTTTATTTGTTGTTCCATTGTTATATAGCATATTCTATAAAATAGACAAACCAAAAGAAAATTAATTAAATAAAACTTGCAAAAAAGTTAATTTATAGTTATAATAAAAATATGATTTATTAAGTAAAGTATAAAATTAAAATAAATTGTAAAATATTAGGAGGATATAAAGAATGAATAAAATTAGTTTAGTGTATTACAGTGCAACTGGAAATACTGAATCAATGGCAAAAGCTATTGAAGAAGGGATTGTGGAAGCTGGTGGAAAAGTTACTGTCTATAAATCAAATGCAATGAATAAAGATGATATTCTTTCAAGTGATGTTATAGTAATGGGATCATCTGCAACAGGATCAGAAGTCATAGATGAAAGTGATTTATTACCATTTATGGAAGAAGATGGTCCTAAATTCAAAGGTAAAAAGGTATATATCTTTGGTTCTTATGGTTGGGGAGGTGGAGAATATGCAGACAACTGGAAAACTCAACTAGAAGGATTTGGAGCTAAGATAGTTGCTATGCCTATTCTTGCTAATGAAGCTCCTACTGATGAAGAATTAGCTCAATTAAAAGAAATTGGTAAAAAGTTAGTTACTATCTAATTAAATGAAATTAATATAAGTACATAAAAGCTGTTACAAAAAATTTTGTACAGCTTTTTTAAATATTTCTAATAAATATATTGAAAAAAACTCATAAATCTATTATGATTAGTTATATGATATTTACAAATTTATTTATAGTTTTTGAAGGAGGAGAATAATGTATTGTTGTACAAAAATAAATGATGATATTATTTGGATTGGTGTTAATGATAGAAAAACTGAAAGATTTGAAAACTACATTCCTTTGGATGATGGAATAACATATAACTCATATCTAATAATGGATGAAAAAATATGTATAATTGATGGTGTTGAAGAAGGAGAAAATGGAAATTTTTTATCTAAAATAGAAGCAATGATAGGTAATGCCCCTGTTGATTATATTATAGTAAACCATGTGGAACCTGATCACTCTGGTTCAATTAAAAATATGTTAAAAATTTATCCAGAATTAAAAGTTGTAGGAAATGCAAAAACTATAATGATGTTAAAATTATTAGGTCTTGATTTGCCAGATGAAAGAGTTGTAACTGTAAAAGAAAAAGATATTCTAGATTTAGGAAAACATAAATTAACTTTTTATTTAATGCCTATGGTGCATTGGCCTGAATCAATGGCAACTTATGATATAACAGATAAAATTTTATTTTCAAATGATGCTTTTGGAAGTTTTGGAACATTAGATGGAGCTATTTTTGATGACGAAGTTAATACAGATTTTTTTACTGATGAAATGAGAAGATATTATTCTAATATAGTTGGAAAATTTGGAGCTCCTGTAAATGCTGTATTAAAAAAGTTATCTTCTGTTGAAATTTCTTGTATCTGCCCTTCACATGGATTAGTTTGGAGAAAATATATAAAAGAAATTATAGAAAGATATCAAAAATGGGCTAATATGGAAGCCACAAAAGAAGGAGTAGTAATAGTTTATGGAAGTATGTATGGCCATACTGCTGAAATGGCAGAAGTTTTAGGAAGAGAACTAGGAAACAGAGGAATTAAAGATGTTATAATTTACGACTCATCTAAAACAGATCACTCATATATATTTAGTACAATTTGGAGATATAAAGGGCTTATGTTAGGATCTTGTGCTCATAATAATGATATTTATCCAAAAATGGAGCCATTACTTCATAAGTTAGAAAACTATGGTTTAAAAAATAGATATTTAGGAATTTTTGGAAATATGATGTGGAGTGGTGGTGGAGTAAAAAGAATTAAAGAATTTGCTGCTACTTTAACTGGTTTAGAACAAATTGGAGAACCTATTGAAATAAAAGGACACATTACTCCTGAAGAAAGAGACAGATTAATAGAACTTGCTAATCTTATGGCAGATAAACTTATAGCTGATAGAAAATAATAATGTAAAAAGTCCACTATGTGCGGTAGTGGACTTTTGCTATTTTTTAATTCTACTTCTATTGTCTACTTTATTATACTCTTTATTTTTTTACTTGTCAATGATATAATATTTTTGCTATTTTTTCCTCCTTTAATCCAAACGAAAGTGAGGTGAAAAGGTTGAAAAAGTTCTACTTTATTATTGTCATGATAGTAATATTCTTATTATTATCTAAAAATGCTTACTAAGGTTTTATGTGGGATATGATGGCGGTCATATCCTGCTTTTTTTAATTTTGTAAAACTTCATTTACCAATGGTTTTCCTTCAATAAAATCTTTTATATTATTTAAAGTTGTAACAGTGATTGCATCAACTGCTTCTTTTGTAAAATATGCTTGGTGCGATGTTATAAGAACATTATAGAAAGATAAAAGTCTTCCTAAAATATCATCTTCTATAACCTGATTAGATTTATCTTCAAAGAAATAATTTTCTTCTTCTTCATATACATCAAGAGCAACAGCTCCAATTTTTTTATCTTTTAAGGCTTCAACTAAATCAGCTGAATCTATAAGCATACCTCTACCTGTATTTACTAAAATAACTCCATCTTTCATTTTCAACATAGATCTTCTATTAATCATATATTTAGTGTCTTTTGTAAGAGGGCAATTTAAAGAAATAATATCTGATTTAGCATAAAGTTCATCTAAACTTACATATTCAAAACCAAGTTCATCTGCAGCTTTTTGATTAGGATATAAATCATAAGCTATGACTTTCATATCAAAGCCTCTTAATATTTTAATCAATATTTGTCCTATTTTTCCAGTTCCTATAATTCCAGCAGTTTTCCCATCTAAATCAAAGCCCATTAAACCATTTATAGAAAAATTCCCCTCTCTTGTACGAACATAGGCTTTATGAATTTTTCTATTGACTGCTAAAATAAGTCCTACTGTGTATTCAGCTATGGCATGAGGTGAATAAGCAGGAACTCTAACAACTTTAAATCTGTTATGTATATCTTTTAAAGAAACATTATTAAATCCAGCACATCTCATAGCCAAAAGTTTTATTCCATTTTCAGCCATAATATCAATAGTTTCTTTATTTATATTATCATTGGCAAAACCACAAACAACATCATAACCTTTTGTTAAATTAGCAGTTTCTTCTGTCAATCTAACTTTTAAAAAAGTCATCTCAAAATTATAATCTTTTTCATATTTTTTAAAAAATTCTTTATCATAATCTTTTATATCAAAAAATATGATTTTTGTTTTTTCCATACTTCTACCTCCCAAAATAATTTAATAATTCTATAATAGTTAGATTTTATCATATTTTTTAATAAATTTAAAGAAAAGTAAGAAGAAATTCACTTGATTTAGATAATTAAATAATATACAATGAAACTATGTAAAATTTATAATGAAGGTGTAAAAATGAAAATAGGTTTAGTTTTAGAAGGTGGAGGAATGAGAACTCTTTTTACAGCTGGAGTTCTTGATGCTTTCCTTGATAAAGATATAAAAGTTGATGGTGTTGTCGGAGTATCTGCTGGAGCATTATTTGGAGTTAATTATATATCTGGACAAAAAGAAAGATCAGTGAGATATAATAAAAAATATTCCAATGAAAAAGAATATATGGGATTTTATAGCTGGATAACAACAGGAAATGCTGTAAATAAAGATTTTGCATTTTATAAAATTCCTTTTAAATTAGATAAGTTTGATGAAAAAGAATTTGAAAAAGCAAAAGTAGATTTTTATGTCGTAATGACAAATATAGAGACTGGAAAACCCGAATATGTTTTAATAAAAGATGTTTTTAAACAAATGGAATATTTCAGAGCCACATCTGCTTTACCTTTTGCTTCAAAGATTATAGAAATAAAAGGTAAAAAATATTTAGATGGAGGAATTTCAGATAGTATACCAATAGATTTTTGTGAAAGTTTAGGTTATGATAAAATTATTGTTGTATTAACAAGACCAGAAAACAATCATAAAGATGACAAATTAAATTTTTTATATAAATTAGTATATAGAAAATATCCAAACTTAGTTAATAGACTTGTCAATATGGGAAAAGATTATGAAGTGGTTTTAAAAAAGATAAAAGATTTAGAAAATAAAGATAAAATATTTGTTATAAGACCACCTGAAATTTTAAAAATTGGTAGGCTTGAAAAAAATAAAGATAAAATTCAAAAAGTTTATGATATTGGGTTAAATACAGGCTTGAAAGAAATAGATAATCTTTTAAAATATTTGAACAAATAAGATTATTTTCATACTTTTTTATAAAAATAAATTATAAAAACCTTGAATTTTATTTTAAATATGTTATAATATTTTTAGAAAATTTCTGACCTTACCGCTATTTTCAGGAGGTTTTGGGTCTAATGTCGTCATGGGGTTGGCGCTGTCTTTAATAAATCAGATATATCACGAATATCAATAGTTATTACGGATACTGTATATTTTAGGTAACTGACTACCACTTGTTGTGTTTGACGACTAAAACCATAATGAGGCGATAGGTCGGTTTTTTTATTTAAAAATAAAGGGAGAATATTTATGAAAATTACTAGCAAAGAGTTAACAGACATTTTTCAAAAGCATGTTGAGAATTTATTTCCAAACAAAGAATTAAAACCTGTTGAAATTACAATAGCAACAAATGAAAATTTTGGTGATTACCAATGTAATTTTGCTATGATAAATTCTAAGATAATTGGAGATAATCCAAGGAAAATTGCAGAAAAAATCAAAAATAATTTTCCTTATGGGAATGTTGTTGAAAAATTGGAAGTTGCAGGACCAGGTTTCATAAATATATTTTTATCTGATAAATATATTTCTGATTCTATAAAGAAAATAGGAGAAGATTATGATTTTTCATTTTTAAATAGAAAAGGAAAGGTTATAGTAGATTTCTCATCTCCAAATATTGCTAAAAGAATGCATATAGGACATTTAAGATCTACAATTATAGGTGAATCAGTATGTAGAATATATAGATATTTAGGTTATAATGTAGTTGCAGATAATCATATTGGAGATTGGGGAACACAATTTGGAAAATTAATAGTTGGATATAGAAAATGGCTTAATAGAGAAGCCTATGAAAAAAATGCAATAGAAGAACTTGAAAGAGTTTATGTAAAATTTTCTGATGAAGCAGAAAAAGACCCCTCTCTTGAAGATTTAGCAAGAGCAGAGCTTAAAAAAGTCCAAGATGGAGAGGAAGAAAATACAAAACTTTGGAAAGAGTTTATCACTGAATCTTTAAAGGAATATAATAAGTTATATAAAAGACTTGATGTACATTTTGACACATATTATGGTGAATCTTTCTATAATGATATGATGGCAGATGTTGTAAAAGAGTTAGTAGATAAAAAATTAGCAGTTGATGATGAGGGAGCTAAGGTAGTATTTTTTGATGAAAAAGATAATCTATTCCCTTGTATAGTTCAAAAGAAAGATGGAGCTTACCTATATTCAACATCAGATATAGCAACTGTAAAATTTAGAAAAAATACTTATGATGTAAATAAAATGATTTATCTCACAGATGCTAGACAACAAGACCATTTTAAACAATTCTTTAAAATAACTGATATGCTTGGTTGGAATATAGAAAAATATCATATTTGGTTTGGTATTATAAGATTTGCAGATGGTATTCTATCAACTCGTAAAGGAAATGTAATAAAACTTGAAGAATTGTTAGATGAAGCACATAACCGTGCTTATGATGTAGTAAATGAAAAGAATCCTAATCTATCAGAAGAAGAAAAACAGAACATAGCTGAGGTTGTAGGAGTCAGCTCAGTTAAGTATGCTGATTTATCTCAAAATAAACAAAGTGATATTATATTTGAATGGGATAAAATGTTAAGTTTTGAAGGAAATACTGCACCGTATTTGCTATATACCTATGCTAGAATTCAATCTATTCTTAGAAAAGTTGCTGAACAAAATATTGACTTAAATGAAAATATAGAAATAAAAACTGATAATAAATTTGAAAAATCCTTAGCAACTTATTTATTAGCTTTTCCAATATCTGTATTGAAAGCTGCTGAAACTTTTAAACCTAATTTAATTGCAGATTATTTATATGAATTATCTAAAAAATTAAATAGTTTCTATAATAATTGTCCTATATTAAATCAAGATATAGAAACTTTAAAATCAAGAGCATTATTAATTAAAAAAACAGGGAAAGTTTTAAAAGATGGTTTGGGACTTCTAGGAATACCAGTTTTAAATAAAATGTAAAAATTAAGGAGGAATTATGAAAAGAAGACCAATTATAGGAATATCTTCAAGTGTAATTGTTGATGAGGCAGGTAGTTTTGCTGGCTATAAAAGAGCTTATGTAAACAAAGACTATGTAGATGCTGTTATAAGGGCAGGAGGTGTTCCACTAATAATTCCATTTAGTACAGATAAAGAAGTGATTATCAGCCAAGCACAATTAATAGATGGCTTAATTTTGTCAGGAGGGCATGATATAAATCCATATAATTATGGACAAGAACCTAGCCAAAAAATAGGAGAAACTTTCCCTGAAAGAGATACTTATGAAATGATATTATTGGAAGAAAGTAAAAAAAGAAATATTCCAATTCTAGGAATTTGTAGAGGCTTTCAACTAATAAATGTTGCAGCAGGAGGAACTCTATATCAAGATTTATCATTAATTCCAGGAAATATTTTAAAACACAATCAAGTTTCTAATCCAACTTTAAAAACTCATAAGGTAGAAATAAAAGAAAATTCTGTTATTTCAAGTATTTTTGGAAAAGAAACAATGGTAAACTCATTTCATCATCAAGTAATTGACAAAGTGGCAAATGATTTTATAGTTGTTGCTAAAGCTAGTGATGGAGTGGTTGAAGCTATTGAGCATAAAACATATAAATTTTTAGTTGCTGTACAATGGCATCCAGAAATGTTAGCTGTAAATTGTGAAAAAGCTAGGGAACTTTTTAGTAAATTTGTAGAAGAAGCTAAAAAATAAATAATAGATCGGAGAAAAAATGGAAAGTAATCAAAAAATGAAATTTTGGTCAATAGTATTATTAACTATTAATTCTATTATAGGAACTGGAATATTTTTATCACCTGGGGCTGTTGCAAAATTAGTTGGTAGTAAAGCAGCAATAATTTACTTAGCAGCAGCAGTTTTTGCAGCTGTGTTAGCAGTAACTTTTGCAGCTGCTTCAAAATATGTTGTTAAATCTGGTGCAGCTTATGCCTATGCAAAAGCAGGATTTGGAGATGAAGTTGGCTCTTATGTTGGAATAACAAGAGTTGTCTCTGCAAGTATTGCATGGGGAGTTATGGCAACAGGTGTTGTAAAAACTACTTTATCTATTTTTGGACAAGACTCATCAAATATGAAAAATGTAACAATAGGATTCATAACTTTGATGTTGATCTTATTGATTATAAATTTAATAGGAACAAAACTTCTTACAATCATCAGTAATATATCAACAATTGGAAAAATTGGTGCTTTGGGAATAACTATAATAGCAGGTATATTTATATTAATTTTTTCTGGTGGAAATCATATAGAAGAATTGAATTTATTGAAAGACACAGAAGGTAATAACTTAATTCCAGAATTTACAACTTCTGTTTTTGTTACAGCACTTATAGGAGCTTTTTATGCTTTTACTGGATTTGAAAGTGTTGCAAGTGGTTCAGCTGATATGGAAAAACCTGAAAAAAATCTTCCAAGAGCAATTCCACTTGCTATTGCAATAATTGCTGCTATATATTTTGGTATAGTATTTGTATCTATGTATATTGATCCAGTAGCTATGGTAACATCAAAAGATCCTGTTGTATTAGCTTCTATTTTTAAAAACCAATTATTACAAAAAATAATAGTTATTGGTGCACTTATGTCAATGTTTGGGATAAATGTGGCAGCTTCATTTCACACACCAAGAGTATTTGAAGCTATGGCTAAAGAAAAACAAGTCCCAGAATTTTTTGCTAAAAGAACAAAAGGTGGTTTACCTTTAACTTCTTTTATCTTGACAGCAGTGATAGCAGTTGTGATACCATTGGCTTTTAATTACAATATGGCAGGTATAATTATAATCAGTTCAATATCAAGATTTATACAATTTATAATAGTTCCATTGGCTGTAATTGTATTTTTCTATGGAAAGAGTAAAGAAGAAGTTTTAAATGCTAATAAAAATTTTATAATAGATGTTATTGTTCCAATAATAGCATTATTACTTACAGTTTTATTGTTAATAAAATTTAATTGGGTTCAACAATTCTCAACAAAATTAGATGATGGTACAACAACAATAAATTTAAAAGCTGTAATATCTATGATTATAGGATATTTGATTCTTCCTATTATTTTAAGAATATATATGAGAACCCAAAAATAAAACATATATTTTATTAATATTAAAAATTTATAGAAATTATAAAATAAATATGATAAAATAGAAAAGAATTTAATTATAAGTTTAGGAGTGATTATTTTGGATCTGCACTATTTAGAAATATTTTATGAAGTTGCAAAGGCTAAGAGTTTTACAAAAGCTGCTGATAAACTTTTTATAAACCAATCAGCTGTCTCTATTCAAGTTAAAAAATTTGAAGATATCTTAAAGGTGAAACTATTTGACAGAAGCTCAAAAAAAATTAAACTTACTTATGTAGGTGAAACTCTATATAAGATGGCAGAGGATATTTTTGAGAAAGTAAAAAGAGCAGAAAAAGAAATCACAAGAGTAATAGAAGTGGACATAGCAAGAATCTCAATAGGGGCTTCTTCTATTATTGCTGAGCCTTTACTTCCTAGTCTTATGAAAGACTTTTCTTCAACATACGAAGAAATAGAATACAATGTAACTATATCAAATAAAGAACATTTATTAAAACTTTTAAAAGAAGGCGAATTGGATATAATAATAATTGATAGTGAACATATAATTGATTCTAATTTAGAAATTATATCAATAGAAAAAGTGCCTTATGTTTTAATAAGTTCACAAAATTATTCAAATCCAGAAGATATTGAAAAAGACCCTATTATTACAAGAAATACTATACATAATAATAATAAGGCCATTGAAATAATTGAAGATAGATATGGAATAAACTTCAACACTAAAATTAATGTGGTTGGTAACTTAGAAGTTATAAAGGGTATGGTAAGAGAAGGTATTGGAAATGTTATTCTTCCTTACTATGCAGTTTACAAGGATATTAAAAAAGGTGATTTTAAAGTTATTAGTAAAATTGATGAAGTAAAAGATGGTTATGAACTTATAATAACTAAGGATAAAAAAGATTTATCACAAATAGCTAAATTTATTAATATCGTTAAAAGTCACAAAATTGTTATGGAGTCTACAAGACACTAAGAGAGGTTGTTAATATGAATTTAATATCTTCATACAAAACAGAATTTGAGTTATTAAAAAAATTTATTGAAGAAGAGGAAGAAAAAAAAGAAACTGAAAAAGTTGCTAAAAAGTTAGCAGATATATTTATAAAAGGTAAAAAAGTGCTAATCTGTGGAAATGGTGGAAGCAACTGTGATGCTATGCATTTTATTGAAGAATTTACAGGAAGATTTAGAAAAGAAAGAAGAGCATTACCAGCAATTTCTATATCAGATCCTTCTCATATAACTTGTGTTGCTAATGATTATGGCTTTGAATATATTTTTTCAAAAGGTGTTGAAGCCTATGGACAAGAAGGAGATATGTTTATTGGAATATCAACAAGTGGAAATTCTCCTAATGTTATAAAAGCAGTTGAACAAGCAAAAGCACAAGGACTTATAACAGTTGGACTTCTTGGAAAAGATGGTGGAAAACTTAAAGGTGTATGTGATTATGAATTTATAATTCCTGGAAAAACATCAGATAGAGTCCAAGAAATTCATATGATGATACTTCATATAATAATTGAAGGTGTAGAAAGAATAATGTTCCCTGAAAATTATATTGGGGAATAAAATAAATAAAAAAATATAAGAGTTTATTATAAATATTGAATATAAAGTAAAAAATAGTTCGTTACTAGCCAGATTTTTTAACGAATAAAAATTAAGAATTCGCTGCAAATTCGGTAAACTTGCCAACAAGTTGGCTTCAAACACACCGACATTTGCTCGGCTCATTCTATTTAATTTTTATTCTAAAATCTGGAATGTAACTCTCTTATTTTTTACTCATATATTAAATTACTTATTTATAATAGCTCTTTTTTTATTTATTTTTTTGCTTGACATTTATCTAGTATAATTATAAAATACCTCGTATTGAAAAATAAAATCAAATTAAATCTACAAGGGGGATTGATATGTCTAAATTAGACCAAAATAAGACACCATTATTTACAGTATTAAAAGATGAATATGTGAGAAGAAATATACTTCCATTTCATGTTCCTGGACATAAAAGAGGAAAAGGAGTTGATAAAGAATTTTTTAACTTTATGGGAGAGGCTCCTTTTTCAATAGACGTAACAATTTTTAAAATGGTTGATGGTTTACATCATCCAAAAAGCTGTATAAAAGAAGCTCAAGAATTACTTGCAGATGCTTATGGAGTTAAACATAGTTTCTTTGCAGTAAACGGAACTTCTGGTGCAATACAAGCAATGATAATGTCAGTTATAAAAGCAGGAGAAAAAATATTAGTGCCAAGAAATGTGCATAAATCAGTTTCAGCAGGAATTATTTTAAGTGGTTCTGAACCTGTATATATGAATCCTGAAATTGATGAAAATTTGGGAATTGCCTTAGGAGTTAAACCACAAACTGTTGAAAATATGTTAAAACAAGACCCAGATATAGCGGCAGTTCTTATTATAAATCCAACTTATTATGGAGTAGCAACAGATATTAAAAAAATAGCTGATATAGTTCATAGCTATGATATACCTCTTATTGTAGATGAAGCCCATGGACCACATTTACATTTTCATGATGAGTTACCAATTTCAGCTGTTGATGCTGGAGCAGATATTTGTACTCAAAGTACACATAAAATTTTAGGTGCTATGACTCAAATGTCAGTTATCCATGTAAATTCTGATAGAGTTAATGTTGAAAAAGTAAAACAAATTTTAAGTTTACTTCATACAACTTCTCCATCATATCCATTGATGGCATCTCTTGATTGTGCAAGAAGACAAATAGCTACACAAGGTCAAGAGCTACTTACAAGAACTATTGAACTTGCTAAATATTTTAGAAGAGAAGCCAATAGAATACCGGGAATTTATTGTTTTGGAGATGAACTTATTGGAAAAGATGGTTTCTTCGCTTTTGATCCAACAAAAATTACAATATCTGCAAAAGAATTAGGACTTAAAGGTGGAGAACTTGAAAGCCTACTTGTAGATGATTATAATATTCAAATGGAATTATCAGACTATTATAACACTTTGGGACTTATTACAATAGGAGATACAGAAGAAAGTGTAAATAAATTACTTGATGCTTTAAGAGATATAAGCAGAAGATTTTTTGGAAAAGGGAAAAAATTGGAAAAAAATATTATAAAACTTCCTGAAACTCCTGAATTAGTGTTGATGCCGAGAGAAGCATTTTACAGTGAAAAGAATAAAGTTCCATTTAAAGAAAGTGTTGGAAAAATTTCTGGTGAAATGATAATGGCATATCCACCTGGTATTCCAATAATCATTGCAGGAGAAAGAATAAGCCAAGATATAATTGATTATATTGAAGAATTAAAAGAGGCAGATTTACATATTCAGGGTATGGAAGATCCAGAACTTGAAACTATAAATGTAATTGAAGAAGAAGATGCTATTTACTTATATACTGAAAAAATGAAAAATATTCTTATTGGAGTACAAACAAATCTTGGAGTTAATAAGACAGGAACTGAGTTTGGACCTGATGATTTAATCCAAGCATATCCAGATACTTTTGACGAAATGGAATTAATTTCTGTTGAAAGACAAAAAGAAGATTTCAATGATAAAAAATTAAAATTCAAAAATACAGTCTTGAATACTTGTGAAAAGATAGCTAAAAGAGTTAATGAAGCTGTGATTGATGGATATAGACCAATACTTGTTGGAGGAGACCACTCAATTTCATTAGGAAGTTTGTCAGGTGTTTCATTAGAAAAGGAAATTGGAGTTTTATGGATAAGTGCTCATGGAGATATGAATACTCCTGAAAGTACACTTACAGGAAATATCCATGGAATGCCATTAGCTTTACTTCAAGGTTTAGGAGATAGGGAATTAGTAAACTGTTTCTATGAAGGTGCAAAACTTGACAGTAGAAATATAGTTATCTTTGGTGCAAGAGAAATTGAAGTTGAAGAAAGAAAAATTATTGAAAAAACTGGTGTAAAAATTGTTTATTATGATGATATTCTAAGAAAAGGTATAGATAATGTTTTAGATGAAATAAAAGATTATCTAAAAATTGATAATTTACATATTAGTATAGATATGAATGTATTTGATCCAGAAATTGCTCCTGGTGTATCTGTACCTGTTAGAAGAGGAATGTCTTATGATGAAATGTTTAAATCATTGAAATTTGCATTTAAAAATTATTCAGTTACATCAGCAGATATTACAGAATTTAATCCTTTGAATGATATCAATGGAAAAACTGCTGAACTTGTTGATAGTATAGTCCAATATATGATGAACCCAGATTATTAAAAAGAAAAAGGAATTGCCTAGAGAAAAATTTGAACAAGATTTTAAAGATAATTTAAAAAATATACTGACTAAATATATTATTTTATTTTATTTAATATATTTTAGCCAGTTTTTTTTAAAGTGATATAATAAAATAAAAAGATATATAAGAGGTTAAATATGAAAAAAATAAAATACATACTAATAACTATTGTCTTTTCTGTTTTATTTGGATCTTGTTCAACAATAATAGCAATTTATCAAATAGCAACATGGAAACCTAAAATATTAGTAGACTTAGATATTAAGGTATATTCTGTTTATAAAAATGGAAAATTTACAAGAGATGGTTTAAAAGAAAAGGAGATAACAAAATTAGGTTATCAAATAGTAGATGACTATGGATTGTATCTATATAATGGTAGAATAGGAACAAGAGGAGAATATTCAAAGATTATATTTTATGATGATATAAAAATAACTATAAATAATAAAACAGTAGTAATACCAAAAAATAAGATAAAAGAAAAAAAGATAACAGATATAGGATATGTATATGACTATTCTATTGAACCATTAAAATTTGATGAATTTTCTACTGAAAGTTTCATTATAGATTTGGGAACTATTGAAATAGTTGAAAAAGATGGAAAAATAGTTAAAGAAAAAAGAAAAATTCCTCCAATTACGTTAAAAAATACTATAAACATATACTGGCTTGAAAATGCTTTTCATCCAAATAGTGTAGATACATATTATTATTATTGGCTTGATAAATATAAAGGAGAATTTGGAGATGCAAAGACAATCTATTTTAATCCAGAACTTGTTAAAATTCCTAATGATATAAAAAGAATAATAGAAAATAAAAAGAAGTTGTCTAACATAGAACAAAAAGTTGGTGAAACATGGCAAGGTAAAGTAATAACTAATGATACTAATTTAAATATACTTACATGGGAAAAAGTTGATGAATAGGGGCATTCCAGTATTGCCCCTTTTATTATTCTAATGTTTTTTTATAATTATCTTCAAAATATTGATAAGTATCAACAGTATCTACTAAATAACCATCTACTCCTATTTCATCTAATTTTTTTGATATTCTTTTATAATACTTTTCCATTCAGGACTCCAATACTTAACTATACAATTTCTTTCCCAATTCTCATTTTCCTTAACTATCCAATTAGGTTTCTTTTTATTCCAGTAAAATCTATAATCCTCAGCCTCCCCTATACTTAAATAGGCAATGACCAATCTTTTTCCTCCATTATTTTTAATCTTTAATTCTTCTATTGTTTTATATAACTTATCAGCATTGAAAAAGAAAAATATTTTTTTAATATTAATCACCTCTTAATCTAATACAAAAATATTATAGCATAAGAATTGAAATTATTTTAAAAAATGGTTTCTTTATTATAAAAATAAGGAATTACTAAGATATTAAAATTTAAAATAATGAAAAAGATAGTACTTTATTGTATTGATTGAGAACATAAAAATATTAAAATTTCTAAAAAAATATATTGACAAATAAAATAATTCTTTTTACTATTGATTGAAATTAAAAAAATTTGAAAGGAGAAATAATAATGAAAAAATTATTAGTCTTGCTTACTATATTATCTTCAATAATGGCTTATGCAGAAGATACAATAGAACTTGATCAAACAACTGTAAAAAGTAGTCCTAGAAGTTCTGATTACACATTAATTCCTAAAGAACAAAAAAATACTTATGTAATCACTCAAGAAAAAATTAGAGAGAGAAACTATAAGAATGTAGAAGATGTTTTAAGAGATGCCCCTGGAGTTACAATACAAAATACTGCTTTTGGACCAAGAGTTGATATGAGAGGTAGTGGAGAAAAATCATTAAGTAGGGTTAAAGTATTGATAGATGGAGTAAGTATAAATCCTACTGAAGAAACAATGGCAAGTTTACCAATAAATTCAATTCCTATTGAAAGTGTTAAAAAAATTGAGATAATTCCAGGTGGAGGAGCAACTCTTTATGGAAGTGGTTCTGTTGGAGGAGTTATCAGTATAACTACTAACTCAAATGTTACTAAAAATAATTTCTTTGCTGATTTAAACTATGGTTCATTTGATAATAGAAATTTTGGCTTTGCTGGTGGATATAATGTCACTAAAAATTTGTATGTAAACTATGGTTTTAGTTACTTAAATAGTGAAGGTTATAAAAGAGAAGAAGAAAAAGAAAATAAAATTTATTTACTAGGATTTGACTATAAGATAAATGCAAAAAATAGATTTAGGTTTCAAACTAGATATAGTAAATTTAAAGATGATGGAAGCAACCAAGTAGCAAGAGAAGTTTTAGAATATGACAGAAGAGCAGTTGGATTAAATTTAGATATGATAACAAAAGATAAAAGTTATACTTTTGATTATGAATACAGACCTAAAAATAATTTAACATTAGCAGCTACTATATACAAACAAGAACAGGATAGAGATATTCAAACAGAAAGCATAGATGATATTAGAATTGTTTCTTCTCCAGCTGGATATACTTATGGAAGTTATAAGGAAGAAATGAACTTTTATGGAGTTACATCCAAAATGAATGCAAAATTTGAAGAAGATAAAAAAGGATTAAAATTAAAAAGCAAATATGATTATAGCAATGGTCAAATAATTTTTGGATATGATTATCAAAAAGCAGTAAATAAAAGAGATTCCTTTGTCCAATCTGAAACTTTAAAATCATATAATAATGGTTATTCAAATAAAACTTTAGAAGGAGAAGACATCCAACCAGTTATCAATCGTGTTAAAGTAAATATGGAAAAAGAATCTCATGGTTTCTATGTTTTTAATAAATTTGATGCAACAGATAAATTAGATATCACAACAGGGTTTAGAACAGAAATTACAAAATATAATGGAAAAAGAGTCAACGGACCAAATACTATGCCATTTGTTGCTGCTAAAACTGCTGAAATAAACACAGATAGAAGATTAGAAAATTATGCTGGGGAATTTGGAGCTTTATATAAATATCGTGATACAGGAAGAGTATTTTTAAGATATGAAAAAGGATTTGTAACTCCATTTGCAAACCAATTAACAGATAAAGTTCGTGATACAACTTTACCAAAAAAAGTTGGTTTCTTTGACCCACCACAAGTTAATGTGGCTTCTAAATATGTAGACAATAATTTAAAATCAGAAAAAACAGATACAGTAGAATTAGGAGTAAGAGATTATTTCTTTGGCTCTTTGTTTAGTGCCTCTGTATTTTTAACAGATACAAAAGATGAAATTACTTTAATTAGTTCAGGAGTAACTAACCCAGCAGTAAATAGATGGAAGTATAGAAATATTGGAAAAACTAGAAGAATGGGATTAGAGCTAGAAGCTGAACAAAATTTTGGAAACTGGTCTTTATCTCAATCTTTGACATTACTTAATACAAAAGTATTAAAAGCTAATGAAGAGGCAAGATTAGAAAAAGGCGATCAAGTTCCATTAGTACCAAGAGTTAAAGCTACACTAGGTGTAAAATATAATTTTACAGATAAAATCGCATTAGTTGGAACATATACTTATTTTAGTAAAAGAGATACAAGAGAAATAAGAGAAAGTGAAGATTTGAATAAGGATGATGATATTATAAAACATACTATTGGTGGCTATGGGGTAACAGATTTAGGAGTTTTGTATAAAGCAGATGCTTACTCTAATATTAAAGTAGGAGCAAAAAATATATTTAATAAAAAATACAATTTAAGAGAAACAAGTCTTGAAGCCTTACCTGCCCCAGAAAAAACTTATTATTTGGAAATGAATGTTAGATTTTAATTTAGAGGAGAATAAAAAATGAAGCATAAATTTTTAACAATTATAGTATTAGCTTTGTTAGCAAATCAAGTATATGCAAAACAAAGTATTTATAGCCCAAGAGGTCATTATAGAATACCTTTACAAAATGAAAATGTAGAAACCTTTGAAGGTGGAGCTTATGAAAATTTACTGAGAATAGTAGATGAATATAATAGACAAAGAGGAATAAATCGTTCTTATTTTTATAAAAGTACAAACAAAGAATTAAGACTTCATGATAATGTAGACTTAATCCCTGTTATACAATATACAGGAGATGAAGAACGTGGAAATTATGGAACTACTCAATTAGATAAAAAAAATAACCTTACAAAAGGATATGTAGATTTACCTTCTATTATAGAAAAAAGGATAGATGCCTTAAAACAAAATGGTACCTATGATAATTTTTCTTATACAACAATGGGAAATCAAAAAAGATTCTATTTTGGAAATGGAAATGTGGCAAATGATATTATTCTTAAAGAAAGTAATGATTTTAATAAAGAATTAGAAGCTCAAAAGAAAGCTAAAACAGATAAATATCTTATAGATGGAAAATATGAAAGTATTAATTATGCTAATAGAAACCAATTAGGTATCACAATGGATGAATACTATAAAAGAATTGAAGGAAAATCTAATGATGAAGTTCGTAAATTTCTTTTAGAAAAACTTAAAGAAAAAAGACCTGATTTAAATGTTTATGAAAAAGATGGTGAATTATATACTAAAGAAAATGGTAAAGAATGGAAAGTATATTATAAAATAGAACCTGTTTCAAAAGAAAGAACAAGTACTAATGGACAAATGATTAAAGATAGTGAAAAATTTGAAGATACTGTTTATACTAATATCTATGTTTATAAACCAAATAATGATCCACAAAACAGTACAGGTAGAATATTATATACAAAAAAAGGTGATATAATAGTAGAAGATAAATTAAATTATAATAATGATATTCATATAAATACTGGTTTTAATAGAGAAAGAGCTTTACAAGATATAATTGATTTTGCAAAAACTGGAAAAGCCTTGCCAGCAGATGCATCAGCTAACGAAAAAAATATTTATCAATATGTTAGAGATAAAGAAAATGTAAAAGCTGGAACAATGAGTCAATCTGCTTTCAATGCTAAATGGGTAACTCCTTTTGGAGAAGGAAGTACTTTTCAAAGTGATATTCAGGCATATATGAAAGACATTGTTATAAAAGAAAAAGAATTAAAAATATTAACAAAAGAATATGAAGATAATAAGAAAAAATGGAAAGAAATTGAAGAAAGTCCTGAATTTCAAAGTCTAGGTTTTAGTCATGGTATTTTTAATCCACAATTTTCTCATTTGTATACTCAACAGGATATTGATAATTTTATAGCAACACATACCCCTGAACAAGTACAGGCAGCAAAAGACTTTTATAAATATAAAGCTTTAACAAGTGCTGCTGGAACAGCAAAAACTAATAAAGAAATAGAAATTGAGGATCTTGCAAAAAGATATGGTTTCTTTTTAGGTTCTACTACAAATCCAGCTGAAAATAAATGGGTAGGAAAGTTTTTACAAAATAGTCATATTAGTTTAACAAAAACAGGTAAAAAAATAGAATTTCGTGGACAAGGAAAAATTCTAGGAAAAGTTGATTTAGGAAAAGGTGAAAATCAACTTATTATTTCAGAAGCCTCAACAGGACGTTTTGGAACAAATATTACATTAGGTCCTTATGCTTCTTTACATGGAATTAAATTTGTAAGAGTGGGTGGAAAATCTGATAGCAATGAAGGAAGTGCTTCTTTATCAGGAAGAACTTCACTTACTTTAGATTTAGATCCAACTAAGAAGAATGCAGAAGGGCATTTGTATCAACATGCTTTAAAAGATTCTGATCCAAATATTGTTTTTATTCAAGGAAATACCGCTATTGGAAGAACAGATGGCATAACAAATCCAATGAAAGATAGAAACCAATTTGAAGTAGAATTAATGGTAAGTAGACTTTCTGAAGATTCTATAATTGATATGGGAAGAAAGATTCATTATAAATATACTAATAAAATTCTAGGAGAATCTTGGGATATGCATATTCCTTTTATATCAGATTCAATTGCACATTCTGTAATTGATAATCATAAATATTCTAAAAATGGAAATTCTTTGTTAGAAGTTAAGGTAAAAGATGAAATTAGACGTTTAAACAAAGAAGAAAATGATGTTTACAGAAGTATCAAAAACGCAAAAGTACTTGATTTGTTGCAAGCTACTTTGACAACTACAAATAAAAAAACAAAATTTAGTGTAAAAGATGAAAAGAAGGAAAAAAAGAAAAAGTTAGTTTTGTTTGAATATTTAATAGAAAAGAAGCCAGAAGATATTCTTAAAGATTTAAGTGAATTTAATTTAGACAATGATAAAAAACAAGAAGCTATAAATGAGATTAATAAATTACAAGCTTCTCCACTTATTAGTGCTTCAAAAAGAAAATTGAAAAAATTGAATGAATTACATCAAAATGAAGAATATAAAAAAGTTGATTTAGGAAAGTTTATTAATCCTTACAATAATGGTTTTGATATTACAACACCAATGGCAAGTATTTCTGAAATTTGGACAGATTATGATAATTTTTATCAAAAAAGTGCTGATTATAAAAATTCAGAAGTTGGAAAAGCTGAAGAAAAACAAATAAAAAATCGTGCTGAAGAAACTTTAAAAGAAATTAAAAATATAGTTGATAAAATTGATAAAAATACCTTAGAAAATTTAGCAACACAATATCCTGAGGCAGAATTAGGATCTATTGTGTCACTAATTAATGATATTAAAGCATTAAATAATACAAATCAAGAAGGAATGAGAAGCTTATATAATAAGGTAATAGGTTTAAAAAAGAATATAGATAAACAATTAGCTTATAAAAAGAATTTATTAGAAGAATTAGAAAAATCTATTACTCAGTATGATGGTAATGAGCAAACTCTATATAAAAATCTAAGGGGAATGCTTCATTATACATTAAGAGAAGAAGAAGCATTGAAAGAATTAAAAGATATGCTTTCTCAATTAAAAGATACAAATATCTACTCTAAAGTAAATAAAATTGCAAAAAATGAAATTTCTACTTATACAAATATCCCTTTTGATGTTAATCGTTCTTTAATTGAAAAGAAACATTATACTAGAGGAGGATTTATTTCTAGTAGAACTGTTCAAGATAATTTTAAAGGAAATATTTATACTGCATATGGAATTTATGAATATAAATTTAAAGAAAATGCAAGTATGGGATTTATGGTTGGAGGAGCAAATACAAACCATAAAATAACTCATAGTAAAAGAAGTGCAGAATCAACTCCAACTGATTCAACAGTAAAAGGTACAAGTGCTTATCTAGGTACTTATTTTAACCAAGAAGTTATTTCCCCTAAAATTAACTGGATTAGTGGACTTGGTGCTCAATATGGTAGTTATAAAACAGAAAGACATTTAAGAAATAACTATCAAGGATTTGATTCAAAAGGAAAAGTTAAAGTTAAAGGTTTAAATACTTATACAGGTTTTGTTATTAGCTATCCTATACAAGAAGATGTTGCACTTCAATTTAAAGGAATTCTTTCTTATACTTTCTTAAAACAAGGAAAAGTTAAAGAAAATAATGGTTTAGCTATTGATGTAGATTCTAAAAATTATAACTATCTTGACAGTGAAGTTGGTGTTGGAATGAGCAAGACCTTATATGATATTGATGGAAAGAGCAATTTAACAGCTTCTATAAGTGGTATTTCTGGATTATATGGTTATAAAAATGATGATTTAAAAGCTAGAATAGCTGGAAGTACTTCATCTTTTAATATTAAAGGTGATAGAGTTAAAAAAGATGCAGTAAAAATTTTAATTGATTATAATGTACAAAAAGCTACTGGGTTTAACTATGGATTAGAAGGAACTTATATTTCTAATTCGGCTGAAAGTAATGTAAAAATTGGTGTAAAAGCAGGATATGTATTCTAAAAACTAAATTTTAGAAATATAAGACTAGGTGTTCAAGAAATTGGATACCTTTTCTTTTTACACAAAAAAGGATTAATTTCTAAATATTAGAAACTAATCCTTTTAAACTTTTAATTATTTACTTTTAACTATTTTACATTTTTAAGAATAAGAGCAGTTCCCATTCCTCCACCTATACATAGAGAAGCTAAACCATATTCTACTCCTCTTTTCTTCATTTCATGGATTAATGTAACAGTTATTCTGTTTCCAGAAGCTCCAACTGGATGTCCTAATGCTATTGCTCCACCATTTACATTTGTTCTTTCTTTAATCCATTCAGGAGTTACACCGTGTTCTTTACAAAGTTCTTTTATAACACCTAATGATTGAGCAGCAAATGCTTCATTTAATTCAATTAATTCCATATCTTTTAATTTTAAATCTGTTTTATTAAATGCTTTTCTTATTGCTGGAACTGGTCCCATACCCATTATTAAAGGATCTACTCCACCAGTACCTGTTGAAATAATTTCAACTAATGGTTTTAAATTATATTTCTTAACTGCTTCTTCAGATGCAAGCATTACAAATGATGCCCCATCATTAAGTCCAGAAGCATTACCCGCTGTAACTGATCCATCTTTTTTGAAAGCAGGTTTTAATTTAGCTAATTTTTCTGCATCTGTTTTTCTGTTTGGATATTCATCTGTATCAAATGTAATATCTCCTTTTTTGTTAGGGATAATTACTGGAACTATTTCATCTTTAAATCTTCCAGAATCAACAGCTGCAATGGCTTTCTTTTGAGATTCTAATGCAAAAGCATCTTGTTCTTCTCTTGTTATTCCATATTTTTCTGCTATATTTTCAGCAGTAATTCCCATATGAATATTATGATAAGCGTCTGTTAAAGCATCTAATATCATGTGATCTTTCATAGTAAGATCTGCCATCTTATGTCCACCTCTTATTGTGCCAGGTAAAATAAACCCTGCACCAGACATAGATTCTGTTCCACCAGCTATTACTAAGTCTGCTTCTCCTGCTTTGATGTTAGAAAAAGCAGTTATAACTGATTTCATTCCACTTCCACAAATTATGTTTACAGAATAAGCTGGAACTTCATAAGGGATTCCGGCTTTTATAGAAACTTGTCTTCCAACACCTTGAGCTTGTCCTGCACTTAAAACATTCCCAACTATAACCTCATCAATATTAGCTGGATTTACTTTTGTTTCTTCAAGAATATTTTTTACTATTTGAGCTCCTAATTCCCCAGGTTTTAAAGGTGCTAAACTACCTAAAAAACTTCCAATAGCTGATCTTTTTGCTGCTACTACATAAACTTTACTCATATCTTCCTCCTTAAAATGTTATAGTAAAATAAAATTGTAAACTAAGAAATTAAAGCATTAAACCACCAGATACAGATATTACTTCACCAGTTATAAATGAAGATTCATCACTTGCTAAGAATAAAACAGCATTAGCAATATCATCAACTTGCCCAAGTCTTCCAAGAGGAGTTGCTGCTAACATTCCTTTTACTGTTTCTTCAGGTAATACATCTGTCATAGGTGTTTGAACAAAACCAGGAGCAACACAGTTTGCCCTTACATTTCTTCCACCAAATTCTTTTGCCCAACATTTTGACATTGCTATTACTCCACCCTTAGTTGCAGCATAGTTTGTTTGTCCAGCATTTCCATGTAATCCAACAACAGATGATAGAGTAATAATAGAGCCTTTTCTAGCCTTTAACATTGATCTTGATACAGCTTGTGTCATATTAAAAACACCTTTTAAGTTTACATTTATAACTGTATCCCATTGATCTTCTGTCATTCTCATCAATAATCCATCTTTTGTAATTCCAGCATTATTCACAAGAATATCTATCTTTCCATATTCTTTTTCAACTTCATCTACAAAAGTTTTTATGGCTTCTCTATCAGTAACATTTAAAATTTTATGAATTACATTTTTTTGTTCATAAGATGTTTCACCCATATCACAAGAGACAACCATTTTTGCACCATGTGCTGCAAGTTTTTCAACAATAGCTCTTCCTATTCCTCTTGCACTCCCAGTAACAACTGCAATTTTTCCTTCTAGTCTATTCATCAATTCCTCCATTCAATATTTGTTTTACTTCGGGAATATACTTTCCCTTTCTAAAAGTATATTACATATGTTATTCAATGTCAAGAATTTCAATCTATTTCTTTATATAATTTATTTTAATCACTATAAAACTTTGTACAGTTCTCCTGTAATTATTATATAATATTTACATAAATTTTAAAAGTAAATATTTTTAATTTTAAAAAAATTTTAATTTCTGCTGAAATTTTTGAAATAGTATTAATAGATTGATATCTAATCAATGAAACACTGGTGAACTAGCCCCACTTTTAGAAGTAGAAACTTTTTACTAAGGTTTGTTAAATAATATTTGACATTTCACTAATAAAAATAATACAATACATTATATATTTTTGAAATAATTTCATGGAGGATATCTTATGGCAAAAATTATAATGTTGGAAAAAAATGGTGTCCAAAAACAAGGTTTTGTTGGTTTTAGTTGGACAATGCTCTTCTTTGGATTTTTTGTTCCATTATTTAGAGGAGATTTTAAATGGCTTTTAATTACCCTTATATTAATGTTTTTTAGTTTTGGATTAGCTCAGTTCATATTATGTTTTCTTTATAATAAATTTTACACAATAAATTTGCTGGAACAGGGCTATAAACCAGCAGATGATTATTCTGAAAATATTTTAAATATGAAAGGAATATATAGAGCATAGAAAAAATAGCTGTTGCAAATTAATCTATTAAAATGTAAGTAAAAAATAAGTGAATTTACATTCTGAATTTTACTTCATTCACTAATTTGCAGCAGCTTCTATTTTTTTTTATTTCCTATATATTTTGCACTAAGTTAATTTTTTATGTTATAATTATAAAATATAAAATATTAGTTTTTAGGAGGCTTTTATTATGAATACTTCTTTTTATGTTTCACTAGATAAAGATGCTTTATATCATAATATTGAATATTTAAGAGAATATAAACAAAAGGAATTATTACCAGTTATAAAAGCTAATGCTTATGGTCATAACTCTCTTTTGATTGCAAAAGCTCTTTATGATTTCAATTTAAAAACTTGGGCAGTTGCTAGATTTTCTGAGGCTATATCTATTACAGAATATATGATGAATAATTTCTCTATAAATGATTTTAAAATTTTAGTTTTTGAATCATTGAATGATGATTATTCATTTCTTGAAAAATATCCTCAAATTTGTCCTACTATTAATAGTATTAAAGATTTAAAAAATGCTTTGGCTAACAACATCCCAATAGATAGACTGTCATTGAAAATTGATTTTGGCTTTGGCAGAAATGGTGTAAAAGAAGAAGAAGTTGATGAATTAAAAAATCTTATTAAATTCAATAGTCTTAAATTTCTAAGTATTTTTTCACATCTATTTTCTGCCTCATATACTGATGGTTTAGAGGTCATTAGGAAATTTACAGAAGTTGTTAATAAATTAGGTAGAAATAATTTTCAAATGATACACCTTCAAAATGCAGCAGGAATTTATAATTATGATGTTGAAGTTGTAACACATATAAGAACAGGAATGTTGACTTATGGTCTACAAGAAGCAGGATTTTATGATTTAGATTTAAAGCCTGTTTTTACAGGACTTATTGGTTATGTAGATTCTGTTAGATATGTCAATGAATTAGATTATGTTGCCTATGAAGATTTATCTTCTATAAGTCCTAAAACTAAAAAAATTGCTAAAATAAAAATTGGCTATGGTGATGGCTTTTTAAAAGCTAATAATAAAACTACTTGCCTTATAAAAAAGAAAGAATACGTCATTTCACAGGTTACTATGGATAACACTTTTATTGAAGTTGATGATAGAGTCAATGTAGGAGATAAAGTACATTTATATCATAGACCTAATGAGATGAAACTTAGAACAGGAATAAGTATGCTTGAATTTTTAATAGCTATATCACCACTTAGAGTAAAAAGAATTTTTAAAGGAGAAGAAAGCTAATAATGATATTACTTTTTTTAAAATCAATAATTATTGGTGTTGCTAATATAATCCCTGGTGTTTCTGGAGGAACATTAGCAGTTATGCTAAATGTATATGACCCTATTACAGAAAAAATAGGAAATTTCTTTTTGGTTGACAGAAAAACTAAACTTTCTTATTTTTTCTATTTACTTGTAGTTTTAGTTGGTGCAGCAACAGGAATTTTTCTTTTTGCTAATATCATAAGATATTCCATAACTAATTATCCTAAAATTACAGTAACAATATTCACTTTACTTATATTGCCATCTATTCCTTATATAGTTAAAGGATTGGACTATAAGAAAAAGAAAAATATATTAGCTTTCTGTTATGGAGCTATAATTATGATAATTTTTATTCTTTTAGGATTAAAATATGGAGATAAAACAGCAGGGGCCGTTACTATTCAATTAAGTAATGGATTTACAACTATATATTTAATAAAATTATTTTTATGTGGAGTTGTAGCAGCAGGAGCAATGATTATTCCAGGTATTTCAGGTTCATTATTATTAATGATGTTAGGAGAATATTATAATGTAGTATATTTAATTTCTTCTTTAACTTTATCTTTAAAGGAAAAATCTTTTATAATTTTTATACCTTTAATTATTTTAGCACTAGGTATTGGTGTAGGTTTAGTTGCTTTTTCAAAAGCAATAAATTATTTGCTAAAAAATCATAGAGAATTCACTTTATTCTTTATAGAAGGAATTATAACTTTTTCCATAATTCAAATGTGGTTAAGTATTTAAAATATTAGTTAAGGAGTTTTTTAATGAATCCAGTATTTTTAAAAATAGGTCCTATTGAATTACATTATTATGGACTTATGTATGCAATAGCATTTTTTGTTGGTATCAGTCTTGGAAAAAAAATTGCAAAGAAAAGAAACTTTGATGTTGATTTAGTTGAAAATTATGCTTTTGTTGCTATTATTTCAGGACTTATAGGTGGAAGACTTTACTATGTTTTGTTTAATCTTCCTTATTATTTACATAATCCTCTTGAAATTCCAGCTGTTTGGCATGGTGGAATGGCAATACATGGAGGTATATTAGGAGGAATTGTTGGAACATTTATTTTTGCAAAAATAAAAAAAATAAATCCTTTAACTTTGGGAGATTTTGCAGCAGGTCCATTTATTTTAGGTCAGGCTATTGGTAGAATAGGTAATTTTATGAATGGTGAAGTACATGGAGTTCCAACCTTTACACCGCTCTCTGTAATATTCAGTTTAAAACCAAAATTCTATGAATGGTATTCTCATTATCAGTCTTTATCAATAACTGATAAAGCAAATTATCCAAAATTAGTTCCTTGGGGGATTATATTTCCAAATAGTTCGCCAGCAGGAAGTGAATTTCCTAACTTGGCATTACACCCAGCTATGTTATATGAGATGATTTTAAATCTTATTGGCTTTTTTATAATTTGGTTTATATTGAGAAAGAAAAAAAATAAAGCACCTGGTTACATGTGGTGGTGGTATGTAATAATCTATTCTGTAAATAGAATTATAGTAAGTTTTTTCAGAGTTGAAGATTTAATGTTCTTTAATTTTAGAGCTCCTCATGTGATAAGTGTTATTTTAATTGCGGTTTCAATTTTTTTCTTAAAGAAAGATAGTAAAAAATGTCTTAACAAAAAAACACCCAAAGTTTAAAACTTTGGGTGTAAATATTTTTTAATTATAGCCATCCTCTAACTCTCATAGCTTCAGCTATTCTCTTGATAGATTTCATATAAGTAGCTTGTCTGAATGAAACATTCTTTTCAACTTTCATTTCCCATATAGGTTTAAATGCATCAACCATAGCTCTTTCTTCTCTTTCTTCAACTTCTTTTTCTGTCCAATAATATCCATAGATATTTTGTACCCATTCAAAGTAAGATACTGTAACTCCACCAGCATTTGTTAAAACATCAGGAGTAACCACTATACCTTTCTTATAAAGAATTTCATCAGCTTCTGGAGTTATTGGTCCATTAGCACCTTCACAAATTATTTTAGCTTTTACTAAGTTAGCTTCATGTTCTTTAATAGCGTTTTCTAATGCACATGGAGCAATAGCATCAACATCTAAAGACCAGAATTCATCCATAGATAATTCTTTTGCACCAGCAACTTTTGTTAAACTTCCAGCAGCTTTTGCAGCTTCTAATTCTTCAAATGTAAATCCAGAATCTTTATATATTGCATAAGCTCCTTTTGCTTTTTCAAATTCAGCAACTGCTACAACTTTTCCACCTAATTTCATTATATTTTTTACAGTGAATTTTCCAACATTTCCAAATCCTTGAACAGCAACTTTTGCACCTTTTAAATCTTTTCCTAGAGCTTTGAATATTTCTCTCATAGTTACAGCAACACCAAATCCAGTTGCTTCATTTCTTCCTTGAGAACCTCCATAAGTTAAAGGTTTTCCTGTGAAAACTCCAATAGTTTGTTCACCAGTTAGTTTGTTATATTCATCTTGCATCCAAGCCATAATTTGTCCATTTGTATTTACATCTGGAGCAGGAACATCTACTTTTTCACCTAAGTATTTCCACATTCCTCTTACCCAACCTCTTGATAGTTGTTCTAATTCTCTTTGAGATAATTCAGAAGGATCTACAGTAATTCCACCTTTTCCTCCTCCATATGGGATACCAGTTACTTGACATTTAATACTCATCCAAATTGATAGAGCCTTTACTTCATCAGCATTAACATTTTGGTGGAATCTGATTCCTCCTTTGAAAGGTCCTACTGCATCATTATGTGCTGATCTGTACCCTTTAAATGTTTTTATAGATCCATCATCCATTCTTACTGGAATAGAAATTTCTATTATTCTTTGAGGTTCCTTTAATAATTCATACACTGCTGGTTCCAATCCTAATGCATCACATGCTTCTTTTACTTTTGCTTGTGCACTTAATAGTGGGTTTAAAGTTTCTTTACTCATTCTAATTCCTCCTTAAAAATTAATAAACAAAAAGCAATAAATTTTGTTCCATTTATATTTTATATTATATCATATTTTTTTTATATGTCAATATAAAATTCTTTTTAATTTTTCAATACAATATGTAATATTTTTGAAAAAAATATTACTAATTATTATTTTATATGAACGTTTTTTATATCATTAATTATATATATCATTAATATTTTATTCTTCATTTTATTTTAAATTTTTGATGGAAGTTTTATTTCATATATGAAGATATAAATTTTATAAATATTTGTTCTTTTCTTTTATTTTTTTTATGCTATAATTAATTTAAGTACAAAAAATAGTAAAAATATATATTACTTTTAATTTTTAAGGAGGAGATTTAATGAAAGTTTTATTTTATGGTGTAAGAGAAGTTGAAGTACCTTTATTTCATGAACTAAATAAAAAATTTGGTTATGATTTAGAATTAATTCCTGATTATCTTAACAGCAAAGAAACTACTGAAAAAGCAAAGGGTTTTGAATGTGTTGTTCTTCGTGGAAACTGTTTTGCAACAAAAGAAGTATTAGATATGTATAAGAGCTATGGTGTAAAATATTTATTCACTAGAACAGTTGGAACTAACCATATTGATGTAAAATATGCTAAAGAATTAGGATTTAAACTAGCTTATGTTCCATTCTATTCTCCAAATGCAATAGCTGAATTAGCTGTTTCATTGGCTATGTCTTTATTAAGACACCTACCTTATACTGCTCAAAAATTTAATAAAAGAGATTTTACAGTTGATAAAAATATGTTTTCAAGAGAAGTTAGAAACTGTACTGTTGGTGTAATTGGACTTGGAAGAATTGGATTTACTGCTGCAAAATTATTTAAAGGTTTAGGTGCAAATGTTATTGGATATGATATGTTCCCTAAAACTGGTATAGATGATATAGTTACACAAGTTTCTATGGAAGAATTAATAGCAAAAAGTGATATTATAACTTTACATGCTCCATTTATTAAAGAAAATGGAAAAATTGTTACAAAAGAATTTTTGAGCAAAATGAAAGAAAATTCTATATTGATTAACACTGCAAGAGGAGAATTAATGGATTTAGAAGCTGTTGTAAATGCTCTTGAAAGTGGACATCTTGCAGCTGCTGGTATAGATACTATTGAAGGAGAAGTTAACTATTTCTTTAAAAATTTCTCTGACAAACAAGCTGAATTTAGAGCTGACTACCCTCTATACAATAAATTATTAGATTTATATCCAAGAGTTTTAGTAACTCCTCATGTTGGTTCTTATACTGATGAAGCTGCTTCAAATATGATAGAAACTTCATTAGAAAATTTAAAAGAATATCTAGATACTGGTGCTTGTAAAAATGATATAAAAGCATAGTAAAAATTTTTTAATAAAAAAATAAAAGCTATTATATTTAGAGAAAATTCTATTTATAATAGCTTTTTTAATATAAATTAATATAGAAAATGGTTTATTACTAAATAGGTTAATAAATGTAATAAAAATAGTTCATTGCTAGCTAAATTTCTTAACACTTAAAAATTGACATTCGCTGCAAATTCAGCAAACTTGCTGACAAGTCAGCTTCAAACACGCTGAGATTTGCTCGGCTCATTTGCTTCAATTTTTAAGCTAAAATTTAGAATACAATTTCACTTATTTTTAATTACATTACAAATTAAAATTTATACTATATTTTATTCTTTTAAAAATTTTAAAATCTCGTCCACTGTTTCTTGTTTTTCTAAAATACTTGTATGCGTAGTATTTTCTATTGTTTTTAAAGGAGAACCTTCTAATCTTGCAGTAGCTAAAGGCACCATTCCATCATCTTCACCTTTTATAAGCATAGAATATAAAAAATTATTAGACTTATCTCCAATTAAAACATAACAAGGATAATCTGGGTCTCCTAATTGATTAACAAAGCTATCTTTATCTGTTTTCATATCTGCAACAGCAGGTCCTATGAAATACCACAATAAATCAGCAATAGGATTATCTGATAATTGACTTCCATGTGAAGGAGGAGAGATTAAAACAACTTTTCCTAAACTATCTAATTTATGTTCCTTTAAATAATACCTAATTAAACATGAACCCATAGAATGAACAACAAAATTTATCTTTAATTCAGGTAGATTTTTAGCTTTTCTTTCTAAATTAATTTCATTTAATTTTTTTACTTGCTCATCAATAGTTAGAACTATATATTTATCAGTCATTTCTGCAATCTTATCATCAACTGTTGGATATTGTATATTAACAACAGAATAACCATCCTCAGCTAATTTTTCATCTATAAATCTTAACTGTTTCTCATAACCATAGATACCATTAAAAGTTATAACTATATCTTTTTCTATTTTATTTTCATTATAATATTTTACTTGATATTTATGAGTCAATAGAAAAATTTTTACCAACCATAATATCAAAATAGAAAATAATACAACAAAAAATAAAATTTTAAAAAATTTCTTCATATCTTTAATATCACCTTGTAAATAAAAATAAGCGAATTACATTCCAAACTTTAGGATAAAAATTAAATAGAATGAGCCGATCAAATCTCGCTGTGTCTGAACAAAGTGATCTTAGAAGCACTTAATGAACTTGTTCATTTAGAGCTTCTTACAGATAGCGAATTTGCAGCGAATTCTTAATTTTTATCCGTTGTTAGTAATGAGCTATTTTTATTAAGCTATTTTGTTCCAAATATTCTATCTCCACAATCTCCAAGTCCTGGATAAATATATCCATTTTCATTTAAACCTTGGTCTATTTTGGCTGTATAAATAGGTACATCTGGGTGTTTATTTAAGAGTTTTGCTATTCCATCTGGTGCTGCAACTAAACACATAAATGTTATATCAGTTACACCTTGTGATTTTAAATAATCAATAGCATAAACTGCTGACCCCCCTGTTGCTAGCATAGGGTCAACAAGAATAACCTTTCTTGAAGCTATATCAGTAGGTAGTTTACAATAGTAGTAAACAGGCTCAAGAGTTTCTTCATTTCTATAAACTCCTATATGACCCACTTTTGCAGTAGGAATTAAATCAAGAATTCCGTCAACCATTCCAAGCCCTGCTCTAAGTATAGGAACTAACGCTACTTTATCCTGTAATACATAGGCCTGAGTTTTCATCAATGGTGTTGTAACCTCTGTTGTTTCTAATTTTAAATGTTTTGTTGCTTCATAAGTCATAAGTTTTGCTATCTCATTTAGATTTTCTCTAAATAATTTAGTATCTGTGTCTGCACTTCTAAGAATAGTCATCTTATGCTCAATAAGTGGGTGATTAATTTCAATTACTGACATATATATTCCTCCCTTTTTTCATAAAAAAACAGGATAAGAAACCCTGTTTTTTAAATTGATTATTTTTTACCCAAGTTGAATTTCTTATTAAATTTGTCAACTCTTCCAGCTGTATCAACAAATCTTTGTTCCCCAGTATAGAATGGATGTGATTTTGAGCTAACAGCTACTTTTATTACTGGATATTCTTTTCCTTCAAAAGTTGTTGTTTCTTTTGGTAGTTTTGTAGATCTAGTTAAGAATTGGTTACCTGCCATATCTTCAAAAACAACAAGATCGAATTCAGGATGTATTCCTTTTTTCATTTTTTCACCTTCCTAAAATTTTCTGATATCAAGGATAATTTTAGCATATTTACTTTTATAATGCAAGTTAAAATTAAATAAAAAATGAGAGAATTAATTAAAAATCTCTCATAATAGGTTGTATAATAAATAGTGTTGATGGGATAAAAAAAT
>ENA-OPSG01000065-OPSG01000065.1-human-gut-metagenome-genome-assembly--contig:-NODE-65-length-66905-cov-9.215812_pt1 | contig 66905 bp, 102 predicted proteins | sample MGYA00241454_ERZ501900 | MGnify/ENA primary metagenome ERZ501900 (study PRJEB25962, sample SAMEA2042225) | human gut metagenome | biome: human gut; feature: human-associated habitat; material: faeces... | reverse complement strand
GGTAAGTGCTGGGGGATTTCTTATTTTGTCAAGATACGGATTATTACTTACTTACAATTATTCTTCCATTCTCATATACTCTAAGTTTGCTATTCTCTTGTGCCAATTGCTCCCAAGTTTCTTTGTATTCCTTAAGCTCTTTTTGGTTTAAAACTTTATGGTGCTGTGAACACGTGGCTAACTCATAGTCTTCAAGAAGAGATACCGCTATGCAATCTTTGACATAATCGGAGCAATTTGTTAAATATACTTTTTTCGTGTAATCGATGATAGAACAGAGATATAACATGCCAAAATATTCTGAAGAAGAATTTGAATACCAAATGCGTATTACATCATTCCGGCCAATCTCTTCGACAAAAGTTTGGTAATTTTGTAGAAATAAATTCCTCTCCTTTTGCTTATCTTGACACCTATAGCCATACATACTAAAAAATTCATCAAAACGACTTTCATAGTTTTGATTTTTAATATGTCCGACCGACAAATCATCAAGTAAAAACAATATATCCTGGTCTGACTCCATTTTAATCATCTTAATCATCACATAAGCCGATGACGAAAAGCATATATTTAGCATCGAATACTCCTAACCAAAAGTAGATTATATTATCTAAGGAATTGTAACATAACGTTCATTATCAATCCAAAGATCTGTACCGTTTAAAATCTCTACCGTCAGTTCATATCTTACATAAACACCTGTACCTGTAAAGAATTTCTTCCCGGTTTCAGTAGAACCGCTTATCAAGGTGCTATAGTTGGGCTTTTGACCCCAACATCTTATTATACCGGAATAATCTTTTTATGAAATTTCCCTTACAGCTTACAGCAATATTACGAAAATAAGCCCATAAATATGCGGCGCAGCCACATACTCACGGACTTATTCAGATATCCTTGTTTCCCCAGGTATCCCTACTCCTCCACCTCTAACAGGTAAGGCGTCACCTGATACACATAATAATTCAGCCAGTTGGTATAAAGCGTATTGGAAGTATTCCGCCATGTCAGCGGTGGCGCTGAAAACGGGTCGTTGTCCTCATAATAATTATAAGGAACCTCCGGATCCAACCCCTTATTTAAGTCCCTGTGGTACTCATTATTCAACGTCATCCTGTCATATTCAGGATGGCCCTGGACAAATACCTGCCGTCCGTCCCGGCTCATAACCAGGAACACGCCGGCTTCATCGGATTCAGCCAGGATAGCCAGCTCCGGATGCTTTAAGATATCGGCTTTCCTCACCTCCGTATATCTGGAGTGGGGAGCCAGGAAAAAATCATTAAGGCTTCTCACCAGCGGAACCTTCCGGTCCAGGACTCTGTGATTATAAATGCCCGACAGTTTCTTCTTCATAGGGTATTTGGGAATACCGTAGTGATAATAAAGCCCTGCCTGGGCCCCCCAGCATATATGTATGGTGGAGGTCACATGGGTCTTGCTCCACTCCATCATCATGGACAGCTCCGGCCAGTAGTTCACTTCCTCGTACTCCAGATTCTCCACCGGAGCCCCGGTTATAATCATTCCGTCATACTTTTTCTTCTTTATCTCATCAAATGTGACATAAAATTTGTTGAGATGGCTGGCTGACGTGTTTTTCGACACATGGGTGGACAGCATCAGGAAGGTACAGTCCACCTGGAGGGGTGTATTGGACAATGCCCGCATAAGCTGGGTCTCTGTTTCTTCCTTGAGAGGCATCAGATTCAGAATCAGGATTTCCAACGGACGGATATCCTGGCTCATGGCCCTGTCCTCATCCATAATGAATATATTCTCTTCCTCCAGAATCGCTTTTGCTGGCAAATCTCTCTGTACTTTTATAGGCATGTTCGCTCTCTCCTTTCAAATGTTGGCTGAATTTCACACGGAAACCGCACAGCGTCTGCCAAAACCGGCAGATACTGTGCTACAACATTCGCAGGAACTCCTCCTCTGAGATGATGGGAACTCCCAGTTCCTTTGCCTTTTTATTCTTGGATGAATTGGAGGCTGCATTGTTATTTATCAGATACGCTGTCTTTGCCGTGACGGAACCAGTGATCTTGCCGCCCTTGCTTTCAATCAGCTCCTGGAGCTCCTTCCGGTTTGCAAAATGCTCCACGGACCCGGTCACCACAAAGTTCATCCCCTCAAAGACCGCCTCGCCCTCTGCCTCCGGCTGTTCCTTTTCAATGTTCAGCTCCGCCAGCAGATGGTCTACCATCTGGTTGTTTCTCTCGGAAGCAAAGTAATCCATCCAGGCCTGGGCCAGAACACCGCCGATACCGTCCACTGCCACCAGTTCTTCCTCCCCGGCATGACGCATTTTATCAAAATCATACTTGAACTCACGGCACAGCATCTTTGCGTTGGCCAGTCCGATTCCCGCGATTCCCAGGCCGTACACCATCCTGGGAAGGGTGGTACTGGACGCTGTCTTTATGGATGCAATCAGGTTATCATAAGACTTCTGTCCCAGACCCTCCATTTCCACGATTGCATCCCTGTGTTCTTCCAGATGGAATATATCCGCAAATTCGTGAATAAAACCTGCCTGGATAAACTTCTCCAGGGTAGCCTCGGACAAGCCGTCAATGTTAAGGGCATCGCGGCTGACAAACAGGGTAAAGCTCTTTATCTTCTTGGCCTGGCAGTCAGGGTTGGTGCAGTACAGGCTCTTTACATCATTTACCTTGCGGATTTCCGTCCTGCCTCCGCATACGGGACATTCCTCCGGTATGTCCTTTACGCCGCTCCGGGTCAGGTTTTCCTCTATCTGAGGGATAATCATGTTGGCCTTATACACGGTTATGGTATCTCCCACGCCCAGCTCCAGCCCCTCCATGATGCTCAGATTGTGGACACTGGCCCTGCTGACCGTGGTTCCCTCTAACTCCACCGGTTCAAACACAGCCACCGGATTGATTAAACCTGTCCTGGAAGCGCTCCACTCAATATAGGAAAGAGTCGTCTCCCTGATTTCATCCTTCCACTTAAAAGCAATGGAATTGCGCGGGAACTTAGCTGTACGTCCAAGGGATTCGCCGTAAGCAATATCATCATAGGTCAGCACCAGACCGTCAGAGGGAATATCGTTTCCTTCCACTGCCTTCGCAAACCTCTCCACTGCCTCAGGCAGGTTTCCCGCATCCACTTCTTCATAGTGGACCACCTCAAATCCCTGTCCTTTCAGCCACTCAAACTGGGATTTCCTGGAATTGCAAAAGTCCACTCCTTCCGCCTTCACCAGGGCAAATGCCTCAAAATGCACATTCCGTTCCGCCGTGATCTGGCTGTTAAGCTGGCGGACAGAACCGCTGCACAGGTTTCTGGGGTTTTTATATTTGGCATCCACATCCTCGATTCCGCTGTTAATACGCTCAAATTCCGAATAGGTGATGACAGCCTCTCCCCGGAGAATCAACTGTCCCCTGTATGAAATGTTCAGGGGGATATTGACAAACACCCTGGCGTTGGGCGTAATGACCTCGCCAATCTCTCCGTTTCCCCTGGTAACCGCCTTTGCCAGGGTTCCCTCCTCATAGGTAAGCACAATGGTAAGGCCGTCCATCTTCCAGGACAGCAGCCCCTTCTGGTCTCCCAGCCATTCCTGTAAATCCTCCACACTCTTCGTCTTGTCCAAAGAAAGCATGGGAGAACCGTGGGTCTCCTTAGGCAGCTCGCTTAATATCTCATATCCCACCTGCTGCGACGGGCTTCCTGACAAGGTGACCCCGGTTTCCTTTTCCAGGGATACCAGCTCGTCATACAGCTTGTCATATTCAAAATTGCTCATGATTTCCCGGCTTTCCTGATAATAAGCCTTTCCTGCTTCCCGCAGGACGGAAACCAGTTCCTTCATTCTCTGAATCCTGTCTTCCATTCCGCTCTCCTGATTATCGATTCTTTCTCTCCTTAATGGACAGACTGGAGGAGTCCTTAAGAAGCCCTGTAAGCTCCTCATACTCCTCCTTCGTTATCTGACGGTAAGCTCCAGTCCTCAAATTGCCCAGGCGTATGTTCATGATACGCACCCGCACCAGCCGCCTTACCTGACAGCCGCAGACTTCACACATTCGCCGTATCTGCCGGTTCAGGCCCTGGGTGAGAATGATGGAAAATGTATTCCGCTCCACCTTTTTCACCTTGCAGGGCCTGGTCACCTGGTCCAGTTCAGGAAGCCGGATCCCTCCTGCCATCTGTTCCAGAAAATGTTCCGTCACCGGCTTATCTATGGTGACAATATACTCTTTCTCATGAGCATTTCCGCTTCTCATGATTTTATTCACCAGATCCCCCTGGTTTGTCATGAGAAGCAGTCCCTCTGAATCCTTATCCAGCCTTCCCACGGGGTAAATCCGCTCAGGATACCCCAAAAAGTCCACGATGTTCTCAGCTCTGTCCTTGTCGGTGGTGGTACATACAATGCCCCTTGGCTTATTCACTGCCAAAAGCACCGGTCTGGGCTTGTGGCTTTTGTCTACCCGGACCATCTTTCCATTGCAGACCACCTTCTGTCCGGGTGTTACTTTCTGCCCCATGGAGGCAGGACGGTTGTCCACCAGCACCTTGCCGGCCTCAATCAGACGGTCCGCCTCGCGTCTGGAGCAGACTCCCATCCGGCTCAGCCATTTATTTAAACGTTCTTCCATTTTCTCCCGCTTTCTTCTGTCATTCCCACAATCCCTGCCGCTTCTCAGCAGCCGGATGGGCCGCGATAAACATGGCATCCCCAAAACTCACGGGTCTGCATCTAAAATCAACTGTACAGTTTATCATTCTTTCCGCCTCTTTCATTTTTTTCATATACACTGCATTATATCACCAAATCATCCGGCAGGCAACGAACTTCTTCTACATGCAGAAAAGCCCAGGAACTCCAACGCTCCCAGGCTTTTATTTCTATCACAATATTCAGATACCCTGTTTTCACGCTTTCCCTTTGGTAATCCTGTCAATTTGCCGTTTCAACTTTTCTTCCACTACTTCTGTAACAGCATCTTCGCAATCCATAAAAACTTTCATCTGTTCTAACATGATTTCTACATCTGCAATCTCTTCTACAAGGTTTTGATATTCTTCATTCCTGAATCCTGCGCCTTCTAAACTGACTTTGCCGCACCTAAGTTGCTTTCGCCAAAACTTATTGATTGCCTGTGTCAATTCGGCCATCTCTTCAATGCACTGCCTGCTTTGTGCATCATAACCGTATTCATTAGCAATACACAAAATTCGTTCATCTACCATTTTTCAATTTCCTCCAGATTTTAATATTCCCTGTAATCAGGGTTTGTTACCCATTTTTTCCCAACGCATACTTTTTTCTGCCTCCTGGAATATCTGCACCGCTGGCTGCATGGCATATCGCAGTTTTGGCAACATGTCTCGGCACATATCCCTATTTTGTGTTCACACGGTTCCCAGGTGGCTCCACACGATTTTTCTGTATATTTCACTTTTTCCGGATATATGTCATTGAAATGTATTTGCCCTTCCATTACTCTTCACCGTCCGTATCTGCATCCGGACCTTCACCGTACATTTCAGCACACGCTTTGCTATCCGGATAAAGAAACATACACGCTCCTTCAGTGATTTCACAGCCGTATCCATGCCATTCGTCCGTATGATATGCTGCTTTACATTTTCCTGCGGCCATAGTTATTCCTCCTCATAAATCGCATTAGCTTCCGCTTCTTTTCCACGCTCCGTATAGTATTCATACAAAAATTCCTGTTGTTCTTTGGTATAGCGTTTCACCGGATTACTGGTAGGCTGTGCGATTCCCTGTGAAGGGCTGTGAAGAAGCACCCAACCTCTTTCCACTAACCAATCTCCCTCTCCGATCAGTCCAATTCCAGTATTTGATTGCATACTGATTTCTTCGTATTTTTCCGGGAAATTTTCTTTTACATATTCAGTAGCCCATTCCTGGTGATTTCCCCACTCGACCTCATGGAAGGTTCCATTCGGCTCCAACCATCCATAATCCTCTGTTGTATGCTCCTCCTCGTCCATCATGCGTTCCATAAATCCGCTTAACAGGCTATTTCCATATCTGCTTTCAATGGGCTGATCGGTTTCCTTCAAAACATCATTTCTTTTGTACTCCGGCACATATTCCATAGCGACTGCATACCATCCCCGCATTTTCTGTAATTCTTTTTCAGTATCCTTCAGCTTTGACATAAGGTCTGACATTTTTTTGAATACATTAAACCACTCCGGTTGCTCAGGCTGTTCATCTGGTTCGTACACTTCCATGTGGTAGGTGTTATCGCTTGTGCTTCCGACCAGTGCTGCCCTTCCGAGAAGAATATCTTCCGCCAATCTTTTCAGTTCTTTTTCTGACTGTTCAGTTCCCTCCATGCAAGAAAGAAGCAGTTCCATTACCTTGTCATAACCACGGTTCTCTACAAAAAACCATTCCTTTGCCATCTGAGTGATGAACTCTCCACGAACGTCAAAGGATACCTCTCTTACTTCACCCATCATTCACCCTCCTCGTACTTTTCCAGATTTTTTTCAGCCGCTTCACGGTCACGATACCAGTATCCATCTTCCGCCCGGTGATACATGCTACACTTCGGTGCAGAGTTCCCATCGCCGGAACCGAGCAGTGTGCTCACCACATCATCGGTATATACGCACATGCACTGGTCTTTTATTACTCTCGAATATTCATCTCCTGGGGCGTATTCACCCTGATATGCCATCTCGCACATATAGCAATTCTTCCCGTTTGGATTTTTGAGGCAGACGGCTTCATGCCGCTGAATGGTTTCCGGCCTTGCCGCAAGTTTCTGACAATACTCGCATTTATATCTGATGACTTGCTGCATTAATTCACCTGCTTTCCAAGTGTCATGCTCTCTTTCAGGAGATTCATATACAACTCCTTATATACATCACGCTCTATCTGCATACGAATCAGGCTGTCTGGCAGCTCTTTGTCTGCCTCCGCTTTCGGCGGCTCCACAGGAACCTGTTCAGGTTCTTCCACTGCCTCCGGAAAGTCCGTTGTTTCAATGCCTTTCAGCGCATCCGCAATAGCGGTTGTTGCTTCTTCATGGTATGCTGCCGCCCAGGTTTCAACAGCTTTGTTGGCTTTGATATTTACTCCGATTCCAATGCTGATTCCCAGGGCCTTGTCCAGATACTTCTGCTCCGTTTCGCTAATCTGCCCTATGTAGCTGCCAATCCTTCCCTTATAAACCGTCTCAATCTGCTCACACAATGCAACCGAAGGTCTGGCCGCTGTAGTAATCTTCACATGGGTTGGCAGGTTCTTCTTCTCCTGGGTTGTCAGATAAACCACGATAGCTACGGGAGAATGTTCATTTCCCACATCGTTGCTGACGATGATTCCCGGTCTGCCGCCGAACTGCTCACTCCCATGGACTTCTGCTTCATGGATATAGTAAATCTCACCTCTGAATATCTTGTCATTCATTGCCATCACCTCCGAATTTGCTTTCAATGCTCTTCATAATCGCCGCTAACCTGCTGTTCCAGATTCCCTTCGTTTCCGCAATCGCATCTCTGATCTGGGAGATATCAATGCCCGGAACCGAATTTCTTCCGTCATTGTACCCTTCCATAGACAGCGTCTTGCAGAATCCTTCAAACTGGCTCCGGTCCATCTTCTTCACTTTTCTGTAATCCTCTCTCCGGAGGATATTCTTTCTGTCCTGCGCCAGCTTCTTTGCTATGTTCGACATATCCGCACCTACCCTTCATAATTCTCGTTGCCGATTTCATCTATTTGTTTCACAATCCGGTGTGATTCTTCCGCTGTGATAATCCCCGGATAAACCAGGCTCTCCACAAATTGAACCGCTTTTTCATATTCCCGTGGTCCGGATGCTCCAAAGACTTCTTCCAGAACATCTTCTAATCCCATGCCTGTTCACCTCCATCAGAAATGCGCTCTGACTTCTCTCCCAACATGAAGGAAGCCGGTCTTGTCCAGCGTGCATTTTCTGTATATTTTGTGTCTGCTTCCGAACAGTTTCTTTAATTCTGCTGTCATCGGCAGCTCCTGGAATATCGTTTCCTTCTTGTCATATACCAGAACTTTGTTCCCTCCGAGAATCGCTTTCTGAAACTTCACAATCATAACCGGTTCCTCCTTCCAGTCCTCTACCTGTTGGATTATCGTATTTATAGCTTCATCCCATCCCTGGCCCCATTCGTCTGCCGCATCCACGCCGCCTAATCCATGCAGATATTCATATAATCTTTCCAACTCTATCGTTTTCATTACTTTCTCCTTTGCAGGGCGGCTTACCAGCCGCCCATCAGTTTACAGTTATCAGTCTTTCCGTTTCCTGTAATAAGCGGAGCGGAAGCCAATGTGGCTGCCGGAGTGCGACCGCGAGTTGCCCAGGTCCACGTAGAACACGCCCGCGCTGGAAGTGCCGTTCCACCTGCCGCCGCAAATCGGCAAACGCTCTCCCTCTGTATCAACGTATATATAGGCTTTCGGTTCACCGTTGAACAATCCAAGGTTCTTCATCTCTTCCGGGATTTCAAAGTCAAATTCAACCTCTTCCCATCGGCAGCCATCGTAATCGTCTTCTTCCGGTGCTTCTGTTGTAAAGCAGATAATTCCACCTTCTGTAACCATGTACACGCTGTCCTCTCCAATCTCAACCGGAATCCACTTTGGGCTGTTTTCTGACAAATCAATGTTCATTGCCGCATCATTGTTCGGCACAATCCCCAGTCTTCCATTCATTAACCGCAATCCTCTGAACCATTCCCATATATCGCCGCACAATCCATCTATGCCAAAGACCGAATGGTCATGTGTCCAGGTTTCCGGCCCAGAGCCGGTCAGCATCCGATATCCGTCATAGGTTTTGCACTTCTCCTCCGGGTTTCCATGCCATTCACCTCTATTCGTGTTTCCATGCGGCAAGGTGTTGTTGTCATAACAGAACTGCGCCAGGAATCCTCTTTCCGCTGCCGTCAGCAAGTGCCATCCTTCTCCTTTGGAGAAGCAAGCCTGTTCTGCTTCCTCCAGGTTCACATCTGTTGCTGGTTTCTGCATCGGCAGGCTATAGGCTTTTCCGTTGATGATGCAGTTCTTGTACTTGGAAATGTAGATTTCATCGTAAACCTCGCCGCCGATAATGAACATCGGGTGGATTTTCTCCGTGTCCTTCGGTCTGCTAATTTTTACCATGACGGATGGCAAACCAGCATCATCGTAGATGACCACATTGTCCTCCCGGTAAAAATCCCGGTACTTCTCATACCCTGTGCAGATTCCTGAGCTGTCAATCTTCAGAGCCTCCCTGATACATTTTCCTCCGATTGCTTTTCTGCAATCTCGTCCACAAATAACTTCCATCGTGTTTTCCTCCTTTGGGATTATGATATTTATGCCATAGGGCTTTCTGATTGCCCTCTGGTTTCATTTTAACTTACCAATCGGTAATTGTATGGGCTAAATAAAAATCAGCCGTATTTGAGCCGATTTGAACCATTCTATTCGTCCTTATTTTCCATACCCTCGATTTCATCCGCCAAGCTATATGCCGTAACTGTCTCCTCTTCATCCAGACGGCCTTCTATCTTCTCCACAAACTCGCAGAACCGGTCATAGAGGGGCTTCGCCTTTTCCTGCTCTTCTTTCAGCATTTTTCTAACATCAGCATAGTATCTGGATTCTATGATTACATTTTTCTTAGACTCAGATACGATTACTGCTTTATACCCTCGTTTTTTCATGCCCTCAACATCATTCTGATTGCTTACAGGAACCGCTTTTGCCCCATACTGGTTAATGAAGTCGGCCGCCACTTCATCCTTGATTTCATCGGGAACTGCGTGTGCCACAATGTATGTTCCCGTATAACATCCAAGGGAACGTTTTGTCAGTTCCTTATCTTTCAACTCCTCCACCATACGGGCCGCATACCATTTGATGTCAAAGCTGTCCACCATGCTCCTGTCACGTTCTATCCTGACAATACGAGGCTTGAAATTGATTCCAACCTCCAGGCCAGGTTCGTTGCAGATAAAAAGACCAGCAACATAAACCTTACCAACGTACTGTTTACCCTCTAGGATACTTCCGTATGCAGTCTCTTTTTCCTCTACACCATCCTGCAAGTGGAGATTTGCCGTTTTCATTTCCTGGTATTCCTCCGGCGTTATCCCACCAATCTCAATAATCAGGCTATGCTCTGGAGCTTTCTCCCATATTGCCACTGGCTCTACAAAGAATGTGGGAACCAGGATTCCTTCATACTTCCTGGACTTCACCAAACGGGGCCGCCATATTTCTTTCCGGCAGTAATTCTGGAAGACAACTGATTTGCCGAGCCGGAGAAGTACAACGGTTGCTATCTTGTAACCCTCCCCGTGGTTCCCTATCATTTCCCTATCCTTTTTCTTCGTTGTAACCCCGAAAAGCAACGTCTTGATGTCCAGGTCACTATGCTTATTCCCAATTCTAACGATCTGAGTTGCAGGATCATACTCGAAAAACATCTTATTACTGCTATCCCTGGTTTCTTCATCAATCGCATTTTGAAAGAACTCCCGCATTGCTTCTGTGGTTCCCCACTCCGGAACGTAATCTGCACTGATACTTAGTTCATACTTACGCATTTTCATCACCCTTCCTTTCCCTTACGCCATATAAAAAATCATCAAATGTTTTAACAATTTCATAACCGTCATGCAGCATTTCCTTTCCATCCAAATCAAACAAAACTTCTGAACCCTCGAAATTCTTGTCTGTCTCTACATCAACAGCTTTCCCGGTCTTTATATCATAGACCTCATACATCGGTTTTTTCATCCCTCTCACAGTGCATACACCAGCAAGTCCTCGTTCGGTGCTGGACTGCATTTTTCTTTCCACTCCAGCTTCCGTATAACATCCCATCTGGAGAAATTGATATTTGACAGATCGTACCGGTCATATACCCTCTTGTCGATAATCAGCCTGCTTCCAAAATCCTTGTTCTGGAGAATGCCGCTGTTAGACAGATTCTTCAATGCGATAATATCCGCATCTGTGCATTCCGCATGGAGCGTGAAGGTGAATCCGTCCAGTTCCTTCAGTATTTCTTTGCTGATTCCTTTTCCATTCCAAAGGGAAGTGTACAGATACATCTTCCCTCTGTACCCCTTATCCCACATGCGGTTGATAAATTCCAGAACCTTTCCAGGAATCAACATCGGCTCTCCACCGGTAATCACAATCTCCTGGTATTTCATCAGTTCTTCATCGCTATGTATTGTCCTGTATTCCGGTAACTGGCTATTGCAGCACCCAGGGCATTTCCGATTGCATCCGAACGTAACGATAACTCTTGCCGTCTTTTTCATCTATTTTTCTTTGCCTCCTCAATTAACTGGTCTGTATTCAAATTGACTAGATACCAAAAATCTTGTAACCTCTGATTTATAATGTCTTTTGCTACCTGGAGAACCGAATGATTGTCAATATTTTTTTCATGATGAAGAGCAAGGATAATATCCCCAAACTCTACGCTATCCAGAATAGAATCTGAACTGCTAAACTCCCGCCACGATACATCCAATCTTGTATACTCCGGATTGTGTTTACATTGGTCTTCGTCTTTACAGTGCAGGAACTCTTCACACTCTAAGCATTTACTGCACACTCGCATCTGCAACTTCCTCTCTCTCAGATTCTTGAATCCACATTCTTGCACAGCATTTCAGGATACACACACCATCAGATGGTGAGAATGTATCAACTCCAATTCTTCTGTATAGTGATGTCAACCTACTACCTATATATCTTGCGTTTCCGTACTCGCAAACAAATCCCGCTGCGATATCCCACTTTCCAATGCCGGTTCCATTCATGTGTTTGTCTTTTTCAAACTCTTTTTTCAATCTATCCAAGCTGAATGGAATGCACTGTTTTACATCTTCGTATCCAATAGCATTTACAATAGCTTCGTATCTTTCATCGTGTGGAATATCCAGATACTCCATACTTGTCATTCCCGGCTGCATTGCTTCTCTAAAATTCATATCATTTCCTCCTATCTGCTCCACTTTCCTACTTTATTTCCGTTAATATCCATTACTATCCCAGATTTATGCCCGCAGGCGATTTCACCGGAAACGTTCTCTAAGATTCTATTGATTTCAAGACCTTCCTGGAAGGAATCTTCTTCGTCAGTTTCCATATCTTTGAATGCTGCGCCATCTGTTCTGATTTCCAATCTGAACACCCTCTCAACTCCTTTCTACAAATATCTGAAATCTCCATTTTCAACCCACAAAATTCCATGTTCTCCCAGCGGAAGTTCTTCATCGCTTATTAAGGTTCCGTAGAAATTAACCATAACTCCTTTCTGGATTCTTGCCGGATCACCGCCGCTATCATCATCCCCAGCTACCTCGTACTGGAACTTTCCTTCCGGTACTGTGTTTCTGTCGATACGCATATCATTAAACTCACACCGGATTCCTCTAACTTCTACCGCCTGCATCTTTTCTTTTCCATAATCTAATCGCATATCAATCCTCCTTGTAGTCTTCATAGTCAATCTGCATTACCTCGCAGATGCTTTCATAACCTGAACCATTCTCGTACATGTTCTTAATTGTCTGGCCGTGGATTGTTCCATCCCACGCATCTATCTGCCGCTCAATCTCCGCATTCAATCTGTGATTACTTCTGTCCGCCATCTTACTGCCTCCTATCTAACGCCCCCATTTTTTGTAGGTAAATACTGTTGTCAATCCGCTCCTGTGAGATTCAGCCTTTGCGCCATCTTCGCCAATATTCCGCAGGCTAACGATAATCTTTTCAAAGTGCTCTTCATTATCTTCGTATCGCTTTCCGCTGGATAAGAAAAATCGAAATTCTTTTCTATACTCGGCGTAGGTCTGGTAGATTCTTGTCTCACCGCTTTTCGCAATGACCTTAACCTCTACATCTTCTCCCTGCTCTTCGCAGTCAATCCAGATATTGATTGTCCGATTTCCATCTGCCAGGTTTAGTTCCAGACGGTCGTTTAAATCACAAATGTAATCGTTGTGTCTTCCATCAGCGGTACTGCGATAAATTGGATACCCGGCTTTCAGGCTACTCTCCTCGTCTTTCTCATAATCAGTTGGAAAAATTTGATTCGCCATCTCCCATGCTTTCTGAATGCTTTCCGCTTTCATTTTGTACCTCCTACTTAATTTTCTTACCGTTTGGTAATTTTTATCTTGTCATCATCTTAACTTACCAATCAGTAAATGTCAATCGTAAAGTTTATATTTTCGGAAAGTTTTTTAATATAAATTACCAGCTTTACAAATAGCAAAACCGGAGGCATTTATTCCTCCGGCTCCCATCATGTAATACCATTCATCTTCCCTGCCAATTCCTTCTTCAAAGTCAGAATCTCCATAATAATGCTATCCAGCTTTTCAAATGCGTCCTCTTGCACGCTTCTGCTCTTAATCACGTTTGGCTCCGCTTCCATACACTTTTCAAACTCGTATTCCTTTCCTGCCTCAATCCTTACCTCCCGTTCTACCTTAATATTCCTCGACTGCTGTACAACTTCCTGGCAAAACCATTCCCGGAATCCTTCAGGAAGGCTTTGCCCTCTGTCGATGAACTGTCTCGCTTCTTCTTCGTCAAAACATCTTGTGTCCGTTGCGCCTTGCTTTTTCTTAAACACCCAGGGAACCATACGGATTCTTCCAGGGATGCCGCATCTCATAATTACTTTTCCAGGAGCCGCATATCCCATGCAAGCCGCAATGTCAACGCCTGCGTATAGTTTGGTTCCGTCATCGTCTACCAGCATCCGGATTTCACCAAATCTTTCATCACTGAATACCACGCAATTTTCAAAGTTTTTCCCCTCAAACACATATCTACTCATAGCAGGCACCTCCGTAATAAGCTGTTCTCAGGTTTTCCAGATTGATGCCAAACTGCTCTCTCAGTAGATTCAGGGAATTTTCCAACTGTTCCCCATCCTTGTCATCGGAGAATCCGATACGTCCTGATACGAACGTATCATCAATCATCCGGATCAGTGCTGCCACCTCATTCATTTTGATGATGCAACTTTCCAGGTTCTTCATATCACCACTCCTTTGCTTGTTGCGCCAGAGCAACGGTTATGCTATACTCTAATTGCTATTATTAAAACCGTAGCTTCCGGCTCGTTTTACAACCTCTTTTGATGCCCGTCAGAAGGGGTTGTTTTTGTTACATCATCATTCTAACTTACCGTCCGGTAATTTCCAGTTGATTTCAGAATGTTACCCAAATTATAAGACTTTCTTACCGTTTGGTAAGTTAAGGGCAAAACTAAATAAACATAGCCTCCGGCAATGTTCCATCCCCAAATTTCTTATACAGTTTTCCCGCCTCTTTCTTACCTACTGTAGTGATACTATCGGTTCCGTTTTCCCACTCTACATACCGGGCAACAAAGAATCTCCCGAAAGAATCCACATACAATTCAAACGCCATACCGTCTGTGTACTCATGCTCCCCGTCCATGAAGAAATCACTGCACAGCGCATCTGCTTTGTAGGTGTCGTACAGCACGCCATTGATAACCTGCTTCACTCTGCGACCACGACCTTTTCGGCGACCCTCAAACTCAATGCCGCTTTCAAGCTCTACCAGTCTGATTTCATACCCTAACATATACGCCATTTTCCTCCATTCCTCTGCGCTGAAGGAATTTTTCTTCAACCGCTGGTTGAAATTCTGTGGTGTCCACCCCATCATTTTTGCAAACTCTCTTTGCGAATAATTCTTTGCTTCAAGAGCATCCCTAAGAATATCTGACATACTCTTTCCTGTTTCTGCGGTTCCAAATTCAATATTTACCATTGTTATCATCTCCCTTACTTACTTTTCAAAGCACACATTGTGCATAGTTTTCCATCAAACATATCATCTGAAAATCCATCCGGCAAAGGTCTATCCCAGCACTCTTTTCCGCATTTAGGGCAATTAACCTTTTTCCAAGTCTTATCAGCAGGAACCGGAACATTATCTACAAGCGGCATCATCAAATATCCGCCACGATTACTCTTTTTTCTCGGTTCTATCTTCATCGTTCTTCTCCTCTCCATACAGAAGATACGCCACTCCTTTAGGATGACGTTCATCGAACCAATGCCAGATTTCTTCCCGCTCAGTTCCGGCAGGAAACATTGTGACTTCTCTGGTTCCTATCATCAGCCGGTAATCTTTTTCCAGCAGCATCCTTCCATCTTCATCTTCACGAAATGGTACATCTGCAAGATTCTCCCAGAATCCTCCAACCATCCGGTAGCATAAAGAAGTATCGCTATCCCAATCACAATATCCGCTATCCAACATACATTCACTGCACAGCATCATTGGAAATCCACAATTCGGGCAAAATATCTGATATCCTTTGTCAACAACGCTCCATTCTACTGTATTTTCATGACCGCAATCCGGGCAAACTTCCGTCACCAGGCTCATGCGAATCTTCATCAACTCTTTGTGCTTGCGGATCACCACCGCATGGACTTTTTTGTTTTCTGCCCGCAGTTTTTCCAAATCATGCGCAAACTGCTTACCCAACGCCGCTTCAATAGACATCTCTCCACCTCCAACAACCTCTCCATCCTGTACAATGGGTGTGCCATCTTCCCATAATTCAACAAACAGAAAAACCTTCCTGATTTCTCCGGGATCCGCCCCCTCTTTAAGCAGAAAGACTTCTGCCTCTGCCTCGCTTTCAAAACTTCGGACTTTCCCATCGAATAAAAAAGGAAAGCATATCTCTCCACGCTCTACAACCGCTATTGTCACCTCCGGCAATGCATCTGAAGAATTTTCATCTGTCTCAAATCCAAACAGGTCTTCATAGCAATTCGGACACTGGTATCGGTATCCAGGCGTATCCGTTTCATAAGCCGCATGGCCGCATTTCCCGCATTTCAGCCCTACATTTTCATAAAACTTGTTTCCCACTACAATTCCGCTCATTCTTCCCTCCCGAACAATTCATAAGCTTTGTCTACAAGCATTTCGTTTCTAACTGATTTATCATCGAAAATTCCTTTGCAGCCATTACGCATCTTACTCAGATTCTCATACGTTACTGGAACTCCTGCCAATTCCATAGCGGCAGCTAAGTCTTCATCGAACCACTTTTCAACGTACCAAGGCTCATCTGACAGAACCGGATTCCCACAATTTGTACAACTATCATGCATTTGGCAACCAAAGAGCATCCCGCAGCGTCCGCACTTTTCCCACTCTCCATTTACAACCCAGTCTTCAATGAGCGATTCTGGGTGCTGCCAGTCACAGTTGTCAAAGAGTTCATCTGCCATCTCCACATTTCCATCGCAGAGATTAAGAAAATCCTGCCTAGTATAAATGCTATCCGACAACTCCGGTACATAGCATACCTGTTCTGGATGCTCTTTGTATGCCTCTTCGTCTTTAAAAATCATTCCCTGGCCGTAATACTCACGCTCAATAACTTCTGGCATATCATTTTCAACATCTTCTGGAGTATATTTCCCAACAACCAAATATCCCACTTTTGCACCTCCTCTTAACCGAAAACAATGTCATCAAACAATGCGTACTGTATAATCATGTCACATACTGTATCGTCTGCATTGCATGTATCAATCCTCAACTTATTGTCAATCTCCTCCAGAATGTTATAAGGATGCGGCTTCTCAAAGTACATCTTCAATCCTTTCATGAACTTCTCTCTGTCAAGCGTGTATGTTTCATCCTCCTCAATGTCATATAGAATCAACTGACCTCCTCTGGAAATCTGCTCACTGGCATATTCTCCAAGGTAATTTCCAACAACCTCAGCTTCACCGCACCAGTAATTGATGCCGCCTTCCAAGGCTCCCGCCATGATGTCATCAATATCCTCCTGGGTGACAACCACTTCCAATTCCAATTTCAAAACAACAGTGTCCATCTAATCGTCCTCTCTCTTTTTATTCTCCCAACAATCCGGGCAGTAAATCTCATTGCTATCCTGCATCATACGCATATACTCTTCATTTCCATACCTGTCTATGAAGCATTTTGAGCAGAATGTATTTCCACACTTTTCGCAACCCCACAGTTCTCCGTGAATATCATCTGACGCATTCCATTTATTCCGAAATCCACAGCAATCACAAGAATAGGTGCCATCTTCACCGTGATATGCCATTTTTCACCATCCTTTCCGCTTCATGCACTCTCTTCCATGTCCTGAACTTCTTCATCTGTATACCAATCTGCCTGAAATATAAATTCATCACGAGGCATTGAAACTAAATCTTCTGATCCTAAGACTATATCCTCATTGTCATACTTCTCTCGAACCAAATCGCAGGCTTCGTCAATGCTGTCTGCCTCAACCACAACTTCTTTTCTCAAAATCTCCTGAACCGCTATGCAATACTTCAAATTTCTTCACCTCCTTTCTAAAAATCCGGTTCCAGGTCTTCTTCCCACTCTTCCGGTGGTTTTACCTCATAACCGCCAATAGCGTGCCATCTTCCGCAATGAGAACACTGAGAGCAACCATAATATCTATCTTCCAAGTTAATCTCTTTCCCACACTCACACCTTGCAAGGGCAGGAATCCAGCAGGACCGTTCTTCGGTTACGACACCTAAACATTCAACCTCCTCCGGATGCTGTTTGCACCACTCATAATTCTTCTTTGCCGCCGGATTCTTGAATATCGGTTTTCCTTCCTCATAATCAAATGCAAATCCAGCTTCCGAATCAGTGCGATATCTGTATTCCAGCCGCTTCCTGCTCATATGCTCTCTATGAGCCGGTCTGATAATCTCTGCCATATGCTCTTCCCTTCCATGATTGACCCGTTACACAATAGCTTCTCGATGCTTCTCCAATCTCACTTCTGCTCTACCAGATAGATTTTCTCTGTACTCTCTAAAGCTCCTCCTTGCGTCTTCTCTTGTATACTCGCTGTTCTCGCACTCCCATCCGTAGCCCCAGTTTGTCATAATATCCCACCGGTCTTTTGTTTTTCTTTGATATGCCACACTCTCACCTCCTATTCATGATGTTCTGCGAACCGTGGAACAAACAAATCAAAATCTGTAGCCGGAAAGCTATCTCGCACTATGTTGTTCTGAATCCCACTGAAATCATGTGTGAAATTGAAATCATCTGCCTCTAGCCACTCCTCCAGCCTCAGATGAAATTTTCTATCTGCGCTTTCAATATCCATGAGCGAATCCATTCTGTCTCTATTGCAAATCCCTAATTTTTCCGCTCTTTCGCAAATCTCAACATACTTCAAAAATCTGTTTTGCATATCCGTTCCTCCTAATATCCTATTTTTCCAAGCGTCTGTCCGACTTTAATTGCCAGGTCCGTTGCCTGTTCATATGTACTTACATGAAAAGCCATCTCTCCGTACTGAACTTTAAATCCAGTCTTTTCTTCCTCAATGAAAACGTGGATCAAGTTATATCACCTCACTTCAAATGCTGTGTATACACATTTTTCTCTGCAATCCCATGTATCATATATCACGCCATCTTTGCAGCAGCTCCAGTGCTTTGCCATGTTCAAAATATAAACTCCTGTGGGATGCTGTTCTGCAAATCTCTGGCCGTTCATCCGGCTTTTTCCCTTTTCTGCCGGGAATGATAGCTTTTTCCAGCCGAACCCCTTAACGTATTCATCGCAGCATTTCTTCGTGTTGAAGTCCTTTTCTCCAATCTCACGTTTGATTCTGTTCAGCAATCTACAGGTTTCCTTATAGTCCATCCCGGATGCCAGGCAAATTGCCCGCTTAACGCAATCCGAAACTAACTTTCCGTCCGGATGCGGATTTGAAAACACATATTCTCCAGCCATATCTACGCCTCCTCAAAGAATGTGACTGTGGTTATTTGATTTTAAACGCATATCTCATATCGTACTCTCTTCCCCAGTGAATCAGCCTGTCTGGATATGCTTTTGCTACTTTGTAACACCAGAAAGCTTCTTCTCTGATATCTGCAACTAATTCCTCCGAACAACCATGCTTTTTGGCGTTTCTCGCCATCCGCCAGAGGAAAATTGCTTCCTTAAATGCCATGTCAATAAGTTCCTGCGTAATATCATCTAATCTCTTGCCTCTCGTCATGCTCCTACGTCTCCTCAAAGAATGTTATTGCGATTCTTGCAATATCAAAACAGATACTTGTGATTTCCTGATCTGTATCGCTGTGTTCCGTGATGTCTTGCGCTATCTCCACAATGTCATCTGTGGTTATATTCTCTTTGCCCTCCGCCATGTCATATAAGAGATGGCCGTATTCTTCGTTGTTTCCTCTGGTGTACCAGTTCTTTGCAATGCAAAGATTGCTAAGGCTGTCTGCGTGAATTTTTCTGATTTCTCTGTATCCGTACTTCATAGTTCTTTTCTTCATAACTTCTTTTTTCTCCTCCGCTACGTTTTCTCTGTCCACAAGTTCAATTTTGCTATTTAAAGATAACCAATAAAATAATCTGCCATTTTCTGTTACCAAAAACTCTTTATGAAGATTGCTGTCCGCCTCTTTCAGATCATAAGCCTTGCACTTAACAACTTCTCCATCAATGTACTCACAATCTGCATCATCTTCCAACTCTGCGTTTTCCTCTAAGTAAGAGATGAACTCTTTTACCGTCAAAGCATCCATAAGTTCCTCTGTGCTTCTCATAAATCTTACTCTGTATCTGTTGTCATCTTCTTTTCTATACTTCATAATTTTGACCTCCATGCTTACCGTTTGGTAACTTTTATCTTGTCATCATCTTAACTTACCAATCGGTAAGTGTCAATCATTTAATTTATTTTTCCGGAAATATTTTTGAAATAAACGATATGCTTTATGTATAGAAGAAACTCCGATTTTGATATGGTCTGAAAACCTCTGAAATGCCTCTGGATTCATTTTTGTCTTTTGCCGAAGGAGATATTGAAAATTTCTGTAGAATCGACTGTGACTTGATACATCAAAAATTTCGTTCAGATTTTGTGCAAATTGTACATTTAAGATGAATATTCAGTAGCAAAGCCGCAGACGGCGGTTTTGCGTATATTCTTTTATTTTTTATGATACTGGTACTGGTGATGGTACTGGTACTGGTTACATTGGATTTTCCTATGGACTGTCCGTAGGATTGTCCTATGGACGAAAAGAAACTGTTGACTTTTTCTGAGAACTGGCATATTATAATCTTAGCCAAATAAATGCTGGAAGAGTTCATGTAGAACAAAACGAAAAACCCCGGAGTTGCCGCTCTGGGGTTTTTCTTGCTCTTTACGGTGAGCTATTCCGTTTAGGCTGTTGCTGCCTATTCATCTCGATCCAGCCACTTGCATATGTAGTAGCCAACCACACTTGCTGCGACAGAGATAATAAACGCTGGAATAATATCGTTCATGCAGAATCACCTCCCTTCTGCTGGAGGTACGGCAGCAAAATTATCATATCACAGCGTTTCGTTGCTTTCCACCATTTTTTCGACAAATAAAAAAATCCCTCTGCCGACAATTCGACAGAGGGTGTGACATATCATTCCTTGTACCAAAAGAGGTTGTTTCATCACGCTTTCGTGATGTAAGCAGAATGAACGAATCCGTAAATCCGCCCATCAATGCGGATGTAGTACCAGCGTGAGCCATCAGCCGCATTTACCACATCGCACACATCCACCAGATTTCCATACCCCAACTGAGGCCAGGACTTAATCTTCGGATTATTTACTCCAGCCCAGGTGCGGACGTTCAGCACATCTGCTGTTACTTTTCCTACCCACTGAGGTGTTTTGGAAATCTTTCCATCATCCTCAACGGTAGTATTGCTGTTTGGCGTGCTGGTGGCCTGTTTCGTGATATAGGCGGCGGCAACAAACCCATACTTCTCGCCCTGCTCTCCGGTGATTTTCAAATAATACCACGGATCACCATCTTTATCCTGTATCACAGCGCACACGCCCACTTTTGTGCCCTGCTTAATAGACGGATAAGATTTGAGCCGTGTATTTTCTGTTCCGGCCCAGGTACGAACATTTAGAAAACCGGTATTCACCACGCCGTACCACGCAACCTCTTTGCTCAGTGTTGTACCGGTGCTGGTGGACGGCGCACTAGGCTGAACCGGCTGGCTGCTTCCACCAGAGGAATACTTCGGACGTGCGTAGCCTCTAATATAGCCATTTCCAACCGACAGCACACGCCTTGCGACAGCTTCACCTTTGTTGCCTTCGATGCAGGTAATCTGCCCGTTGGAAACGGATTCCACATAACCGATATGGTCCGAATAGCCATCATTCGGCTGATAGGACTGATCCCAGTTGTAGAGAATCACATCTCCCGCCTTCGGTGTGATTGTGCCATCTTCTATCCAAATCCCCATCGCCTGGAAGAGTTTTACGTGCTCTTCGCAACCGCACTCCCGGTTAATCAAATCAGAGCATTCCGCTTTGATTCCTGCCGCTGATACGGTAGTGTCGCACCATTCATCCGTGTATTTCACAGCATAGCCTCTCGGCAACGGCTTCACGCTGTTGTAAATGTCGATAATCTGCTTGAACTTGCCGTTTGCTTCGCTGAATCCAAGCCAGCTCCGCATAACGTCCAAAACATCCTGCGCTGTTCTTCCCATCGCTTCTTCCTCCTTGCAATATTTCTGAATCATCTCATAGACTTTTTTCTGCCTGGTTACATAATCCCCGACCTGATTGTTATTGCTCTTATCTGCCGGGTCTGTGCAGAGTGCAGCGTATATGCTGTCCGCTGTGTAAGGCTGACTGGTTTTTGCCAGAATCCTCTTCAGTGCACCCATGCCACCCTGATGCCGGATATTGATACACTCCATCATGGCTCCGTCAGGCATTTCTCCGAAGCTCTTCGTGATACTCTCCGTGTATTCCTCAATCTGTGAATACATCAGGGCATCCTGGCACTTGATTCCATCAACAGAAGAGATAATCTTCTGGATGCACTTTGCCTTTGCAGAAGTCTTGTCCAGCTGGTACCTGCTCCAGTCCGCCGAATCCAAATCCTGCGAAATTCCCGCTGTGTCCAGCTTCTTGAATGTGTCCGGATATTTATCACGAATCATCTTCAGGAGCCGCTTTGCTTCTGTCGCATACCAGGCTCCGGCTCCTATCGTGATTGCGTGTTCTGCGCTGCTGTTCTTGTAGGCCGGAGTGAAATCATCGTAGCATCTGCCGCCATACACCTGACCGCCAGTTTCCACGGCATAAAGAATGTTTGCCATTACTTCTACATTTTCTTTTCTCATTATCTACCTCATCGATTTCCTGTTCGTATAGAAAAAGGCCCGGTTTCCCAGGCCCTCTGATCACTCTGCTTCTTAGTCATCTTCTACCACTTCAATCCCGACTGCCGCATCAACGCCAGCATTGGCTGAATCTGCCATTCCCTCGCCGATGATATAGGCAATCAGTGTGGCGCCGCCCATGATGATTGCGGTCACCTGGGTAATCGTTCCGTCAGTTGCTCCTGCGGCTACCATCATCGGGGTAACAAATCCGACTACTGCCGCCCAAAACTTTCTGCTCGTGAGCTTTCTCGCCCAGTTAATGTTCTTCATAGATACTTACCTCCTGTATAATTTCGTTTTATATGGCTCTGTGAGCTTCTGATCGTTCCGTGGTTGCGTTTTAAACCGTTATGTGGGGAAATGTTTGGGTAACATCAAATACGGTCTAAAATGCCCGCTAAATCAAATTCTTGACTGCGGTTTCGTAGAGCATATCTTTATGCTCATGCTTTATGTGCCTTGCATATTCCAATGCGGCGTGCATATCACCATTGCAATGCGCATCAGGAATCCTTTGGACTGCCGCCGCTGTTGCTTCCCCCAATGACAGCGAAGCTCCTGCCAGCTTAATAAGAAGCAATTCATTCTCTTCTTTCGCTTTTTCCATTTCTTCCTGCTCTTTGTCACGCTTAGCTATTTTCTGCTGAACGCACCAGAAGCAGAATCCAGTAATTGCAGACGGTATTCCTGCCGCAACAACAATGGCTACGATAAAATCTCCCGGCATACTTGTCACCTCCTCCCTACGGTTTTTCCAATATACTCATAAGCTCGTTATTCTGACGAATAACAGCCTGGAGCCGTTCACCAATCTCGAAGGTTGGTTCTAAGCAGTACCGCTTCATTAGCTCAGAAATGACATATCTCTGGTTCTCTATAAGCGTGTTCTGCAATTCCATAATTTCCTGATTGCTCATATCTCTCCTCCGATTCCTTTTGTTCATGTGTCAGTACCAGGTTGTCCAGAATCTTCTTCACCAGGGCTTCGCTGTCGCAACGCTCCAACATACCGAGATAACTCCGGAGTGCAGACGTAACATCCTGCATGGTTACTTCATATTTTGAATATTTTACTGCAAGTCCTCTCAATGCCCTCTTAATCCGAAGACTGGTGCTCTTCACAACCACCCTATCCGGCAAGATACGGTAGCCGACAAATTCAATTCCCTGGCTGATTGGGCGGATACAGGTTTTGCTATTAAGGTGCAATTCCAGTTCATTCATCAGAAATACCTCAATCTGATCTTTCCATTCCCGGAGCTGTATCTTATCGTTGCAAAGAACAATCACATCATCCATATACCGGATATAGAAATGGATTTTCAGCACTCTTTTACAGAACTGGTCCAGCACATCCAGGTACACATTGGCAAATACCTGTGAGAGTAGATTACCAATCGGCATACCGACATCATAAAGCCGGTCCTCCAGCGGCACATCTCCCGGAGACGCACCCAGCGGCAAGCCAAACGGAGTATGCTTACAGTCGATTACGGAATACAAGACCTCCAGCAGTCTTGCATCCTTTATTTTCTTCGCCAGTATTTTCTTCAGTATCCGATGTGATACCCGATAGAAGTATTTGCTGATGTCCAGCTTCAGGTAAAACCACTGTTCATCTTTTCTGGATGCCTGTTCAATCCAGTACCTGAGCCGCTGCATGGCACTCAAGCTTCCTCTGCCTGGAATGCAGCCATAAGAATCTTCAATATAGCCGCTTACCAGCATAGGATTGATAATGCGGTAAATCGCCCACTGGACGATTCTGTGTTTGAATGAGATTGACATAATCATTCTTTTCTTGGGTTCGTAGATATAAAAGATGTAATACCGGTCTATATGATAAGTTCCGCTCAGAACCTCTTCTCTCAACTCCTGAAGCAACGCCCAGGAATCCAAAGTATATACCAGTGCTTCTCTTTTATATCTTCTTCCCTGAACAGCATCTTCCAACGCTGCATAGAGATTATCCAGCGAAAAGATTTTGTCAAAGACATTTTTGATTTTCATGGAATATGTTTCCTTATGAATAACTATGTGTAGCAGCTTTCAATTTCTTTACTCGCAGCGTCCATAGGCGTTCTGGTTTTGTTTGTCTCCGCCAGAACAGCACCGCCAGCTCCCGGACAGTGCCGTTTTTTCTCCTGCCTTTCAGCCCGGAGTGGAAACAGGCTCCTTTATCCTCTCGCACTGTCGGAAAGTCCTTAAACTTTGCGCCTCTGGCATATGAGAGTAAAGCGGAGCGGAAGCCAATGTTGCTGTTGGAGTTCGACCGTGAGTTGTTCAGGTTCACGTTGAACACGCCCGTGCTGGAAGTGTTGTTCCACCTGCCGCCGCAAATCGGCAAACGCAATAGTCTGTTCCCAAAAAAATCCGGCCCCGATTACCGGAGCCGGTTCCCTTTATTCTGTGCCGGAAGTTTCCCTCCGGTTTTCTTTGGAACTGGAGAATCTTCGTATATCCATTGTTGATATCCGCCTATCATGCTTCCGATTTCTTTGGAGCGTCTGGTCCATTCCGCATGAGAAGATGAACCTTTCAGATATTTAAGCTTATACGCAAGCGTTATAAAATCCTGCAAAGCCTTGTTTTTCATATCCAGATTCTTGCATGGCGTTTTCTTTGAATACGCCCACTCCAATTCATTTGCCAGCTCCAGCATATCCTCCATACAGGCTGCTATCCTATCTCCGAGCAACTTCTGGTGTGCCACGGACCATCTTTCTATGAGCGGCATGGAATATTCCATCATATCCATGATTTTCATGCGGATGGAGAGATTTTCATATTTCTGCTTTTCGCTGACGGTAGGATTCTCCTCACGCTGTACCATAGTTTCTCCTTTCGTGGCATATGCTCTGCTACCGCAGAGCAGTCAGTGCCGCAGTTTACAGTTCTACAAAAGCGGAGCGGAAGCCAATGTTGCTGCTGGAGCCCGACCGTGAGTCGCGCAGGTTCACGTCGAACACGCCCGCGCCGGAAGTGTCGCTCCACCTGCCGCCGCAAAGCGGCAAACGCTCTCCCCTAGTATTCATCCAGTGGTAATCGCTGCCGTAATCCCCGCCCGGTTCGTCCGGATACAAAAGCAAGGCTTTTGCCAGTTCAGGAGCAGTCAGCCCGGAGGCCAGTGTCATATCCTTGTACTGAATACCATTTCCCTGGTCTGTGGTATAGGTTACATTCCCACTGGTAAGCTGAATCTTGCTGGATACCCAATCCCACTTCAAAGTTCCGGCAGTTCCAGGTTCAACCAGGGAACCATCCGCCTTGATAGCTTTCCACTCAGTAGATGTGGCAGACATATTCGTTTCTGCCAGTAAGCTATTGGCATACGGGATAATCTGGATTTCTCCATCCTTCAGCCTCATTCCAGCACACCACTCCCAAACATTACCGTTCAGGTCAGCAATTCCATCCGGCATCCAGTTATGATACCAGGTGGCAGGTCCGGAGCCGGTTGCTACCCTTGTCGGTTCATTCGGATGCGATTCATGGCTTGCACCTTCATATGCGGTAGGAATGCCTTTTTCATGCTGATAAGAGTAGTCTTTGCCCCAGTAGTTATTTCCTCTTGGCATGGTTCCGTTCTTACGGCACCACAGAGCGATTGCGGACCACAGAGAATACGGATTCAAACTCCAGCCATTCCCTTTGTTCCGGCAGAACGTCAACGCCTGGTCGAAAGTCACATAAACCTTCGGGTCACGCATTGGCAGTGAGTATGCCCTATCGTTCAGCACAATGTTCTGGAATTTGGAGACATAAATCTTGTCCTTGTCCACGCCATTCACCTTGAAAGCCGGGTGAACATTCTGACTTCCTCCGGTCATAATCTCCGAAATCATCATTTTGGGAAACGGAACCATAACGGAAGGCATCTCCATATCATCAAAAAGGACGGTATTCTTACCGCCCGACATCGCTTCAATCGCTAATTTAAAATCATCAAAATTCGGCATCTCTTAAACCTCCACTTCCCATAATCTCAGTTCGCACTCGTCCATACTGAAAGGCACCGGCTCCCTCGTTGTGATAGTCGGGGATTCTGTGCCAAACTCTGAATCCGGGTCATAGTTCGGATTCTCCGTAGTGGTCTCCGTGTACTCTCTGGCCGGGATAACCAGCTGAGCTACATATCGCTCACCTTCGGAAGCTCCCATCACCAGACCGCCCGTGTAATCCAGGCAGATGTCGATGACAACTTCATAATCACGTTCCTTTTTGGACGCGTTGAACATCAGATCGCCGTCATTAAAGTCAATGTTCTTCCCCATGACCTCATAGGGAATGAAATTCTTGCCGTCCTCCGGCAGATGTGTCACTTTCATCAGTAATACCTCCTTCTATTCTCAGCCATTCTGACTGCTTCGTTGGTTCTTGCAGCAGCGATTTCCGCCGCTTCACGTATAGCCGGGTCATTGCGGTCCACACCATAGGACTTCATCACATGCTCCGCCTCTGCTCTTCGCTCTTCATTTGGGATAATCACATTTGCCATGCTCAAATTCCTCCTCTCACATAGCAATTCACAACCACTTCGCTTGCCGAACCGGTATAAGCAACCTTAAAACCGTTCAGTAGCTTGTCACTGAACTCAAACTCGCCAACCGCCCCGCCAGTTATGCTGACAACCTCGCACTCCACGGTATAATCCATGTTGTTCTTAGATTTTGTGAGCTGAACCGTCTTTTTGGAGTTGTTGTGTGGATAAGGCTGCGTGTTTGTGAGCGTGACCTGAATCTTATCTCCGGTAAGGCCTTCAATGTCCTTGGCTACCTGGAGAAGATTTCTGGCATTCTCGGAAGCCATAAGCATCGCTTCCAGTGCTGCCAAATCCATTGCGTTGAAATTCGTGGCGTTCTGCGGTGTTCCTTGTTGTAATACCCTTCCGGGAGAAGCGGTGTGCTGAACCAGGCCGTTGCCTACGTCCTCTTCCTGGAATCGCCCCGGATATTCCACAACATGGTCTTTCCAATTCACAAGTTCCCGCATTATTCCTATACCTCCTTCTCACTGATTACCAACTGGCAGACATAATAAAAGCCCTCCGCCACGGAATCCATCTTTAGGGATTCCTGCTTAGAGAGCCACAAATCATTGTTCGTGTCATACAGTTGGATTTCCGTGACGGTAGCCGCCCCGGTGGTAGCCGTTTCGATTTTAAACGTAACTTCCACAATTCCATCCGCTGTCACTTCCACTGATTCAATTTTCGCCTTGTGGTAAGTCGAGCCAATTTTGTACTTAGCATAGGCAACCGTCCGCTTCGTGTAATCACGGTAGCCCTGGATTGCCTTGCTTGTAAGTAACTTCATGTGCATACCTCCTTGTCTATATCTCAAAGGCGTTTCCGCAAAGAGGATACCTAATCTGGTAACTCTCTGTTTTCACCTCTGGAATCACTGAATCTCCTGATTCTTTTGCGCCGGTTGATACTTTCGGAACCGTACCGGCTTCCTTCTCTCCAGCAAGAGAATATTCAACTTCGGTTCCTTTACCGCTTGCTTCAATATCCGTAACTGCCTTTTTCTGAATCAGTCCGGTACTGACCTGCGGTTTGGTTCCAGCAACCTCATTCTGATATTTGAATCCGGATAACTTAGCTGCAACCTCCGTTTCATTCATGGCGTATACCGCCTGGAATCTTGTTTTCGGATGCGATCCCGCTGCCATGTTTTCGCTCGCTTCTGGATAATTTACCTGGTATCCGGCAGCATATATTTCAGCCTCAACCGCTCCCTCCGCAACTTTCAGACCGGTGCTTGTTTTCGGATACTGTCCGGCTTCCCCGGAGTTCCCGGCCATGGTCGTTATCCTCTTATACGGGTATGTTTCCGGTGATAACTCAACACCTGCATCCATGAGCCGTAGCCCAGTGCTTACGCCAGGAACCGTACCGCAGATTGGATATCGGCTCTCATATCGTTCTACATTTCCACAGAGTTCAATGTGCGCCACAGCCGTAAAGCGGAGTGTGAACGCCACATGAGACTGCTTGATTGTCTTTATCTTCTTAATCGCCGCCGTTACATCAACAGCATTGTTCCCGGATTCCAGCTTAATTGTAAAGGTATTCACCGGTCCGGATTCATCATCTACATGGGCTTTTCTGCCGGTGATATTTTCCATGATAACTTCCATCCGGTAAGGATTCATGGGGGAGCGTTCATCACGCTTCTGGTAAATGAACCGCCTGCGCTCTTCGTAACCGAGTTCTTCCCTTACCGGAAGTCCGTATTTCTGTTCATGGTATCTCAGCCCCCAGGTTGCCGTCTCCGGAAACGCCTGGTACGGAAGTTCTTCGATTTTCTCCCTGGCTTCTCCCATCTCCAGGCCCATGACCTGAAATAGCCACTTCCCCACATAGGAATTATCATAGAAGCCATTTGAAACTGTTTCGAGCATCCTCTTTCCAGTCTCGCTTGAAGGGAAATTCTCCAAATTCATAACAATCCCCCTCTCTACTCGAACAGCACTTCATTGGTTCCGGGGTATTCATCCTGGTCGAGAGAGAGATTCTTTTCCTCCCCATTCAGCTTCAAATCCTCGAAGTCAAGAACCCCTGGCAGATTCGTAAGAATCGCATGGATTTTATTGTACCTGACAATGTTCCCTGCTTTCGCTTCCGTGTAATATTTCATCACGGCTGTTTTGAAATCCTCGATTATCTGCTCCATATTGGTGCTGCTGTCATAAGACAGCTTCGTGCAGGAATAACTAATCAGCTTTGTATCAGCCGCCACAACCGTCAAATTAGCACTTCCAGTAGGCATCAGCCGCTTTTCCCGGTCATTCGGAGATATGATGTGATCGTACACTGCCTGCACCAGCTTATCATTTGCTGGCCTGCCATTGGAATCCACCAGAACCAGTTTTACCGTACCCGGCCCGTTCCAGGTGGGAACCACGATACAATCCCCGATTCCGGTCACTTCTTTGGACCATCTTTTATAATCTGCATCATTTCCGATAAAGGAGGCCCCCTCGGATTCATACTTTTCCATGATTCGTTCGAGAAGGGCTTTGTCTTCCTCTTCATTCGTACCTCCGGTAATATCGTCTTCGTTGTACAGTTTGGTGATTCCCTCTATCGGTTTTGACATGAGATTTACCGTTCCGGCTTTTGTGTTGGAGCCGATTCCGCCATACAACGCTGTCACAGAAACCGTAACCTTGCCTTCTGCCGGTATTGTCACCTCATCATCCAGCCTGTACTCAATAGATGAACCAACATCGGTTGCTGGCGTACAAACAATAAAACCAGCAGCAATCCTGGTTTGCGGTATTCCTTCGATTGTCACATATCCACTTGCCGGATTTGCTTCTTTCCTGACAACTCCCTTCTGTTTCCCGTGAAGGTCCAGCCACTCCCCCCACGACCACATAGGGAACATGAGCATAATCGTCCTGACGAGATGAAACTGTATCAATTCGGACTTTTCCAGAGCCGTTGGCATTGTGAAGTCGTATGGAAAGCCGCCGGGCATATCATCAATATCTGCCGGGAGACTGGTCATCATCCTTTCCTGGATATCTTCCGGATTGCTGTCCGAGACAAATTCTGGCGGAACAAAATCTGGTATCTCAAATGCCATCTAACTCACCTCCTGCTCGATTTTTCACTTTTTCCTATGGTTACTGCCAAAGGGAACTCTTCCCAATCAATACCCTTTACCTTGAAACTGCAATGCAGTTCATCGCCGTTCCAGGTAAAGGAAAATCCCCGCACATATTCTGTACGAGGATTGACGAGCAGTGCTTCCGTTATGGTTCTTTCCACTGCGGATTCCACTGCACCATTGCTTTTCTCTTTTAATGCGGATTCCATTTCAGTGCCTATGGAATCCGGATAAGCCATGCAGGTGTAGCGTTCTGTCAATGCATTCTTTACGCACCACACCCGGTATGCTTCTCTTCCGTCACATGCCACCAACTGATTTGCACCAGTTCTGACAAAATCTCCTTTTTCCAAATCCCAAGCTACACTCGGTTTATACTTTTCATCGTACCGCTCTGACTCTTCTATCAATTCCGGAACTTCAACTACCGGAAACAAGGCGTTTTCACTCATGCTGCACCTCCCTATATCGAACTTGCAGGAACAATCACATCAATGACTGTAGCATCGTTCTGAATCCAGGCAACTAAAACTCTGTCTCCTGGCTTAATTGCCGGAACTGGTACACCGTGGCTATGTGCGCCATTTCCTGAGTTATGGCCTCCATGCTCTCCCCCGGTGGTTCCTAAAACAAGACCTCCCACATGCCTGCAAACAGTGTAGTCAGAACGTGGGATAGGAACCGGAAACGTATTCGTCTTCAGGCTGTAATCTGCTTCAATGCTTCCAAAATCCAGGATAAGCGGAGAAGCATTCTGCTTTGCCATTCTATCAGACAGGATTTTCCCCAGCTTGCTTGTGCCTGGGTTTCCTTGATACGGCATGTGTTCCACCTTCTTTCTATTCAAATGTTCCGTCATCAACCCAACCGTATACATTACTTCCGCTGTCCGTGTGAATGAGATGCCACGGGTGCGCTTTTCCGGAACCGTTTTTAATTGTTATCTTGGCTTTTCCTGCCCGTGCGTTGTATCCCTGGGAACCAGGATAGCTTGATACATAATGTGTACCGCCCTTGAAATTCACAACGTCTCCCACGTTGTATGATTTTTTAGTGGTCTGGTTATTCTTAACTGTCTGTGTAACCGCTTTTTTCAGGTCCATCGTCATTGATCCGGTATCTGCATCATGGCGAATCCCTTTCACAAAATAATAGTCTTTCAGGGTTCCTACCGTAACGTGGACCAAATCTCCTTTCCGGATAAAAGGAATGTCCGGAGCCTGGACCGTAATTTCTTCTTTCACCTGACCTTTTTCGTCAATGATGTCTTGTGCTGCCGATTGAGCATCACTTACGCTGTCATCTTTGCCACGGACGTATATCTTTTGGCGGATTCCATACTTTGTAAGCCCGTTCACAAGTGCTTCCACGCTGGAACGCCCATCGTCATCTTCTTGCCCGATTACCTTAACCCTGGTTATCATTCCACTGGTACTCATTTTGTGGGATGCCATCTTTGTATTGTCTGCCTCAAAATGGTAGACCGTCTTGTTACTTCCCCATTCCAGGACGCTTACTTTTCCTTTTGCCGCACGGATCATAGCTTCCCCGCCGCCCTTTTTCTTCGCATCATCCAAGATATTCAGCAACACCTCTGAGAGCATTTCCGTCTTGTATGCTAACTTTCCATGTGTTACATCTGGCCCCTGGTACTTCTCCATAGGAATTTGCCAGTCATCAAATATCTTGGTAATCGCTAACTTCGTTCCGATTCCGGAAGAATAGTAAATGTAGTCTTGGCTTTCCTGCAAATTATACAGTTCGTCATAGCACACAACATCGAACTTATCCTTGCTTCCGGATACTGTTGGTTTCCATTCAGTGATATATCCTCTTGCAACTTCCTCATTGGTAGAGCCGTGTTCAGCGAAAATACCGACCAAACATCCCGGTTTTGCCAGAGATGATATGAGGCCGGCACTTGTTTTTTCATTCTTGGCTGTGAAGGAAATTCTGACAGCTAATTCACCGTCATTCTCCTCCCACCCCAGGTTTTCTACAAAATCTTTGATGTTATATTGCTTTTTATTTTCGGTCATAATCGTAAGGCGGTACTTAATTTTTGATACATCAATCATCTTGCACCTCCTACGGAATAGTGAATACGGTTCCCGGATATATCCACCATCCATTATTACTGTTCGCTTTCCCGTATTTTCTTGCCGTAGATTCTATGACTGTCTGGTTAGCATCGTAAATCTTTTTCCAGTCAGAGCCACTTCCTCCATAAAACTTTCTGGCAATCGCCCACAGGTTATCTCCGCTTACAACTGTATAGGACCGGCTCGATGAAGGTGCCGGTGTCGGTCTGGGAACCGTTTTCTTTACAAAGGCAGCAATCTTCAATTCTGATGTGGTGTATACCTTCAGTTCTTTGTTGATAACAAAGGAGATTGAATACTCTATGTTCCCATAGGCTCCGACTTCATCCGGTTCAAATTCACTGATCGTAACATCATAGTTTATGGTTGTGCCTGTCACCAGAAGCCGGAGTACCGTTCCGTTTTTCATCCATCTCCGCAATGTGTTTATGCACTGCGATGGTGCTGTCCACTCACGAATCATGACTTCTCTTCTTTTGGATTTTCCGTAAAAGATTCCATCCCAGGAAATCGTATCAGCTTCCAGACCTTTCGGTATTTTTACAGTTCCCTTCCCAATAATTTCATAGGTCTGATATCTGGTTCCGAACTTCGTCTTAATTTTCTCCGGCAGAGCCGGAAACGTAAAGTCAGAACTTTTATTCGCAACTTCGCTCAAATATATATCCATGCCTTACGCCTCCCTTACCGGCATATTTGAGAACACCATCTCTAGTCTCTCTGCCAATTCTCCACCTATTTCATCTGCCAACTCTTTCATGTTGGCTTTAATGATCCTGATAATATCCTCTTCCTTCCCGCTGCTTCCGTTTACCTGGAATGTCGGGTTGACTTGCACTGTTACATTAACTTCAGTGCTTCTTTCTTCCTTATCTTCCCTGGCTAATACGGAAACCGGTTCGTTCTGAGGTATGTCTTCAATATCACCCTCTGATAACTCATTATTGCCCCGTGGTGCCTTTGAAAGTGTTTCGTTGATATAGTTTAAGTCCTCATTGTTTTGGAGCGGATTTGGGCTATATCTTGGATTTCCAACCACACCTCCTTCAGCATACTTCTTTACGCCAAGCAGCTCCCCGGCTTTTTCCCACAGGCTAAGTCCTCTGTTTCTCCTCTTGCTTCCTAGAGGGATAATCGCTTCCGGACCGTCCTCTCCTACCCATGAAAGAATCGGGCCGTCTACAATATCGCCGTTTGCGTTTGATGCTATGCTGGCATTTACCGTTGCTGTTCCGGAACCTCCTCCGGAGAAGCTGATTGTTGCCGATGGATTCGCCAACTTATAATTCGCCGTGATAGTAACCGGCGTGGTTGTATTAAAACCAGGGGCAAAAGCGGAATCTATTGCAGTTCCGGTATTCCCCTTTAAAGTTCCGATAGCTGAGTTGATTGGCCCCATATCCGTATTCTGGATTGCTCCTCCAACTCCGCTTCCAACACCAGTGCCGATGCCAGAATAGTCCAGGGCAGTCAAACCAGTAAGCAATCCGGTCTGAATGGATGACATAAGCGGGTCTGTTGCGCCGGTTAATTCTACTGCTGCCATCTGTTCATAAAACTCATTGGAAAACGGCCCTACAAAATCAATACCGGAATATGCTCCGCTCATATCTATACTGCTGAAGGCAGATGTTATCTGCTCCTGCATACTCTTCGGAATGGTTTCTGCAACTCCGCTCATCATTTCTGTAATTGCCGTCTGCGCCTCCATGCTAAGACTATCCAATCCTAACCACTGTGAAGCCGTTGCCGTATCCCATGTTGTTACGTCCACACCGCTTGCCATAGCATTATGCAGTGCTGTTTTAAGTTTCTCTGCTGTTGTTCCCTCAATATCCGGAAGGATTCCATCCAGTTCTGTTGCATATGCTTCAGCAATAGATTCCAACTGGAAGTTTTCTACCGTGACCTGCATATCAGATATTTTTGCTTCGTATCCGTCCGCAAGGGCTTGAAGCTGTTCATCATATTGGCTTTGGTCTATAGCACCCTCACTTAACTGCAATTCCAGGCTTGCAATTCCAACTTTCAGTGCTTCATCATATGACTGTGTAGCACTCTCCACCTGCTCCTGCAATTCCGCCTGCAATTCCGCAAAGGAATCAGCATCCAGATTTGCTCCGCTGTACTTAATCTTCAGTGCCTTAAACTCCGCTTCGGTCTGGATATCCGATACTTTCTGAGTAATTTCTGCTATCTGGTTCTGAAGGTTTGTAATCTCAGCCTGTTCGTCCAGCGTGATAACACCATCTTCCAGGGCTACATTGACCTTTGCCGTCAGCTCGTTTCCGAGTGAATTTATCTGCTCTTGCAGACTGGCATATGCAGCGTTCATTCCCGTTGTCATATCAATGTCTGTGTTTGGTTCCACTAAAAGGTCTATTGCCGTCTTTGCTTCATAGTGTTTACTCTCTACATAATCCGTTGCGCTCTGGATTAGTGCATCTATCCCGGTCACATACTCCTGTATCTCCGTATCGTCAAACTTCATTCCCAGGCTTGCCTTCCAGTTCAACTTATCCATATTGGATATAGCAGTTTCCATGTTGCTGTATGCCTGCTTTGCTGATTCCGAAGCGTCAGAGAATTTGGTAACACCTTCAATGTTTTCACCGAAGGTCATCTTTCTGGCAATATCCTGAATCTCCTGCATTGACAGCTTAACATCTCCGAAATGGTTCTTCAGGTTTTCACCTACGGCTTTCTGGAATTTCTGACCGAACTCTTCCGCCGTCATACTGCTATCAGCCAGAGCATCCTTCAAATCCTGTGATTCGTACTTTGCCTGTTCTTCAGCCAGTGCCAATGCTTCAGCTTCCTCCTGTGCCGCTTTCAGGTTTTCCTCATACTCTTTCTTTGCGCTGTCACCCTTGATCCATCCTGCTATACCTCCAACACCTGCACCTATCAAAGCGCCTACTGCCGTTCCGAGAACAGGTACAACGCTTCCAATAGCTGCGCCTGCCGCCGCACCAGCCGCAACGCCTCCGACTTTCCACGCTCCAGATTCTTTATACGCCGCCGCTTCTTCCTTGTCTTTGGAAGTAAATCCTTTGTACAGGTCAGCACCTCCGCTTATTAACGTGGCACCTCCGACCGCTCCGCCAGCTACAGCACCAAGACCGAGAGCAGATAACGCTCCGGCGGAAAGTGATGCTCCGCCAGCCAGGTTTCCTGCGCCCAAACTAATTGCCGTGTTTGCACCAAAACCGAGAATACCCGTTCCGGCTCCGGCACTTCCTATCATTCTTCTTCCGATTCCAGGAACCACCGTGGTTCCTCCTCCATCTGTGGAAACTGTCTGGCTCCCAAAAATACTTCTTCCAAGGCTAATACCTTTTGTTCCCATACTCAACAGTGGAAGTCCAACTTTAGCAATCATCGCCGCTGATATCCACGATGACAAATCTGCTTCTTCTCCTCCTGGAAGAATTTTTCCTGCATTGGAGAATATTCCCTGGATAGCAGACCATATTTTATCTTTCAATGCTCCAACGTCAAAACCGTCAATCAGTCCTTTCGCAAAAGCGGAGCCAACACTGGCCCCTTCATCTATCGCACCGGATACATCCACTCCAAGCAATGCCAGAAGGCCAGTGGAGATTGCAGTTCCTATCCCTCTACCTATAGAGCCGGCTTTTCCGACAAAGAATGAATGGCCTTTGTTATCCCACCACTCTCCGAATGGCTGTGCTATGATTTCATCCCAGGCAATTTTAACCTTACCCATGAAGTCTGCATTTTTCCATTCATCTGTAGCTGTAAATTCTGCAATTTTCTTTTTGAAGGAATCAACCTTTTCGTCCACATAGTCCATGAAGTGCATAAGTCCAGCCTCAATATTAGGCATTTGCTCCGTCAACCAGGTAGCCAAATCCATCAGGTACGGTTTGAGACGTTCTCCCAGTGACAGTTTAACGCCATCAGCAGCACTCTGTAATAATGTAAAAGCACCCTGCAAGTTATCAAGCATGGTGTCTGCCATCTTTTGGGATGCCCCGTCTGCATTGTTCACTGCATCAGCTAATTTGTTGTAGTCCTCTTCCGATGCGTTGATGATGGAAAGCATACCCGCCATCGCTTCTTTACCGAAAATAGTGGATGCCGCTGCGGTCTGTTCTGCTTCTGACAATCCTCCCAAGCTGGTTCTCAGATTATCCATCACGCCCCTGAAGGACTTCATGTTTCCTTTTCCGTCAGTGAGACTTATTCCGTATTGATCCATCGCCGCCGCCATCTTGTCTGTAGGGGCTGCCATGTTTGCAAGTGCGGTTTTTAATGCAGTACCGGCCATAGTACCCTTTACGCTGGAATTTGCCATCAATCCAAGTGCCAGGGAAATATCTTCGATTTTGTATCCCATAGCCCCCGCTACCGGAGCGATATATTTAAAACTCTCTCCGAGCATACCAACATTGGTATTGGCATTTGCGGATGCCTGCGCCAGAACATCAGCAAAATGCCCGGAGTCCGAAGCCTTCAGCCCAAAGGCTGTCAAAGCATCTGTAACAATATCACTGGTGGTTCCCAGACTTTCCCCGGATGCCGCCGCCAAAGACATAATTCCCTCAATACCGTCAAGCATATCCTGGGTCTTCCACCCAGCCATCGCCATGTAGTTAAATCCTTCTGCCGCTTCCGTGGCCGTAAACTTTGTGGTAGCACCCATGTACTTAGCCTTTTCAGTCAGCTTGTCAAAATCTTCCCCTGTAGCGCCACTTATAGCTTTCACCTGGCTCATTGCGGCCTCGAAGTTAGCAAAGGTATCTATTGTATCCTTTAGCCCTATGCTCACTCCGAGTACCGCTCCTACTTGGAAGACGGGATTCTTTAGCAGATTGATAATTCCTCTGACTGGAGATGTAACCAGGTCTACCGCTTTCATCGTGATATTCCAGGTCTTGTTCCCGATAGTCTTCAGTCCGGATTTCAGCTTATCCACAATGGGAGAAACCTTGTCTTTAGCTTCTAACAACAACTGGTATTTCTGCTTCATCCAGCTTGAAAGACTTTTTTGTGTCCTCTCCGCTGATCTATCGAATTGTGATACGGTTCTGCTGGCTCTGTTTACAGAGTTCTGCGCCTGTCTCGCCGCACTATCGACCTGCTCAAACGAATTGGCGATGTTCGACAGTTCCGGGTCTGTATTATCCGTAACTTCAATCGGTATTTCAATTCTCACAGTTTCAGCCATCTACTTCCCCTCCTTCCTTGTAGGATTCAAGCGTTATTTGCATTGACGCAAGCAAAAAAGCCCTCACACCAGGGGGCTTCTCGTAAAATTCATCTATTGTCATTCCTGTTTTCTGGAATATGTGATGGAGTAGCGTGGCCTTTCCTCCGGCCTTTATCAGTTTTTTGCCACTTCCTCCAGATTGTCGCTGCTGTCATAACCGCTGAGTTTATCAATCTCTTCGATTACCCTTTCCTTTTCTCCACTCTTCAGGGCGTATTCGATAACATCCAGCCCATTCATAATCTGGCAGCCTTTATCATTCAGTGCATCCCAGATTTTCTTGTTATCCCAGAGTTTCGCACGGTCTTCTTCTACAGTAGCCTGATAGATAATGGCACATCTGTACTTAACCGTATTCGTATCTTCCGGAAGTTTAATGCCAAGCTGCTTGTTACGCACGTACTTTGTGTGCTTGGTTTTACATCTGTTGTATTCGTCCTCGCCAAGAGCACGGATATCGAATGCAAAATACAGAACGCCTCCACGCCTGATTTCCAGATGCTTTACTTCATCTGTCCGGAATCCAGCCGCCGCAATCAGTCCATTGATGAAGTCATTTTCAAACATTCTGGTCTGTGCCTTATTCTGCTCCTCTGTAAACTCTCTTTCCTCTACCGGTGTTTTTTCTTCTGCCTGTGCTACTGCCATTTCTTTCTTATCCATTCTGATTTCCTCCTAAACTAAAATATGAGGGCACCACACCATCTCCGATATGATGCCCTTCTGAATTAACCGATTGACAACAAATTCTGTAATTTCGGCGGTCTGTTTACAAAGAAGTTCCATGCCCTCTTGATAACATCGCCAACTGCGATATTCTGTAAATCCACCTGTCCGGACGGCAGGCAATCTCTGTATACCATTCTCTCCTCAGAGCCATTCAGTCCTTTGAGAGTTCCCTGGAAATCCCATACCGGCATGATTCCCGTTTCCATTGCTTCCACCAGTTCGATGATAAAAGCATCATCCTCTACAACAACCTGCGTCATCGTGAGACTGACTGAAAAGGAAGCGGATGTCTCATGCTCCTGCGGATCACCGAGCACATTGTACTTTGCATTGTTGAAAGTCACGTTTGATGTGAACGTCTCCACGCTTGCCAACATTACGCCGTCTTTGTTGTAAAACGCTCCGTCCTTACCTGTTCTTGCGTGCCGGGAATCACCGGCTGCCCTTGCGTTAATAGGCATAACTCATTCCTCCTTTATTCCTGTGTGCTGAATCTAAAGAAGTACGTCAGGTAGAGATGTTCTGCGGAATCTTTATCCACGCAGTCAATCACAAACCAAGCACTGTCTCCATCAGCTTTGTATACTGTGCTTTCTGTTACCGTACAGGATACCAGTTTCCCCTCTTCAACCATCGTGTCACCGATTCCCTGAAGCTGGCTGATAATAGTAGAACGACCATTCGCATCATTGTCTACCTTTCCGACAAGAGAATCCGCCTGGTCGTTCATTCTTGTAATCATTTCATATCTGGTTTTTGTCCTTCGGATTTTCTTCCAGCCGTCATCCTGGTTATCATCAGGGGTTATCAGCGTATTGATAGCACTGTCTATCCACACCTGCTTGCTCTTGTTCAGGCTGAGAACCAGGCAACCGGACTGTTCCGCTTTTGTCATCTGGGTAGGTGTAAGCACGTCATTCAACTGAGTTACTTTATCCAGAACTGTATGAGTAAGGGATGTATTGGAAGGACAGCCTGCAATCATGCCTGCAATTTTAGCCGCCGTCTGGTATCCTTCAATCTCCCCGTAAGTGGTTCCTGTGGCAGAAGAATTGAGAACATACACAATCTTCTCGCTGTTGAATGCTGCCGCATGTGCCATCCTGTCCTCCAAGGCAACTGATTTCTTCTCGGCAACTACACCGATTGTCAACTGGCCCATGTTAAAGATGCGGTCCAGGAAGGAATCCAGAAGTCCATGTACAGCCTGATCGTCCGTATCAACGCAAACCGTGTTCATGTAGTACGGTTCAATGGCGTTGAATCCGTTGCTGTAGTCCTGAATCGTTGTTGTCGGGTCTGTTCCGACTGTCATTGCAGTCTGGGTAACTGCCGCCAGTTCCCCTGTTGCGCTGCCGACTTTTGCAACCTTGAAGTTCGTAGAACCAGCGAACGCTTCCACCAGAGCAGTGACTTCATCACCGCCTTTCGCAAAAGCGACCTTTTCAAATTCCTTTGTTCCGGCATAGATGATACATTCCCGCATACTATCGTCAGATAATTTATCCTTGATGGATACGGTAAATGCCTTCGAGCCTACATATTTCGTGGTAATGGAAACCGCATCAACGCTTCCACCTTCCAGCTTCAGTTTTACATTCCCCTGGGTTCCTCCGTTCCGAACCCTGCAAAATTTCTTCCGAATCCGAACGACGTAACACTCCATTGCGGCAGCATATAGCCGTAACTGCTCCGCCTTCAAACGCCAGACCAATAGCATCCGTTGTTCCATCGGTGCCATAGGTTTTCTCGTAACCGTCATCAATACTCACTTCAACCGCTTCGTTCAGCGGCCCCCAGTCCGACTTGAAGAGTACGCCGGTAATGCCGTTCGTTGCCCCGGCAGCCGCTCCATCTCCTTTTTTCTGGATATTGAAGTATGTTCCGGGTCTTACTTTTGTCTCGCCAATCATGTACGTTCCCGCCATTTCACTTGACCTCCTTCTTCATAAAACTTTCTACAATCTTTTTCGCCTCCGGTCTTGTAGCTTCTGTCTTTCCTGCAAACTTAAAGGCAGCAACAACGCACTCGCTCCGTACCTCTGGTCCGAATACCTTTTCTGCGTATTTTGCCAATTCATTCACATCGTAAACAGATTCCGTAGACGTTTTCTTTTCCGCCGCTTTTGTGTCGGCAGTCTTCTTTTCCATGGAATCCTCCTATCTGAAGTCCGTTCCAACTTCTACAATCATGTGCGGTCTGTTCTTGTATCTGAGCAGACCGTATTGAACTGTTACGATAAGCTGACCGTCCTTCAGATAGTCAGCTTTATTATTTACCTGCAATCGCTTAATTCTCATAGGCGATTTATCCAGCATTGCAATCTCACCGGCCAGTGACAGGCCGTTAGCCAATGCCATTACCCATTTCAATCTCAGGTCTGCGGCAGAGCACAGAACGTGGACTGCAATTCTGCCGTCCATCCACGCCACGGTATTTGTTTCTCTACCCTTTTCCACGGTATCTAATCGGCAGTAAAAAACCGGTGCTTTCGCATCTGCTACTCTGAAGGAATCCATATTGTCTTGCCCCAAAACAAAGGCTTCTGGCATTATCCTCTTTATATACTGATTCAAAGCAACCACGGGGTCTGGGTCCGTTGTTTCCTGGCATGTGTATTCTAAGATATCGAACCTGATTTCCATTCCGATGATTCTTGTATCCGTGCCGCTTTCCCTGGAAGGTATTTCAAAGCCGTCTGTTCTGGACCACGCAAAACAATACGGTGAACCGTTATCCGGATTTATGATTAAGTCCTTCAGGCACTCCTTTATTGCAGGCTCAATTTCTTCCGGCGGTATGCCCGCTTCATCGCATAGCAGGCTTATTTCCATAGTTCCTGCGCTCTTTCTTTCCTGATTAGCCTGCATATCTATTGCATATACAATCCGTGGGTACTGGCACGTCCAACCACGCTGATTATCTGCCGGTGCTGTCTGGTAGAAAATAGCCGGTTTCCCGTCATATCTTGCCAGTCTTCCCGCTACTCCCTCATGGTTCGTGAACCAACTATGAACTAACTCCTCCAACGTCATCTCCAACACCGCCTCCTGATCTATATTCATGGACTTCAATCATGTCAGCAGACCAGCGTACTTCCCATTCCCCTGCGGCAACTTCATCAGCCGGAAGGAAGAAATGATTCGTCACGTTAGCAATCCCTGGGTGATATTGCACCGTGATCTGTTTATCTGTGACTGCTGTTACGAACCCGCCCCGTCCATCCGGCCAGGAACGATGCTTTGCGTACATGAGATAGCCTTTTTTTATCTGTGCGGTATCAAACACTTTAGTTATCGAATCTACTATCAACGCCATCTCCGCACCTCCTAACTGTATGGTTCGTTGTAGATTGCCACGATTTCAGGCGTGGCTTTTTCGGTTATTTTGTCTTTGTATGGACGTGGTGCCATTTTGGACGTACCATTTTCCAGATACCCAGCGTAATGCTGTTCGCTTTCAAGCACAGCAGTTATTTGTACACCGCCGCTTCCCACACTTCCTCCTTGCACCTCACCATGCCAATTCAGCCTCAATGCTCCACTTCTTCTTGCCGGTGGCTCTCCGGGCGCTGAAGCCGTATAAGTTGCACTGCTGTACGGTTTCTTGTAGACACGCCCACTCCTGGAGCCTTTCAGCACATCTAATTCTGCATTCCGGATGGCATTAACAGCCCTGGTTCCCCTGGATACCGCCTGTCTTCCGACATTTTCTACCACCCGGTCTACCGCAATTCTCAGTGCTGCTCCCGCTTGGCCTATACTGCTCATTTCACATCCATCCTTTCTTCCACATAATAGATGGTGCAGATTCCCAGGCTTCCGGCTTCATCGACACCCTGGACAAGAAATATCCGTTCTCCCAGAATCAGCTTATCCTCCGCTTTTGCATTGGGTCTTCCGCTCTGGACAATAGTGTGAGAAATAGGATGCTGTAACTGTTCCCATCGCATCTTCTGCTTATTGTCAGCTTCAGCAAGTACTCCTCTTACCATCTTTGTTCCGTCTCCCACATATGATGTCTTTGGTCTTCCTGACGCATTCACGCCAGCGATATTTTCCTCCACAATGAAATCCTTATACAGATTCCCCGGCCTCAGATACATGAATGTTCTCATTCCGATTTCGCCTCCCCGTTTTCCATCATTCCAGCATAGAAATATGGCGGGCGTTTCCTGCCATCAGGACCGGCACCGTATTGAGGAATTGTAGCGGAACTGTTCTGAACTTCTTTCTTCAACTTCTCGTAGTCCTCTTTCCATATTTTCGCACGTTCAGCAAATGAGAAAGACAACGGGCCTGTTTTCGTATCCGGCTCATATGCGAATCTCCGGCAAATGCTTTCCAGCAGTGCCAGCTTTGCTCTCTTCCACTTCCCAGGAAACATCTCCAACACGGCTTTTATTTCTGCATCACTAAGGGCGGAGGTTTCCGCTCCGCCCTCAACCATCGTATCGCCCAGTTCAAACCTCATGCGGTCTTTGCCGCACTCCCTGATTTTTTCTGGTTCGTATGTGTACCTCTTTTCCATCAGGCACCACCCTTTTCCTGAACCTCCCCGTTATCTGCATTGTCTTCCGGTGGTTCCGGTCCTTTATTCAACTGAGTAGCACGTTCCTCCGCCGCTTTCTGGATTCCTTTTCGGGAATCGGCAGCATTCAGAAGAATCAGCGCATTTTCGTCTTCCAGTCCGGCGATATCCTTTTCAGCTTCCTCCACTGTTTTCTGCATGATAGAGAATACTGTGGTTACAGTCTGAGAACTCGTGATTACCTCCAGGATGCCGTTTTCGGTACTAATCGGTATTGTAATGAGGGTTTCCCCTGTTTCGCTCTGAAATGGGCGAATAGGGGTTACTGCCTCTTCTGCCTGAAGCACACCGCTTTCTACCTCCGCAATATAATTACTGTGAATCAGCGTCAATGCTCTCCCCGGCAGAACATATCCATCCGGAATAACCTCCCCATAGGAGAAACTTCTTCCTGACAGTGTGATAGGCTTTTTGCAAACAAATTCACTCATAAGGTTCCTCCTATACACAATTCTTCATGTAGCAGGCCAGGTCATCGGCAGTCTTTCTCATATCTGTAGACATAAGACCCTCGATAAACTCTGTATGGGTTCCGCCTTCTCCTTCAAACTGATCCGTTGCCATCCAGTTACCATTACCGAGCATATCCCAGGTGAAAGTATATCCGGCAGACGGTTCATCAATGGCCGGTGTCGGTGTTGCATAGCAAAGAAGCGCACCTGTGCTGTCACAGATAAACTGCATATCGTCCGGCTGTCCAGGCTCCGCAATATTGTAGGTGCTTTCCAGGACCGCAATCTCCTCAATCTGCAAAATCTGAGCCAATACCTGCTTAGTTACTACTGCCGGGTTCGCTGTGGAGCCGGTGTATTTCACACGCTCCAGGATATCCGGATGCTCAGTCAGTGCAATGTATGCATCGTATCCGAGTGCCAGCTTATTCGGCTCCCTGCGCCCACTCAGTTTAATTTCCCGGCGGCGGGCGTTGAAGAAATGTACCGGGTCAAAGTTCGCATCGCTGAATTTAAGGAACTGGCTTGCGCCCGGAGTTCCGGATGCAATTCCTTCCAGCTCATTCTCCCACACGCCTTCCCTGAAGTAGTGCTTTGCAAACTGTACGTCCAGGTGGAGATTCATCTGTTCGGAGACAAATCTTACTTTTGACCGGCGTGGGTCAATGGATGCCGGAGAATTGCTTCTCTGGTAGTCAAGAGTACCAATCTGGTCGATTCCGGTAATAATCTGGTCTACCTCGCACTTGTAGGTGTTATCGGTATGCCCCATTACCGCCGGATTGACTTTGCCATATGCAGGCTTTCTCTGAACATTATCCCTTGCCAGGTCACCCTTCAGGAATGTGTAATAGAAACTCGTAGTCAGTGCAACCGGGCAGATTGGAAAGATTCTCGTTGCCACCCAATCCGCCGGGTTTGCAAAATACGCCATGCTCATATTGCTGAGATATCTGTTCGGCTTCCACCCTTTCAGGATTCTTGCCTGAATATCCCCATTCGTTGTTACCTGTCTGTTTCCCATGTCTTCTTACCTCCTATGCTTTATATCCAGCCTTGATAAGCTGTACTCTGATAATGGTTCCGGCTTCCGCTGCGGCGGTGAGAGCAACCGCTGTGATGAAGTTGCCTGCTGCTGCCTTCACCGCAAATCCGTCAGCATCAGAAGTCAATTCATCACCGATCACGATTTTCGCTCCGGCTACCCATGCTCCGATGTCTTTCACCTGTACGGTAACATCGGAGCCTTTCTTGATTTCTTCATCCTCCGAAAGAGGGATAATACCGATGGCATTGGCTCCTGCCGTTGCCGTTATAGCCAAACCTCCGGAAATGATTACCGCTTTCCCCTGTGCTTCCTGGATATCTTCCCCCGCTTCCAGGTTGATTGTGGGGCTTTCATTGATTGTCGTTCCTAAATATGTTGCCATCTCGTTTACCTCCTATCTTCCACTTTCGTACTCATGGACTAACTGCGGGTTCTGCTGGCAGGCTTTGTCAATAGCTGCCTGGCGGTTCATGTCAGGGTTTGCAACCTGGATTTCATCGGCCTTTTTCTCAATCTTGGACCATGCATCCGGTTCAGAACCTCCATATCCGCCGCTCTTACCGATTTCTGCGAACATGCTGGATTTGCTCACTGCCTCAACAGAAGCATCCAGAATACCGATCATATCCGTATACGCACTGCCGCCTGCGTTTTTCAGGCTTTTCAGGACAGGAACCAGTTCCTCCGGCTTCTTGCCGATGATTTCGTACTTTTTAGCAATCTCTGCCAGTTCTTTTTCATCTGCTTCGTCTGCACGTTTCTGTAACCGCTGCAATTCAGCAGCGACCAGCGGATGCAGGCCAGCATAGATATCTTCTGTTGCAGGAGCCACTTTATTTACAGTCGGCTTATTATCGCCCTTCTTAGCAACATCCTCCTCTTCCCCTTCGCCTTCACCCGCTTTCTTTCCTTTAGGGTCGGCTTTGTCAACTGCGGCAGGGTCAACACTGCATCTCTTTTCGATATCCTCAAAAAAAGCTCTCTCTGCCGGTGTGAGTAAACTCTTGTCAATCATGGTTTCTTCTCCTTTCAACTCCACATTTTCTGTTACGCCGTTATCAGCATTTTTCTTTACCGGTTCTCCGGTTTCAGCATCAGCAATCATTCCTTCCAAGCGTTCCTTCGAGAACTTCATGAAATTCAATACCTCCTCTGTTACCGGTTCAGCCGATTTTTTGATTACGTTGGCTCCGTTTCCTGAAATCCACTGTGGAATAGCTGCCGTAACTGTTGCGCTGAACTGCTCTAAGCTGGACTGCATCAATTCCTGAGCGTTGTCAACCTCTTCGTCACACATGATGGAACATAGCGAACTCTGCAAGGCATAGCAGATATCCCATATTTCATCATTGATTTTCCGCCTGTTCCGCTCCTTCAACTGCTCTCCGAATGTCTGTGCGCCGCTCTTTTCAATCTCTTCTACGGCTGTATCTATTTCCTCCGGTTTCATGCCGACTGCTTTTCCGATAGCAGAAAAAAACCTCTTCAGGATGCTTTCTTGTTTAGGTTCCTCTGCTCCCTCCGCAACTTTTTCTCCCTGTACTCCTGCGGCACTCCCTCCTGGGATTCCGTCTTTGTTTTTGTACAGCAAGACATTTGCTTTGGGGTTTGCACCGGTATCTACAAAGTCAACCTTTGTAATCTTTAAATCCTTTAGCTTTGTAGCCACTTTTCCGTTTCCTCCTTTCTTTTGGGTTTTTATAATGCAAAAAGCACCCTACTGGGTGCTCTCTGAATTATCCTTATGGACTGGTTCGTAAAAATCCTTGAAAACTTCCGGAAGTGCTGGAATCATTTTTTCATTCAGTTCCATATTGGCGGCTATAAGATACAAATGAAGAACAGGAAGTTTACCTCCTTCATGCTCAACACTATATTTTTGCACGCCTTCAACCACTTTCCCATTTATGCTAATTTCTGTACCATTTATCGTTTCTTTGATAACTACTCTCGGAATAATTTCATTCATTTTAACCATCGGTAACCTCCTCTCGGACAGCTTCTCCCTCTATAGAAAACATCGGGTACTCTCCCGACTTAACTTTATCCCATACATCAGGGTCCGTCACTCTGAATCCTATCCACCATGCTTCAGGCAAGGTTCCTTCCGGAATACCCATGACCGCCATCTTTTCTTTTGTAAACATGATGCTTTCAACTAAGACAGCGCAGCCTCCTCTCTCGTGCATCTCTCCACCTTCCCGGTAGAACTCCACAAAATTATAGGCTGCATGTTCCAGAACATCCGGGTCCACAATATCTTCCTGCAAATCAGTGACCTGTTCTCCATCTGATGTGATTGCTACATTGGCCCAACCAAAGGCAAGCATTTCATCATCATCCGACTTATGAATCTTAAAACGTCCTTTCAGAACGCTTCTGGTACTCTCTGGTTTCCCTCTGGTTGCATTTGAATCAGTTGTCTTAGGATTTGTTGGGGTATGCACCATTTCCCCGAATACAACCATTTTAACCACTCCCTTCTTTGAATACTGGTGGAGATACTTCTATGTACTGTACAGCGCAAGCGCATCTGGGATGTGCAGGCGGTGTTCTCTTTTGACCGGCAAACAGGATTTTTCCTTTAAAATCAAATTCATCATCCATCGGAATCTGCATACCGTCCAGTCCACGGCACATATCACACACATTCCCATCTCCAGAAGTGCTCCACCTTTTTTCCATCACTCCGAGAAAATTCTGTCCTTGTGCCTGCCTGATACCTTCGTCAGCACCTCTGTTGTAAGCAAACGCCATTTCTGTCTGAGCAATGTCAAAGGCCCGCTGCCTGTGCTGTCTCTCCGCATATTTGATTGCCGCATCCCTGGCCTTATTCCTGACACTCTCCGGTTTCATCTTCGGATGCTGTTCTTTCAGCTTAGTCTTCACTGAATTGTAATACCGGAGATTAGCCTTTGCCTGAGATTCAGTAAGCCCTACGCATGGACGGATAACTCTTGACAGTTCATCTACCGTGTAGGTTCCGTTTACATGCTGTGTCAGCATTGACTTTATCGCCCGTTTCTGTTCGTCTGTCACGGAAGTAACAAATTCAGCCCCTCTCTTATTTATCCATGACAGAACAGATGGCGTATTCAGGTCAAAAGCAAAATCAGCAGCAAAGGCATCCATGATAGGCTGCCCTATGGAGCCTGCCGCCATTGCATTCTGCCATACCGGATACATTCTCTCAGATACCATGATGGAATAATCCTGCATCCACAGCCGTATCGTTTCCTCTGACAACACACCGTCCAATATAGCCTGACGGATTTCTTTGTAGGTAAAAGCATCCTCCTGGTCTTTCCAGAATCCAACAAGGAACTCAACCGGTTCAGCCGTGTTTTCATCCAGATATCCATTAAGCCGGTCCAGGATTTCTATGCTGGCCTGCGTCCTGAGTTTCTTCTTACCCTTCTTTTGCTTGAAAAGGAACATCTTAACCGCTCCTTCCCAGCCGTTTCTTTGCGGCCTGGACTTTTTCATCCGGTATCTCTTTCGGCTCACTTTCATCCGGATTTCCAGGCGTTACCTCCGGCTCCGGCGGCTCACTCTGATTCTGCTGCGCCTGTCTCTCGTTGGAAATAACTCTCGTATCTCCCGACCGTTCCGGAAGGTCTGCCACTTCTCTCACGTAATCTTCCAGCCCATCATCAGGAACCAGTACGCCAACTCCCGTCATATCCTTGATGTAGGTTGCTATTTTAACAATATCGGCGTTTTCGATATCACCATGTTCCAGCGTTGGGTAATCGGTAATTCCATCAAAGTGACTGCCGTTAATATCAATCAACTGAGGGATTCCCTGGCTGTTGAACGTTTCGCATATGATGTCCAGATAAGCCCCTATCGCCATGGCAAATAATTCCGTCTTATCAGAACTGAGAGCGAAGCTGCCTACCTGCTGGTGTCCAAGGAAAATAAAATCAGCCAGGACCGTCATCGCCATCCCGGTATCGTACCTCTGGATAATTGCATTGGTATCAAACTGCTTCGTACCTCCGGAACTGAGTAATTCAAATTCGTACCCGGCTGGTTTTACGATTCCGGCAAGTTCATCTACCCGGACGCTTTTCACCATGGCTTCCATCCCGCTTCTGAGTTTTACCATATCCGGATCATTGTCATCCCATATGTTCAGGTCTTCCGGTGCCGTGAATACCGGCAGTCCTGCCAAGTCTCTCTCTATGCCAATTCCCTCATACTCCTGTATGCGGCGTTTGAAATACCAGGAACGATATGCGTTCCTGAGAATACTTCGCCCCTCCGGGTTCCCCTTCCTGCTTTTCGTCCGGAACAACATGGCTTTTTCAACTGGTATCGTAATCAGCCCGTAATCTGGCGGCGGCAACTGTGTCATAGCCACCAGGTTATCTTCATTGTCATACTCCCACTGGTAGAGAGTTTCCTGTGCTCTGATAGGCAATTTCCTCCATCCTATCAGACCATCATTGTACTTGCTTCGTGTCTTCGGATTGCTGGTCTTCCCCATCCTCCGCTTGTAGACAATTTCATGGAAACTCCATCCGTATGTCAAAAACGACAAGATTTCAGAAATGGTATCCGTCCAGGTATCCTGCATATCATTCATGCACTCTTCCACGAATTGAGCAGCTTCTTTGTCCTTTGCGGTATCACCGCCAGGCTCTACAGTCCATGAGGCTTGCCTGATAAGCATTTCAACAGCAAAAAGGATGGCTCCGATAGTATCATCGTTCTCAGCCATCTCCCGGTATGTTTCTATGCCCTTCTTTCCCCGCAACTCTCTCAGGAACTCCTCGTAGAAAGTTCCGCCGTATCGTTTCTGCCCTATCCGACCAATTTCATCTGTTCGTGCCATTGTCTATCACCTCCTCCAATAACTTTCTTTGTTCAGTCCTCCAGGTGGCGGAGTAGCCGCATTTCTGCTTTCGATTTCTGCAAATGCGGAAGAACTTGCATCCACCATATCCTTGAACTTACTTTCAGGGAATGATTCTAACTGTGTCAGATACATCTCATTCCACTCTCCCATTACCAAGTCCACGTTCCCAGCCTGCCATTGTGCTGCAAATGGCTCTGCTCTGGTTTCTTTGCTTCCAGTCTCCGGTATTGCCTTGACAACAAAACCAGCAAGCATTTTGATGTAACTCTTTGCCTGGTCTTTTCCGGCTTGCCCTGGGTCCTGCGGCAGTCTTTCAACAACCCGCTTGTATTTCTGTTTATCCATCGTGCAGGTGCTCTTGATATGCTTACGAACGTCATCTGCATCCAATCGAACATTCGTAACATTTGCCACAACGTATCTGCCATTCCTGCGTTTCCCAATGAGTACGCCTGCCGTGTATGCCGGATCACCGTCTTCATCTTCGCTTGTGGCTGCCAAATCCCAGCCTCTCGCCCAAGAAATAACATCGTCTGGCACAGCTTCCAGGAACGCTCCTACCTGGCTCCGCTTGAAGAATAAGCCCGCCGCCGGTTTTATTTTCCAGTTCCCATACAAAAGCCGTTCTCTCTCCACCAATGGCAATGCTTTCAAGTTTGCCAGATATCCAGGGTCACGCTTCATCAGAATTTGATTATCCTGAAGGGTACTGGCAATGAATGTAACACTCTTGATTTCCTCTTCGTCTGCGCCCTTTTCGATGACTTCCTGCTTTGTGTCTCCCCATATCAATTCATCGTTGATACGGACCATGTAACGTATCTTCCCACTTCGCTCCGGTATCGGATACCCTGTATCCTGGTCTATCCACCAGGATATAAACTCGGCAACCCAACTATCTGCATCCGGATTGCATGTTGCCCTGATATAAGGCTTTACGTCTGAATCTGTACGGTTTCGAGACAGCATGTAGAAGAATTGGTATCTGCTGAAGTGTGTCAATTCGTCAAAGCCAATCATGGCAATCTGAGAACCCTGCCAGCTTTCACAGTCATCGTCACTTCCGAGATGTGCAAAGTTCACTTTCGCCCCGCTCGGAAACTCCCAGTGCAATTTCGGGGTCTTTCTTGACATAGCACCACGAATATATCTGTATAGGCTTCTGCTGGAATCCCAAAGACCGCCTTGTGCCGTAACCTGAGTGTAGTTCCGCCTGAATATGACGGCACCAAAATCCGGGTCCGACTTATGCCGCATGGCTTCCATCAGTAACCCGTAAGTTTTCCCGCCTCCTGCGGCTCCACCATAGATACATACATCAGCAGGAGTGGCTAAGAACGCTTCCTGCGGGCCGGGCTGCGGTTTTATTACAATCTGCCTTTTAGCCATCGTCACCGCCATCCCTTCCATTATCCGGCAAGTAGAATACAACATCGTCTTCTGTTTCTACCTCTTCCCGCTTAACGAAATTCTCAGGATTGCGCTTGTAGTGGCTTGACTTCCTGTTATTGAGCCAGTACATCTGAGCCAATACGTCAGGAGGGCATTCTTTTTCAACCGTCTTCACTTTCAAAGGTTTTCGATTCCCATCAGCGTCCACTTCAAGGATGCTTTCCTTTTCCGTATACCGATATCCTACAGCACGTTCATACAGCTTTCTTTCTACCTTTGCGTCCGCCTGGTCTTTCCCGGCCATAAGAGCCTGAAGGAAACTTTCGTGGTCCTGCTTCCATCGGTGTAGCGTCCTGACAGATATTCCAAACGCCTCCGCTATTTCATTATCGTCAGCACCTTTTATAGCCAAGGACCATGCCCAGTCATCGTGGTATGCCTGGTTATATTTCAACGGTGCTGCCATGCTTTACACCTACTTTCCGGCTAAATATTCAGCCGCTAAGTATTCAATGGCCTTCCACTTATTTTTAGGTCCAACCACTCCATCATCTACCATCTTCTTCACTGCCTCCTGGATCATCTCTGCGGCTTCCGCAGGAACCGCACTGCTTCCGAAGATGCTTGTTAGCTGTACCCATTCGCTATCTTCCGTGAATCCTATCCCGTCAAGCATTTCTCCGGTACACTTAATCATGGCGTGGATGGCTGCCCCGGTATTCTTCACGTTTGCAAACTGCTGATATCTTGTCAGCGTTTCCAGGAAGGGTTTATGCTGTTCTATATCTGCCACGCCGAGAACATCCGGTTTGGTTCCGTCCAGCGCATCAATGAGTTTCTGCATATCTGATATCTGGTGCGGCAGGAAGGTGAAGGTTATGTTCTTCCAGTCAAACTCCACTGTGGGCGATAGATATTTTTCCAGTTCCGCCTCCGGTTCTGCCAGGATTTCTTTTCCTGCATAGCTTTCAATCATATCGTCCACATCTTCCAGCATTCTTGCCAGTTCCTTCAACGTGGACTGATCATCAAATCCGGAGATTGCATTATGGGCTATCTGCTTCGCCACAATCTTTGACCGGTTCAGGCCGCTAACATCCAGAATGACAAAGAACTCTTTCATCCCCGCATCTTTTCCAGACCGGATTCTGTGATGCCCGGAGATAATCTCTATTCTGGTTCCTTCCTCTGTCAGCGCACAAAAAGGCAGTGATTCTAACTGTCCACGCTTCTTGATGTTATCTGTGAGTTGCCGTTGCATTTCATTCTTCATTATCCGGGCGTTAATATCCTGTTCCCTGATACACTCAGCAGGAACTCTTGCGATGATAAGCCCGGAACCCATATCGGCTATTTGCTCATAGCTGATTTTGCTTTCGCTCTTTCCTTCTGCCACTTTTCTTCCCTCCTTAACCATTCAGCAAGTGTCTGTTTCTCCGTCCGGTCCTTCAGTTCTGATTCATACGTCAGCCGGAATCCCATCTTCGCATCCGGTATGCGCTTCGTTAATTTCATAACCCCACGCATTTCCTTTGCTTCCGGATACTTTGTCATCTGCACTGTTTTCAGATGCCCCACCTTTTCTTTCTCCAGGTCAGTGCATATCTTATAGACAAAGCACTTATTCTGCGCCAACATAGTCAGCAGTCTTCCAAGTCGGTACTTCTTGTGTGGAACCGTCATGCCATACATAAGAAAAAGAGCATCTGATACCTGAGTACCGAACGCTCCCATAGTGAGTGCCGACTTATCAACGCCAAACACTCCCGCTATTTTCCCATCAATCAAGACTGCAATATTGACAGGAGCGGAAGAACCAACAAAGTTATGCGTCCATAGCTGGCGGTAATACTGAGCCTCTGCTCTTTCTATCTGGCATAACTGTACTTTGGTTTTCTCCGTGATTTCATAATCTCTGGGTAGCATACTGCACTCCAAAGCGTTCAGCTTGCTTTCCCCTGGCCGGGCAATCTTCTTTCCGTTTGCCAGTGCCGTTGCTTCCTCCGGTCTATTTGATGTGAGGTATACATTTACACCGCTCCTCACTCCATACCTGGCAAATACAGGCTCTCCCGCTGTCTTACCTGGTTCATTCTCTTCATAGCAGAGAACCAGGCACTTTGCGTTCTTACACATATCCATGAACTCCAGCAGGCCGGTTGCCGGGTCGAATATCCCATACTCCGGTTCCTTCCAGGTCATCATACCTCCGGTGTCGTAATACTTTTCAAACCCTGCCGTATAGGTTGGCGGATTTGCGATCACAACACAGTGTTCATCATCGAGGATTTCTGCCATGTGCTTCCACATGTCAAGTGCTCTGTAATTCATTCCATTGAGCAGCGTCTTTGCCCTCTCCAACTGTTCCCGGATATTCTTAATGTGCCCTTCCCTCCTGCTTGCCAGATCAAGCATGAAATTGTAGAAGTATTCCTTTCCCGCATTCTTCACGGTGCTGAGATATTTCCATGCGTACATCGCAACTGCCGGGTCCAGCAGTTCTTCATCGCTGAATCCTTTTGCATGGATTTCCAACTCTTCCATCGGATTCCCTGCTATCGCATATCCCATGATGGACGTAAACATTGATACGTCCGATGCTTCCACCTGGCTCGGTTTAAATCCCGCCTGCACTGCCAGATGTGACATAGCGAAGGCACCAGCGCACGGTTCCACGAACTTCGTGTACCCGTTCTTTCTGGCATTTTCCAGAAGCACTTTCAAAAACTTCTGCTCCGATGGAACCAACGTACCCAGGAAGAATGCCCCTGGATTCTGAAACATCGCCATATTGCTCTCCTTTCTTCGTTGCTGTGTATTTTATTGCCCGGTTCGGTAAAGCCGCTGGATGCAACTGTAAAACAGCCCAGGCATGAAAAAAGCCCCGCCCGTAATGGGTGAGGCTGTCATTCCCTTCTCTTTAATTGTTTTGCATGTAGTCAAACACCTGTATCGCTTCTCTCAATGCGTTTATCTTTGCCGCTGCTGCCGTTATCTTATCTATGTGAGATGCGTAAGCTGCTCCGAAGTCTTCTGCCATTAAGAAATTCATTTCTTCGATTTCCTTTATCGAATCCATTTTTGCTTTCTCGAATTTCTGCTGTGCTTTCTTTAATTCTTCTTCTAAATATTCTCTATAATCTTTACTCATATCCTTTATCCTCCATCTGGTTGATTTGTTTTATTTATCTTGTCATCATTCTATCAAACCCACCTCTGGTGTCAATCGGATAATTGATGTTTTTGTAAGTTTTTTATCCATTCTTACCAATCGGCAATTTTATAACGCCGGGGATTTTTGATACCTCTTTGTCAGAACTGCACAATCAGCAGTCATAATAAAAGCCCCACCCATTTCTGAGTGAGGCGTTGTTTTTGGTCCGCCAAGCAGGACTTGAACACTGCGACCTACAGATTAAGAGTCTGTTGCTCTGCAACTGAGCTATTGGCGGATTATGTTGTGTAGTGAGGATACATTGCACGGTACAGATCACTCATGAACGACATCTGTTCGTAGCCGGATTCTTTTTCCTGCCGCATCTGCTCCTCTTTCTTCCTTTGCTTCTCTCCGGGGTCCGGTGACGGGTCAGGCAATTCTTCAATCTTCTGCCCTGTCTTTTCGTACCACCATTCCGCAAAGACTAATCTATGGCACCATTCACCGGGTTTTCTGACATCTTCGTAGCAACACAGCACCACGTCCTTGCCTTCATCCAGGTATGCCTGAATGATTCCCCCGATAACTGGGTATCCACTCTTTTCCAAGTGCTTGAAGTACGGTTCCCTGAATCTCTCCCTGTTATTCTCATTCCACAGGTATCCAGGTGGCGCTATCTGTATGATATCACCGGATATTCTGTACTTCACCAGAAACTTCGGCATACTCCGGACAACTCCGACCACCGTATACTTACCCGTTTCCAACTCTTTATTACTGAATCTGCTTGTGTATAACTTTGCCATCGTTCAAACTCTCCTTTCCGTAGATGCTGACAATCGTTTCGATTCCTTCAGCAATTCTGGCTTCAATATCTTCGCCCAGGGATAGGTAGAATCTTTCATGTACCATACACTCATACGCTTTCTTCATCCGCAATGACTGCTCTGCTGTTATACCAAGCCGGAAGTCCTTTGCAATCCGCAGTGCTTGTTTGTACTGCTTCTGTGCTACCAGGCTTCTCACCGCGTCACTCTTTCTAACCATTCTCAACACCACTTTTTTCCGTTTGGTAAGTTTTCCACATCTTCATTCTAACCCTTTACCGGCTGGTGTCAATCTGAATCGCCTTATTTTTATGGAGTGACATATCAGTGATTCCAGGTTACATCTTACCATTTGGTAAGTTGCCCTGTCAATGCCCTCTTTTTGCCCCGTGATTGCCCCCTGGTTGGATTCTATCTCTGGAAGCCATCAATTCCAAAGATAAGAGCAGTAAGCCGCTTACATGCCGCTGTAACGTCTTTGTAGACCGTTCGCTCCACGATTCCTTCGCTTTCCGCTATATCCTGTACCGATTCCGGCACTTTCTTCAGGTACAACCCCTCCACCACACGGTATCTTCTCCTATCCTCCGGGTAAGGGGAATCCTCACAGCTTTTCTTGTATACTTCCAGCATGGCGTTCACATGATTCATAATCGCCCTGGTCCTCATAACTCCTTTTTCGATGCTTTCAACCCTGCTATCCTTATCTGTTCTCCTTCCCTCCATCATCTCAATAATATCAATCACGTCTTCGTCCAGTTCCTCATAAATTCGGTATATTGCTTTATCGCCGTAATCAGAGAAATCACGATAATGTTCCAGAAGCAATCTCGTATTATTGAGCCTCCTGTCGAACTTCTCCTTCTCCTCCCGGTCCTTCTGCTTGTTGTAGGTTTCCATCGCCACTTTCGCCGCATGTTCTGTGATCTGGTCCAATACTTCTTTGCTTAGTAACTGCTTCTGCTGCTTTCCCATCGGTAATTCCTCCTTGATTGATAATTGCGTTTTTTCTGCATATCTGTTACAATATTGCTTGCTGGACATATTGAAGGACTGCCTCACCGATGGGGTGGTCTTTTCTTTTACCTTCTGGAGCAGGTTGCGAAATGAGAAATATATCCACAGCCTTCAGCTTCATCTACACTGCACTTTTCTCCCGCTACTACCACTCCCTCCGGGGTAACGATTCTTTCTTTCCCTCCCGGAACCGCCTTATAATTTACCAGTTCCGGATTCACCGGCATATTCTTACCAGCTTTTGTCTTTACCCACAGGATTCTGTCTCCACACTGTCTACAAGTTCCAAACGGGTCATATTTTCCACCCATATTCTCACCTTCTTCCCTTTTTCTGCTCCCTTCGGATATCTCTGCATATTCGGTCACACATTTTCTGATTGCTAATCTTGCGTTTATTGGTGGATTGAATTTTTTCTGCCACGAATTTGTACATATCCTCGTCTACATCCGCCAATTCTCCCCTCGTGCATAAGCATAGGGAAGCGAACGGCTCTGCACAATAATCAACAATCGAACAGTTTCCACAATGCTGGTCTAATTCACCTATCTTCATTCTGTGCCTCCTACAGTTCTTAATATTGCGTGCGTCACTTTCCAAAAATGAAATAACCACTATGCCACGAACTTAATTCCATACACTCTGTACCTTTTCTCAAACTCTGCCATTCCTACCGTATGAGCCTCCGTATGATGAATCCTGCAAAGGCAAATCTTCCGGCTTTCTGAATCATCCACCTCCGTTCGGTCATTTCCCATGCCGATAGCATCTACATGATGGATTTCTCCTTCCCGCCCGCAAATCGCACACTTTCTATTCTTCAGGCAGGCCCACAGGTAATGATCTATGTCATCTGTCCGGTTACTGCCAAAGTCCAAGAGCGGAACCCCTAACTCCAGGGCCAGGTCCAACATCGTATTGATGAACTCCCTAGCTGTGTCCATCGTGCAGTCCGACAGGGAAAATTCATTACAGCCGGTCCGGATGATATGCTCCACCTTCAACCTCTGCTTCATTTCCTCCGGAGTGTAGCCGGTGAAATCTGCAATATCCCGGATAGTTGCATATGCCTTTCTCCTCTGATCTGCGCTGATATGCCTCCCATCGTCCAGCCAGACGGTACAATCTTTAATCCTTTTCTTCAGAATCGCCTCTTCCAGATGCCGGTCCGGTATGAATATCTGCAAATGAGTGCCATTCCGGTCCGGCTTGTAGGCTTTTATGTTTGCGTACTCATACATCTCTTCCTCCGGGTTGCCATTCTATGTTCTGTCAATGTCTGTTCGGTTTCTCCAGCTTCTCTATCTCCTCCAGCTCTGGGAAGATCAGACATTTTGCCATTCCTTCCGCAAACTCTTTCGCTCCCTGGTTCTTCTGCTCTATCTGGTCTGCCAGATGCCGGAAGACGATTACCAGCATTCCTGCATCTGCTGTCGCATAGGGTGTCACTGCCTTGATAATCCTCCTGGAGTAGTAATCAAATCCGCTTGCCATCAATTTCATGGCTGATTCTGTCTTTCCATTCTGGACCAGATTGTTTCCTCTTGTGACGAAGCTCTGCATCCTGTTCTTCATAGAATCCCTCCCTTTATCCGGCTATCGCCGTGGTCTGTTTTTCTGCTACCGACGGAACCAGGCGTGAAATCTGTCCTGGTTGAGTAATCTACTCCAATACGGCATACACTCTCTTGCATGTCGTGTGCGGAAATCCCGTACTGCCTCACGCAATACAGGAATCTGTCTGTCGGGGATATCTCTATCAGCTTTTTCATGTACTTTTTCCGGATACGGCTCTTTCTGTGATGATAAGCAAATGCCCTATACCTCCGCACCAGCCTGTCATGCTCCGGCTCCGCTTTCTTCGGTACTTCTGGAACTTCCTGCACCTCTGGTTTCTTCTGGTTCGCCTCTGGTTGCATTTTATCTTTCCGGCGGATAAATTTATTACGGACGGCTTTTAAAACCTCTATAAACCGCATATAATCCCTCCTTTTTCCGGTGGTTCAGATGTTTTCCTCCCCACCGGTCCGTTTTAATCTACCTCTTCATACCCATAGCCATCATCGCCTATGTCATCATCTTCTCTGAAGTCTTCTATGCTCACATCGCCCTCTACCGGCCCCGGCAGTGCTCCTTCATCCATCACTTCTCCCTCCAGGAGCGGAACACCGACAGCGTCTTCATCCGGCTCGTTCATGGCTTCCTGGAAATCCGTATCAAAGATACTGCGCTGTTCCGTGTTGTTTACGTACGTCAAAACATATTCCTGCTTCTCTTCATCCCAAACCATTGCCATTTCAGGGTTCACGCTTCCCTTCTCTTCGTTTTTTATGTTGATGGCTGATGTTACTTTGTGGTCGAATTTCGGTTTCAGGATTTTTCTTGTTTCACCTTTTACATTTGGGTCATAGTTTGGAATAAACTCCGGAACCAGCTTAATATCCACAGAGATAGAAACCTTTCCCTCCATGCTTTCTTTCTCCTTCATGGTTCCTAACGCTCTCTGCAATACGATATTTGCATCTCTTCTCAGCTTCTCAAAAGTATCCGCTTCAATCCTCAGTTCTTTACAATCTTCCATTTTTCCTTCCTCCTAAAACAATTTATTGATAAGTTCCATGGCGTATGTAGTATCTACCTTGTCATTACCAGTCGCTTCCTGATGCTTTTTCAGTTCATCAATCATCATCTGGAAGTATGTCGTGTCAACCCCGGTAAGCTGATCTTCCAAAACTTTTACATCGGTCAAATCCAATACATTTAACTGCATCGCCATCTTCACATACTGACCTGCATTGATGTGATATCCTCTTTCCAGATATTTCCTGGTCCTGATAATTGAACACAATGGGTATAACGAACCAATGTAATACAATTCCTTGTTTATGATGCATTCCAACGCTTTCTGCGGAAGGAAAAGTTCATTATCCCAGGAACTCCACGCACAAGTACAATGTGCAAAATCATAGTTTCTGTGAATATCTTCAACCTCTCCGTAAAATCTCGTGACTATCTGAATTTTGTCCGAGAGTGTGATGGCATTGCTCGTGATGAACCTGGGTCTGTACTTCTCCTTGCTGTCTTCGCTGGCCGGTTCCTTTTGTTCTTCCGGCTCCCGCTCCGCTCCAACCGCATCGTCCTCTTCTGGCATAGTGTCAAAATTATAGGAAATGTCGCTTTTCTTTTCCTCGTTTTCGTCTGCAATCCCTTTTGATGAAATAAAGCAGCTTACCTTCCCTGTTTCTTCTTCCACTTTGAGAGTGACTGGCTTATCTGGATGTGACTTATTCCACTTGCTAACATAATATCCGGCTACAGTAATGCAGGATGCCTGATTCCTGAAATATATGTCATAATCATTTACAGGCTCTCCGGTCAAAAGAGAAACCAGTGCGCCTCCAGTTACTATAACATTTTCTGAAATAGCCTTCTTTACTTCTTCATTGTCTATACTGTCCGTCCAGGCCCGTACTCTTGCTTTTAAATGCTTTTTGATATTTTTACTGTTCATGCTCTCCTCCTACCTCTCTTATCGAAACCTCCACTCTGGGCTGTTCGCTGTAATATTTTCGGAACATTCCATCTACAACCATTGCATCATCACGATATGCAATCCCATTAAGGCTATCGCAGATTATCTTAGCGATATTATCAAAATCCGGCTTTTTTACCGGTCTGATCTTACCCTCAATCATCATCTGCCGCTTCTTCTTTGATGTGCTTTTCGGAATCCCGTAAAATGCAAATATCCGAACATCCAGCATTGCATCATCTGAAAACCGGAAACTTCCGCACTGATTCTCATATTCAATTTTTACCTGATTCTCATATACGACTGTTGCTTTTGGCGTATATGCCCGTGCAAATGTCTTTTCTCCATCTCCAGATTTTCTGACAGATACCCTGGGTCTTCCTTTTGCCTTCGGCTCGCCGTATACTGTAAACTTCACCATACTGCTTTCTCCTTATTGGCTTTCCAGGCTTGATTCTTCCAACTTAGCCTGAAGGCAAAGGTAATTACTTTTACCCTTTTCTCTCGGAACTTTTATCTGCCTGACTGTATATCCGTTCTTAACAAGGATTCCGGATACCGCCTGGCGGTCCTCCTGGGTGTATATCCGCAGTTCCGCCAGTGGATTGAAGTCATCGTGCTTTACTCCGAAAAATTCCTCCGGCCCACATTCCAGAACTTCTGCTATGCTCAACAGTGCAGAGCAGGGGATATCCGTGCTCCCAGTTTCATAGTTTCCTACTGCACTCTCGCTTTTCCCTACCAACTCTCCCAACTTTTTCTGAGAGATTTTCCGGTCTTCCCGGATTCTCTTGATATTCAATCCAATGTTTTTACTGTCCATATCATCCCTCCAGTAACCTCTTAGTCTCTTCATATCTTTGTGCAGCTTCCCTCTTTCTCCATGAAATTCCTTTAAATTCAAGAGGATAGCACATCTCAAAAACTCTATCGTAAATGCGTTCATAACGAATATCACTGGCCGCCTGCATCTGGCTCAACGTGAGATTGGTTGTCAGGATAATCGGCTTCTTTGCCCTGTATCGGTTGTCAATGATACCGTACACCTTTTCCAGCGCATAATCTGTACTCCTCTCTGCCCCCAGGTCATCAATTATGAGGAGGCGAACACTATTCAGCCGGTTAGTGAACGCTTCTTCCCTTTCCCTGTCAAACCCCTGCATTTCCTGCAAAATCCGGACAAAGGAAGTCATCACAACTGAGGTACTATGTTCCAGCAGATAATTTGCAATGCAGGCAGCCGTATAGCTTTTCCCGGTTCCTACCGTTCCATAGAAGAGAAGCCCCTGGTTATTCTCATACATCTTCTTGAACTCTTTGCAGTAATTCTGTGCGATACTCAGGTGTTTTTCATTTCCGCTGTTCTTCCGGAAATTATCAAAAGTGGCTGTCTGGAAGGTTTCATCCATCATGCTACTGATTCTCGCCCTCCGGATGCTATGCATCTCTTCCTCCTTGCGCTCCCTCTCTTTACGGGCTTCCAGAGCATCCGCTTCACATCTACACATAATGGCAACCTTCCGCTTACCCATTCCAAGGAAATCTATCTCTCTTTCCTTTCTGGTATGGCACTTGCCACAGCAAAGCATCCCATCATCTCCGATATAATCGCCGTCTTTCATATATGATTCTTTAGCCAATCCAGCAACTACGCTTTCCACTATACTGCTTACCACGTTATCTACTCCTTCCATTGCCCGAATGGGTTACTATCATCTGATTTCTCATTGGATGCCGGTATATCCGGCGCAGGCCGTTGAATTATCCCTGGGTTTTCTTTCTCCACTTTACTTATTACCCAGTTCAGAATCGTCATGTAATCGCTCCTGTATGTTTTCCCGGTTGAGCCTTTATACAGGTTCAGAACTTCCACAAATTTATCTGCCGCCCTCTGCCCGTATCCGTATACCAGTTTCCCGTATTCATCTTCTGTCAGGGAAACAAAATCTGCATACTGCTTTTTCTCTGGCTTCTTCTTTGCCGGTTTCTTCGCCTTTTTAGGCTTTTCCGGCGGATTGTCCGGTGGACTGTCCGATGGACTTTCCGGTGGACTTTCCTGTGGACTTTCCGGTAGATTCTCTGCTTTCTGAGCCTCTGCCTTCTTCCTGGCTCTCTCTTTTCGCTTCCGCTCCGCATCATATTCTTTTGTACTCAGGAACTTATACCACTGCTCCTGCCATACATCCCAATCATGCAGATATAATGAACCATCCTCCATTTCATCAATCCAATGCTGGCTGATAAGATTGTCTACAATTCTGTGTGGGTCAAGCCCATCGCTTATCCCCTTTGTCACTTCCTCCGCAATATCATTCTTATCACAGCTTCTCAACTTGCCGGTTCTGTCCGCATTCTTCAGGCCCCATAACCACATTGAAACCAGGATTCCAAGTGCTTCCTTTTTGGAGCATCCTATTTCCTTTGCAAGTTCTCTCAGTTTCCCACCATCCACATGGTCATGTACACTGATCCATGCCAACAACATCACCACCTTTATCGTGGCGGTAGGATTTACCCCGCCGCCACTGCACATTACTCATTTACTTTTTCTGGATTCTCTGCGGAGCCATTTTCTTCCTGCTCCTTCATTTTCTTCTTGTCTGCCTCAATTCCGTTCCTCAGAGTTTCCATGGCCTCCTCGAACTGCTCAACAGTCATGTTTGTAGTTGATTCCAGCCCCATATTATTACAGATGAACTTGACTACTGCCGCTCCCTTCTTCTTGCCATAGAATCCAGATGCCAACTCTAAGAACTCCTGCCGCTGATCCTGTGAAATGTAGACTACTGCTTCCTGAACATCATCCACGGGGCCTGTGGCTCCATTGTCGATAACCTGCCCCTTCTCAGCATCCCGGTCTGTATACCCGAACTCCTCTGCCGTGTACAATCCCTGGTAATCATCCGGAAACGCCGCTCTTACCGCCTGGGATACTGCCACCTTTTCAATCATCGTGCATGGCTTGCTCCCCCAGTTCGCCATCGGCTTACCATCTTTAAACTTCTGATACTCAGCCAGGGAGACTTCTTTGAATGTCTCAGTTTCCTTACCGTTCAGTTCGTGATACACTCTGCACCATCCGCCGAGAAGAGTTTCTGAAGGATACAGGCATGTTCCTTCTTTCTGGACAATATCTTCTCCACGCTGAACCACAATCCCGGATTTCATTCCGCTGTAGTTCGGGTTTTTGAACGCCCTCTTCATGTAGGTTTCTTTTCCTATCACAAGCTGCGCCGGTTCGTTCCCGAACTTAATCAGGTACACTTCTCCGTACACCAGTGGATTCAATTTCTGTGCCTGGCAGGTCCGGATAAAGAACAACACTTCCTGGTCCGTGACCTTACCATTCCCCCTCACCAGGTAATTCTTGACGGTTTCCGGTTCCAGCTTAATCTCCACGCCGCCTGCATCATACTTCACAACGCTCAACGCATTCTCTGCCATACCCTATTACCTCCTGATACTCATTTTCATGGTTTCTTTGTACTTAATTCCGGGAATCTGGATGCTTCCTTTTGATGCCCGAATAAGACGCATGATTGCTTTTTCATCTACCGGTCTGATTTCCACTCCTGCAAAGTTCACAGGAACTTTTTCTTTGTCGATATCTTCAATCTCCCAGTCTTTGCTACTGCTCACACCTTTTGCTTTCGGCACATCCATAGTAACCACAGCTTTAGTGGCTACGCTCTCTGTCACCTGTGCGTCCATAAGAACCGCTTCCGCTTCCTCAGTCTTCCCTTCTGCTTCCAGGGTTGCCGCCTCATTCAGCATTCTCTCCCGTTCTGCTTCAGCTTCTCTTTGCAGCTTGGCTTCCAGTTCCTTCCGCTTGCGTTCCTTCTCCTGCAAATATGCCGTCATGCTCTTTTTCAGGGTCTTCTCTGCATCCTGAAGAGGCTTCAGCATCGTCTTCTCCCTGTCGCATACCGCCTTGTGTGCCTGGTATGCAGAATCTTTCATCGGCTTGAAGAAATCCGTAACTACCTTCGCTTTCGCCTTAATCTGCTGACCGAACTCAGCCGCCTTCTCATATTCTTCATCTGTGGAGATTATCATTTCCTTTGCCCGTGTCTCCACCAGACCAACCTCCTGCTTAATCTCTACCTCTTTCGCCGCTTCGGTTGGAACTTCAATCGTTGCTACTACTGATTCCGTAACTTCTTTACCCATGCTTTTCCTCCTAACAGTGCATCAAAAATTCCATAAATGCTCTGGCCGCTGCTACTTCCGGTCCGTACTTTGCTTCCGTCTGATAGCTTTCAATAGCCGTATCCATAAGTCTCATTGCATCTTCATGACTAATCGGCTTTACTTTTTCAAGAGCCTCCCTGGATGCTGTCAATGCCGTTTCTGCCATGAACATAACGTCTGATGCTGTTCCTTTCACCTCTGTATGGATTCCTTTTTCATCCAATATCACCAGTAACTTTGCTTCCTTTGCCATCTCTGTGACCTCCTATTTGTATTTTTGAATATGGTTCCATACCACCATGAGGGAACTGAATACTTCCCAGCTTTCCATGTCATTTGCTTTATATCTAACCATCTGGTACGAACCATCATTCTTCAAGTGAACAATCGCCTTTTCATCAAATTTGAATCCATGGCTGCCGTAAGCCTTCGCATAGGCTTCTAACTGAACTCCGGTAAGCATTTTGTTTACTGCCGCCGATGTCTTGTAATCAATCAAAACTCTTTTTCCGCCGATCACACACGGTAAATCCGCTGTTCCTGCATACCTCAAAATCTTGTGGTATAACCGGCTCTCCGTTGCCAGCGGCTCCGGATTGTTTTCAGCCCAGAATCTCAGGAACGCATCGAAATACCCCCGGTGCTTCGGCTCTATATCCTCTATGCCATAAATAACATAGTTCTCAACCGCATTATGTATTGCTGTTCCCCTGTCGGCTGCCATTCTCATAACATCTTCATCAATCCCCCGATAAACTTCATTGTCGAGCGGACGCATTACCGTTGTCACGCTTGGAAGAATCTGTCCGTTTATCGTATAAATGTGCCTCTTCTCCTCAAAATTCAATTCAGGAAAAACCGGCAGGCCGTTCTCATTTATCTCCATTTACGCCACCTCTGCCACTTTCATTTTTTCTCCGATTATTTCCAGGACTTCTGAATAACTCATATCTTCCATGCAGTTCTCGCATATCGGCCCATCAGGCCCATCGAAATATCCATCACCCTGATATATCCCATCACCGCACTTCAAACATTTTTCTACCGGCTCCGGTTCTGGAGCATTTGGACATCTGCTGTTGCATGGTGTCTGTCTGCATATTTCACACATATCTTTTAGCCCTCCCTGCAATATTCAATAAAACTAACCGTCTTTCTAATCATTACTACCAATGCCAAAAACATAGGCAATACCAAATACTCTCCGCCTATGGCTCTGTATCCTCTGAACTCGTATGCTGCATCAATTGCTTTCCATGTGAGCCACAGTCCAATCAAGATATACAACCAGTTCCTTCTCAAACATTTTCCGAACTTTAACGCCGCCCTTTTCAGTCTTCTTCTGGTTCTAGCCACTGCCCGTTTCAAATCTCTGTTCTGTTCTCTTATAACCAGAACCACTATTTGTGTGTCTCCGCACATCTGTGATTGAACACTTATGCTTTTTCTACTAACACCCACTGTGCTACACTCCTTTGCTTTTCCCAGAAAATCGGTGTGACAAATAAGCCGATATCAATATCGCTAACCTTCCTGATAGCCTCTTCCAGTTCCTCTTCGCTCTTTATGCCAAACTCTCTTTCCAGGTATTTTTCTGTATTCTTAACCTCCACTAAACCACTACCCTTTTCTCAATAGTTTCTGTTTAAGCAGCTTCAATTCGCTGATGGCAACCGCCAGTTTATCCAGTTGCACTGCCACTTCCCTGAAATCCTCCTCCTCTTCAGGAGAGATTTTTCCATCTTCTGCAATCTGAAGTAACTGCCGTTTCATATCGCTCACTTCGTCTTCATCCAACTTTGCTACTATGCTTACCGTAACTTCCTCCAGTGTTTTCATCTTTGCTGATATAGGCTGCTCTTTTCCGAGCGGACACTGGTTCAAACAATACAAATTCTTTAGTTGCGGAGCGTTGTAAACTTCCGACATCATCATCACCAGATCCATAGGCGGAACCGTGATTCCTCTCTCGTAATTCGCAAGGGAAGAAACCGATATTCCGAAATACTCCGATGCGCTTTCTCTGCTTTTGAGATTTTCATTATGCTTTGATGCCAAAATCCTGCATTGAAAGTAGATGCCGATGCCCGTATTTACACATTCGCTCTCCATGTTCTTTTTTCTCCTTTCCGGCTATAATTGCCATATGGAATAAATCCTCACTTACCAAACAGTAAGTTGCCATCAAAAAAAATAGCGTTGGTTTCCTCCATCGTTAAATTATAGAAATTAGATAGTGCTACAATTTCATCCGGGAGGAACTTGACTTCTCCCCGCTCCTTCTTGCTGTAAGAAACTTTAGATTTGCCAATCACTTCCCCCAGTGTTTCAAGGGAAACCCTTCTTCCGGCCCGGAGTTCCCGAAGCCTTGTAGTATTCATCGTCACACCTCCTTGTTTTGTTTTTCATATCGTCATTCTATCTTACCAATCGGTAATTGTCAATAAGTTTTTTATTATTTATGTAAGTTATATTTACTTTTCGGTAAGTTTAAGTTATGTTAGCATGGAGGTGATAATATGCAGACTTTTTCAGTCATCCTATACAATCTGCTGAAGCAGAGAGGTATATCCCAAAGGATGCTTGCCGAAATGGCACACACAACAGAGGCAACAATCTCCCGGTATCTGGGTGATGCAAAGCGTATGCCACGTATCGACTTGGTAATTTCCATAGCGGAAGCGCTTAACGTAAGTACCGATTACCTTCTGGGGCTAACTTCAATCCCGACTAGGCAATCTTTGTCCGGAGAAATAGAGGAACTTATCTGCTGCTATTCAAACGCTAATGAGAGTGATAAAAAGGTTATATGGACCGTACTGGAAAAATACCAGCAGGCAGACATTAAAATCGCCGCTTCGGGTCAGGATAAATGGAATCCTAAAGATTCTGCTTCCCGCCAAGATGCGGTAAAAAAATTCGAGGACAAATAGACCGTGATCTTCACATTGCTGCATATCGGTCTATCTCCGGCAGAATGGAACTATCTTCCAGACGATTGCAAAGGCTTTTCAGCCGCAGAGCATTTTCGTTCTACAGCAACCGTCTTGATTCTTATGTGATTGCTTACAATGACAGCCTGCCGCTATTGGAGATAATATACCATGTGTTCCATGAGATAGGTCATGTCTATTATGGTCATATATCGCCAGGCAATTCTTTTCCTGTTTCCCTGGCTCAACAAGAAACGGCGGCAAATCATTTTGCCGCTTTTATTTTTTGCATGATTGGAGGTGTGAAAATGCAAACATTAACCGGTAACGAACATTTTACCTATGAGGGGATGCCAGTAGGTATACTTCTCAACGACTTCTGGGCCTGGAACTCTTCCGACCTTCTCAACAATACCCTTCGTGGTGCTCTGGCTGAATTTATCGTTGCTTCAGCCGTTGGAATCGACACTACAAAGGCAAGGGAAGACTGGACTGCTTATGACCTGCTTACTGAATCCGGCAGAAAAATTGAAGTCAAGTGCTCTGCTTATCTTCAAAGCTGGAATACCGAAAAGTTATCCCGTGTTCAATTCAGTATCAGGCCAGCCCGTTCCTGGGATGCCGAGAACGACTTCAGCGATGACGTGAAGCGTTGGTCTGATCTGTATGTCTTTTGCCTGTACGCAAGCAAGGATAGGAACGAATCACCTTTGCAGTTGGAGCAGTGGGAATTTTTCCTTCTTCCAACTTACGTTCTGGACGAACAATGCGGCGAACAGAAAAGCATCACTCTTAGTTCGCTTCTCTCATTATCTCCAGTGAAAACTACATACGATGGACTACGGGATGCAGTACCGATAATATTGTTCAGCAGGGCCAGTTCAAAGGTACGGCCGTCTTC